>Ga0233425_10003211_pt1 | contig 30304 bp, 17 predicted proteins | sample Watercolumn_Towu_2_FD_181712 | JGI IMG/M metagenome (GOLD analysis project Ga0233425, IMG submission 181712) | Freshwater microbial communities from Lake Towuti, South Sulawesi, Indonesia - Watercolumn_Towuti2014_140_MG | ecosystem: Environmental > Aquatic > Freshwater > Lake | place...
GGACGGTCGGACGTCGGACAGGTCGGACGGTCGGACGTCGGACGGTCGGCCGCAGGCGCACAGCCCGACGGCAATCGTCACGAGGGTTCCCCACCCCATGCGGGCACGCAACATCCTCCACCTCCACTCGCACCGGGGGCGAGCTTACCTGCCCTCCGGCCTCGGTGCAACTGTGGCCCCAATGCGACCGCTGCCGCCGCGCAGTTGCGGCACCGTCTCCCTGCCGGCCACACTGTTATCGTCACGTGAGTGGATTTCGCGCGGGGGTCGGGCTGGAATCCTCTCTGCGCATGGGCTAGGATCGCCGCGGTGAAGTAGAGGTGAAAGAAGATGCGTACCGTTGCGTTGCTCGTGTTTTCGCTGGCGGTCCTGGCTGCCGGGCCGGCCCGTGCGCTGCCCGATCTCCAGGTGGGACTCCTGTTCGCCACCGAGGAGAACGACGCGTGCATGGCGCAGGTGCACTACATCATCCAGATCGCAAACGGCGGGGACCAGGCGATTCCCTTCTATGATCTATATCTGGTGTTCGATGCCTCCGAGATGCCCGACCTGGGCAAGCTCGATTCCTACCCCGGCATGTGGCACAAGTCGGACGAACCGCTTCCTGCCGGCGATCTGCATCCGCTGGAGCTGTGGTGGCAGAACCCGCCGGAGGGGGTTGCCAAGGGGGACTACAAGAGCTGGCTGTTCCTGGATCCCATGAACGGGGTGTCCGAGAGCGACGAAACGAACAACTGGGAAGGGCCCGTGTTCGTGAGCGTGACGCCCCCGGTGTGCACACCGGCCAACCTGGTGGTCACGACGTTCGAGGCCGTGGCGGAGGACGGGACCATTCACTACACCTGTGCGGTCACGAACAACGGCCAGTCGGACGTGGCCGAACCGTTCCGGCTCGATCTCTACCACCACCTCAAGAAGATGCCCGGCTACGACACCCCCGGCGACCAGACCGTGGAGATCCCGTCGTTGAAGCTCGGGGAGGTCTACGAGTGGAAGCCGACGTGGACCGACGTCCCCGACGGGATGATGCGCTCCTGGTGCGTCGTGGACGAGGACGATCGGATCCTGGAATCCGCAGAATCGGACAACGTGGCAGACCTCAAGATCGGCATGTGCCAGGCCTGCCCGCCATGTCCGGCCGGGGATGCTCCGGTGCCGGAGTTCTGCTCCTGCGGAGAGAAGCTCGCGGACACGGGGTTCTACTGTTGTGATGGTGACGTGAAGAAGAAGCCGTGCGACTGGGTGCCTCCTGAGCCGGTGGACGCTAACGACGGGGAAGACGCTTCCTCGGGAGAGCCGGTGACCATCGAAGTGGTCGAGGCCTGGACGGAACTCGGCCCTGAACCCAGCGCAGATGCCGGAGGAACCGGCGACTCCGGCCCGACGGAGGGGGTGCTCGAAGTCATCGGAGCGGACGGGACGGGCAGCGGAGACGGGGCGGGGGCTCTGGACATGCTCCCCGCGCAGGAGACGACGCTGCCCCCGGCCGACGAGGCGGGGCCGACGATCGACGAGGGCTCCCGGCCGAGCGGGAGCAATGGCTGCTCGGCCTGCCCCGGAAGCGGAACCGGGTCGGGCACGAAGACCGCGGTGTGGCTGCTGCTCGGCCTGGGCCTGATCGCGAGGCTGCTAAGCGGTGCAATCCCGGCACATCAAGAAAAGAATTGACTGGGGGCGGCCTGTCTGGTATGGATCAGCCTCCCCGTCTGTGCGGGGTCGATTGACGCGTCAGGAGTGGCAGCCATGAAAGTGCGAGCTTTGCTTGGGAAGAAGATCGGGATGACTCAGGTGTTCAGCGAGGGTGGGGAAGTGGTCCCCGTCAGCGTGGTCGAGGCGGGCCCCTGTGTCGTTCTCGAGAAGAAGAGTGCCAAGGGCAAGGACGGCTATTCGGCCGTGAAGATCGGCTTCGAGCCGGCCCGAGAGAAGAGCGTGAACAAGCCGGATGGCGGGTTCTTCAAGAAGCTCAACGTCGCCCCGCTCAAGCACGTGCAGGAAGTGCGGGTACCGGAAGAGCAGCTTGCCGAGTTCGAAGTCGGCAAGGAGCTGACCGCCAGCCTGTTCGAAGTGGGTGACGTGGTCAACGTCGTCGGCAACACCCGGGGCCGCGGCTTTGCGGGTGTCATCAAGCGGTGGGGATTTGCCGGTAAGCGCATGAGCCACGGTACACACCAGTACACCCGGCACCCCGGTTCGGTGTCGGCCCACTCGTGGCCGGCCCGAATCTTCAAGGGCAAGAAGATGCCCGGCCAGTACGGCAACGTCCGCAAGACCCAGGAGAGCCTGACCGTCGTCCAGGTCATCCCGGAGAAGAACCTGCTGCTGCTCAAGGGACCGGTTCCCGGCTCCCGCAACAGCGTCGTTCTCGTTCGGACCTCCCCCAAGAAGTGGAAGCGTAGCTAAGCCTGAAATCAGGCGAGCTGGATGGTGCCGGAGAACACTTCCTCGGCCGGCCCCTGGAGTGAGCTTTCCGAAAAGTCGGGCTCGATGGTGACGATGAGATCGCCGCCGGGCAGGTGCAGCGTCACGGGCCGGCCCGCGGGGCAGAGGGACGTGGCCGCAGCAACGGCCGCGGTGGCAACCGCCCCGGTCCCGCAAGCCAGCGTGAATCCCACTCCCCGCTCGAACACGACCAGGTCGATCTCGGCCGGACCGCGCACGTCCATGAACTCCACGTTGGTCCCGTGCGGGAAGAAGGGGTGGCGGGTCAGGGCGGCCCCGAGCCGGGCCATCTGCTCCCGGTCGAACCTGCCGGGCACGATGGCATGCGGATTTCCGGTGCTGGCCGGATAGAGGGTGACCTCGCCTGCGGTGGTCCGGAGGGTCTGGCCGGCATGCCCGGGAGCGAGCAGTGAACCGGTCCTCGGGTCCCGGATGGCCCCCATGGAGATCGTCACCAGGCCCTGGTCGAGCCGGCAGGGGCGCAGGCCGGCATCGGTCCGGACGACGAGGGGATTGCCGGGAAATCCGAGCCGTTCGGACAGGACACGGGCGAAACAGCGCAATCCGTTGCCGCACATCTCGGCCACGGAACCGTCGGAGTTGAAGATTCGCATGATCGGGTGCCCCTGGTCGAGCCCCAGGTACACGAGCACACCGTCCGCTCCGATGCCGAAATTCCGGTCGCACAACCGCCGTGCGAGCTCACCGTCGATCGTCACGCCGGCCTGCCGGACCGAGTCGATGAAGACAAAGTCGTTTCCGGTCCCCTGGACCTTGATGAACGAAAGCTCCATGGTCTTCTCCGGCTGAATGGACACGGGATGCGGATCAGGGCAGGCGGACAGAAATGGCCTTGGACAGGGAGGGCTTCCCGAACGCCGGGAAGTTCATGCCCATCTGGACCTTCTTGACGCAGTTGCCCAGGGCCGTCCCTGCGAACTCCATCGACGAGATGGTGACCGAGGTCACTGAGCCGCTGCCTGCGATGGTGATCTTGGTGCGGATCGTGGCACTCTCCAGCCCGGCCCCGTACTTGTCGAAGCACTCCCGCATGGCGGGCTTGTTGCCGTTGACGACCTTCATGATCTCGGTCGTGGTGAGCATCTTCTTGCTGGCACCGGCCCCGCCTTCCTCGCCTTCGCCGTTGCCTTCCTGTTTCTTGTCCAGTGCGGCGAGCAGCGCCTTGGCGTCCTTCCCGCCGGCTGCCTTTTCCTCGACGGGTTCCTCTTTCTTGACCTCTTCCTTCTTGGTCTCTTCCTTGACGAACGACTCGGACTTGGCCTCTTCCTTCTTGGCCTCTTCCTTCTTGGCAGCTTCCTTCTTTGCAGCTTCCTTCTTGGCCGCATCCGTCTTGGCCGTCTTCTTCTCGTCCTTGACGGTCTTCTTGGCCTCGGCGGGAGCGGCAACGGCTCCCTTGTCCCCGACGGCCTTGGCACCGCCGTTGGCCGGAGCACCGCCCTCTTCCTTGGCCGGCGGGGTGTCGTTGGCAGCAAGCAGCACGCGCTTCTTGCGCTCTTCGGCCTCCTTGCGTGCGGCCTCGAGCTTGTTGGTGAGGTCGCCGATGCGCATCTCCTGGCGGCTGCGGACCTCGGCCAGGGTGCGGTCGCGCTCGACCCGGGCATCGGCCACGAGCTTGTCCGATTCGCCGGATACGGCCTGCCGTGCATCCTGGCTGGTCTTGCGGGCTGCATCGAGGCGGGCCTGGTATTCTTCCTGGAGCTTGAGCATGCCTTCGGACTTCTGGCGCAGTGCCTGTTCCGATGCCATGGCGATGGACTGCTGGATGACTTCCGGACCGGGGGCACTGGTCAGCGTCATGACTCCGTAGGCTGCCGCTGCCGCCAGGACGATTCCCCCCAGGGTCGCTGCAAGGGCCAGGGGCCACCGCTTGCGCTTCTTGAGAATGGGCACGGACAGAGCGACCTGGGTGATGGCAGCGGGGGCCGAGGACTGCGGTTCCTTGCTGCCGAACCCGGCAAACAGGTCGTCGCTCTGCTGCTCCATGGCGACCTGGCGGATGTCGATGAGGCCGGAATCATCCACGGCCTGGTGCTTGTCGGTCTTGCGCTCGCGGCGTCCCTTGTCTTTCTGGACGAGGTCGTCGAGGGAGAAGAGGACCGAGGTCTCCCGGCGGGAGTGGAGCAGGCCGTCCTTGTCGCCGGCTCCGGAGGAGGGTTCCGGCTCGCTGCCGCCGTCGAAGCCGTCGAAGAGGCCGCCGCCGGAATCGGCCGCTGGCTTCTTCTTCTTCGAGGGCTTGGCCTTGGCCGAGCGGGGGCGCTCCTCCTGGGCGGGGAAGAGCGGCTCCTCAGCGAGGGGCTGGGAGAAACGGGCCGTCGATGCCTGCTCCGGTACGGGTTCCTCGGCGGGGAAGAGAGAATCCCCGGCAGTCGGCGCTGCAGCGGGCTGCTCCTGCGGGAACAACGGCTCCTCCGCGGCCTGGGACGGGGTCCCCCGGCCGAAGAGGAGGTCTTCGACCTGTCTCTCCTCGGCAGCGGCCTCGGGGCGGGACTGCACCGGCTCGTCTGCCGGAATCGGCTCGTCCACGGCCTGGGGAGCGGCCGGTTCCTCGCGGGGGAAAAGCGGCTCCTCGGCCTGGGCGGCCGGGGCTTCCTGCCGGAGGAGCATGTCCTCGATCTGGCGTTCCTGGGTCGCTGCATCCTGAGGGGCATCCTCGACGGGAGCGGGCTGGACAGATTCCTGCGCAGAGGGGGCGGATTCCTCCTTGGGGAACAACGATTCCTGCGCCTGCTGGAGCGCGGACAAGGTGGCGGCGGCGGGCTCTTCCAGTGCGGCCTCACCGGCCACGGTCTGTTCCGCGAGCATGTCGGTCGAGGTGGTGGACGGGTGTGCGACGGGGGCCCCACCGGAGGAGAGGTGCGACGCGATGTCCTCCACCGACGATGCAGGGAGCCAATTCTCGAAGCCCGGCTTCCAGACGAGCGTTTCCGCGGAAATCGTGCCGGCTTCGACAAGGGCCAGCAGGCCGGTCATCGTGAGCGGTCCCTGTCGCTCTCCATCGACTGCGTAGTACCACTCGGCTTCCTCTTCCCGGTCCTTGAGGTGAATGCCGAGCACCGTGTTGCAGGACGGGCAGCGGACCTTCACCTTCCCCTTCTTGCCGTGGACCTTCTTGTCCGGAATGGCGATCATGGACTTGCAGTTGACGCATCTCACTTTCATGACATCCACCTCATGGTCTGATCGGTACCGTCCTCCACTCGATCGGCTGCCGGGATAGGAGGGTTGCCGACACGACGCGCCGTCAAAAATAGCGGAGCGAGCGAGCCTTGGCAACAGAAACCAGCAATCGTCCTTCCCCCCCGGCGACCCGACACAAGGGCGGCCGCGCTACGCACGCGGGGCTAAAAGGTTTTGACTCTTTCTTCCGGGGCCAGCGGGCGGAGGCGGAAGTAGGGCTTGGGATCGATGGCGATGCGCTCCTGCCGCAACTCGAAATAAAGGTACGGAAGCTCGGGACCGGTCGGAGTGGTGTGGATGCTGCCGACGAGCTGGTCCCGATCGACCGGGTCCCCCTTGGCCACCTGGAGCTTGTGCAGAGCCGCGTACACGGTATGGAAGCCGTGACCGTGGTCGACCACCAGGGTGAGGCCGAAACCGGGCACCTCCCCTACGAAAACCACGATGCCTGGGAAGGGGCAGCGCACGTATGCGGTGTCGGTGGCCTCCTTCTTCTTGCCCGAGGCAAACGGGACGACGATCCAGCCGCGGACCATCTTCTCGGTTCCGTACGGAGGGGTCGGCAGCTCGTCGAATCCCTTGAGCAGCTTGCCCGGGCTGACCGGCAGCAGCAGCTCTTTCTGCCCCCTCATGGAGGAGAAGCTCTCGGGCGGCCTGGGACCGTCAGCGATCTTCCTGCCGGGAATGGGCTCGACAAAGGGGGAATCGATCGTGGCAGTCATGAAGAGGTTCTCGATGGCCACGATCTGCTCGTTGCGGCGGGTCAGCTCGATGCGGGCGCGCTGGGCAACCGACTCGACGCTCTCGATCTCCTTGACGAGGGCATCCCGCCGGGATGCCAGGCTCTTGTTCTCCCGCTCGAGCTCGGTGCGCTGCATCTCGAGGGTCTTCTTCTCATCGACCAGAAGACGCAGCCTGCGGGAGATCCGGATGGTGATCTGGCGGATGAGCCGCTTGTAGACGTGCAGGTCCTGGTACCGGTCGGTGGCGAACAGGAGGAGCAGGTCGTCGGGTTCCTTCATGAGGACCAGCCCCCGCAGCATCTGTTCGACCTGGCGGGAGCTCTTCTCCAGCTCGGCTTCGACGCGGTTGCTGCGCTCGTAGATGCGGGCGAGCTTCTGCTCGATGTCCTCCCGGGTCCTGGACAGCTCGCGGCGCTGCTGTCCGAGAACCTCGAGGTCGCGTTCGAGGATGTCGAGCACCTCGATGAGCATACGCCCCCGACTGGCGGCATCGGCCTGCGGAACCCCCTGTGCGGCAAGGGGGCCCGGGGCCAGCAGGGCGGTCACCAGGAGAAGGCCCAGGCAGACCCGGCCGATCATCGGGAAAACCTCAGGTGCCGAACGAGCCCGAGCGCGCTGCCGGCCAGGCCGAGCACGATCCCCCCTCCGAGGAACCACGCCGCCATTCCGGGAGGAAGGAGGTCGAGCGGAACCTGGAGGAAGGAATCGGAGCGAAGAGTGCTCATGAGGTGGCGCTGGAGGAACCAGACTACTCCGTAGGAGAGGAGACCCGCTGTGGCGCCCTGGACGGTTCCTTCGATGTAGTGGGGCATACGGATGAAGGAGGGGGTGGCCCCGACGAGGAGGAGCACCTCGATCTCGCGGCGCCGCCCCTCGACGATGAGCCGGGTGGTCGTCAGCACGAAGAAGAGGGCGGCCAGAACGATCACCAGGCTGATGAAGATCCCCAGGGTCCGTGCCCCGGACAGGAGGGAGAACGCGGCCGCGATCTTCTGCGATCCGAACAGCACCTCGTCCACCCCCTGCACCTGGTGGAGTGCGGAGAACCACTTGACCAGCGCTTCCGCCCGCTCCTGGTCGAGGCGGTCCACGTCGAGCACGACTTCGAGATACGGCTGTGCCGGGACCAGCTCCGCCTCGAGATCCGCAACCAGCTCGGCGGGGAGCAGCTTGAGGTTGCGCTCCCGGTCCTCCAGCTCGGTGTGGTAGGTGACCTCCTTGACCTCGGGCCATTGTGCCTTGAGGACGTTGGTCAGCTCGTCGGCAGCGGACCTCGACACTTCCGGTGCCATGTACACGGTCAGCTTCAGGCCGCCCGCCAGGCGATCGACCAGCGTGTTGGCCCTCCAGAGGAACAGTCCGAGGAATCCCACCAGGATGAGCGAGACTGCAAGGGTGAGTACCCCCACGGTGGCATAGAGCGGATGTCGGGACAGGTTGGCCATGCCCTGGCGCAGGAAGTAGCCGATCTGGGCCAGGATCCTCATGCGTCGCCTCCCGAGATCCGTTCGCCGACGCGGCAGCCGCGGTCCAGCAGGATGCAGCGCTGCCTGTAGCGGTCCATGAGGGCCTTGTCGTGGGTGGCGACCAGGACGGTGACGCCCCGTCGGTGCATCTCGAGGAGCCGGTCCATCACCTCTACGGCCAGGACGGGATCGAGGCTTCCGGTGGGCTCGTCTGCCAGAACCAGGGGCGGGTCGTTCACGATTGCCCTGGCGATGGCGACCCGCTGCTGCTCCCCGCCCGAGAGCATGGGCGGGTAGTGTCGTGCAAGGCGCACCAGCCCGAACATGTCGAGTGCCTGGCCGACCCGGCTGCGGATTTCCCTGGCGGTGAGCCCGAGAACCTCCAGGGTCACTGCGACGTTCTCGAACACGGTACGGCTGTCGATGAGGCGGAAGTCCTGGAAGATGGTCCCGATGTTCCTGCGCAGGAACGGGATGGAGCTTTCCCGGAGTGATCGCAGGTTGCGCCGAGCCAGCAGGATCTGCCCGTCGGTGGGCATCTCGAGTGCGAGCAGAAGGCGGATGATGGTGGACTTCCCGGCACCGGACGGGCCGGTGACGAAGAGGAACTCCCCCTCTTCCATGTCGAAGGAGAGGCTATCGAGCGCGGTGATTCCGCCCGGGTACCTCTTCGTCACGTTGGAAAACACGATCATCGTGCCCAAGGGCAGATTCCTCTCCGATCTTTCCGAGCCGAATTCTAGAGGGGATCGGTCGAAAGTCAAAAACTGAGGCCGAAGGCGAACCGGAGGGGAGGAACGAACAGGCCCGGGGTTTCGCCCGGTCCGAGCGGGTCGACCGGGAATGCCTGGGTGTTGGAGTTGCCATGGCCCGCGCAGGCCGCTCCGGGTTCCTCGGGAACGTAGGACGAGTAGTTGAACTGGACACGGGACGCGCCGCCCGCGACCCGATACCAGGCGTTGTTGTAGTAGAAAGCCAGGTCGTAACCGGACACGCAGTCGGTGCACGCGGCCCGGATCGCTGCCTTGCCGGTGCAGTTGCCCGATGCGAACAGGACCTTGGCCGGCAGGAGGACGGAGGCATCGGACATGCGAATGGAGAAGAAGAGACCGGTGGGCGGGTGGAACACGGTGACCGCGTCATACAGCTCGCTGTTTTCGAGGAGACGGTGCGTGCGGGATACGAGCACGCCGACGAGCGTCCCGTTGTCATCGACGACGCGAAGGGTGCCCGTTCCCGCAGGCTCCGGTTCCGGACGTCGGTCGGAAGCGGCCCGCGCATCGGGGATCGGGCCCGCGACGTCTCCGGTCTGCAGAGCATCCTCCCCGGACGGGGTGGAGACGGGGGTGCAGAAGGCCAGGAAGAAGAAGGCCACCCAACCGGAGGAGAGTGCGAGCACCTGCCAGCGAGTCATCTCGTCACCTCGAATCGTGGGGCATCCCGGTAACGGCCCGCGTCCGGTCCCGGCTGCCCGAGTTCCATCGGCATGCGATGCAATTCCCCGTTTTTTTGACGCGCGGGGGAACTGCTCCATAATAGCGGGCGGCGGAACTGAAGGCGAGGGCTTCGATGGAGCAGAAGCAGGAACTGTGGGGGATCGAGCAGGCACCGCTCATCGCGGTACTCGGCCGGGTCTACGCGGACCGTAGAACCGGTGCCCTCCGGGTGTTCGATCGGGCCGGCTCGGTCCCCTTCGTGTTCTGGTTCAAGCGGGGCTTCCCCTGCTTCTCGTACAGCCGGGATCGACTGGCCCTGCTGGGCGAGCAGCTTCCTGCTTCGAAACGGGACCTGGTGGAGCACCTGGCCACGGTTGCCGCGACCGGGACCCCGGCCGGCGGCCGCACACTGCTGGGGCAGGCGCTGCTCTCGGAGAGGGCGGTGACGCTGGACGAGCTGCAGCAGGCGCTGTCGACGCAGATCCAGCGCAGGCTCCTGTGTTGTGCATCGTCTGCCGATGCGAGCTTCCAGTGGGACGAGGGGATGGACGAGTTCGGGATCGTGCCGCTCTCGAGCCCGCTGGTGAATCCGCTGGAGGTCGCAGCCCGGGCCGCGGCCGCGGCTCCGTATGGCCGGGTGCACGACTGGGTGAAGGGGGCCGTGGACAAGCCGCTGGTCCGCCTGGCCATGGACCGCAGGATTCCCCCCGTCATCCGTCGGCTGCTGGCGGATCAGCTCGTGGACACGCTGGCCAAGCCCCAGCCGGTGGAGCGACTGCTGGCGGTTCCGTCCCACCTGCGGACCGTGTGCGTCCTCCTGGCGTTCCGGTACCTCGAGGAGGTGGAGCCTCCCCGGATCCAGGTCGCGGAAGAGACGGTACGGACGACGGTCCGCGAACCGGAGCGGCCCGCAGACCAGGAGCGCATTGCCCGACTGGCGAGGCTGGTGGAGCGGCAGGCTTCCTACTACGAGTTGCTCGGACTCCCGCCGGATGCGGACCGGGAAGAGGTGAAGCAGGCCTACCGGAATCTGGCGTTCGAGATCCACCCGGACCGCGTGCCGGCTGCGTGGTCCGCTGTTTCACGCGAGGTCTTTCCCCTCCTGGTCGATGCGTACCATGCGCTGTCCCGAGAACGGCTCCGGACCGAGTACGATGCGGGGCTGGTGGCATCGGGGCAGTATGCGGGACTTTCGGACCGCGGCATGGTGACCGCGTGGCTGACGGCCCGCCGAGACCACCTCGACCGGATCGGACTGAGCACGCTGGCCGGGGAATACCGGCGGATGCTCGTGTCCGTGAACGGCTGGCCCGTTGGCGGCTCTCCTGCCGACTTCTTTGCCTTTTCCCACCCGCGAAGCTAATCTTTCGTTTCGCAGGAGGTGGGATGCGCCGTTGCCTCCAGGGAGCCTTTCTGGCCTTTGTCCTGCTGTGGACGGTGCCGTCGTGCGCGCACCCGCCGCAGGAGGAGCCGCCCCTCTACGAGGACCTCCTGTTCGCACAGCTCAAGCGGGACAAACCCAAGCAGAAGATCCCGCTCCCCTTCGACGATTTCATCGAAGACGAAGTGCCGGACGGGAAGCGCAACGAGCCGATCGTGCTGAGCCGGCCTGCGGTTGCACAGTGGCAGGACTTCCTGGGCGGGAACGGCTCCGAGTCGGTCGGCAAGGCGAGCAAGGGACGGCTTTCGTCCGGGCGCCTGATGCAGGAGAAGGGGCGGGGGTACTTCCGCAAGAACGACAAGGCAGCGTACGGCACCGACGAGAGCGTGGCGATGGTGCTGTGGGCATGCTCCCGGGTCGCGGACCTGTATCCGGGAACGGTTCCTGCGGTCATCGGGGACATCAGCGCAGAGAAAGGCGGGCGACTTCGTCCCCATTCCTCGCACCAGTCGGGCCGCGACGTGGACATCGGCTACTTCTTCAAAGACAACCGCGAATTCAAGCACTTCGAGGATGCCTCCCGCGACACGCTGGACGTGGACAAGACGTGGACCCTCATCGACCTGCTGCTGTCCACGCACCAGGTCGAGTACCTGTTCATCGACCGGAGCCTCCACGAGGTGCTCTACAACGAGGCCGTGGCCCGGGGCTGGACCGCAGACGAGCTGGGGAAGCTGTTCGAAGCCCCGCTCGGAACGGGCAGGCGGACCGGAGTCATCCGGCACACCAAGGGGCATCGCCATCACCTTCACGTGCGATTCGCCTGTCCCAAAGGGGACGAACGGTGTGAGTAGGCTCAGAACACGACGCCGCCGCCGAGCTCAAAGGTCAGCGGGAAGTTCATGTCGAAGGATCGATCGAACGGTGCGAAGTAGGTCGAGACCGATGCTCCCATGTCGAGGAAGAGCTGGTCTGCGAAGAAGAACTGGCTGCCCAGGAACACGTTGACGCCCGCCACGAAGTCGATGGGGAAGTGCTTGACCGAAGAGGAGGGACACATGGCCTGCCGTCCATCGGAATCCGGGAGGAAGAACTTGCAGTCCGGGTCGCGGCTGACGCTGAACGATCCCATGTAGTGGAATTCGGCGCCGGGAACCACGTACAGGCGCCACCAGTTCCCGGAGACGGAGAACGCGGGGCCGAGGATGAGCCGGGCGGACGTGAACCCGGAGAGCAGGTCGTCGAACCGGTCCTTGAGCGACGAGAAGACCTGGAGCTTGCCGACCAGCGCAAACGACTTGAGGAAGAAGTGGCCCGCCTCGAACGAGAACCCCATGGCCAGAAGTGGCGACCGGACCGGCTGCACGAGGTAGAGCAGGTTCTCGTACTTGGCCGCAAAGAGGAAGCGGTGCTTCTCCTCGACTTTCCTGGGGATGTTCTCGTAGGGGGTGCAGGCCGCGAAGCGGCTGACCGCCCGGCTGATGCGCTCCCGGGTCACTTTCTCATCCTCCTGCGGAAGCACCTCCCGCAAGACCGCTGCACGGCTCTGCCGCGTGTAGACGACCAGCACCAGCTCGACCCCGCCCTCGTCCCCGGACACCAGCAGCGGGAAGAACAAGGCATCGAGTTTGAGGTCGGCCAGGAACTTGCCCGTGCGCTCCACGGTGCCGACCGGGACTTCCCGCTCGAGGCTCTGCCGGAGGTCTTCGCAGGCCACGGTCAGCGCCTGCTCGACCGGCTGTGGGTAGTAGCCGGCCGGGAAGCGACTGGCCGGGGCCAGGAGGAGGGAGCGCTTGAAGGCCAGGTGGGCCTGAGCCGCCCTTCCCTCCTCCACGAGGGTCACCCCGAGAAGGAGCTGGATCTCGGCCAGTGCCTCCGGCTCGACCACGTCGTAGTAGATCCCGTCGAGCAGCTCGATGGAGCGCAAGAGGTGGGATTCGGCGTCGACCTGCCGCAGGTCGCGGTAGAACTCCTTGCCGAGCATGTAGCGCTCGCGGCCGAGCACGACCTTTTCCCGGTAGTCGCCACGGCCCGTGATGCGGCTCCAGAGCTGACTGGGAGGCACGACCGAGAGGTCTTCCTGCAAGCCGAGCTCCTCTTCGATCCAGCGGTGGACGTTGCGTGCGAAAGGCTCGGATTCCTGCCCTGATGCGAACAGGTGGGAGCAGGGGTGGTCGAACCGCTTGAGCGGGAGCACGGCCACGGTCTTCTTGCGGCGCTGCGGCATCTCGTCGGCCCTCACGGGAGGGGCAGCGATGACGGGCAGGAGCGCTGCGAGAAGCAGCCAGCGGAAGAGGCGGGCGGGAAGCGTGGCGGAGGAGGGGTTCATCGTTGCGGGCACCCCAGGTCGAGCCCCTCTTCGTGGATGTCGCCGCCGTCCCCCTGGCGGACGAGCACGATCGGGATCGAGTCCCCCTGCCCGGTCATGGTGCCCTGCAGCGCTTCGTCTCCTTCGAAATCTCCCAGAAGCAGCTCAACGTCGAGCTTCTCGTTGCCGGCCCCTGCGACGGAAAAGAGCAGGTGTCCGTCCCTGACCTCGGCGGTTTCCAGGTACCTGCATGCCTCCAGCGAGTGGAACAGGTCGTCGCTGAACAGGAGGAGCACTCCGGAGACGTCCTTGCCATACTGGCCCGCGGCCAGACGGAACCGGACCGGCAAGTCGTTCGACAGGGCCCCGGCGGACACGGCGGAAACATCGAGGGGCGTCTGCCACAGGCCCGACACGTCATCTGCATCCGCGCAGCCGGAAACGAAGAAGAGAAGAAGGGAGATGATCCTCAGCCGCACGTGACCTTCCCTCCGTCCGGGTCGGCCTCGGAAAAGACCTCGGCGCTGAACCGTTCGATGGTGGCCCCCTTGTGCCAGGCATCCTCGGGCAGTCCGGCCTTCTCACAGGTGCGGCGCAGGAACTCGTCCCGATCCCAGCCGTACTCGACCGCTACCTGGGGCAGGAGCACACCTGAAGCGTAGCCACGCGTGATGTAAAGCCCGTGAATGCCCACGACGATCTCGCCGATGTCCTTCACCTGGACGAGCGGGGTGAGCGCCGAGATTTCGAGCTCCAGGGCCGGAAGATCGGCCGACGTCACGGGACGGAAGCGCGGGTCGTGGAATGCTGCGGACAGTGCCATTTCACGCACCACCCGGAACAGCGGTTCCCTGGACCGGAACGTGCCGATGCAGCCACGCAGGCGCCCCCGAGAGTGCAGCGTGACGAACGCCCCTCGGGGAAGCTGGAGGCCGGGGAAGCGCTCCGGGTCCGGGTCCGGATGCACCGCGGCCCCTGCGAGCCGTTCGGCGAGCGTGGCCCGGGCCAGCACCAGGAGCTCCTTGCGTTCCGGAAGTGTCAGGGCCTTTGTTTCCATCCAGACTCCTTCAACCGCTAGATGCGGCCAGACTATACATCATCTGGATGGGGTCTCGCAATGCGGAGGGAGAGAAACATGATTCAGTCGATCACGGAAAACAGGCGGCCCTTGTCTTCGGCCCACCAGACGAGCACGGCGCGGCCCTTGAGCACGCCTATGGGCACGGTCTGGATGTCAGGGTTGGGCCGGAATTGCGGAGTGAATTGGTCGGTCACGTCACGGGTCCAGAAGCGGCCGTCTGCGGAGTTGTCCCGGTTGTCCCCCATGACGAACACGCGGTCGTCGGGCACGACGAACTCCTGCGGGTCCATGCCGGGCAGGGTCCGCGGCCATTCACCGGACTGGTAGTCGCCTTCGGGGCAGTGCTGGGTGATGAACTCGTGCCCGCCCATCTCCTCCTTCTGCTGGACGCACCGGGAGCAGGGGCGGTTCTCCGAGTTGCCACCGCAGTCATGGAGCCCGGACTCGCGGACCGTGGCAATCGGCGCTCCGTTGATGAGCAGCCTGTTGCCTTCCAGTCGGACCCGATCACCGGGCAGCCCAACAACCCGCTTGATGAAGTCCTTGCCGTAGTCGTGGTGCCCTTTGACCGGGAACGGGAAGACCACGATGTCGCCGCGCTCCGGCAGGCCCCAGCGGATCAGGTAGTCCGACGTGAACGGGAGCTTGATCCCGTACACGGACTTGGAAACGAAGATGTGGTCACCGATCTGCAGCGTGGGGATCATGCTGCCGGTAGGGATCTGGAACGGCTCGAAGAGGAAGCTTCGGATCAGCAGGGCGACCCCGACCGCCCAGGCGATCGATTCCGCGTACTGCCGGAACGTTCCCTTCGGCTTCCTGGGACGGTTCCGGTATCGGCACCACCACTCGCTCAGCATCCACAGCACCTGTCGGCGGCCCTGCGTGCGACGACGGCCACCCTGTTGGTCCAGCCCCTCCGGCCGACGGCCGCGAGACTTGTGCGGACAATACCCCCGAGCCGGATGGATTGCAAAGAGTTTGACAGCCGACGGCCCCCCCCTCCCTTGAGGGGCTTTGCCGGGGGATGGATCGAGCGCACAAGATCTTCTTGCGTGCAGTCGCACGGGCGCGGTAGAATTGTGACGTTTTGGCGGTGGCGTCGGTACGTTGGCGGGTGGGGTTCACAGCGGTTTTCGGGCGACCTGGGAAGAGTGCCAACTCTGGAGGTTTGGGATGAACACCAAAAAGGCGATGCAGGCGACGTTCGGGAGACTGGCGGTGGCAATCGTGTTGACGGCGGGAATCGGTGCCCCCGGATGCGGACCCAAGCCGGACAAGGATGCCGTGGAGCCGGATGCTGCGGACATGGCGATTCCCGACGGGCTGACGGATGCCGACGTGCTCGACGGCATGCTGCTGGACGGGAGCTGGCCGGACATCGAGGATTCCAAGGTCGAGATGAAGCCCCGCAAGGACGTCAAGGACCAGTGGTCCCACGACAATGAACCGGAGGACCGCGTCAACCCGGACCAGATCGATGATGATGCCAGACCGGACGGTGAGCCGCTGGACGCCGAGCCCGAGTTGACCGATGCGATGACGCCCGATTCCCTGGACGGGAGCGACGGGCAGGAGGGCGAGTGGGGCTGGGACTACATGATGGAGTGCGACGACGTGCCCTATCTCACGGACGGTCCCGGGAAGCCGGAGGTGACCGATGCCGGTTCCATGGACTGGGAGTTCCAGATGGACTGTGCGGAGGTCCCCTACCTGACCGACTCGTGGGGCTGGGGGGACGGGTCGAGCGGGGGGGACGGTGGCACCATCGAGCCCCCGTGCAAGTGGGGCGGCGAATGTGCGTGCGAAACCGATGCCGACTGTGTGCCTGGATGGCTGTGCACCCTGCTCCCGTCTCCGCCGTGGGTACCCGGCGCCTGGGTCTGCGTGTATGCGGTCGAGACGATGTGCATGCCCTGCAACGATGATGCGGACTGCGTGAACGAGTTCGGGGTCAAGGTTGGCGAATGCCGCGATCTGGGCGGCCCCGGGAAGAGCTGCGTGGTGCCGTGCGACGAGGAGGAGGATTGCCCGATGACGTCGAGCTGCCAGGAAGATCCGCTGGCGAGCTACCCGTCAGTGTGCCTTCCTTCGGACGAGTGCTGGTGCTCGCCGCTGGCCGAGGAGATCGGGGCCTGGAGCACCTGCGCCGAGAGCGTGGTTCCCGGCCAGTGCGACTCCATCGTGGAGTGCACGTCGGGCGGTCTGTCGGAGTGCTTGGTCCCGGACATCGAGCCGGAGATCTGCGACGGCAAGGACAACGATTGCGACGGGCTGGTGGACGAGGCCGATGCCATCGGGTGCAAGCTGTGGATGCTCGACGGCGACGGAGACGGTTTCGGGGGCACGGGGGTGGCCTGCCTCTGTGCCAAGGCGCCCGGGTACACGAAGAAGGGGGGGGACTGCGACGACGGGAACCCCGCGGTGAATCCGAAGGCCAAGGAAGTCTGCAACGGCATCGACGACGACTGCGACCTGGCCATCGACGAGGGTTTCCCCGATTTCGACGGTGACCTCGTCGCAGACTGCGTGGACCCTGACATCGACGGCGACGGGGTCCCCAACGACAAGGACCTCTGCCCGCTGGATCCGCAATGGGGGCTGACGGCCCCGGACTCGGACGGCGACGGCATACCGGATTGCCAGGACGGAGACGACGACGGGGATGGAGTGCCCGACGACCTCGACTGCGCACCGGAGGATCCGGCAATCCACCCGGGGGCCAAGGAAGCATGCAACGGGCTGGACGACGACTGCGACGGCGAGATCGACCCGGCCGACTCGACGGGATGCATCCCGCACTACCCCGACGGCGACGGCGACGGCTACGGCGCCGGCATGGACTGGAAGTGCCTCTGCATGCCGCTGTGGCCCTACGAGGCCACGGCAGGCGGCGACTGCAACGACAAGAATGCATCGGTAAGCCCGGGTGCGATCGAGAGCTGCAACGCCAAGGACGACGATTGCGACGGCAAGGTCGACGAGGAAGGGGCCAAGGGGTGCAAAGACTGGTTCGTGGACTCGGACGGGGACGGAGTGGGCGGCGCAGCATCCAAGTGCCTGTGCGGTCCGGTCCACCCGTACAAGGCTTCCAGCGGCGGCGACTGCAACGACACCGACCCGGAAATCAACCTCTGGATGGCCGAGGCGTGTGACGGAATCGACAACGACTGCGACGGCGAAGTGGACGAGGCCGGGGCGGAAGGGTGCTCGCTCTTCTACCAGGATCTGGATGGAGACGGCTGGGGGACGAGCCTCCCCATGGACTGCCTGTGCAACCCGAAAGCTCCGCTCACGGCTTCGCAGCCGGGCGATTGCGACGATGCGAACAAGAAGATCTACCCGGGGGCACCGGAGGTCTGCAACGGCATCGATGACAACTGCAACTACGTGAAGGACGAGGCCGGGGCGGTCGCGTGCACGACGTACTACTTCGACGGGGATTCCGACGGGTATGGCGTCAAGGCGGTATCGAAGTGCGTGTGCGCGCCGTACGGTTCTTACAAGGCCAAGGTGGCGGGGGACTGCAACGACGAGAACGCAGCGGTGAACCCCGCGGCACTCGAGGTGTGCGACGGCAAGGACAACAACTGCGACAGCCTGACCGACATGTTCCCAGACAAGCCGTGCGTGGTGATGGGGCCGTTCGGCGAGTGCTGGGGCATCATGAAGTGCACGGACCAGGGCTTCAACATCTGCAGCGCGGGGACCGCGGGCAGCGAAACGTGCGACGGGCTGGACAACGACTGCAACGGCCTGGCGGACGACGGGCCGGACGGCGGAACGCTGGTCGGTGCGTGCTACCCGGAGGATGACGTGACGGTCGGAGTCGGCCTGTGCAAGGCCGGAACGAGGGTCTGTCTCCAGGGTGGCTGGAGCGACTGCCAGGGCTTTGTCGTGCCTGCGACCGAGAAGTGCGACTTCAAGGACAACGACTGCGATGGGAAGACCGACGAGGACTTCGACGCAGGCCAGGAGTGCACAGCAGGGCTCGGACAGTGTGCCGCCCCGGGGGTCATGGTCTGCACCCCGGACGGCCTCAAGGCGGTCTGCATCGGCCTCGTGGGCGAGCCCAAGCCCGAGACCTGCGACGGCCTCGACAACGACTGTGACGGCACCACGGACGAAGGCTACGTGAACACCGACAAGGACAAGCAAGCCGACTGTGTCGATCCCGACGACGACAACGACGGCATCATGGACCTCTTCGACAACTGCCCGCTGGTAAAAAACGCGGCGCAGCTCGACTACGACAAGGACGGAAAGGGCAACGAGTGCGACGATGACGACGATGCGGACGGGACGCCGGACGTCCTGGATTGCCAGCCGCTCAATCCGTCGGCCTACCCGGGAGCTCCCGAACTGTGCAACGGCCTCGATGACGACTGCGACTCCGTGGTGGACGACGGCTTCCCCGACTCCGACGGCGACGGAACCGTGGACTGCTCCGACCCGGACGACGACAACGACGGCATCCAGGACGATGAGGACAACTGCCCACTGGTTCCCAACTGGCTCCAGCTCGACTACGACCAGGACGGGAGCGGCGATGCCTGCGACATCGACGACGATGCGGACGGCTACCCGGACATCGTGGACTGCGCTCCGCTCAATGCTTTGATCCACCCCGACGCGGTCGAGCAGTGCGACGGCATCGACAACAACTGCAACCTGGCCATCGACGAGTTGTGGCCCGATACGGACAAGGACGGCGTCCACGACTGCGGCGATGACGACGACGACAACGACGGCGTCCCGGACTTCAAGGACAACTGCCCGCTCGTCCCCAACCCGGACCAGGCGGATGCGGAGAAGGACGGCTTGGGAAACGCCTGCGACGATGACGACGACAACGACGGCCTCCCCGACGCACTGGACAACTGCCCGACCGTGGTCAACCACAACCAGAAAGACACGGATGGCGACGACCAGGGGGATGCCTGCGACGCGGACGACGACAACGACGGGACCCCGGACTTCAAGGACAACTGCCCGCTCGTCCCCAACGTGGACCAGAAGGACACGGACCTCGACGGCTTCGGCAATGCCTGCGATTCCGACGATGACAACGACGGGCTGGCCGACACCGTGGACAACTGCCCCGAGGTGGCCAACCCGCTGCAAACCGACCTGGACAAGGACGGCCTCGGTGACCAGTGCGATTCCGACATGGACGGCGACGGCGTGCCCAACACCAAGGACAACTGCCCCGGCACGGCCAACGCAGACCAGAAAGACGCCAACAAGGACGGCGTGGGCGATGCGTGCACCGGCGACGACGACGGCGACGGCCTGCTCGACGTGGTGGACAACTGCCCCGAGCACTACAACCCGGACCAGGCCAACTTCGACAAGGACGGCCAGGGTGACGTTTGCGACGAGGACGACGACAACGACGGCACGCTCGATACGGCGGACAACTGCCCGCTGACCTACAACCCGCTCCAGGAAGACACGGACAAGGACAAGGTCGGCGACCTGTGCGACTGGGACGATGACAACGACGGGGTGGCCGACAAGTCGGACAACTGCCAGTACGTGGCCAACCCGGATCAGGTCAACAGCGACAACGACCCGAGCGGTGATGCCTGCGACACCAACGACGACAACGACCCGCAACCCGATACCAACGACTGCGAGCCGACCAACCCGCTGGTGTATCCCGGAGCTGCGGAAATCTGCGACGGAAAGGACCAGAACTGTGACGGAGTCGCTGACGAGGGGTTCAAGGATACCGATGGCGACGGCATGAAGGACTGCGTCGACAGCGACGATGACAACGACGGCACTCCGGACGCTGCGGACTGCTCTCCTCTCGATGCCTCCATCTACCCGAACGCAGTCGAAACCTGCAACGGAAAAGACGACGACTGCGACGGAGTGAAGGACGACGGTTTCCCCGACTTCGACGGCGATGGGATCCGCGACTGCGTGGATCCGGACGACGACAACGACTCCGACCCCGACACCACGGACTGCGCCCCGCAGGATGCCTCCGTCGGCAAGACGATCAAGGAATCGTGCGATGGCAAGGACAACGACTGCGACAACGTCGTGGACGAGGGGTTTGCAGACACCGACTCGGACGGCATCAAGGACTGCCTCGATTCCGATGATGACAACGACTCCGACCCCGACACCACGGACTGCGCACCTCTGGACGCCAAGATCAACCAGTGGGCGGTGGAGACCTGCGACGGGAAGGACAACAATTGCAACGGCGTCGTGGACGAGGGCTTCCCCGACTTCGACGGCGACAAGTCGAAGGACTGCGTCGACGATGACGACGACGGGGACGGGGATCCCGATTTCAGCGACTGCCAGCCGCTCAATGCCGAGGTCGGAAACACGGTCAAGGAGAAGTGCAACGGCATCGACGAAGACTGCGACGGCATTGCAGACGACGGCTTCCCCGACTACGACGGGGACAAGACCGCGGACTGCCAGGACCTGGACGACGACAACGACGGAACGCCCGATGCTGCAGACTGCTCCCCCCTGGATGCCACGATCTACCCCGGCGCCATGGAAGGCTGCAACGGCAAGGATGACGACTGCGACGGTCAGATCGACGAGGCGTACCTCGACACGGACCTTGACGGCAAGGCGGACTGCATCGACACGGACGACGACAACGACAAGGACCCGGATACCACCGACTGCGAGCCGTACGATGCGACCATCGGGCACACGATCAAGGAAGTCTGCAACGGCAAGGACGATGACTGCGACAACACGGCGGACGAGGGCTTCCCGGATACCGACTCGGACGGGATCAAGGACTGCCTCGACCCGGATGACGACGGCGACCTGACCCCGGACGGAGCGGACTGCGCGCCGCTCGACAAGACGGCGTACCCCGGGGCTCTCGAGGTCTGCGACGGCAAGGACAACGACTGCGACAAGGAGACGGACGAGGGCTTTGACGACAACGACGGCGACGGGCAGAAGGACTGCGTGGACACCGACGACGACAACGACAAGGACCCGGATACCACCGACTGTGCGCCGCTCGACAAGACCATCGGCCACGGCCTTCCCGAACTCTGCAACGGCAAGGATGACGACTGTGACTTCTCCGTGGATGAAGGCTTCCCCGACAGCGACGGGGATGGTCAGCTCGACTGCATCGACATCGACGATGACAACGACGGCGACCCGGACACGACCGACTGTGCACCGCTCGACCCGATGATCAACCATCTCGCACAGGAGTTCTGCAACGGCAAGGACGACGACTGCGACGGCATCACCGACAACGGCTCGCCCGACTTCGACGGGGACAAGATCGCAGACTGCGTGGACACGGATGACGACAACGACAAGGATCCGGACCTGACCGACTGCGCGCCCATGGATGCCAGCAAGGGCCACACCGTGGCTGAGAAGTGCAACGGTGAGGACGAGGACTGCGACGGGTTCATCGACGAGGGGTTCCCCGATACCGACGGTGACAAGACGCTCGACTGCCTGGACACGGACGACGACAACGACGGCACGCCGGATGCCACGGACTGTGCGCCGCTGGATGCCACGGTCTTCCCGGGGGCCCAGGAAGTCTGCAACGGCAAGGACGACGACTGCGACGGCATCAAGGACAACGGCTCCCTCGATACGGACAAGGACGGACTGTCCGACTGCGTGGACACGGATGACGACAACGACGGGAGCCCCGATGCGGTCGACTGCGCCCCGCTGGATCCGACCGTGGCTCCGGGGAAGGCCGAGATCTGCGGCAATGCCAAGGACGAGAACTGCAACGGCCTGTACGACGAGGGGTTCCCGGACACGGACAAGGACGGAAAGGCGGATTGTTCGGACACCGATGACGACAACGACGGGATCCCGGACGACAAGGACAACTGCTCCCTCGTGGTGAACCCGCTCCAGGAAAACCACGACAACGACGGGCTCGGAGACGCCTGCGACACGGATGACGACAACGACAAGAGCCTGGATACGCAGGACTGTGCGCCATTCGACCCCCTGATCTACCCGGGGGCACCGGAAATGTGCAACGGCAAGGACGACGACTGCGATGGGTTGATCGACGAGGGCACACCTGATACCGACGGTGACGGCATCTGGAATACGTGCGACCCGGATGACGACAACGACCTGGTCCCGGATGCGACGGACAACTGTCCGCTCAAGTCCAACACGTCCCAGCTCGACACGGACAAGGACTCGCTGGGCGATGCCTGCGACAACTGCCCCACGGTGAGCAACACGAACCAGCTCGACGGTGACAAGGACGGCATCGGGGATGCCTGCGACTCGGACCTGGACAACGACGGGTATCCGGACGTGAACGACTGCGCACCGCTCGACGCGACCATCAACCCGGGGGCAGCCGACCTGCCGGACGCCGGCTACGTCGATTCCAACTGTGACGGCATCGACGGCGACGAAGCCGATGCCTGCTTCGTGAGCGCGACGCTGGGATCGGCACAGGGCACGGGCACCAAGGATGACCCGCTGGCCACGATCTCGGATTGCGTCGCCCTGGCAACGCTGGAAGGGCTCCAGCAGATCCTGGTTGACGAGGGGACTTACTCGGAGAAGGTCGTCCTGGCCGGCGACTTCGTCCTGGCCGGGGCCTACGGAGCGGCCCTCGACTGGCAGCGCAAGGCCGTGACCCACGTGACCACGGTCACCAACTCCACGCCGGGTGCGTCGGGCCATGTGGCCACCCTGGTGGTCAGCTCCTGCGTGGCCTTTGTGACGGTCTGGGACATGAAGTTCGTGTCCGGCTCCAACACCCAGGCCGGCGGAGGCTCGTTCGGCGCGGTGGTGGGGACCTGTCCCGACTTCAAGGCGTACGGGACCACGTTCCAGGCCGGCAGTGCCGGGGCCGGCGGAAACGGAACTACTGGCGTCAACGGAACAGTCGGAAGCGCTGGTAATCCCGGAGCAGCCGGCAAGGCCAACGCGTCTCCGGGAGGCGCCGGCGGAACCGGTGGAGCCGGTGCGTCGGGTTGCTCCTACGCGGGCGGCGGGGCCGGTGGGGCCGGCGGATACAAGACAGCCGGAACCGACGGGAAGACCGGAGGATTCTTGAGCGGAGCCGCGGGGGCCGGCGGGGCCAAGGGGTGTGACAACGCGGGCAGCGCAGGCGGCAACGGCAAGGCCGGTGCCCTGGGCGTGAACGGCAAGGGTGGCACGCAGACCCAGGCGCAGTGCGGGGCTTACCTGTGTGCGGCATCCGGGGCCGCGGGCGGCAGCGGCGACTGCGGCGGCACGGGCGCCGGCGGCGGCGGCGGCTCGGGCTGGGATGCCGTCGATGCATGCGACGCGACTCCCGATGCGGGGGGCGGCGGCGGCGGTGGCGGCGGCGGCGGCGGTGGCGGCAAGGGCGGAACCGGCGGAAACGCCGGCGGCAACTCGGTGGCGCTCTACGTCAGCGGCGGCAAGGTCACCGTTTCCGGCTGCAAGTTCATCACAGGCAACGGCGGTGCCGGCGGCGGTGGTGCCAACGGCGGCCAGGGCGGTGTTGGCGGTGCCGGTGGCATCGGCGGTGCAGGACCGGAATTCGCAGGTGACGGCGGGGCCGGTGGTGCGGGTGGCGGCGGCGGCAACGGTGCCGGCGGCGGCGGCGGGGCGGGCGGAAGTTGCCTCGGCATCGCGCTGTGGCAGGCTACGCTGTCGCAGTCGTCATCGACCTACACGCTGGGCACTCCGGGTACGGGCGGCGTGTCCGGGCTCAACGCGGACGGCACGGTGGTGCTGCCCGGTTCCCCCTTCCTCGGATCGGCCGGCAAAGCCGCACAGACCGCCACGCTGCCGTAAGGCAGCGGCGTCCTATCCTCTCCAACCATTGCCAGGCTACCTGATCCAGAGGAAGCCCTGCGTTGCTCCATCCAGGGGCTGGGCCGCCCAACTGGTGTACAGATACCATCCGGCGCCCATGTTGTGGGGACCGCCGGTGGTCGAATTGGCCACGCACGAGCTGTAGCACTGCAGGCCGATTCCCATGACCGAGTCGGAGCTGTCGGAACTGTCGTTGTCCCCGGTGAACCCCACGCGGGTGTTGGTTCCCCAGCCGTTGACGTCGTTGACGTACCCGAACCGATGCCACTTGGTCGAGTATGAGGCCGAGCAGGCCGCCGCTACCCCAAGCGGCTTCTTGTTGATCGGCTCGGTGCCGCAATTGGTCTTGGCCGTGCAATCGCCCGCTCCGCCGTAAGAGCCGGCCATGCGCCCCTGGTTGGCCAGATTGCGGGCCGTGTTCTTGGCGTGGGACCAGGAGTTCCAGTTGTTGGGATTCCCGAGGGCCAGGCGGCTCTCGGTCCCCTGGAGCGTGTAGAACCCGGCGGACACGTAGTCCTGGTTCTTCGAGGTATCGCCCGCCGCGGCCGAACCGCCTGAGGTGGCGGTCCAGACCGCGTTGTCGTAGGTGTAGGCCGACGCATCGGAAGCCTGCAGTAACAGGGTCCAGCCGCCACCCGCCGTGGTCATGTCGCACAGGGCAGTAAATGATGCTAGGGGGCCCCCCTCGTCCGGGTCTACGACATAGGCCCCGTCTCCCGCTCCCGCCAGCTTGGCCAGGGCGTCCTTGCAGCTCGTGTACGTGCACCCGTCGAAGCCCTTGCCCGTGCAGTTCTCGTCCAGGAGGGTGGTGCAATCCTCGTTGACCCCCGGGTTGACCAGGGGCTTGTCGTCATCGCAATCCCCGGCCACCGTGGCCAGGTACGGTGCCGTGGCCGAGCAGAGACACTGCGTGCTTCCGGTGACTCCGTATCCGTCCGCGTCGGTATCGAGGTAGTAGGTCTTGCACCCGATCGCGTCCTTGGGATCGGTAGTACCGTCGCAGTCGTTGTCCACCGAGTCGCACAGCTCGGCGCTCGCACCGGCGAGCGGGTCGCACTCCTGGGCTTCGCCGTTGAGGCAGTTGACCACAGTGTGCTGGCACTGCCCCTTGCCGCACGTGGTGAAGCCGAGCCCTTCGTCCACGAGCCCGTCACAATCGTCGTCCAGCCCGTTGCAGGTCTCGGGCACGGCACCGGCCAGCGGATCGCAGTCGGGGACCTGCCCGTCCTTGCAACCCGGGACCGTGTGCAGGCAGATGCCCTGGCCGCACGTCGAGAGACCGAGATCCTCGTCGGTAAGACCGTCGCAGTCGTTGTCCTTGCCGTCGCACGTTTCCGAAGCTACGCCGAGGAACGGGTCGCAGACGCCGACCTTCCCGTTCTGGCAGTACGGCTGCTGGTGCGCACATTCTCCTTTGCCGCAGAGCACGAGGCCGAGCGACTCGTCCACATCTCCATCGCAGTCGTTGTCGAGCCCGTCGCACACGTCCACGCCGGCCCCTTTCATCGGATCACAGGCGGCCGGGGTTCCATCCACGCACGCGGCTTCGGAGTGCAGGCAGATGCCCTGGCCGCACGTCACGGTTCCGAGCTGTTCGTCCACGAGCCCGTCGCAGTCGTTGTCTTCTCCGTCGCAGATCTCCGGGCCCTTGCCCTCCAGCGGATCGCACGAAACCGGGACCCCCTTGACGCAGAGGCTCACGGTGTGTGCGCAGACCCCCTTGCCGCAGGTGGCCGTCCCCTGGTCTTCGTCGGTGAGCCCGTCGCAATCGTTGTCCTTGCCGTCGCACTTCTCCGCAGCGATTCCCTGGTTCGGGTCGCACCACTGGGTCTTTCCGTCGATGCAGGCATCCAGGATGTGGAAGCACTCCCCCTTTCCGCAGGCGAGTTGTCCGACCCCTTCGTCGGTCTTGCCGTTGCAGTTGTCGTCCTTCCCGTTGCAGGACTCCTGCGCATCCTTGTGGATGGCAGGGTCGGTGGGGGCGCAGTCGGTCTGGTCCGGGTCGCCGTCGTTGTCGTCGTCCGGGTCCATGCAGTTCTTGAGTCCGTCCCCGTCGCTGTCCGGGTACCCTTCGTCCACGACGTAGTCGCAGTCGTTGTCGACCTCGTCGCAGACCTCCTGCGCGCCGGGATGGACGGCAGGATTCAGGGGTGCGCAATCCCCGAGGTCGGGCGTTCCGTCGCCGTCCTTGTCGGCCTCGCAGGCATCGCCGGTCCCGTCCTTGTCCAGGTCTTCCTGGCCCGGGTTCGCGACCAGCGGGCAGTTGTCGTTGCCGTCTGGGTGGCCGTCGCCGTCGTCGTCGCTGTCGCAGTCATCCCCGATTCCATCCTTGTCGATGTCGCCCTGGAGCGTGTTCTTGAGGTTTGGACAGTTGTCCACGTCGTCGGGGATCCCGTCTCCATCCCCGTCCTTGTCGCAGGCATCTCCGAGGCCGTCCTTGTCCGCGTCCTCCTGGCCCGGGTTGGCAACGAGCGGGCAGTTGTCCCCGGCGTCGTCCAGGCCGTCGCCGTCGTCATCAGTGTCCACGCAGTCTGCTGTCTTGTCGCCGTCCAGATCCGCGGCCCCCTCATCCACCTGGAAGTCGCAGTCGTTGTCCTTGCCGTCGCACTCGTCCGCGGTGCCGGGCTTGACCGTCGGGTCCTTCGGCCCGCAGTCGAGCGCGTCGTCGGCTCCGTCGTTGTCGTCGTCCGGGTCGACGCAGTCCTTCAGCCCATCGCCATCGGAATCCTGAAAGCCCTCGTCCACAGCGAAGTTGCAGTCGTTGTCCTTGCCGTCGCACAGCTCGTCGGCCCCCGGGTGCATCTCCTTGTCGAGGGGGGCGCAGTCGAGCGAGTCGGCCGTTCCGTCATTGTCGTCGTCCTGGTCGCAGACATCGCCGATATTATCCAGATCGGCGTCTGCCTGGGCGGGGTTGAATGCAGCCGGACAGTTGTCCAGCCCGTCGGGGATGGCGTCGCCGTCCTTGTCGTTTTCCAGGCAGTCGGCCGTGCCGTCCTTGTCGGTGTCGTCGAAGCCCTCGTCAGCGGCACCGTCGCAGTCGTCGTCTTTGCCGTTGCACGACTCGGCCTCGGGTTCTTTTCCCTGGCACACGATCTTGCCGTTGAGGCACTCGTCGGTCCCCGGGCATGCCCCGAAGTCGTTGGAAACCAGGCATCCCTGGCCGCCGGCATCCTCGTCGACCGTGCCGTCGCAGTCATCGTCGATCAGGTTGCAGGTCTCTGGACCGGGAACTGCCGCAGAGCAGTCGGTCAGCCCCGATGCCTTGCACTTCCGCTCGCCCGAGCACTGGCCCCAGGTGTTTTCCGCAAAGCAGGTCGTCTTGGCCCCCTGGTCCGCATACCACTGCTTGCAGTCGCACTCGCCGGATTCCCGGACGCACTGGGTGCCGGACTTGCCCGAGATATCCTCGACCTCCTCGCAGGAGTAGCCGGCGGGACAACCCTCCCCCTCGCCGCCTCCGATCATGCACTCGGCGCCGCAAAAAAAGCCGTCGGGGCCGTAGCTCACGCAGGCCTGGCCGGCATCGGTACCATTGGTCCAGCACTCGGAGTTGGCCAGGCAGGGGCGGCACAGGTCCACGAAGGTGGGCATGCACAGGTAGACCTCGTCCGGCAGGCTGGGGCCATGGAGGCGGCAGGTCCAACCGAACGGGCACTCGTCGACGCAGGCCACGGTGCACTTCATCCCGTCACCGGTCTGGAGACAATAGCCCGAGCTGCAATCCCCCCCGTTGTCGCAGGGCCATCCGGCCATGCCGGGTTCGGGGCCTTCGGGCACGTCGGCCAGCTCCGGGGCCGCGTCAAAGAGCTCGAACACCTCCTCGGGGGCCACTTCGGGCGCAGGAACGTCATCGACCAGGATCAACTCGGGGGACGCCTGTTCCTCCACCCGGGTATCCACTTCCGGGCCCGGGGTTTCCTCCACTGTATTGCCGCCGCTGCAACCGGCAGATCCACACAGCCCAACCAGCGTCGACGTCACGACCGCCAACATACGCCAACGAGCAAGAGCACGACGGTGTTCCATGGCTTCCTCCAGTCCGAGCCTCAGGGAGAAGTTGTACGCGGATGCGGGGAGGGATGCAAGGGGCGGGGATTGAGGGGGCACAATCACCAATCGGTTTGGGCCGTCCCGAGGTCGAAGCTGGGAGGGAAGCTACGGCAAGCACTCCCAGAATGCGCCGCAGTCCGCACTGGCTCCGACCGCACACTGGAGTGTCTCCAGGCCGAACACGCCGAGCGCACAGAAGAAGTAGTCCAGGAACTCGGGCGACACGTCGCCGAGCGGAGACTCGGGCGCCGCCGGGCAGCTTGCAAACCCCTGCTTCAGCTTGGCGCAGTCGGCATCGGACAGGGCCGGACCGGTGGAGCACAGGTTGGCAAGGCCCTTGTCGTTCTTGGTCAGGTACTCCTTGATCTGCGGGCAGGACATCATTGCGATCTGCCCGAACGCATCAGGGCTCTTCTCGCAGTTCAGGGCTCCGAGCTGTTCGAAGCCGACCTTGTACTCGGCGATGTTCGGGCACTCGGTCGACAGGCAGCCGAAGATCTTCTGGATCGATTCGGCGCAACTGCCGGGCTCGACGGTGCAGACCTCGAGCAGGGTAAGGCTGTAGGGTACCAGGAGCGTGATGAGATCATTGCAATCCTGGATCTTGGCAGGATCGATCAGGCCTTCGACTGGCGGGTACTGGCTGCAGGTGGCAATGCACTCGGCCGGCATTTCGGACAGCTCCGGCTCGACCAGGCCGCAGATCTCCACCATGCACGGGATGAGGTAGTAGCAGAGATCGTCGCAGGTCTTGATGACGGCGGTGCCCGGCTGGAACCAGCTCAGGTGGTAGACCGAGGCGGTCAGGGTCTGCCCGTCCACCGACGTGCCCAGCGCCTCCCACGGCTTGTCCTTCCCTTCGGCCGTAAAGACGGAGACCATCCCCGGCCCGGTCGCCTGGTCCAGCACGAAGGTCAGCGTGGCCGGCTTGAGGAACTTGGTGCCGGCAGGGCCGATCTCGATGGCTTTGGACAGCGGTTCGAAGCTCCCCTTGTGCGGGGAGGTCACCTCGGTGACGGTGAACTCGATTGTCTTGTCGAGGGCACCGGCGGGGATGACGAGCTTGGCCCCTGCGGGTCCCTCGACCTCACCGCCCTCGGGGCCGACTGCGGCTGCGGGCACGTCGATGTCCTCGGCCGGCACGTCGACCGTTCCATCCGGGGCAACCAGGTCCTCCGGCGGCACTGCGTCTTCAGGCTTCACCGTGTCCTCGGGTGTGACGCCATCCTCGGGGATGGCCCCGTCGGTGGGAGGCTGCCCGTCCGGAGGAGGCGTCCCATCTGCGGGGGTCACGGCATCGTCGGGTTGACGGCCGTCCCCCGTGCTCCCGTCGGGAGGAACCGTTCCATCGAGAGGAGCTGCATCGAGGATGCCCTCCCCGGTAACCTGGTCGACTCCGCCGGCGTCGCTCTTCTTGTCGCCACCGCACGAAGCGATCCCTGCAAGAAGCACCACAACGAACCCCGCTCTTTGAAGTCTGGCCAGCATCACCCCCTCCTTGGCAAGTAGAGAACGAACCCTTTTGTCCCTCGAAAACTCTACGACTGCAGTGTCACTCCAATGGGGTCGGGATGTCAACAGGTTGGGCGGGGATCCCTGCTCTTCGGTTCGGAAACGGGTTGTGCCACGGTCCGGAAGGGATGGCAACCCAAGCGGAAGCGGTGCGGCCCGCCATACTGGCGCTGCGACGCAAAACGCGGTACAAACGGGCAGTCGATGGACGGTTTTCGGAGGTGACCCGATGAAGCTCGGCTGGTGGGTGGTGACACTCGCGACTGTCGTTGCGTGCAGCGGAAACAGCTCGGACTCGGACTCGGCTTCCCTGCCGGACGGCGATTGCACCGGGGATGTCGTGGGCGATGGTTCCGGCAAGGAGTCGACCCCAGCGGATGTCGCGGTCGACGGCCGGACTCCGGACGATGCGCAGGCCGACGCGACGGAGCCGGACGAGGTCACGCCGGTGGTGTGCGACAAGCCGGGCTACGTGTGGTCGGAGGGAACGCCCATCTTCGAGGAGAAGACCGAGGCATGGGGGTTGAAGGACGTGCGGGCGGTGCGTTTCAGCGTGCTCGACTTCAACCATGACGGGTGGCCTGATCTGGCGGCCCGCATCGGCTCGGGGGACGACTTTTCCGAAGGGGGCACGCGGGTCTTCTGGCTGCTGGAAAACCAGAAAGGCAAGGGATTCAAGGACGTGACCCAGGCATCGGGGCTGTTCCAGATGCGGTACGGAACGGATCCGAACAAGGGGCGGCCGGGAGATGTGCTGGCTGCCGGTGACGTGGACAACGACGGCGACCTGGACATTGCGACAGCGGTGGCCAAGCACCAGCTTGCGGACAAGCAGGAGACGTCGGAGCTGATGCTCAACAACGGTGACGGGACGTTCTCG
>Ga0233425_10003212_pt1 | contig 30280 bp, 29 predicted proteins | sample Watercolumn_Towu_2_FD_181712 | JGI IMG/M metagenome (GOLD analysis project Ga0233425, IMG submission 181712) | Freshwater microbial communities from Lake Towuti, South Sulawesi, Indonesia - Watercolumn_Towuti2014_140_MG | ecosystem: Environmental > Aquatic > Freshwater > Lake | place...
CCGAAATTTTCCTTTTCTACCGCATCCGCATCTGCTTGGTTCTTTAAATTTTGAATCAAGTTGAAGAACATTCATGACATTTCCGCAGCTTGGGCATTCAAATCGTGCAGCAGTAACCTGTGGTCTAACATCAGACTTTTGTCTGATTGTGCCTTCAATAACAAGAAGTTTGTTGATGTGTTCGCTTCGTATGTTTCTGATGAATATTTTGTGTTTTTCTGGAAGGTTTTGAAATCTGATGTGGAATTGCTTAATCTCTTTTGGAAGGTCAAAGTTGCTGATTGCAAGTTCGCAGGCCTTCAATACCTCTTCTGGTTGTTCCAGCAGTAAATCTGCAAGTTCAGGAGAGTGTTTGCTCATAGCAATAAAATCTACGTTAAAGAAATTCTGGCCTTTGCGGATAGTTTCCAGCAGCTCTGCAAGACAGTGAATTTCAATAAATTGCTGAAATGTCTGGATTTGTTCAGTTACTTCCATGAAAAAAGAGAATCTGCTGCGCAATTTAATGTTTTTGGTTCTTGCAGTTCTCACTCAAGAATGAAAACTCTATGGGAAATGAAGGGGTGTGCCTCTTTCTGGTGAAAACTCTTTTTCACTAAAAAAAGCCCATTTAAAAAGGAATATTTATAAATAAAGCTATTTATATACCTCAAATTGACGTTTATTGGGGGGATAGAATGGCAAAGCCACAGAAAAAAGAACCTAAAAAAGAATCTAAAGAGCCAGCGAAAAGAGATATTCAAATAGTGAATATTGTTGTCTCCACTTCTTTAGAGCACGACATTCCATTAGAAAAAATGGCTGCAACATTGAGCAATACAGAATACAATCCAGAGCAGTTTCCTGGGCTTGTTATTAGGATTCGGGAGCCAAAAACAAGTGCATTAATCTTTAGTTCAGGAAAAGTAGTCTGTACAGGAGCGCGAACATTGGAAAAAGTCGATGAATCCTTGCAGCAGATTATCAAAAGTCTGGAAAAAATCAATATTAAGATAAATATTAAGCCAAAAATCAATGTTCAGAACATAGTTGCTTCTGGCAGTGTTGGTATGGACTTGAATCTCAACGTCCTTGCAATGAAGCTGGAGAATACAGAATATGAACCAGAACAGTTCCCAGGCTTAGTCTATAAGTTGCCGCAGGCAAAAGCAACATTCTTGTTGTTCAGCAATGGCAAGATCGTCTGTACAGGAACAAAGAGTGAAGATCAAGTCAATGATGCTGTTGACAAGCTCATTGAAAATCTGAAAAAAACTAAAGCAAAGTAATTCTTTATTTTTTATTCTCTATTCTGTTTATTCATAGTAATTTCAGAAAAATAAAAAAAAGCAAATGCGAACAGGATGTCCGCATTTGATAGATCGTATAGCCTAGATATCTATACATTGATAAGATTCGCAATCCTATTTAAAGTTAACTGTTTTTGTTTATAAACTAAGCATTTTTTCACTTTTGAAGTGCAACAGCAAAACATTTTAATACTACTTTTACTACAAAATAACTTATGGTAAAAACAATTAAGATTAGTGATGAAAACTATGGTTGGCTGACAAAATTAGCTGGCAAATTACAGCATGACCATGGCATTCCCATGTCAATAGACAGAGCATTGCTGTATCTTCATAAAAGCAAAAATGTTTCAGAGCTTGCTGGGACGTGGCAGATTGCAGACAAGCAGGTGAATAAAACAAAAGATAACATCAAAGAAAGCTGGAAAACATGGGGCTTGCGCTATTTAAAGCAAAAGGTGAAGAAGTAATGGAAAAAATCTGTCTTGATACAGGCATTATTACAGAGTATTTGATGAATAAACCAGAAACAGTGCAAAAAATAATGCAGGTGGAAAAAACAGCAAATCTTGCTGTAACCCCGCAGATTATTTTTGAGTTGTTTTGTTTTGCAGAAGCATCAGATAAGCCTGGAGAGAATAAGCAGGTGATTCGTGATTTTATTAAACGTCTTACTGTCATCAATTGGACTCCTGAAACAGCAGAATTAGCAGCAGAAATATTGACTAAAGCAGAAAAAGCAGGGTTGCGGGAAGTATTCCTGACTGCGCTTGTCAACAGCAATAATTATGTGTTGTTGACAGATCATCCAGAGGCATATGACGGCCTTGGCACTAAAATTTATATATGATTTCTTATAAGGAATAAAATAATGAAAGTGTACATAGAACGCGAGAATAAAACAAAAACAATCCATTGCAGGGGAAAAGTAGTTGATGTGCTGAAAAAATTAAACATTAATCCAGTTGTTGTTTTGGTTGTTCGCAATAATGAGCTTCTTGCAGAAGATGATGTGCTTAAGGACACAGATTCTATTAAAATATTGTCAGTGGTGTCAGGCGGATGAAATGTCGTTGCAATCAGAAGGCAGTGTTTCAAAAACAGTGCAAGAAACATTTTTGTCTGTCTGTGGAGAAAAAAGCAGCAGCAGTTATCAAGAAATATGTTAAACCAACTGATAAAGTCATTGTTGCAGTCAGTGGTGGCAAAGATTCCTTGACAGTGCTTTCTTTCATCAGCAAGTATGCAAAAACAATTGCCCTTTGCATTGATGAAGGCATTGAGGGGTATAGGGATGTAACATTGAGTGGCATGGCTGATTTTTGTAAACAACGCAATATAGAATATGTTATTGTCTCGTTTAAAGACGAATTTGGTTTTACATTAGATGCCATGACAAACAAATTAAAAGAAAATCCTTGCACTATTTGCGGTGCATTTCGCAGGTATATTTTGAATAAAAAAGCTCGTGAGTTAGGTGCAACAGTGTTAGTAACAGGTCATAATATGGATGATGAATCGCAGGCAGTTTTAATGAATATCATGCGCCATCAGTTGGATATTTTGCCAAGGTTAGGTCCAAAAACAGGTGTTGTGAAAGATGATCGCTTTATTCCAAGAGTTAAGCCGTTATATTTTGTCTCAGAGAAAGAGGTTGCAGCGTATGCGTTTTTGAATGGTTTTAATGTGCAATATAAAGAATGTCCGTATGCAGGGAGTGCGTATAGGGCAGATGTCTGTGATTTTTTGAATAGCGTTGAATCAACATATCCTCGTGCAAAGAAAAAATTCATAGAAACATTTGTAAAGAACTTGCCAGTAATACGTAAAACAGTTAAAGTAAAGGAAGTTAATTACTGCAGAAAATGCAGCGAACCCTGTGTAGGAGAATATTGCAAAGCATGTCAGTTGCTGGAGAAATTATGGACATCGTAATCCCGAATAATAATGAAGATGCTTTTATTGCAATAGCTGAAAAACTTGGTACAAAAGAACTGCTTTTTTTGTATTCTTTTGATAGTTTTAAAGCTTCAAAGAATAGTGGAATTGTGTGCAGTGGTAAGGAAGTGAAAAATGCAAAGAAAAAAACACAGTATGTGTTTGTCAAAGCAGATGCAAATGTGAGAAAAATAGCAGAGCAAAAGCCGTATGCAATTGTTGGCTTTGAAACATTGGAGAAGAAAGATTCATTGCACTACCGCCGTTCAGGCATAGACCAAGTTTTAGCAAAGATTATGGCAGAACATAAGATTGCGTATGCATTTTCATTTTCAGATTTGCTTAATGCACCATCCTACATGCAGCCAATTATTCTCGGCAGACTGCGCCAGAATCTCATGATAGCAAAGAAGTATGGCATGAAAGTAATTATTGCATCCTTCGCAACAGAACCATTATTGATGAGAAGTGAGAAAGATATGTGGTGTTTAGGTTAAACATCCAAGTGTCCGTGTGAATCAACAGTGACTATTGCATGATTTCCTTCTTCTTCATGCATATAACAACCCAAAAAAGCAGTTTCATCAGTATAAGGGCAAAGATTGTATCCTGAAGATCCGCAGTAATAGAATTCTAAATAAGTATCTTTACAAGTTGTAAAATCTAATTTGTGTTTATATGTTGCTTTGATAGTATGTTCAGTCAATGTAAATAACAAATCACTTGCATAAAATAAAGGCCAAACACTAGCGGGTTGTATATTATAGGCGCTTTCATAAAAATCTATGCTTACATAGTTGGGGTCTGTTGTTGCTACTGAATCCCATAGTAACTCGTGATATTGGTATCCATTATAATAAACCAGAATAGGACTAGGTGCAAAGTAAGCAACTATTCCGCGTCCAATACTTTCATCTCCGTGATAACTGCCAACAATGTGTGTTTCATACATAGTAAATAAATTTCCTTCATTGTCAGAATACGTGACTAACACATCTATGTTTCCTATCTTATCATCAGCCCCACTTGTGTCCATATTAACAGTGCCTGTTGCTGTTATAGTATATTCTTTATTTGGGTCGTGAGCATCAACGCAAGTTACCTGACACCCATCTAGAATTTCTACAACCTCATCTTCTCTATCATATCCACCTTCTCCTGGCGAATCCTCACAGTGAAGAACTGTTGTAACACTTGAAGGGAAATAATCAGGATAATAAATCGAGCACTCTCCTTCACCATCTCCTTCAACACCAGGACCAACAGCCTCTATTTTAACACCAGGACTAACAGCCTCTATTGTTTCAGCAAAAATACTTGGAATAAAAAAAAGAATTATTACAAAAACAAGACATTTATGCCATTTCATCGCAAAGCTCTCCTTCTGTACAATTAAGTGTTTCTATGCAAAGCGAGTATTTATGTGTTTCTGTTAGCATGTCGCATATTGCTGCATCTTTAGTGTTGTGGGCAACAGCCATAATGCAGAGATCAGGCATAATAATATTATTAGTATCTAAAACGTTTTGCATAATCTCATCTTTCTCATGAAGATATTGGCATACAAGCGGTTCATTATAGTCTACAGCAAACTCCAAAATATAATCATTAAATCCTTCTTTATCAATTGCAGCTATATTTTGTTCAAAAAATGCACTTTTTTCAGTATCTGTTGCTTCAGAGTGATATCCGCATTCCAAATCCCCAAGAGTACAATATTGAGAATCTCCTGTTGCTTCAAAGTATTTTAAAGTACAATATTGCTTTTCTCGTCTTAATTCATTACACAAAGAACCATCATTCATTTCAATAGCAAGTACAGTAACACACCGCATTTTCTTTTCGCAAACACCCACATCCTTCTGTTCTATCGCAAGTTCAGTAATGCATTGAGTATAATCTTCTGTTTTTTTACAATCTGTTGGTTCCTTGCAGGTATCGCTTACTTCACCAATAATTTTTTCATAAACACATTGTTGTGTTTCCCATAATTTTTCTGTGCAAGCTAACTGAATTGAAGAAGAAACAATTTTTTCGCACACATCTTCTCCTTCAGCAGCAAGCGTAAGATAGCAAATATCTTTTTCTTCTATATCACTAATATTGTCGCATTCTGTTCCAGAAGGTATCTCAACATAGTGAAATATCAAATATCCAAACACAATTAATAAGAGAACACCTAATATTGGAAACAACCATTTGCTTCTGATAACTTTTGCATCTTCATGTATTGTATCAACAAATTTTCTTTTCAGCAAAGGTTCTCCTGTTTTCAAACTTTTGAAGCTTTCAGTGATTTCTTCTTGTACATAGCCTGCTTGCAAAAGTTTTTTTGTGATTAAATCTTTAGCAAAACCTTTATCTAATTCCTTTTGAATATAGTTTGTCAACTGAGACATAGCAAAAAATAGACTGTTTTATCTTTATAATGCTTTGTTTCCACTTTCAAAAGAATACACTCAGCAAGAAGGCTGGTCTGTCAAAATAAGGTAATTGCAGGGATTTTTGTTCCATACTTGGGTTTTGCATTCATATTTCATGACTTTAGAAGTGATGTTTGTGCAATAGAGAGTATTATTATACAGAGCAGCAAGTTGCATCAGACATTGTTCTTTCTGCTTAAATTCTAAATTCCTGCAGTCATGTTCAGTAGTAATCTCTTTTTTGCTTGTCATAATATCTTTAATTTCATCTTGTAGTGCAGTGCTTGCAATCAATAAGCCAAACACAACACCGAGAATAATTATAATGATGAGAAACAAATGAGGGTGATGTTTTTTTTCTATAGGTTGTATGCCATAATGAAGTTGAGTTTCATAATCATGAAATGCATCAGTAATTTCTTCATGATTATAGTTTGCTTGTTTAAGTTTTTCAGTAATGAGTTCTCTAGAAAAACCTTTTCTCACTTCTTTGTCAATGTATGATGCTAATGGATTCATGCTTATTTTTTAACTTCCTTGTATTTAAACTTTTATGGACGGCTTCATCCAAAAATAACGTGCAGCGCCCAAAGGTCAAAATTCTATGCTATGTGATGTCTAGTCCGTTGCGAGGGGTGGCTCCATTCGGGAACGCAGGACTTTAGGATAGTCTCTACGAAATTTTGAAGGCGCTGCACTGCGAAAGCATTTTTTGGATGAAGCCTTTATGGACGCAAGCTTTATATAGCAAAACACACAGAAATTCTCTAAGATTTTAAAAAAGAGGAATATGATGAACAAAAAAATAATTCTGTATGTCATAGTTATGATTATCTCTCTTTCACTTGTCTTTGCACCAGATTGGGGTGGAGGAGGTTCAACATACACTCCTTCGTCTGATTCAGATGATAGTGGTGGAGGAAGCGGAGGTGGCGGTTCAAATGCTCCAAGTACAGACACAACTCCAGAAACAACAGTCACATTAAATGACTGGTGTGATTATTATCATAATTGTACTGCATTAACAGTTGATGCAGGTATTCAGTGTTATTATGGTCCACGAACAAATATGAATCAAAGAAGAGTTGTTAATGCACCAGTAATGTATATGGGGTATATTAATGATGACGCTTATTCTCTTAAAAAAGATGAGTACTCTTTAAATATGCTTGTAGAGAGTTATGGTTATGATTTCATTCGTGAAGCATTTTTAAAAAGTGAAGAAATAGAGGATGTTTTGTGGAGTTATATTACTTATGAATGGGAGGATACTTATGACACTTCTATTCCTTGGTTTACAGATGCTGAGACAGATGATGTGCGCCTCTATAGATATGAAGGAGAAGGATTATCAAGTGATTCAAATTATCCTTTAGGAAAAGGGTGCCGTGCGTATGGCGGTTCTTTTTTTGCAGTTGATGTTTCATCTGATGGTGAAGGAATGGTAGGAATAGATCAGTCAGGATTAACTGATTATGTGTTTAGTCCATGGAGCGTACCTTCAGATTGGGAAAGTATTTGGTCTGATTATGGAAATGATGTAGTGTGGGATAAACATGAATCAGACTGTACAAAAATAGGCGGAGAATGGATTGGTGATGAAAATTACAAAGATGAAGAGAATAATTATTACCAATGCTGTGGTGACGATTATATCTGGGTAAATAATCGGCCGTTAACAGAAGACGAATCAGGATTAGAGTTTGATGATTTACAAGAGGAATTAGACAGAATTAGTGAATTGAGTGAAGAAGAACAGCCTGCAGCAAACTGGGCAGCAGCAGCAAATTATTGTTTATACTCGTATCAAGAAGAAGATGAAGTTGATGCTTCAGGCATTATTGGAATAAATTTGTATGATTCCACTGATGACTATGATGAAAATTATGATTATTACACGTGTGATTCAACAGAGTTTAGTGATTATGATGAAGCATTAGATATAAGTGAAGAGTATTCAAGTGAATGTCATGATGAAGAAGGCAATCTTCTTTCATCATGCCCATTTTTGTTGATAACAAATGGAGATGAAGAAAAAACAGATCTTGGTAAATGGAGCGACAATACTAATGCAAATCCCCTTATCTGTAGAATAAGTTCTTTTGAAAAAGGAGTTCCAGAATTTGCGTGGACAAATGTCAATAATGCAGGAGATGCAGTTGGAGATAATGGGTATCCATTAGATATTAATGGCAATGAAATAACAGACCTTACAGATCCAGCACTTCGTGCATCCACAATCTGCGAGCAGTATCTCGGCGGAAAATGGACAGGTTCAAGGTGTTGTGGGAATAAATATGATTATGATAATTCAATGTATGTTGATGAGAGTTATTCAGAAACAACACCTATTTATCAAAATGATGGAACAACTGTTAAGTATCGATATGCATGTCTGCAGGGAGAAATATACAACACTGGTTCAACAGCGCAGTATGCAAAAGATGATGGCACTGAAGTAGAGCTTCTTAATTCAGAAGGAAATTGGTATGCATGTAATGCAGATACAACATTAATTATAGATGATTTTACAAATACGCAATTTATCTCATCTGATAAAAATGTTGCCGCATGTACTGTTGTCAGCAGTTACTTATGTAATTACAATCCAGACACAAGTGCATGGGAATGGTATTCAACAAATAGTGGAGAAGAAGGTTCTTATGTTAGGAATACCCTAAGATATTCATCTGGAGAATTTACCTTAAGTACAGCAGAGTGGGCAGAAGAAGGAACACAAACCCAGGCATGTTGTGCAGGCAATACGTGTTGGGATGGCGCGCAGTGTGTTGACGAGTATACAGAACACACATATAATGTAGATGATGAAGAAGTAGTGTCAGTTTGCCATCAAGGAACATGGACAGGTCCTTTAGAAACAAAGTATGATTGGTATTATAATACAGATGGTGCAGCAGTTGATTATTGTGTTGATTCATTTTCCTGTATCTGCAGTTCAAATGAAGAAGATGATACATACTGTGCGCCAGAAGGAGAATATTTCACAGCAGGCTGTACGTTAGAACCTAATTTTTATGTCAATGATCATCTTTGTGAACAAACAACAGATTCCTCACGATGGACATCAAGAACAAAACTCTTGGCATTCCAGCTTATGCAAATAGCAGAAGGAACAGAGTATGTTTTATTTTGTGATGCATACAGTAACACATTAAACAATTATGTTGATGTAGCATCTATTGCAGAAGACATTAACAGTTTCTGTGTCTTGAAGCAAGACAATACAGTCACAATTGGCGTTACATTCAATAGCGGCGATGCAGAACAGCCAATGGCAGTTGATGCAGACGATATTTTATTCAGAGGCTCTAATGCATTCGTTGATATTATAGATGAAGATATAAGTGACTGCGATGCAATAGAAGCAACCCAAACTCAAATATATGGGGAGTATTTCAGTTGTGACAGTTCAAATAATCTGTTTTACAATAATGTTCTCAACTCTTTGATATACAGTAAAGATGGTTTAACAACAGTTCCATACATTACAAATATGAATGCATATCAGACAGAATTTGATGCATATAAAGCAACAATGACAAATTATATTGCTGCAAACGACATAACAAATCTAGCAAATAACAATCTCAATGACGAGTTTGAGGCATTTAATAACATCCAGGATTACAATACAATCTATTACAATACAGACGGCATTTTTGGATTTCAGGAAATCAAGTACACTGAAGATGCAGGCAACAGATATTTTATGGGAATTGTATATACAGGCATGACTCCAGATTGCAGCCAAGTCTATGCGCCATATGAAACAACAGAATTAATCTCATGTGTTGATGGAATTGTTCTTGAGCGTTCTACAAGCAGTTCAGAGTACTGGACAAGCTTAACAGCGGGATTAAGAGAAGAATAGTTGTCAAATAACTAAAACTATAAATAACCAATTACACACAGCTTTCCCTATGTTGAAAAAATCTCAGATTACGATATTTATTGTTCTCGGCATAGTTGTTTTTGTTATTTTTGGTTTACTTTTTTATATGGTTTCATCTGTCAAAACAAAACAGTTTACAGAAGAAAAACAAGAAATCACAACACTGTTTACAACAGAAGGAAAATATTATGGGTATATGCAGGCATGTCTTGATCAAGCTGCAAAGCAAGGGATAATCCTCGCTGCAATGCAAGGCGGTGTTATATACCAATACCAGGCAAATAATACAAAACCATATCTTGGTCCAAGAAAATATGAGTATGGCCAGTATGTGTTGCCGTTTAATTATGAAGATGTAATCTATAATGTCAGCTATGGTATTTATGCCCCTGATTTTTCTCTGAATATAGAAAATCATCCTGCTCCGCCAGAATATCCGTATGGTTTGACACGATTAATAGAAGATCCTACAGTAATCAGTCCAGAGTATACAAATGTATTTGGAAATATTTTGTTGAGTCCTCTGCCTCCATTGTGTGATTATTATGGTTCAAATTCGCCAACACAGCAAGGAGCAATATTTTCCTGCGAAACCTATGATTCCAAACGCCAGTCAGATAATGATAATGTGCAGGAATACCTCCAAACATATATTGCGCAGACGTTTAAAGACTGTGTTTCATTAGAATCTTTGCCAGAATTTGCAAATACAACAATGAATGTAGGCAATGTTACAGCAATAGTGACATTCGCACCAACAAGTATTTCAATTGTTGCTGATTTTCCAGTAATTGCAGAAATAACAGGTGCAACGCTTTCGCTTCAAACATTTCATGCGCAGTTAAATATTCGTTTTCAGCAAATCCATGAGCTTGCAGAACGCCTGATAAAAGAAGACATCAATAACATTTTTTTTAATATTGTGAGAGATGCAAATGAGTTAGTGGATTGCAAAGAGCTTGGTAAAGAAGAAGAAGTAGTCCGTTGCTTGAAAGATGGCATGACTGTAGCAAAGTATAGAGATGTTTGCACACAATGTAAAAATTATGGTAAATATGATGATATTGTGATTATTAAAGACGAAAAGTCCATGGTAAACGGCAAGCCGTTTGTCTTTGCGTTTGCTGTGCAGAATAGATATCCTGCGCTCGAATATATTGATGAATCCTCATCTATACTCACTGCAGATGTTGGAGGCACGATTCATATTGAGCCAATTGCGTATGATCCTGATGAAGATGATCATGGCAGCCATGATTATATGGAGCATAGGTATGTCTATGGTGGCTGGAAAGAAGATTATGATGAAATAGCTGGAGTGAAATCTCCAGGAGATGTAATAGGATTTACAGATTCATCATTATATCAATCAACTCAGAGAATAGGGGAGTATACTGCGCAGTTAGGAGATGTTGGTGAGCACATAGTGCAGATTATGGCTTGTGATAATGAAGGATTGTGTGATTATCAGTATGTTACTGTAACAGTAAATCCTCTTTCAATACCTATTAATTAAATCTTTAATGCCATTGTAAATCATCATAAAGCCTTCTTTTGGATTAAAGAAATCAATTTTTTCATGAATGCGTTTATTAAAAAATGAGCGCCCATTTTTTAATTCCACAGAAGCGCCACCACCAGTATGCGAGCCGTAAAACCACGCATTTAGGCGTTGGATAGGCAAACATAAAGTAAGTGGCGCTTCTGTGTTATGTTTTATTGCATAGTAGCCAGAACCAAATAATAAAGAACATCCAAAAGTAAGAATTGCAATCAAGCCAAGAACATTAAGAGTCATTTTCCCAGCGCCAATATCTCGTATTGCTGCGCCAGTAATGCTTGTGAGTCCAATTGTTTCTGCAACAGGTTTTTCTAAAAATACAGGTTCTTCACCCTCGTTTGTAATCTCTAAGGATTGGCTTTCTTTAGTATTCTCTTCAATCACAACTTCTTCAGTTGTTTCTTCAATATTATTCTCTGCTTCTTCACTAAACATTTCAGGCCCTCTTCCTCCTCCTCCTGCTGCAGCAGCAACAGTAGCTGTTGTTGGAGTCGTGACAGGTGCAGCAGGTGTTGTTGCAGAAACCCCATCGCAGTTGTCATCAATGCCATTATCATATATCTCAGTTGCAGCAGGAGATATTGCAGCAGTATTGTCATTGCAGTCTATTCCTGCACTGCATCCTAAACCATATTCATCTCTATCTGCATCAATGCATTTTTGCGTGACTGCAGAATGTTTTAATCCTGTAATAACATATTGAGAGCCAACAAGAGTGCAGGTGTATTCATCAGTAAGAGTTCTGTTGCATGGTACAAATGTCTCGTGCGAACCAGTGCATAACGCAGTAATTTCAGATGGATTTTCAACATCTTGAATGCAAACTCCATTAACGCTTGTGTTCAAAGCATCAATATATGCAGTTTTAGATTCAATGTCAAGACCAACAATAATGACATTTCCTTCGCTGTTGTTTATGTGATAAATGTCAACATTCCTAAGCTGAAGTGCATTATTTAGATTATAAGTAAACTCAACTATTTTCTTCTCTCCTTCTTTGAATGTAATATTATGTTCTCCTTCTAATGTAATATTTGACTCAACCTCTCCATCTATAAAAAGAGCATATCCTGCAACAGTGCCGTTTATTTTGTCAATAGTATCATCAATGCCATCAGCATCACTGTCACGAGCATCAAGAATAGTAATTTGTACTTCTGTTTGAGCAGCATCATATTTGTCTATTGCAGTTAACAGTACTGTAAATGTACCTGCAGAATCAATAGTGGTGTTCATAACAAAATCAACAAAGCGAGTATCATTGACAGTAACAGTAATTGAATCATTATCTGCATCAGCAGTTGTATAATTGAGGATTATTTGTTCAGTTTCATAAACTGTTTTGTTGTCAGCATAAATCTCAGGTGCATGGTTTAGTATGGTTGTACTGTTGGAAAATGTTTCATTGCTTGTTGAGAATCCATCAAATATAATCACACTGCAATTCCAGGAATCTCCGACTTGTAGCTCATTAAATAGAACAGTGCTTGCATTTCTGTTCCAGACATTGTTCAAATACCATTGGATTATTGTCTGATTTTCAATGCCTTGATACATATAATTGCATTGCAAATCCATGTCTCTGTATGCAGAGCTTGGCAAAATATTTACAGAGTCAATAACAACCGTATGTTCACGAACAGTAATGTTCCAAATCAGAGAAGTATTTGCAGCACCATCACTGACAATTGCTTCTAAATAATATGTTCCAACAGAAACTGCAGAGTATGTATATGTTGTTTCAAAAGAAACATTCTCTCCATTAAGGAGCCAAGTATACGTAAGTGTATCATTATCAGCATCAAAAGCACTAATAGTAAAAGTCATATTTTCAGCAATAAATAAAGACACTTTTTCTGTTGGGCTGTAACTTTCAATAATAGGTGCATAGTTCATTGTTTCAATAATTCCGCTATATGCCCCAACATTGCTGTTGTTGTCCATTGCATAAATAGTATATGCAGTTGGTTGAGTGATGTTTTTTTCAAATCTGCAGATGTTTCTATCTAAAAACATGGTTTCATTAATTCCTTGAGAGGAAAATTTGCATATAACAATATCATTAATGTCATCTGTAACGTTTGCTGTAAACGTAAATAATCGTGAAGTATTCGTAATCTCAACTGCAATTTCAGGAGCAGTGCTGTCAATGCGCTGGAGTGTGTTCATAATATCAATGCGTGAAAATACCAATCCATTTCTTCCGTCTAATAAAGAGGCCCCGTGTGCTTTCAAATCATTAATGACATTTGTGGTGTTTTGTTGTTTGTATTGTGTAATAATTGCAGCAGCGCCAGTAGCATATGGTGTTGAAAAACTCGTTCCAGAATATAATTTGTACACTCCATTATTGCTTCCTGTGTAGCAAATAGTTCCTCCTGCTTTTTGTGCTTTTGTTGTGCATATGTTGATCCCTGGAGCTAATAAATCAAGTAATGAATTGCTGTTGCTAAAGCTTGCAATAGTATCAGCGCTTGTACTGCTGTTGTCATATACAGCACCAACAGAAGTAACATTACTTCCGCATGCAGGAGTGCTTATGCGTGTTGCATCTCCGCTGTTGCCTGACGCTGCAACAACAATAAATCCCATATTAGCAAGGTCATTTGCGATTTGTGCAAGTGCATCACTGTCACAGCTGTTTTCATACCCTGTACCGCCAAAACTAAAGCTAAATATTTTAATGTTATATTCTGGTGCTTTTTCAAGGCATTTGCCAATTCCAGAAATAACATCAGAGAGTGTTGCGCTTCCAGTGCTGCTGAACGCCTTTACAATCATGATATGTGCGCCAGGAGCAACGCCTCTGTAAAGAGGATCTTGAGATACAATAGTGCCGATAACACCAGTTCCATGACCATTATCATCTTCTGCAGAAGTATCTTCTGTTAAATTATTAGGACAGCATCCAGAACCTTGTGAGCAGTAGCAGTATTGACCAGCTATTGTTCCTTGCAAAGAAGGATGTGTGGTGTCAACACCAGTATCAATAACGCAAATCCCCACTCCTGTTCCGTCAAGAGGAACTCCTTGAATAGCAGTATTGAGAGGAGCGCGGACAAAAGGTGTTGCAGTATCGAGCATAATCTGCAGTTCATTATTGGCATAAATCCCTATGATATTTTTTTCTCGTTTTAATTTTTCAAATCCATCAGTAGTCAGCACACCGCTGAATCCATTAATATAATCATACGTATCTTCAAGAATTAAATCAGTGTCAGAGTGATATTCCTTGTCAATTTCAAGATATTTCAGAACCTTTCGCTGTTGTTTTTGAATAACTCTCTTTTTCTCTTTAAGAATAGAAGTGAGTGTTGCAGGATCTTTTTCTTCTTGTGCAAGCAATTGTTGTGTTTCTGTGCTTAATGGAGCATCAACAAATACAATAACATTAGCATATCCTTTTGTACGTAATTGTTCTTCAACATCTGCATCAATATCCCTGCCAAAAACAGAAGAAACAAGAGTGAGAGCTATAATGCAAACAACCATAGCTCTTATTCCCGAATTCATGCGTTTTTCTTGATGAACTTTATTTATATACTTTTCTCAACAATCAGGCTCTGTAGAAAAAGTCCATTAGCCTAGGGCAAAATGCCTTATTATGAAAAGATAAAGTGCGTTGTTGGGGGTTGTCCCTTACGGGGAAACAGCACCTTGCAAGAAAGAAGCAGGCATTTTGCAGCTAATGGCTGAGCGTAAGCGAAGATTTTCTACAGAGCCTCAACAATCACCTTTTTATACCCTTGTTGATTCACTGTTTTTCATGATAAAAATTCCGTATGAAGTGCTGTTGGAAAAAATAAAAGAAAAGACAAATCTTCCAGAGCAGGAGATTATTGCTGAGATTCAGGAGCGCATGAATCAATTGTCTGGCTTAATTTCAAAAGAAGGTGCAGCGCATATTCTTGCAAATGAGCTTGGCATTAAGCTTTCCTCGCCAGAAGGCAGAGTCAACATTAGTTCATTGTATGCAGGCATGAGAACAGGAGAAGTGCTTGGAAGAATAATCAGAAAATTTGACATTAGGGAGTTTCAGTCAGGAGAGAAAAAAGGAAAAGTGGGTTCATTTATTATTGCAGATGAAACAGGTTCAGTCCGTGTCACCTGCTGGCATGATCAAACAAAAGAAATGGAGCTGCTGAAAGAAAACGATATTGTGTCTATTGTTGATGGCAGTGTGCGGGAAAATAGAGGTGCGCTGGAGATTCATCTGAACGAGCACACCAAGCTTGTTCAGAATCCAGAAGCAAAGACAGTAACTGTCAAGCAAAAACAAGATGCAATACGAAAAGCAATTAAAGAGCTTGAAGAAAATCAAGATAATGTAGAAATTCTTGGTACAATTGTGCAGGTGTATGATGCAAAATACTTTGAACGCTGTCCTGTCTGCAGAAAAAGAATCAAAGAGCAGGGAGCAGGATTTCAGTGTCCTGAGCATGGCATTATCAAGCCAGAATATTCGTATGTGATGAATGTCTATCTTGATGATGGTTCAGGGAATGTGAGGGTTGTCTTTTTTGCAAATCAGATGCAGCAACTGTTGAAAAAATCTGATGAAGATATTTTAATCTATAGGCAGGCGCCAGAGGCGTTTGAAAAAGTCAAGACAGATTTGCTTGGAGAAATAATTAAAATAACAGGAAGAACAGTAAAAAATCAGATGTTTGCTAATCTTGAGTTTGTTGCAAATGCTGTTGTGACAAATATTAATCCAGAGGAAGAGATTAGCCGTTTGCAGTCTGAGTTAGAGGGAAATAAAACCTGAATGTTGTGCCTGTTGTTTGTTTTCCTGCATCATATCCGTTTGGATGTTCTCTGTTAATTGTCAGCAATTTTCCTTCTTGTTCAATAGTTGTTTCAAGATCAACAGGTTCTCCTCCTCGAATAGCAAGAGCGCTGCTTGTCAGTCCAACACCATTTCCATTTTTGTGTGTTTGTCTAAATCCACTTACTCCAGTGAGTTGTTGTCGTGTATCAATATCAAGAACAAGAGCAAGTGTGTCATATAATGTTGCAGGAGTTCCAGTATATCCAGATGCACGGGCAGATGCAAGAATAGCTTCTGGATTCATTCCTGTGCCATTATCCTGTACTGCAATAACTCCGTAATCTCCATCTATAGATGGAATAAGTCTAATCTGTATAGGAACATCTTCTCGAGCAGCCTTTGTTGCGTTATGCATTGCCTGATAAATCCTTCGTACAGCAGTTGAGTAAACAGTGTGAACTTTTTTTTCATGCCTTCCTATAATTTGAGCATCAATCTCACCATAATTTCCATGAAATAACTCATAACTCCCTCCTGCTATATTTATTAATGGAACATCAGCTTGAGTATCAATAGAAAGCCAAGTTTCCATTGTTCGCATTGCTGTTTCTATTTTTGGCCAATTTCTTGTTTTTGTTGCTTTATCATTTTGAATTAATTCAAGATAGCCCATAATACTAAAAATTGGTTGAGCTATATCATGTCGTAATGAACTATATGCTGCTCTCTGAAGAGGCTCTAGAGCCTGTGTCGACTCACGCGTGCCTTGAAGAAGTCTGTCTATTTGTTGCAAATGGGATAATGCTCGACCAAGAGATTGAGTGTCATGATATGTATTATAATGGGATAATGCACTTTTCAAATATCCTAAATGAGGCTTAATTATTCTTCTTATCTCCTCTGCTGCGTTTATCAAAATTCTGTCAATCTCGTCATTCATGTTCTAAAGGAGTCTTTAAGTCTTTTTAAATATAGCGACAATTTACTACTGAAAAGGGAAACTATATAAACCTTTATCTTTCAGCAGTTTTATGCGTTTTATTACTCATCTTGCATTTACAAGTGTTTGTGTATTGTATTATATGGATTATTTTTCAGTTCAGAATCTATTATTATTTACAGGAATTGCATTATTCACAACATTGTTTGTTGATATTGATGAGCCAGAGTCAACTATCGGAAAGCGGTTTTGGATATTCTCAAAATTCACGAATTTTGTGTTTGGTCATCGCGGATTATTGCACAGCCTTCTTGTTCCAATATTCTTTTACTGCATTTTTGTGTTTTTTCAGCTGAACGAAATTGCATACGCAACTTCTTTAGGATATGTTTCTCATTTAGTCATGGATATGATAACTCCTGCAGGTATCTTTCCGTTGTATCCATTAAAATGGAGAATCCATGGTCCAATACGAACTGGTTCTTTTCTAGAATATTTTCTTGCATTTTCGTGTATGGCAATTATGCTGTTTAAGCTGCTTCTTTAAATTCTTCTGCAGGTTGTTGGGTTCTGTAAACAAGTGATGAAACACTTTGGAGTATGCTGTTTGCCTCTGCAGCAGCAGTTCTCCAGTCAGTTTCAATATCCTGCTGTGCTCGTTCAATAGCGCTTTTAATTGCATCAATATCTTCTTTGCTTGCATTGTTCTCTAATTGTTCAATCAAATATTTCTGTGCAGTGTTTAATTTCTTCATGATAATTTTGCCAACCTCTGCATGCAGTCCTTCTTCAATGCCTGTGCCTTCTTTTTTCATATCAGTGTAATTAAGAGATTCAAAATATTGTTTTATTTTGTCAACAGCGCCTTTCCATTTTTCAGCAGCAGCGCTGTCCTCTTCTGCAATAAAATCATAATATCCTTTGATAGAAGTATATGTGCTGTTTGCGTGATATTGTTTTATCATGACAATAATGCTGATAATAGGGAAGAAATTAAAGAACCATTCTATTGGCTCTCCAATAACAGGAATAAATGAAAAAAAAAAGTTTGCAGCCTCTAATCCACAAATTAATGCCCACTGCCACCCCAACTGCTTGTAATACCGCATGAAAATAATAATGCCAGCAATAGCATCACCAATGTCAAGTCCTGTTAATCCAATGCCTGCAATAAAATTGTCTGCAAAAGACAATGCGCCATCAATGACATAATCATAAAATAAAGAAGACATGAGTGCAGAGAAATACGATCTAAGCATGTAAAGAATAAACAGAAGAACAAATGCAATAATTATCCACAGCGCAGCATTATTGAATGAAATGTCCATGTATTTTTTATTCAGAAGACTTCTATATTAATTTTCTGTTCATAAGGGCTCTGTAGAAAATGTATTAGCAGCATAGGTCAAAATTCAATTGAATGGCTCATAGAGAGCGTTACGAGGGGTTGTCGCCGAATGAAATGAGCGCGACTAAGAAAATCGTAGATTTTCTGTTGCTCCATCCGGGAACGTAGCTCTTTTATTATAATTCCCAAGAATTTTGAAGCTGCTAACTGAGCAGAGCGAAGATTTTCTACAGAGCAGTTCATAAGCTATACAATCCATTGTTTTCTTTAATCTTTTTTTCGTTGACAAGAATGTTGACAAATTTTTTAATATGTTCTTCAGGCATGCCAGAGCGTTTGCTTATCTCTGCTAATGATTTAGGGCCAGATTCAACGCATGCAAGAACAATGTTTCGTGCAAGTGTCAGCCCATTTTTCTTAATAACTTTATTCTCAGCAGAAAGGTTCTTAATCAATCCATCGAATTTGTGAAGCCTGCCTTGAAGATCATTGAGAAAGTCTGTGTAATCATTTGCATTGTATGTTAATTCTTCAGGTTCATAAATTTCTATTGATCCAGGCATGTAATCAAAGCAAAAATACGTTAATGTCTGCATATCCTCAAATGCAATGTCAAGTTCAGCAAAAACACTGAAGAATGCGCCAGCTTCTTTTGGTTCAGCATATTCAATGTGCAGAAGAGTCATTTTTTTCTCTTCATTTTTGATTTTTTCAATGTACAATCGCAGTGTTTCTTGGATGTGCTCTTTTGGCGCACCAAGCATTTCAATGATTGCACGTGCTTTAATCTTCATGCTCTGCAGAAAGTGCGGTTCTTTTAAATAACTTATGCTTTTTTTTATATACCATATATCCTCCTGTAAAAACAACAGCACCTATGAAAGAATAAATGACTGACAAAGAATCATTTTGCCTTTCATCAAGTCCAGATGCAGGCTCTAAGACAACATGCCCTGTTATTGATTCAAAGACAGATTCTGTGTCTTTTGTTGAATTTGAATGTGTAGTAATGCTCTCTTCATCAGCATATATTATTACAGATTCTGTGTCAACAACCCCTTGAGTATTTGTTAATGCAATGACAAACAAGTTCTTGCCTTTAAGAAGTGTGGTATTAAATGTTACAATCTGCATGCCTGAAGAAATATCCAGTTCTTGTTTGTCAACAAGAGAATCAAGAACAAGAGTAGCGTTTTCAGTGCTGTTTACGTGTGCAAGAAGCCGAATATCTTTTTTTGGTTCAGAGCTTAATGAAGTAAATGAAATAATCTCTCCAGTATAAGATGCGCTTTTTTCATCTCCAGTAATTTCAATGTCATGAGTAAACTGCTTAAGGGTCTTTTGCTCATCTTTTTGCATGTATATCTTCATTTTGTATGTTCCTTGTTCGAGAGCAGGAACAGTATTTTCTAAACTAACCACTTTTTTCTGTCCAGGCAATAATTCAATCTCTTGTTGGTTTTCAAAAAAATCTCCGCTGTATGTTTTCGGTCCACGATATATCTTACTTGATGCTTTGTATATATGTGCAATATCATCAATATTTAAAATCGTAATATTAGAGGTAACAGTATCCATCCCATGTGCAGTTGCTGTAAACTCCATATCTTGATATTCTCCCTGCAACGAAGTTGTGCACTTTTTTTTGTTTACTCCCTGTACAGCAAATTTTTGTTTTGCAGTCATGCCAAACCCTTCTGCAACAAGAAGATACTGTGTTTCGCTTGTTGGAAAATCAGTGCAGGAATACTCTAAAAAAAGAGGAGCTGTAAATATAAATTCGTCAAAACTATTTTCAGTGGAAAAAACAGCAATATCAGAAACCTGTTTGTTGTTATCATTCTCAATAAACATCTTAATGCTTTTTTTGTCAGTACTGAGTCTACTGAGGTTGCCGCTGTATGCTTCAATTTTCACTTTCACAGTATCTCCTGTGCGTGCAATGCCATCACTCCCTAAATAAATATGTTCGATTTCAACTGTTCCTTCTTCTTCATACGTATTTTTGACAATAATGTTTGTTTCTGCTTTGTCATTTGTGGAATTACTATCATTGCATCCTGTTTCTATAAGTTCAGCATGTATAGTGTATAAGCCATACTCTTTCTTAATGCTCGGTGTCCAATGTTTCATGCTGTCTGTGCTTGTGTTTTGCAGTTCTTTGACAATTTCTCCAGTAAACTCTTCAATATAATATGAGATTGTGAAAGGAATTTCTGTATAATTCCCCTCTACAACAAAGTCATATGAGACAGGTTTTCTATTTTGAAATACTGTTTGATTAATTGCAATAGAGAGAGATCTGTCACACAAGAGTGTGGCGTAATCTATGACTGTGATGTTTCCACAAGCAGTATTATCAGTATAATCTTCTTCTTCTCTGCCATCAACACTGCCGCAAATAACATATTCTCCAGCAGAGGGAAAAGTTACATCAATGGTGTTTTTTGTTCTGTATCGTGTAATATTCTCCAGAACAATTGTCTCTTTTTTTAAAATAGTTTCATTAAAATAAATAGTATATGTTAGTGAAGCATCTATCTTTCCTGTGCCAAGATGATCCACTCTGAATCCTTTAATTATTGTCTGATTGATATAGCTGTTCTCTGGCAGTAAAGAAGATATTTTGAGAATGTTATGAACAGTTTTTGTTGGTTCATTAATTGGTTCATCAAATCCAGAACCGCAATTTCCAGTAATCCATCGGTTGTCATATTTCTTAAAGCATATTCCTTCTGTGGTGCTTGTGTATGAAAAAGAATCAATAAGTGTTTTATTAGGAAAAAACAAGTAAACACTGTCAGCACTGTTGCCAAGGTTATTGCCTATTGTTGCTCCAGCAGAATATATAGATGCATTAATGCCTGTATAATTAAACCCTTCTTCAACAATGAATGAATAAGAAGAATTAACTTGTTGCAGCATCACAAGAGTGTCATTGCTTGCTTCATCTCCTATAAAATAGGAAGTCAAATCAACATATTCCTCAGAATAAATTTTAACATACTCTTTGTTATTGTCATCACCAATAGGATTAGGCAGTACTTCAATGATATGAATCCCATAACTGCAGGGAACTAAAAAAATAATCAGTAACAATACCATGCATTTATTCATCTCGTTGTTTAGGCATTGTTAGTTTATAAATAAATCAAAAAACAGCATGACAAATTGTAAGGTGCTTTGTGCAAACTGGAAAATCTTTCAAGAGTACACATATCAAAAATAACAAGAAAAAGTAAAAAAAATTAAAATCGTTTTTTCCACTGTTTAACAATTGCTGCTGCTTCTTCTTTTGCTCCAAGTCCAAAGCCAATGCCTACAGCTAAAGATAATGCAAGAACAATTCCTGTTAATACAATAAGGAATGTGCTTTCAGCAAGTCTGAGATAAATGCCGACTTCTTGGAGAGCAACAACTGCAACAAATATGATGATTAATATTCGTGTAACATTGTTCAGGTGCTTGATTGCAGGACCTTTTGCCTTGCCCATTTTATCAGCGATAAAGTCAGCAAACACTAATCCAATCATAACAATTGCAATTGCAACAATCACTCTAGGCAGCCATCGTACAACATCGAGCAGTAATGATGTCAATTCTCCTAATGTAATATAACTGATTGCTGGAATCAGGAATATTAAGAAGATGTACCATTTGACCATTGTTGCGCCGAGTGAAGAAACACTTGCATAGCCAATGGATTTGTCTAAATTATTTTTCTGCATCCATTTGTCAATCTTTGTATAATCCAGCACTTTTTTTACAGCCCAGTGCACAACCCATGCAACACAATAGCCGAGTGCTGCAATAATTCCTGCTAAAAGTAATCCCACAACAAATTGCAGAAGATTGTATCCTACTAAAGCAACAGGACTTAACAGCTGTTCTTGTCCGAATGTCAGAGCATTTTCTAAATACATATGAAACCACCCCTTTGGTTAATGAACTGATTTAAGATAATAACTATATATAAATCTTTTGGATTTTCGTCACCAACAATAGACGAAAATCTTAAGAAGCAGTAATATTTTCTTCTATCTGCAATTCAAGTATCTTTCCATGTGTTTTCAAGAATTCCTTTAATTGCGTAGGAATTTCTGTTGTTGTAGTGCATTCAATAGGATTTCCAGATTCAGTAACCTTCTCTTGATATTCGAGCATTCTGTTGTAATAATATGATGATTCTTTATTAATTGCCCTAATGTATGTCCATCCTTCACCATCAACTTGTAGCTGGAATGAACCGTAAAGAACACTAATATATGGCCGTCCAATATTATCTTCATAGTACATCATATTGTTTAGCATATAATGGCTTTGACTATTAAATGAGCAGATGTTATACTCGCATTCTCCAATATGTTCTACGCCGACATTTCTGAAGCTGGAAAAGCAGCTGTTTTGATATGTTAATCCATCTTCTCCGCAGATAGGTGCATATTCCATTGTGCAGAGTGATTCTTCTGTTGTTTCGTTGGTTTGTTCTGGCGCTTCTTCATTGCCGCATGCTGCAAGAAATAATGCAACAATCAATATCAATGCGAGTATTTTTTTCATACCTCTATGGAGAAAATATTGCTTTATATAACTTATGGAATTTTAATCTGTAAAGTCAATCGCAAACATATATACAACAGGCTGTGTAATTGTTTTGCTTTGTGTAGTATCATGTGTTGACACAATAGTATCAGATTGCATGCAGAATTTGTATATTTCTTGTTTTGGGATTTCACAGCTACTTCTTGTGAGTTCATATGTTGTAAACGTTGATTCATCCTCTGCTGATATTGTTCTGTCATCTTTTTTATATAAGTAAAGAACAGAAGAAGGCTCTAGTGAAGAAAAGCTTCCTATGGTGCCTGTTCTATCTGCATGAATAATATATTCAGCAGAAGTCATAACATTTTCTTCAATCTCAAATGAGAGCGGCAATGATTCTGTAAGAGCATTCAGTGAAAATTGTGTTTCTTCTTCATCTTGGATTATTGATATGGCATATTCTCCAGCAGTATACTCTCCTGCAAGTGTTCCTGTGCATGTGCAGTCAATATCTGCGCTTGCAAGGCATTTGCTGAATAGTTCTGTAAAATCATAAAACAATTGTTCTTCATTTGTTTCGCAGTCATCAAGCCATGATGCATATTCTTTTTTGTTCAGTTCAGTTGCAATGCAATCATCAACAAGATATGTTTCTCTGCATTCATCAATGTCATCATAAAATAATCGTATTTGTTTTTGCAACGTGTTATATTCCTCTGTAAGATGATATGTGTCAATAAATGAGAATGACGGTAACACACGATAAACTCCTATTTGTTTGTCTGCGTCTACAAGTAAAGCATTGTCTGCAGTAGAAGCGCCAGTAATGCCAATTGCTCTTCCAGTGATAGCATTGCTTTTGTTAGTGTCTGCAACTGTTGCAGAAGTTAACATCATAGTGTTTTCTTGTCTTGTGTACAAGTCAAATGCAAGTGTGCCAATAACAAGAATGACTAAAAAAAGTCCGCAGGTAATAACAATCTCTTTAGGAATTGCAGGGGTTGTATCTTGCATAGTTTTTTTTAGCCTCCTGTATTTATATCATTTGCGTTTTGCAGCTGTTCATACGCCGACGCATATCCTAACACTTTTGGAACATAGTTTCTGATTTCAATGACCTTTGTATTTTTTTGTTCAGTTGTTTCAAAGTATGTGACACAGTCTGCATCCAGTGCAGTAGAAACCTCTTGCCATGAAGGGTTGCTTTTTTCTGTTTTTTCAATTGCGTTTTTAATAACCCCTGCTCCGCTGTTATATGAGGCAACAGCAAAAGATATTTTGTCAGTGTAAACAGAGAAGCTGTTGAGGTTGTCCTGCAGTAATTCAACTCCTGCAGGAATAGCTTTTTCAGAATTTGTTCTTTCATCTGTGCCGCTGCATAGTTTATTGCTGCACAAATCATATCCGTATGCAGTTGCGCTGCAAAATTGCATTAATCCCATGCATCCAGTTGCTGAGCCAGCATTAGGGTTTCCTCCAGATTCTTGTGCAATGACTCCAATCACAAGAGATTTTGGAATAGCTGTCCCTGTAATTGCATTTTCAATAATTTTGCCATACTTGTCATCAATCGCAAGAAGCATTTCTTTTGCAGACGTAGTTACAGGATAATATAATGAGCAGAATTTGTATGCTCCTCCCTGCGACCTGCATCCAAGATTATTTTTATATGTATAATCAAGTTCTTGCGATAAGTAGCATAATGGATTCACAGTATATTCAGAGAGTATTGCGCTGTTTCCTTCTGCATCAGTTATGCCGCTATTAATGTTTGTATCCATGATAGAAAAGTGCAGGTGTGAATCATACGCATCAGGGTTTCCGTCTTTTCCTCTGCCTCCTGCAGTCCCTATTTGCTGGCCTTTTGTAATCTGCTCGCCGACAGCAACACTAATTGTATCTAAATGTAAATATTGTGAAGAAATGCCGTTGCCGTGGTTAATAGTGACATATCCCCATCGAATAGGTGAAACACGAGTAACTGTTCCGTCTGCAATTGCAAGAATCAGTGTTCCTTTTGGTGCATAAATGTCAATGCCGTTATGGTTTGTTGAAGCTTTGACTCCGCTTTTTGTTTTTATTTTATCTCCTCTGTATCCAAAGCAGGAATTAACGTTGTGTTCGTCAAGTGCAACAGGCCATTGAGTAAATAATGTTCCAGAGGAACTGAATGCCTGTTCAGCAGTTTTTTCCTCAACTGCTATGCTTGTTAAACTAAAAATTGGAATTTCCATTTCCTCTTCAGCTATTCCATACACAGTATTATCTTTAAGAGATAATTTATAATTGTTTGAAGGAATTGTGACAGCATCGTATGCTTCAGCATAGTGTACAAATGCATCATTAAATTTCTCGCTTAATGCGTTTGAAATCTCTGTATTCAACTCTTCATTGTAAGACATACAATCTGCATTCCCGTAGACAATCGGAACACCTCTGTAAGTCCCACAGCCCATATCTTCTGTCATGTACCCTGAATGAGCGACATCAAGAATAGCATTTTCATATGCATACTTCGCAGAAATATCAATATACAGCAATGCTTTTTCTCCTTCAGCAGCAGTGTTAAGCACTGCAAGTTGCTTTTCACCAATTTTGCATGCATAACTGCTGAAATCCTTACATGCAAACTGCTCACTTTTTTCTGCAAAATCAAGATATAGGGTTGTAAATATGATAAACGTAATCAAAACAAATAATGGCATGAAAAATTGTGCTTTTTTGTTCATTGTGAATATGTTTGCACTGTGATGAGTGCAAAGTCTCCTGGTGTAGGCAATGGTATTGTTATTTCTCCAGAGCCAATAACAGTATCATCTCCGCTCGTGAGTAAAAGCAGAAAGCATGATGGTGCTGTGCATAACTGCGAAAACTTTGTGAAAATGTCTCGTGCATCATATGAGATTATTTCTTCAGTGTTCCCTTGTCGTGAAAGAGTAATGGTCACAGAAGTAATTGTTTGTATTTTTTCCATGTATTCATATCCAAAAAATTCAAGTGTTTTTGTTTCAAATTCCTCTTCAAGTTCTTCATCTTCAGCTGCAAGAACAAGAAATTCAGCAAACGTCATTGTTCCTTTGCTTGTTTCAATAGGAGTTTGTGCATACAGCAGAGCAATCTGAGTTGCATCTAAACCAATCTGTTCTCCAGTAACATTGTATGTTGATTGTTCTGTCTTAAAATGCAGCACAACAAAAAATATAATAATAATCAGCACTATTGCTAGAGTAGCGTAAAAATCAACTATTGCTGTTGCAAATCCTTTTTTGTTCATGTTAATCATTTGGCATTACAACATCTATTTGTAATACTCCTTGGTTCATTGTTCCATCATTATTTTTTATAAGCACAGTTTTATTTTCAATGTATTCAGCTGGCACTCCAATGCCAGTCCATGATGTTTTTGCGAGCAGTATCCATCGTTCATACCACTCTTTGTTATAATATGTAGTGCCTAAAAGCTGTCCTGTGCTGTCAAATAAATCAAACTTTGCAGCAATCAGAGTATAATCGCCATAATCCATGCGTTCATCAAGGCTTGTCTGAAATGATTCAAGTGAAATAATGCCTGGATATGTTCGTTCTATTTCAGCATCATAATATGAAATTCCTTGTTTAAAATTCAACACATCGTACATAAATAGCTGTGCATGTGTTTCTTGAATCTCAATGTTTGTTACAATGTATGTTTTAACTAATAGTATCATTGCAAGTGCGACAATGCAGACAATAATAAATCTATAAAATAGGAACAGCCAAGTTTCGTCAATCAGTGCTTTGTTATTCATAGTATTCCTCCAGCCCTGATTTAAGCGCATTTTTGATTGACGTGCTTTCTGCAAGCAGTTCTTCTCCTATGACAATCTGCACTGCAATGCCGTTGCTGTTAATATGGAGCATATCATCAGATGAACGTTCAGGATATTCTATTATTGCATCAGGTATTTTTGCAATAATCTCATTAAAAATACTGTTTGCGAGCAGGCAGGCAATTTTCTCGCTTTGTTCATCTCCTGTAGGATAATATGCTTCAATTGTTTTTCCAGATTCTGCTGAAAATACAATCACGAGGTCTGTTTCTTCAACAGGTTCTTTGTATTTTTTCGCAAATAGAATTGTCGGGTTGTTTATGAGATAATTTTGTAATTGTGCAGTGCTGCTGTCAGCAACAACAGCTATGCTCAGCTGCTGTTTTTTTGTTGATGCATAGTTTGGACAGGTTAATGCAGGATTTTCCTGTTTTAAGCTTGCATATTCAAGTATTTCCAAAATTGAATGTGTTTTGCTGATAACAAATGCAGCAGGATGTTGAAATGTCGGGAGTGGAGCAGTCAGTGTCTTGTCAAGAAAGTATGAATAATAGATGCTTGTTGCAATGTTCTCTTCAGATACTGTAAACAAATTATTGCTGAAATCATAATTATATTTGCCAACATCAAATTCAGGCTGGTTGTAATAGACAATAATCTCTCCAGGAACAGCTTGTACTGTTTCAAGCAGCAGTGCAATGTCTCGTGCAACGTATGATTTTTCAAAAACAGTATTTTCTTGTACAGTTTTGTGAAAGTAAAAGAATGCGCTTGCAATAAATATCAATAGTACAAGTTCAATCAATGCATGATAACTGATTAACTGCCCTCTTTTATGCATATTTTATTTTTTATTGAAATTAATATATATGTGTTTCTATCGAGAGACACTAAAGTTAGATATGCTTGTTTTTATTCATTCTTGTCATTTTTCTTTCAATATTCAAACAACCGAATCCACTAGTCTCTGACTAGTGGTCGAGTGGATGAGCGTTGTGCTCAAAAGCGAGCTGACCGAGCCCGAAGGGCGAGCATGCCTTATCCTGCACGAGTCTGCGAGTGCACTTGCACACTCTTTGACTGGTAGTGTCAGCGAGCTATTGACAAATACATGCATTAACATACTTCATCTGTATCAAGTCCAGCATATTGTTGCCTAGCAGCGCTCTGGCAAAACGCATGTATGGAATAATTTAATAATTCTTAGAAACAAAAGATACTACCAATACTCACTGTGGTGCTGCAGTAATTAATCTAATATATGGTGCAACACGTTGTTGGAAAGTTCTGTATGCTTCTTCAGGTACAGTTCTTGGATTGATAGGGATAACTGTAGAAACAACAGGTTTTCCATGAAGAGACCGTTCCCACGCCCACTCTGTATTATGTATAGGAAGGGGGTATCTTATTGATTGAAGAGTACCATCCCTTATATTAACTTGAACAAGTGGAAAGATTTGAGGTGTGGTATGTATCCATGCTTGTTCTTCATGTATCCTTAATGAAGGTTGTCTGAAATACGTTGTGAATTTTCGAGAGTAGTACCCTGGTGCTCTCACTTCATCTACAAGGCATCCATATTTCTTTTTTAATGCCTCTGATAATGCAGGAGCTCTTCTTTGTTTTCCAACAGTAAGTACTTTGTAAATTCCAATCATGCTTGCAGCACATGTAACTGCTACAACTCCAATAGTATTTGGTAAAGTAAGATTATAAGTAACAGCTGCACCAGCACCAGCCAATAATCCTAAAGAAGCGCCTCCTAAAGCTGCTGCCAAATCTCCAAACACTTTTCTAGTTTCATAATTTTCTGCAACTGTTCTAACAACCCCATACGCATAAAATGGATGAATGCCTTCAGGAGGATTGTCAAACATCGCTATTTGTTCATCAAGGGTTTTTCTTCCAAGAACATCATCAACAAATCTCTCATGTTTTCTGTGAAATGCTTTTTCATCAAAAACCACTTCAATGCCAGTAATAACAACATCAGCCATACTCATAGGTAATCAGTTATACTTTAAAAATGTGATTCTCTCTTGGAGCATGTCTTTCAAATCAAGAACTAATCACAATGCGGTTATCATTGTTTGTCATGTTAATAATTTGTATATTTTTATTCCCTTCAATCAGTGCAAAATCACAACTAATCCTATTTCCTTCAAATGATAAATCCTTGCCAAAATCATCAGCATTTTTGCAGACCATTGCTTCTGTATCTTCATGACAAATTTTTTCAAAATCACTATTCTCTTCACATAAGCATAAACAGCCAGTATTTCCAAGCCCGCATGCAGTGGGCTTTGTATTATACTGTTGTTCAGTAACTTTAATTGTGGGGCAAATCCCACCAATAGCATTGCTGTTTGTCCAATACCCTAATATCACAAAACCATCTTCAATATAAATAGGATAGTTAGTCAATGTTGCATCTTCTTCCATATCTGTAAGTGTTGCAACGAGTGTTTCAAAATTTCGTCGTGTTGCTTGTTCTTTGTCAGAGCTGAACGTTCCCATAAGTTTTGCAACAAATGTCCATAATACTATAAGAACTATGACTGCAAGAACCACTTTTCCTAATGTCTCAAGTGAAATGCTTGTTGCTTCAGCTCGTTTATCCATCTGTTGTACCTGATTTACTGTCTTCTTCAGTATCAAATAATGAAGGCATTTCTTCAATTTGTTTGTCAGTTTCTTCTTGTATTTTGCCTGTTGATTCTCCCCATTTTGTGAATACGTTGTTCATGACAAAAAACATGATTGCCATAAACACCAACGCAATGACGAGCATCACAAGCCAAAAGTTCATGTCTCCTTTTTTCATAGTTTCACCTGCAGCATTCTTGTCCAGAAGGGCAGCCAGCAAAATAAATCTGTTCACTGCTGCATTTTTTCTCGCATGTTCCTCCTTTGTTTTTGCAAAGGTTTAAACAGCATTCTTGTCCAGTTGGACAGCTAAAACTGCTTGCGCTGCCTCCTTCTGCATCGCATGTTCCAGTATTGACGCACATCCCGTCTTTGTTTGTGCAGTCATCCAGTGTTGTGCTGAATATCTTTAGTTTGCCTGTCATGACAAAAACAACAACAATGAGAAAAATCAGTGCAAGTGCAGCAAGCACAACCATTTGTATTGTTATGTCTCCTTTTTTCATGTTTTTTCCTCGTATAATTCTGCTAAAATAAGATTCTGCACCTCTTCTGCAGTCAGTTCAGTGCCAGTAATTGTGCCATCGTCCTCAATCTTTGAAACTCTTACCCATAACAAATCAGGTGTTTCAGGATTAGTATCTGTTGGATCAATAGTGTGTGCATATTGCCTGCCGTTGATGTCAATAATTCCAATGAAAGAGTCAGAGGATAAAATTTCCAGAAGAGTTTTATCTTCTATTTGTTCAGGTGCAATATTCCCTTTGCATAGCCAGACAATAATAATATAATCAGTATCATCTATTTGTCTGTCAAATACCAATGCCTGCAGTATTGTTTTTTTCTCATCAAGAGATAGTGTATTAAAATTCTCTGGCAATTTTTCAGAAACCTCTTGAGGTATAGTGCATATCTCGCGTTTATATTCTAAATCCCAGCCATTGCCGTATGCTTGTTTTATGATAGTATACATATCCTCTTCTCCTGTTAAATCTTTAACAACAATCTGAGTTCCTTCTTCAATCCGTTCTTCATCAATAACAACAGTTGGTATTTCTTCAGTTTTTAATCCAAAATCAATTAATTTATTATTGAAGAAA
>Ga0233425_10003213_pt1 | contig 30279 bp, 21 predicted proteins | sample Watercolumn_Towu_2_FD_181712 | JGI IMG/M metagenome (GOLD analysis project Ga0233425, IMG submission 181712) | Freshwater microbial communities from Lake Towuti, South Sulawesi, Indonesia - Watercolumn_Towuti2014_140_MG | ecosystem: Environmental > Aquatic > Freshwater > Lake | place...
GTCACCTGACCGGCGCTGCAGGCGGGCCAGCCCGCCCGGTGGTGAACCGACCGGGCTATGGCGCAGCGCCCGCTCAAGCGGGCTGGAATGGCAATGACCGCGCCAAATGACCCACTAGTGCATCTCGGCGTAAATCCCTCACCAGATCAAACGGTGAGGGGTTGCCGGTATAGGTCCACTTGAAAGGATGGGCCAGGTGCTTGTTGAAGTACGCGATGAAGTCTACCAGTTGTTGGCGTAAGTTCTCCGTCGAAGTGAAGTTGCCGCGCTTCAGCACGCGGCGGACCAGAATGCTGAACCAGATTTCGACCTGATTGAGCCAGGAGGTATGCTTGGGCGTATAGACAAAGCGGATGCGATGGCTGGCGTCTGCCAGAAAGGCTTTGCGGGTGGCCATGGTGGCCAAGATGCCACTTTCGCCCTTGACGCCCAAGTCGTCGGTCAGGTGACAGGCGGTAGCCACCCAGCGCACCAAGCCTGCCGACTGATGCGTATTGAGTTGATCCACGATGAAGATCCAGCGGCCCGTCGGATCGGTCGCTATGGTGTCGTTCACATGGGCCACAAAGGCGGCCTCGGTGCGGGTCAGCCCGATGGTGGGCGCCAGCATCTGGCCGATGGCGATCCTTCGACAAGCTCAGGACAGGTTCTCGAAGTTGGCGATCAGACACTGGGCGCCGTGTCGGATGTATTCGAATTCGCAGCGCTCCACCTGCGCCGGCTGCATGAGGAGGGTGGGTGCGAGCCGTTCCAGGGCTTGGATGCCGGTCTTCTCGTCCGTACTGACCAAGTGCACGCCCGCATGTTGTAACGCGACCGCCTGCCGGTACAGCTCGCACACCAAGCGCACTTGGGCATCGAACGCCGTGGGGTCTTCGGGCCGACTGTTGAGCCAGTAGCGACTCAGGTGGGGCTTCAGGTGCGCTTCATCCCAGAGCCGCTGGATGGTGCGCGCGGAAATGCTGGGCACGAGGCCGCGCTTGACGACTTCGGCCGCCAGTTCCCGCGGCATCCAGTGGCTGACGGGTCGCCCAGACAGCTTGGGCGGCTCGCACGAGAGCGCGATGATCGCCACCCGCTGTTCGGGCGTAAAGGTGTCCGGCGCGCCCGGCCGGGGCGCATCCGCCAACACCGCCTCGATCAACGCCAACAGCTGGCGGCGCGTCGCACCCTCCAGCAGCGCGGCTTCGAGTTGCGCCTGCGCCGCCGCCCAGCGGTCCCGCCACAGGCGCACCGTGCCGCGGTCGAGGTCCAGCCGCCGGGCGATGGCGCTGTTCGCGCGTCCTTTGGCTGCCTGCAGGACGATCCGAATGCGCCATGCTGCTCCAACAGCCGATGACCGCCATCAACAACGCCGCCTCGCCCATGACGTTCAGGAAGGTGTCCTGTTGCCCGGCGAAGCTCATATCGGGGAGATCTTCGGCGGCGGAGGAGGAACGCACCGCGACCGCCGGCCGGCCCAGCGCGGTGTAGGCCGCGGCCACGGCATCCGCCAGCCCGGTCGGCAACACGCCCGCCGCGAAACAGGTTGCGAATCGTGCGCGAGACCTCTTCCAGCGCGGCGGGATCGTCCACCGGCGCGGCGCGGGCGATCGTGCCGAGCCATTCCGTCAGGCCGTTCGCCGCGACGAAGGCGCGATAGGCGGTCGTCGCAATGATAAAGCCGTCGGGCACAGGGAAGCCGGCGCGCGCCAGGGCCGCCAGGTTCAGACCCTTGCCGCCCGCGTCGAGCAGGATCGCCTTGGGAGAGTTGAGGGGGAGCAGGTATGAAAGCATGGCGCGATTGTATCGCGAAGCACGCAAAGACGCAAAGGAAAGTGGGATCGCGCATGGCAGGAAGGAGAGGCGCGGTGTGGCGATTCCGCCCATGTCCTGGCGCACAAATTCGCCTTATCTTTACAGTCGAAACATATTGACATTGGGCAGAGTCCGTGCTAAAATGACGATTAGTTCATCGTTCTTGCCCCATCCAATTGTGGTAGAAATACTGTTTCGGCAAGAGAGTGATCTGATGGCCTGCCCGTCGTGGTTATTGTGCAAGTTATCGGTTGCCTGGATGTCTTGAACCCCAGGAGGCATGTAATGGATGCCTGGTTTGTTCGGCCCCTCCCATGCATCCGCCGCTCCGCCCAATCGGCCGATGTATGGCCCGGCGGGACATTATCCTCTTACGCGCGATCTCCGCAATCTCTATTGCAGCCATTCTCCAAAACAGAGATATTGCATCCCAACAAAGCGGTCCTACCTGCCAAAGCGACTGAGGAGGTAAGCTATTATGAGCGACCCTTCGTTCCGCGCTGATCCTATCTCGCTGCGCGCTGCGCACCCCACCCGGTTGTCTCATCCTGGCCGATGGCTGGCTTTGCCTGGCTTGATCCTGCTTCTGGCGATCATCTTGTCGGGAACAGAGACGCCATGCAGATCGGCCGCGGCCGGGCAAAACCTCTCGTCCTTTTTCGCTCCCGACACACCGCCGATCCGCCTGAGCTATGATGGGCTGCCGGCTGCACCGCGCCTGCCTGGCGAGATGACCAGGCAGGCCGGCCCGCAGACCGCGCCCGCGCAGGGGTATGCCAGTTGGAGCCGGCTGGTCTTCCAGTCGGCACGCAACCAGAATGACTGGGAGATCTACAGCGCCAACGGAGATGGTTCCAACCAGGTCAATCTTACGAATCACGGCGCTATGGATATCCACCCGCGTCTGAACCGGGGCGCCACACAAGTCGTCTTTGTCTCCAAGCGCGACGGCAACTACGAGATCTACGTGATGAATACGGACGGAAGCGGCCAGACCCGGTTGACCACCACCGGCGCCGACGACATCTACCCGGCCTGGTCGCCCGATGGCGGGCGGATCGTCTTTCAGTCATATCGGGACGGCCAGGCGGAGGTCTACGTGATGAATGCCGATGGCAGCGGTCAAACGCGGTTGACCTTCCACGACGACTACGACGGCGAGCCGGCCTGGTCGCCCGATAGCAGCCGGGTCGCATTTGTGCGCCGGGCTTCCGGCCTGTATCGTATCTGGGTGATGAACGCCGACGGCAGCAATCCGGTGCAGTTCTCTAATCAGCCGTATAGCGAGAATCCGGTCTGGTCGCCCGATGGCAGCCACATCGCATATGACGCCGATGGCAACGGCGATGGCTGGCAGGAGTTGTGGTTGATGGATGCGGCGGGCGGGAATCAGCGCATGGCTTATTGGCCGGGCGGCGCCAACACTGATGCCTGGGCGCGCAGTTGGTCGCCGGATGGTCGCTATATTGCATTCACGCGTATCTCGTTCATCCAGCAAGGTGGAACCTGGTATTGGACGACTGCTTATTTGGACGCGTGGGATAGCAGCCAGCCAGGCAATCTTCCGCTGCGACTGAGCAGCGCCGGCAAGGACTGGCATCCTGATTGGCAATCGTTTGATCTGCAACCGCCAGTTTCCAGTGTGCAACCGCTGCCGGCGCAGTCGCCTGCGGCGTTCAACGTCTCCTGGAGCGGAGTGGATATCGGCCCGGCTGGCTTGGCGAGCTACGATATCCAGATCAGAGATGGTCTGACCGGCCCCTGGAGCGACTGGCAGATGTCCACGACGAACCAGACGGCAGCGTACATCGGGATCGGCGGACACACCTACTGCTTTCGTGCCCGTGCGCGCGATCACGCCGCCAACGTGGAACCGTGGCCGGCCGATAACGATGCTTGCACGACGGTCGAAGCACTGCCACCGGTGACGGCCGTCCAGCCGTTGCTGGAGGTCTCTCGCGCGCCAGAATTGTCGATCCGATGGAGGGGCAGTGATCCTGGCGGTTCCGGTATTCAGAACTATGATGTGCAAGTACGCCAGAATACAGGTGACTGGACCGACTGGTTGAGCGGCGTCACCGCAACCGTGGCTCCGTTCAACGGACAGGGGGGTGTGACCTATGATTTCCGGGTGCGCGCCCGCGATCGGGCGCAGAACGTGGAAGCCTGGCCGGTCGGCGGCGGCGATGCGACCACCACATTCTACACGTGGCTGATCAGCGGGCGCGCCACCGATAACCGCGGCGCGCCGGTGACAGACATGGCCGCGGGCACAACACCCGCCGCCTTCCGAACGATGTCCAGTGATGGCGCAGGAATATACACAACTTATGTTGCGGCCGAGGCTGACAGCTACACCGTCACCTGGAACAAGGCCGCCTATGGCGCATTGCCTGGGACGATATTCTCCTCGGCTTACGACCCAGAGAAAGATGTGGTACTGCCGCCCACAGATAACGTTATACAGGACTGGGGTTTCGAGAATGGCGTTCTCACACAGCAGTTCAGTAACGCCGCCTGGCAATTTGGCGGTAGCCTGACCGGGACGATTACCAACGCCATCCGACATTCGGGGGTGGCCGCCGCGTTCATCGGCGCCAAAGCCGATCCTTTGCGATCAGTGATAACCCTGACCGAGTCACTAAGGAACTTCAACCCCCCAGTTGACTCCGTAATGGACTCCGCTGGCGTTCTCCATTGTGCATGGCTTGAACCGGATGGCCGGGTCATGTACAGCAGCAAGTCACCAGCAAGTGTTTGGGCGACAGCAACACCTCTGCCTGGCCCGCTGGCGCATTATGGTGGTTCAGTCAAGCTTTTCGCCGATAACACGGGTGCTATTCATGCGATCTGGATAGGGGAGGACGCGCTTTACTACAGTCAGAAGCGGCCTGGCCTAGGGTGGTCTGCCCCAGAGAACATTCCGGGAACTATCTCAACCTGGATCGCGCCAGGGGTTGCTATCGGAAAAACAGGAATAGTCAAATTGGTGTATGTCGGCGTCGGGTCAAGCGGCGTTGGATATGGCGATGCATATTTCACGGAACGTAGACTAGATGGCGTTTGGACCTCTCCAAAAAACATTTCAGACACGTACGGCCCTGATGAATGGTTCAGAATGGTAATTGATCCGTTAGATCGCCTTCATGTGCTATGGATTGCGTCTGACACCAGCGGCTTGCAGGATATCTTCTACGCAGCCGAAACCGATGATGGTTCATGGTTGCCGGCTGTCAACCTGTCAGAGTACGATAACCACGTCGGTGATGCGGATATGGTTGTAGATTCCAACAATGTAGTCTACGTCGCATGGAGCGCCGATCGCACTTACTACCGTTCTCGCGCCAGGAACGAATCCTGGTCCCCCAAGCAACTCATCTCGTCTGCGAATAATGGTGGCGTGTCCCTATTCGCGGATGCACGCGATCGAATTCATCTGGCGTGGGGTGATTTTGCGACATCTCAATTATACTATGCAGTGCGTTCGGCTGGCGGTTGGTCGAGTCCAGTCGCCGTTGCCCCACCCGCGGTCAACCGGCCTCAATCAACTCCGCGTCTAGTATTGGAGAAGAATGGTACAATCCATTTGCTCTGGCTTCAATATCAAGATATAAACGACTGGTCAATCCATTACTCGATACAGAACGATGTTGGCCAATGGTCAGCTCCAGCAGAGCTCTTTCGGCATGATCATGACACCTCCCGCCCAAAGTTTTTTGTGGATCCCTTTGGTACACCTCATGCGATCTGGGCGGCTTACCTGAATGGAAACTATGTAGCTATGTACGCCGGGCCAGAATCTTGGGGAATCTCTGGAGACGCGACTCTGGCTCAAGCTGTGCGAGTACCTGACGCTGCACTAGCGCCGACCCTATCGTTCCTGCATCGTTTCGGCACAGAGTTTTCTTCCAAGAGCCACCTGGAGGTCATCGTAGACGATGAGTTTGCCTCGACGACCGTCTTCTCGACCAGCACGACCGCCAACACGTGGCAGCATCAGTGGGCTGACCTGACGCCATGGGCCGGCCGGCCGGTGACGATCACCTTCAAGGTGGTAGAGGTAGCCGGCGGCGCGCGCGCCTGGGCGTACATTGACGAGGTCAGCGTCGGCGCCGCGCGGCCCGATGGCTGGGTGGGCCTGACCAGCCCGGGCGCCGCGCCGCCTGGGGGCGAAGTCATGCACACGATCACCTACGGCAACCGCGGCGGCGTGACCGGCCGCAACGCATCCATCACCCTGCAACTGCCGCCGCAGCTCACCTTTGTCAGCGCCGACCCGCCGCCATCGGCCACGACGCCGGGCTTGCGCTGGGATGTGGGCGACCTGGCGGGGCCGAGCAATCCGCAGACGATCCGCGTGACGTTGCGCATGGCGGCGACCGCGGTCCGGCGCACGGTCGTGACCACGATAGCCACCCTCGTCTCGGACACCGCCGAGCTTGAGCAAGCCAACAACACGGCCCAGAGCACGATCTTTGTCGGGTATCTGGTACGTCTGCCGATGGTCATGCGTTGATGGCTGATCGGCCGGGCGATGGTTTTTCAGCAGCGGAGGCGTGAAATGCAAAAACACATCAGACTTTTGAGCGGCCTGGTAAGCAGCTTGATCGTCCTGTTGGTTGTCATCTACTTCGGTCTGGGGTACGTCATCTACGACAGGCTTGCCAACATCGCCGGCTCGTGCGACGAACACCAGGCTAACCGACCAAATCAATTCGTCCTACACTCGGAATGGCCCGCGAGCTTCGACGTGAAGCCGTACTTCATGTCCCCCTACGAAGCGGTGAAATTCCCCTCCCGCGACCCTGGCATCCAGATCGCCGGTTGGTGGATCCCGAAGGATCCGGCCGCGCCGGTCGTGATCCTGGTGGATGGCCTGGGCGGCTGCAAGAACTCCATCGCGGTCCTCGTGCCCGCGGGGATGCTGTGGCGCAACGGCTTCAACGTGCTGATGATTGACCTGCGCGACACCGGCGACTCGACTTACGAAGACGGCCGCTCGGCCATCGGCAACGAGGAATATCGGGACGTCCTGGCCGCGTGGGATTGGCTCGTGCAGGTGAAGGGCTTCGACCCGCAGCGGATCGGTCTCTTCGCCAACTCGCTGGGCGGCGCGACCGCCAACTATGCGTTCAGCGAGGAGCCGCGCGTGGCCGCGCTCTTCCTGCAATCCACTTTTGGCAACCTGCAAGAGGTCCTTGCCGGGGAACTGCAGCGCGCGGGCTATCCGACCTTCCTGGCGCCAGGCGCGATCCTGATGGGGCGCGTGGTCAGCGGCGACAACCTGATCGCGCACAACCCGCTGGACGCCATCCGCAAGGACACTGGCCGGCCCGTTTACATTATCCACACCCGGGCCGATACCCGAATCGGCATCGGCCAGAGCGAACAATTGGCTGCGGCCGCCCAGGCCGCCGGTGTGAAGGTAACCACCTGGTTCCCAGAGAATGGCAAACATGTGCAAACACCGGCCGCGTATCCGCAGGAGTTCGAGCAGAGAATGGTGGGGTTCTTCCGGGAAAGTCTGAGTCGGTAGGCGCGAGATATGCCTCGCGTGGATCTATTCGATCAAAGGAGCGGATGAACAATGAACAGCAAGTGGGCTTTCATCACGCCGCGCTCCATCGCGGCGAGTTTGCTTGTGGCGCTCATCCTGGCAGCCTGCGTCGCACCCGAGATCGAGCGTTCCGACCAACCGCGTTCGACATCTGACACGACGGCGGAAACTGTTGAGAAGGTGTCAGTCCCCGCCGCTCATTCTGATCAGCCTCGTCTGACACCCGATGCCTTTGACACGGAGATCGAAGCTCTGGCATCCGGCATCAACGCCTTTGCTTTCGACCTCTATCAGGCCATACGGGGGGGAGAAGATAACCTCATCTTCTCTCCCTTCGGCATTTCCCAGGCGCTGGCCATGGTTTATGCCGGCGCCCGCGGGAAAACCGCCGAGCAGATGGCCGATACGCTGCACTTTACCCTCCCCCAGGAATGCTTACATCCAGCCTTCAATGCTTTGGACCAGGAATTGGCGAGCCGCGCCCGCGAGGCCGTTGGGAACACGTCGGGTCAGTCAATGTCGGACTCGGCCTTTGAATTGCATGTCACCAACGCGATCTGGGGGCAGAAAGGGCTGCCATACCGACCCGAATACCTGGCCGTGTTGGCGCAGAACTACGGCTCTGGCGTGCAATTCATTGATCTCAAGGGGAATCCTGACGCGGCTGTTGCGGAAACTAATCGAGTCGCCAGCCAGGAAACAGGCGGGCGGATACCGGAGATGAAAACCAAGCTACCCAAAGACACGAGGCTCGTGGTAGTCAGCATCATTTCATTCAATGCCGCCCGGGATCTACCCTTCAAAGAGAGCAACACATATCGCGAACCTTTTCACCTGCTGGATGGTCATGAGAAATCAGTCCCCATGATGCATCAACGGAATCGCTTCCGATACACGGAGGGAGATAGTTTCCAGGCCATCCAGTTACCCTATCTGAACCGAACTGTGGCAATGGTGATTCTTCTCCCCCGTGAGGGGTTGTTCCGGGAGATCGAGCAGCAATTGACCGGCGAACGGGTGCAGGGCATCGTCGGAAGCCTTGGCGAGCAGAATGTAATCCTGACGATGCCGAAGTTCACCTATGCGCCGGAGCTTCCACTGAATCAAGTTCTCGAGAACATGGGCATGCCTGATGCCTTCCGCGAGGGCGTCGCTGATTTCTCCGGGATGCTTGAGAAGCCTGAAAGCGACAACGTTCGCATCGAAGAGGTCTTACACAAATGCTTCATTGACCTTGATGAACGGAAAACTAAAGCGGAAGCGGTAACAGAGATAATCATTGAGAAATTCATATCGAAGGGAGACGCGGCAAGCACCCCGGTCCCCATCGTGATGAAGATAGATCGGCCGTTCATCTTTGTGATCCGCGACATCAAGACCAACACGATTCTGTTCGTGGGGCGCGTGACGAACCCGGTCCCGTAGGAGGCTCCGCATGTTCGGTTATCTCCCCGTCCCCTGCCATTGCCAGATCGGCGACCAGGCCAACCTGTATCGCAGCGTCTTCTGCGGGCTGTGCAATGCGCTGGCGGCGCAATTCGGCCAGGGGGCGCGCCTGCTGGTCAATCGCGACAGCACATTCGTGGCGTTGCTGGCGGCCGCCCAGACCACGGCTGAACCTGACGCCACCCTTTCGACCCGCTGTCAGCCCTGGCGCCGGCCGATGCCGGTGTTCGAGGTCGGCCCCGCGCCTGCGTTCGCCGCTGCAGTCACCCTTTGCGGCCTGCAGGCCAAGCTCGCTGACGAACGCGTCGATGAGCGCGGGCTGCGGGCCACCGGCGCCCGGCTGTTGGCGACGCTGTCGCGCGCTCGTTTCGGGCATGCCCGCGCGACCCTGGCTGCCACTGGCTTCGCCGTCGCCGAGGTGTGGCGTCAGCTTGCCGGGCAGAGCGACATCGAGGCCCGGGTGACGGCGGGCGGCGATCCGGCTCTGGCGCTGCAACCCACGGCGCGGGCCTTCGAGGCGATCCTGGCGCACACCGCACGGCTGGCCGGCAACCATGCCAACATCGCGCCTCTGGCTCAGGTCGGCCGCAGCCTGGGTGAGTTGGTCTACACGCTGGACGCCTACCAGGACCTCGATGCCGACCTCCGCCGCGGCCGATTCAACTTTCTGGCGGCGCAGACCGATCCCCGACGAGCGGACGGGCGCGAACGTGTGCGCGACCGGGCGCGGGCGCTGGTGACGGGCTGCCAGGCGCAACTCCGCCAGGCCTGGGGCCAGATCGAGCTATTGCGCTATCGCCCGGTGCTGGAGGCGGTGGTGATGACCGGTCTCGCGGCCACGGCGGAACGGGCTTTCGCGCCAGGCGGCAGCCAATCCAAAATCACAAGCGGCCGAATTCCCGCCGCCCGGAAAGACCAGGCCCCCGCGGCGCATGAAGCATCATGCGGGGATCGGTGCAACGCCTGCTATTGTCCGAGCGGCTGCGATTGCAGCCCATGTGGACAGTGTTGCAGCCACGGCTGTTGTTGTGATGGCGACTGTAGCGGGTGTGATTGTGGGAGTTGTGATTGTAATAGTTGCGACTGTGGCGGGTGCAGCAGTTGACCTTCAAACGCAGTATATCATAAACCCATCTAGGCTCGATTGCTTGGTGCTGCTAGCGGAAGCGCATCACTGCGGAGGCCGCGCGAGGAGGAGTTGATGCTATGTCCACAAAGCGACGATTTGGATCCGCATTAGGTCTGTGCTTGATCGTCTTGCTCTTGGGCGGATGCGTTGAGATCACAGAATCCATGCTCGCACTGCCGACCATAGATGCCGCGCAGATGGCACAAGCGCCTGCCGTGACGTCCGATGCATACACCTCAGCCGACCAGTCGGCTGCCCTCGCCTATCTGACAGAGGGTCAAGCCCTTAAGGAGCGAGGTGATTTGGACGAGGCGATCCGGGCATATACGATGGCAATCGAACGAGATCCTGCCTTTGCTGAGGCCTATTACCACCGGGGCCGTGTGTGGCAAGACCTCAGAGATCTCAAGGCCGCCATTGAAGACTACAACCGGGCGCTTGATTTAGATCCTAGACTCGCCATGGCCTTCGAAGATCGAGCTTTGGTGCGTGAAGAACTGGGCGACGTTCCGGGCGCCATGGCGGACTACGATCGCGCCATCGAGTTGAATCCCGAAAGTGGCCGCACATACACCAATCGCGCGGTCGCTCGCCGGAAGCTGGGTGATGTCAGCGGCGCCATTGCGGATCACACCCGCGCCATCGAATTGCTGCCCGACTCGCCCCAGAAGGCGATTCCTTTCTTCAATCGGGGGAACGCGCGCCAGGCGCAAGGTGATCTGGCAGGCGCTATCGCGGATTTTACGCGCGCTATCGAGTTGGACCCCATGTTTGCCGCCGCCTATACCAATCGCGCTGGACTCCTGGAGACCAAAGATTTACAGGCCGCAATTTCTGACTACGGTCGAGCCTTGGAATTGCCTTCCGATGATGAAGACGCGCATACGATCGCCCTTGGCCGCAGGGGCTTCATATATCTCCGATCGAACAATATCAGCGCCGCCGCCAGAGATTTCGGCCGGGCCATCGAGTTGAATCCTGATTACGCTTGGGCCTACGTTGGCTTGGGCTATGTGGCGCTCACTCGTGGTGGACTGTCGCTTGCCATCGGACACTTCGACCACGCCATCCGCCTGGCCCCCGAATTGGCTGATGCGTACCTGGGGCGAGCTGCGGCCCATGAAGCGAATTCGAGGATGGATTTGGCCTTCGACGACATGATGCGGGGATTGGCGCTGCTTGCGGATGATAAGTCGAAGGTGGTCGGCTACATCCAGTTGGGCGTCGTGTTCGCCGCCATGGGCGACCATAAGCGGGCAACCCTGGCCTGGACAAGTGCGCTGGAGTTGGAGCCTACCGGCAAGCTCTATACTGATCGGGGCACAGCTTTCGTCGAGATTGGCGCCTACGATCGCGCCATTGACGACTTTCGGGCAGCCACCAAGCTAGACCCCAACAACGCGGTAGCTCATTTCAACCTCGCTCGAGTCCTTCTTCGTCATCTGGATACCAACTACGAAGAGGCCCTCGAACACGCACAACGCGCCGTCGAATTGACTCCTCATGCCGTGCAGCACGATACCTTGGCTCTGGCTTATCATAGGATCGGACAACTTCAGAAAGCCCTGGAACATTTGGGGGTGGCCCTGCAACTCAACCCCCTTCAAGTTGAATCCTATAAACACCGAGGAGACGTGTATCGCGAGTTGGGCAATCGGTCGGCGGCCTTGGCGGACTACCAGTTGTATCTCAAATTAGCGCCACAGGCGGCCGACCGAGGCGAAGTGGAAACACTTGTACGGTCGTTGCTCGAACACAGATAGAAATGGAGGGGAGGGAAATCCTATGTCTGCCAAATGACGGCTCCTGCTGACGGTTACATTCGCTCTGATCGGGTTCTCCGTGGCATCGTGTGGCGGCGCCGAGACGACGATCCCAGCCTCGACTACGCCTGCTCTGTCGGCGGCCACTCCGAAGCTAACACCCCCGACCCTGACGCCGGAACTTGGCGGCGTGCTCTCGTCGTCGCGATCCACATCATCACCCGTGGCAACGACATCTCCGACCGCTCTCGCCAGCCAAGCGATCTTACAGACCGCGTTCGATAGGTTGGAGAACGCCAGTTCGTATCGCTTCGATATTGATATACTGGTCACGCTCAGCGGCGAGGCATTCGAAACGGGCGTCGAAGTCCCGATTCACTTCTTTGGGGATGCTCAGCCGCCCGATCGCATGCAAGGCGCCGTGCGCATGACGCGCAACGGCGTGGACGTTGAAACTCCGGTCATCATCATTGGTGACAGCATCTATGCTAAGAACCCCCTGACCGACAAATGGCTAATCACTCCCGCTACTTGGCTGATCTTCAAACCCGAGAACTTGGTGATGGACTCCGCGGCTGTTAGTGAGCTTGAGTTGTTAGCCGACGAGAAAGTGAATGACATCCCTGTCTATCACTTGTCTGGACGCGCCAGATTGCCGTTTGATCTTGGGACACCAATCGGCATCGTGAAAGCTGACACCCGCGTGAGCTACTGGATCGGCCGAGAGGATCAGCAGCTCTTGCGCGTGACCCTCGCGGGAGATACATCGTTTGGTGGTCAGATGACGGGAACGGCGACCATCTCCATGACCATGAGCCTATTCGATTATGGCGCACCGGTCAAGATCACAACGCCCGAGATGCTTTCGGCCACGATCCTTTCCGTACCCAACGTCGCCCAACCAATCACCATCACGGCCACCCTTCTGCCGCCGCTGACCGCAGACACGCCGGAAGGTCACCTGCAACGTGGGCTGATTAGCTTGGCTGACGGCAGGTTCGGGTTGGCGAGTGCCCACTTCAACCGGGCGCTCGCATTGCGGCCGGAATGGACTGACGCCCTATTGTATCTTGGGACGACCACCGCCATTGATGGCGACGTGGAAACCGCCATGAAGATACTGGATCGTGTGATTGCGGCCGAGCCCGACCGCGCTGACGCCTATACGCTCCGCGCCTGGGCCCATCTGCGGGCGATCGTCCGCAAGAAAGAGGACAGCGACACAGCTATCCCGAAGGCGCGCACGGATATTGCACGCGCGCTGATCCTGAACCCGAAATCGGCTGATGCGGCTGCTATGCGGGCGCTTGCTGATCTGTTGGAAGCACTTAACCGACTGACATCCAACCAGGTGCAGGCCGGGAATCAGTTTGAGGTGGCCATGGCCGATCTCGAAGCACTGCAACGGCAGGATCCCGATGCCGCGGCTGGACGCTATCTGACGATGCTGCAGATTTTGGCGGCGAGAAAGATGGGGGATCGCGCTTGGTTGTCGCGCCAAGCTGATGAAGCGACCAGGCGATTGACTCAGGAACCCACGTCCTATTCTGCGTACGCGGTACGCGGCCTGATGAACCTGTTGCTTGGTTCTCAACCCACCCCCAACATGGAGACTGTACGGGGAGCCGGTAACGACTTGCTGTTTTCCATCGCACTGATGCACGAGCGCATGCCCACCCTGGCCGATCCCATTGGGGGGCCATTGCAGGTGGCTAGGATTTGGGATTTGCAAGAGGCCGCTTACAGCGGTGGCAATCTATACGCTAAGGTTTTCTTCAACCAGAATCCCCAGTTGTTTCCAGAATTCGCTCACATGTTGACGAGTTACTGGGAACTCCACGACATCTTCGCCGAGATCGTTGACGACCCCATCATCTTTAGTGTTGCTTTCAGCCCGGACGGCAGGCAGATCGCCACCCTGAGTGAGTCGGCGCCTAGCTATCTGCGTATCTGGGACGCGGTCAGCAGGGAAAAGCTGCGCGAGGTGGAGCTGGGTCTGGACGGTCGGGTGATCGCGACAACTGATGGCAACCTGGATTACAGCCCCGATGGCAAGCGGATCATCGTGGCCTATACCAACCCCGTGATTCGCGTGATAGATGTGGAGACTGGTAAGGTAGCGTTGGAGATCAAACACGACAAGGCGGCGCGTTCTGTTGCTTTCTCGCCGGATGGGAAACGCCTCCTGACCGTTGATCCTGCTGATGATATCCCGACGCTCTGGGATGCCGAGACTGGCAGGCTGCTGACGAGGCTCGAAGGCGGCAGTACAACATCTGCCGCAGACTTCAGCCCGGATGGTCGCTACGTTGTAGGGAGTGGCGATCAAACGCACGTGTGGGACGCGGAGTCCGGCAAAATCATCGCAACCGTGACTGGCCGCGGCAGCAACTACATCCAAGCGCCTTCGATCAGCCCGGATGGACGCCTGATCGCCGTGCCCGGCAACCCTGTTCGGGTCTACGATCTCGATACACAGAAAGAGTTGTTTGCTCTCACCATCGGTGCAAGTATGGTGACATTCAGTCCGGATAGCGCTCGCCTTGCCACATCTGGCGACGGCCTTATCGGGGTCTGGGATGCTACAACTGGTGCTTCGATCTTCATGGCCGGACATGCGCGAGGCGCGGACGCGGTAGCGTTTAGCCCCGACGGCCGGCTGTTGGCAACCGGCGGCTTTGATGGCCGGTTTCGAATCTGGGACACCAAGACCGGGCGCGAGCTATGGAATGGATTGACAGTTACGCTATGGTGGCAGGCAAAAAAGAATTGAGAGAACGATGCAACCCCACCAGACGGGTAGGTTGCTGGTTACACTTCTCGATCCTGGATGAATGTATCAGCCTGGTGTCAGTGAACCGTTTGCGCAAAGAAAGGAAGACCCTATGAGAACCCCGGCACGATTTCTGTTGTTCGTCGTAGTCTTGGCTATGGTCGCGCTTCTGCTGCCCGGCTGCGGCACGCAGTCGCCGCCGGCCGCCGGTGTCGCGCCGAACCCCACGCAGCCCGAACCCGCGCAGGCGACAACTGTGGTGCCGCCTCCCGCGACTTTACTCCCCCCGACAGCGACATCGCTCCCGCCAACGGCCACAGCGGTTCCGCCAACGGCCACACCGATTCCGCCAACGGCCACGCCGGTTCCGCCAACGGCCACGTCTGCACCGCCGACCGCGACGCCGGTTCCGCCAACAGCCACTACCGCGCCGGCCACCGCTACCTCATCTGCGCCAGCGGCGGCGCCCAAGCAGGACATCAACCTGCGCGGCGGGCCGGGCACTGACTACCCGGTGCTTGGTCAGGCCAAGGCCGGTCAGCCGATGCAAATCGTTGGCAAGAACGCCGCGGGGACCTGGTGGCAGGTTTGTTGCGTCGGCGAAAAACGCGCCTGGCTCTTGGCCGAGTTGGTGACGGTGCAGGGCAATGTGAGCGGCATAGCCGTGGCGACAGATATCCCAACGCCCGCGCCGCAACCGGCCGCTGCGCCTGCGCCGCCAGCAGGAAATCTGTTCGGCGTCCTGGTCTTCTCGGTGGTAAACTGGGATGCCGACCGCTGGGAGATGAAGCAATATAACTTTGCGACCGGTGAAACGAAGTTCCTGGGCGAATGGCGCACGATGGTCGCCTTCTCGCGCGATTACAAGCAGTTCATCTACTACGGGTGGCCCAACGTGATGGGCGACAGGCCGGGCATCTACGTGGCTAAACCGGACATGACCGGTGAGCGACTGGTGATCCGGGGCGGCGCTTATCCTTCGCTTGCGCCCGGCGGCAACCGACTATCGGCGCAGAGTGGGCCAAACATCTATGTCCTGAACAGCGATGGTTCGGGCTTGCGCGTACTCGGGCCGGGTGAGTACCCCGCGTGGAGCCCCGTTGATGATTGGATCGCCCATCGCGGCTGCTATGGGCCTGACTGCGGATTGTGGATCACCCATGCTGACAGCGGTGAGCGTCGCCGGCTGACCACCGGCGGCGGCGATGGTCAACCGGCCTGGTCGCCGGACGGCAAACAGCTCGTCTACATCTCCAAAGATGACGGCAACTTCGAAATCTATCGGATCAACCGGGACGGTTCGGGCAAGATGCGGCTGACCAACGAGATGCACAGCGACGGCCTGCCGACTTGGTCGCCGGATGGCGCGTGGGTCGCGTTCCGTTCTGACCGCAGCGGCACGTGGGCGATCTACGTCATGCGGCCCGACGGCAGCGCGCTGCGCAAGATCATTGATGCCGATGTCTTGCCGCTCTGGTTCCTGGAGAAGATGGCCTGGCGGCCGTGAGATCGTTCTGCGGCAAGAGAAGGTGGACGTCTAAGGTTTGTCCACCTTTAGGGGCCGTGCTTACTGCCCACAAGCGCTCCCTGAGATAGACTTGCTCCTGCTGTTACAATGCGATCTCAGGAAGCGCGATGGGCATCTCAACGATCATCCAACCCCGGCCGGCGGGGCGGCCAACCGACGATAGCCGCCCGGCCGACCGGGATTTCATCCGTCTGGTCAGCCTCTCCAAAGCCTACCAGGAAGAGGAGCGGCGCCGGGTGGTGCTCGATAACGCCTCGGCCGGGTTTGGCCGCGGCGAGTTCGTCGCGCTGCTGGGTCGCAGCGGCTCCGGCAAAAGCACCCTGCTCAACCTGGTCAGTGGGATTGACCGGCCGGACGCGGGGCAAGTCTGGGTAGGCGATCAGGAACTCACTGCGCTGTCGGAGCGCGACCGCACCCTCTTCCGCCGCCGCCAGATCGGTTTCATCTTCCAGTTCTTCAACCTGATCCCGACCCTGACTGTCCTGGAGAATGTGACGCTCCCGCTCGAATTGGGCGGGGCCGAGCCCAATTCCGCGCAGGCCGCGGCCGAGCCGTTGCTCGTGCGGTCGGGCTGTTGGAGCGCGGCGCGACCTACCCGGATCGGCTCTCCGGCGGCGAGCAGCAGCGGGCGGCGATCGCCCGCGCCCTCGCGCACGATCCGCTCATCGTGCTGGCCGACGAACCGACCGGCAACCTGGACGAAGACACACCGCCCGGCTGGTCGGCCTGCTGCAAGGGGCCGATTCCCTCAGCCGCCGCGCGCTCGACGGGCTGATCCTGGCCGACATCGCGACCGCGCAAGAGCTGACCGGGCAGATCGGCCGGCTCGATCACATTGACCTGATCCTGCCGGGAGGCGCATCCTTCGACTGCGCAGCGAACACCACGCTGCTCCGCTTAGGATGCCTTCAAGACTTGCGGAGGTCATTGCCGCCCGATGCTCAGGTCGTCCCGGTCGCGGCGCGCCGGCGCGCTCTCGCAGATGACCGCCGCGTTCCGCATCAACCTGACCGCGCTCAGCCTGCTGGCGCTGGCCGTCGGCATGTTCCTGATCTACAACAGCATGACCTTCTCGGTGGTGCAGCGGCGGCCGCTCTTCGGCGCACTGCGCTGTCTGGGGGTCACGCGGGCCGAGATTGCCGGGCTGGTGCTGATCGAGGCGCTGGCGGTCGGCGTGCTCGGCTCGGCGCTCGGCCTGGGCCTGGGCGTGCTCCTGGGCCAGGGCGCCGTCCGGCTGGTGATGCAGACGATCAACGACCTTTACTTCGTGGTCACGGTGCGCGGGGTCGTCATCGCGCCGGAGAGTCTGGTCAAAGGCGCGTTGATCGGGGTGGCTGCGACCGTGATCTCGGCGGCGCTGCCGGCCTGGGAGGCGGCCGCCGCGCCCCCACGGCTGGCGCTCGCCCGCTCCAATCTCGAGGATCGGGCGCGGCGCGCAGTCCCCGTGACGGCGCTGGCGGCGCTGCTCGTCGGCGGGACGCTCCTGGCTCTCCCGCCGCGCAACCTCGCGACGCTCCCGACCTTGGGGCAAGACGGGCCAGGGCTGGCGCTCACGGTGAGCTTCGCCGGCATCTTCTGCGTCACCATCGGCTTTGCGCTGCTGGCACCCGTCGTCACCCTGGCGCTGCTGCGCGGCGGCCTCCCGCTGACGAGCCGCGTCTTCGGGGTGATCGGCCGCCTAGCGTCGCGCAGCGTCACGGGCGCGCTCAGCCGGACGGCCATCGCCATCGCCGCGCTGATGGTGGCCGTCTCGGTGACGATCGGCGTGGGCCTGATGGTCGGCAGCTTCCGCGTCACGGTCGTCGCCTGGCTCGGCCAGACGTTGTGGGGCGATATCTACATCTCGGCCCCCAGCCTGACCGCGACCCGTTCGGCGACCCCGCTCGACCCGCAAATCGAGGAGATTGCGCGCGGCTGGCTGGGCGCCGTGCGTGTGGATGTCCTGCGTTCCACCGAGGTCGCTTCACCCGCGGGCCGGGTCGCCATCGCCGCGGTCTCGGATCGCGATTTCACCCTCCCGCGCATCTTCGTCTCCACCGATGGCGGCCGGGCCGCGGCCGCCGAAGCGATCCAACGCGGCGCGGTGTTGGCAAGCGAGCCGCTCGCCAACCGGCTCGGCCTGCCCACACGCGGCGCGACGGTCACGCTGTTCACCGACTGTGGTCGCCGCCCTGGAAGCCAGACTGGCGGACCTGTCTGGGGCGGCCGCGCTGGTGCGACCCAACGCGGCGCTGCGCAACGAGGCGTTAGCCGTCTTCGATCGGGCGTTTGCCATCACCGGCGCGCTGCAATTGCTGGCCGCGGCCGTCGCGTTCGTCGGTGTGCTCAGCGCGCTCTTCTCGCTCCAGCTCGAGCGGGCGCGAGAGTTGGGCGTTTTGCGGGCCATCGGTCTGACCGTGGGGCAACTGCGGGGCGCGGTGCTGCTGGAAACCGGGCTGATGGGCGCGGTGGCCGGGCTGCTCGCCATCCCGACCGGGCTGACCCTGGCCCTGGCGCTGATCTATATCATCAACCGCCGCTCGTTCGGCTGGACGTTGGAGCTGCACGCCGAGCCGGGCGTCTTTATCCAGGCGCTGCTCCTGGCGGTCGCCGCCGCGCTGCTGACCGGCGTCTATCCGGCGATCCGCATGGGGCGGATGTTGGCGGCCGAGGCGTTGCGGGGGGGAATGATCTGTAGGGCCTGCCGATCACGCGCGGCCAACCCATTCAATCAGTCCCGTTGCGCGGGAGGCTGCGCACTAACGCGTGCTCTCCCCGTTACTACTGGCGACCGTCGAGCCGAGCTGGTGTGGTAGTAGTAGGTGACCGGCCCGGCGGGCGATACGCTGACCGCCCACCAGGTAGTACTTGACGGGCTGCGCCGGTCGGCCGTCGATGGTCAGATAGTTGTTGAAGATCAGCGGCAGGAAGGCGCGTTTGGGCAGCGGCGACGGTGGTTGCGGCGGAGGTGGCGGGCTGACCGGCCGCGGCTGTACTTCATAGTGCGCGCCCACGTACAGCGTTGTGCCTTCCGCGGTCACCTTCTTGACCAGGGCGCCATCGCCATCATAGGTGAACGTCGTCGTGAGCGTCCCGCTGACGACTTGCGTCAGGCGGTTTTCGGCGTCGTAGGCGAAACTCTGACCGAGGCGGTCGATCAAGTCGCCGCGATCGCAAGAAATCCTCGTAGCACACCCACGGCGTGCCCTCCGTCCAGTGAATTTCAATGTCAGGGATTCGAAGTTAGCGGTCCGATGTGTTTGATCGTTCCAGTAGGCTACATAATACCTTTAGCCAAAGCAAATCAAGATAGCCACCTACTCCATACATTGGTAACCATTTGATGGTATGCCCCCCCGCTTCCCTCAACTTCACGATGTCATCTCCACGCGGCAGCAATACCTCGAACTTAGTGGCGCATTTGCTGCATCTCAGGTTAAGTTTGGTCAGCCAGTATTTCCCCGAAATTTCAGGATGACAGAAAGTCATTGCGGTACCACCCCTTTCGGTCGTGTTCGCCTGGGATCGAACACCACAGTATTGATACCTGCACTTTGCTTGGTTGAGGCAAAGCTGATCGAATCGTATCCGTGTTTTCTAGCACCACGCGCGATGGCGTGTCCGGTATTGTATTAGCGACTCCGAAGTAGGGCACGGTCTGGCTGACGACCAGTCCCAACGCGTTATAGCCCTGATTGACCAACACGCCTTGGGCCGGCGTCGCGCCCTCTGCCTGGGTCTGGATCACCTGACCCAGACCATCATAGAAGGTGAATGCCGTGCGATACGCCACGCGGGGGTCTGTGGGCGCCAGGTTATCTGCCTCAGCGTCAGCGCGCTGCCGCTGGGTCACGCGCATGGGTGGCCCGCCCACCGAGAAGGCGTCGAAGGGCGCGTCGTTGTAGGCGTATTGCACCGTAGGCGCCGCCGCGAAGTCCGCCCCAGGCCGCCATACCGCGCTCAGCCGGCCGAAAGCATCATAACTGTAACGCGTCACCGCGCTGTTCGGATCGGTAACCGCCTGGAGCTGGCCGTATCGTCCGCTGCCGCCGCTCTCCGGGTTGAGGCCATAGTAACGGTAGCTGGTCGTCAGCGCCGCGCCGCCCAGGGCGGGCGCCGGCGTGACGGTCTCGGTCAAGGGCCAGGCATGGAATGTCGGGTCATAGACGCTGCTGCTGACCCGGCCGCGACCGTCGGTCGCGCTGGTGCGGTTGCCCCGGCTATCATAGCCATACGCGGCCGTCTTCAGCCAGCCGGCGGCGCAGGGTGCGCCGCCATCGCCCGCCTGCCAGACCTCGCGTAACAGACCTTGTGTCGCCGATGTCTGCCAGGCCGCGAGCCCGGCAGCATCGTAAATATAGCGCGTTTGACCCTGGCATGCGCTGCCGTTGGCGCCTTGCCAGAGCTGTTCCTGCGCCAGGCGATCCAAGAGGTGACGGCCGGTCGTCAGCGCTTCGTCCCGACCATAGTACCAGCGTTCAGTGGTACGATACAGATTGGCGGGTGTTTCGGCGCCGTTGTACTCGATGATATGGGTGGCCAGGCCGAATTGCGCTGGCCCCCGCGTATTGCTGATTTGATGGTCTACTGCGTAGTCATAGCGCGTCACCCGCAAACCAGGATTGGCGCCATGTAGATCATACACGCGCTCCTCCGCGCGAGTCAGCAACGCGATCCCGATGTCTGAGGTGTTTGGATCTGGGTGCAGCCCGGCATCGGTCACCGTCCAGACGCGTTCGATCTCGCGTTGCGTTACCCCTTGCACGATCTCCCGGCGCAAACGCTCCTTGCCCACGCGACTGATCGTGCGCAGCCATCCTGGTCGTAGGATATCGATTCATCATAGCCCAAATCGTAGCCAGCGACATACTGGCCGTTCTGTTTGATTTTGATCGCGCGCAGCAGGCGGGTAGTGAAGAAGGCGAACTGCTTATCATTTTCGCCGTTGGCATGCGCATCTTCGATGTCGAATGGCCCATCCAGCCGATAACTTTGGCGGCCGTTGCGCACGGCATATTCGAACTCGATCTCGGTCGCGCCGCCATTGTACTCGATGCGCCGCAAGTTGATTTGGCTGAGATAGGTCGTGAAGCCTGGCGCACAGCCGCCGTCCAGCCGCCGCACGCGGTCGCTGCCGGGATCGACGTTGTACTCCGGTTGCACCGGTACATCGTTGTCGTAAACGTACTCGATGCGATTGCCAGCCGGATCACGCACCGTTTTCAATACCCACGTCACCGTGCGCCAATGGGGCGTGCTGCCTTCGCACCAAAAATCGTGCAGCGCCTCAGCGAAGTCATAGGTGATCCCGTCCGGCCGATACAGATATCGATGCTCGCCTGCATCCTTCCACACCCAGGTCGGCGCTTGCTTAAGTACCCCTGGCCCTTGGTCGAAGGCCGCGCCATCCACATGCCACACCGGATCCGGCGACCCGGCGAGCCAGGGCGTACTGCTGATTCCACCAGCCAGACTGAGCATCCAGCCTGACCCCATGACATTGGCGAAGCCAGGATCATCCGCGCGGCTGCGGCTATTGAATCGCAGGTCCAACTGCGGCGTCAAGCCGCCCGCGCCTGGTGGCAGGGGAATAGGATAGCTGAAAGTCGCCGCGCCACTGAAGCGATCGCTGGTTGCCCCACGCAAGCTGGGTAGCGCCAGCATCGCATGACCCAATTCGCCGCTGGCAAGATTGGTCACAGCAAAAAGGGTGAAGTGCGTGAGTGCCGCCCGCAACTGCCGCCGGCTGCGCTGAGTCTCCGCAGTGATCGGCGCCCACCGCCGTGTGGTTTCATCATAGTAGATCAGACCCACCGCTGCATTCGTCTGGGCGTCAACAGCGACCACCAAATCTAGCGGCGTCGGAAACTCCCGTACCGCCTGCCCCTGCTCCTCCTGCGCCTCCAACCGAAACGCAAAGCGCAGCCCCGGCGGCGGATTCGGCACGTCCGTCGCCGGCGCATACGTGAAGCGCATGCGCCCCACCACCGCGCCCGGCGGCACGCGCAGCAGCGCCCGGTCATCCGGCGCGCGCAGCAGCCCGCCTTGCCCCGGCGTAACCCAGGCTTCGTCGTTGCGCGGCGACACGACATCTACCGCTGCACTCGCGTGGACCGGCGCCGCCAGCCCGGCCGCAGTCGCCGTCACGGTATTAGTCACCGTGGCGCCCAACGCCAACCCTTGTACGCGCGCCTGGAAGCTGCCCGTGATTGTCGCGCCTGCAGTCACGGCCGCTGGCTGCCAGGTCAACTGGCGCGCACTGGTCGTGTACGTGAAACCCACTGCGCTGCCCGCGACGTAGCGCAACCCATCCGGCAGCGGGTCGGTCAGCGTCAGGCCGGTCAGCGACGCGAAGCCAGGATTGGTCACCGTCACGGTGAAGGTGACGACGTCGCCCGGCTCGGCCCAGGCGGGCGCGACATCCAGGGCCAGTGTCAGACGTGTCGCCGGTAGCGGGGCTGGGGTCGGCGGCGGCAGCGGCGAGGTGAAGGTTAAGGCTAAGGATGAGGTTAAGGCTGAGGCGGCGGGCGGACGGTTTAAACCGTCGGCTAGGGCCGGCAGGATGGTCGGCAGCAGCGCCAGCGTCAAGAGCAGGCGGATCGAGGTGGGCAAAGGCGGCATCATGGCAAGGAACCTCCGGCGGATCAGGCGAACGCGAACACACAACCGGCGCATCGTGCGCCGGTTGTGTGCCACGCGCGGCCGGGGGGAGGCAGCCACACTAGTCTAATGCATGAATACATTGAAAGTATATTCGCCGTTCGGCGGGATGTCAAATATGCGCGCCGCGACTCAGCGCGTCTCTGTCACCTTGTGCAGACCGCGCGGCCGATCCACGTCCAGATCGCGGACATGCGCCAGCGACATCGCGAAGAGCTGCCCCGGCACGATGCTGATGAGAGGGGAGGCCCATTCGGGCACGGTGACGGGCAGCCGGAACGCGGTGCGGCTGGCGGCCAGCGTCTCGTCGTCGTCGCTGATGGCGATCACTTCCGCGCCGCGGGCCTTCAGCGAGGCGATGAACGCCCGAAGTTCGGGCAGCATGACCCCGGATGGCGCGATCACGAGCGTGGGGAAGGCCTCTTCGATCAGCGCGACCGGGCCGTGCATGAAGTCGGCGCTGCTGTACGGCTCCGCGGCGATGTAGTTCAGTTCCTTGATCTTGAGGGCGGTCTCGAACGCTGTGGCGTAGTTGAAGCCGCGGCCGATCACCACGCAGACGCGCATGTAACGATAGCGTTCCGCCTGGCGGGCGATCTCCGGGGCCAGCCAGAGGGTTTGCTCGATTTGGCCGGGGATGCAGCCCAGGGTGTGCAGCATCTCCTGGTCATGCGCCAGCGTTGCGGCCAGCAGGGCGATGGCGGCCAGTTCGGCGGTGTAGGTCTTGGTGGCGGCCACGGCCTGCTCGATCCCGGCGTGCAACGCGATGACGTGGTCGGCGGCCTGGCCCAGATCGGAATCGGGGAAGTTGGTAAGCGCAGCCGTCAGCGCGCCCTGGCGGCGGGCCTCGGCCACGACCGACACGATGTCCGGGCTTTTCCCGCTCTGGCTGATGCCGATCACGAGCGCGTCAGCGTAGCGGGGCGGCCGGCCGTAGATCGTGTGCAGGCTCGGCGTCGCCAGCCCGACCGTCAGGCCGTTCACCGCGCCGAGCAGGTATTGGGCGTAGCGGCCGGCGTTGTCGCTGGTGCCGCGCGCCGCGATGACGCAGTGGGTGATGTGTCGGCGGCCCATGTCGGCCGCCAGGCGCTCGATGTTGGCGCGCTCGCCATCCAGCAGCTCGGCCAGCACACGCGGTTGTTGGTGGATTTCTTGATGCAGATGGGTTTGTTCTAACATATGGATCACTCCGCAAATCTGCCGGTGGCTCGGTCGGAGACCGGCTGAAGCAGGAAGTTATACTTTTACAGGGCCTTGCGCCGCTGGCAGATCGAAGTGGAACCGGCTGCCGCCGCCAGGCGCTTCCTCCACCCCAACTCGACCGCCCAGCTTTTCCACGATGCTGCGCACGATGCAAAGCCCCAGCCCGCTGCCCTCGGCATGATCGGGTTGCAAGCGAGTGAAGGGGACGAAGAGCCGTTCACGTTCGGTCTGCGACAGCCCCGGCCCATAATCGCGTACCCAGAAGCGGAGCATGGCGCGCTCAGCAGACGCCTGCATGGATTCCCAACCCAGCTCGATCCGGGGCGGCCGACCGCCGTACTTGAGCGCATTGCTGATGAGGTTGATCCAGACTTGCTCGATCCAGGGGGCGTGACCAAGCGCCTGGGGCCAGGATGGCGGCTGTTGAATCTGCACGCTCAAACCGGTCGCCATATCCGCCAATTCTCGCAACGCTGCGGTGACGGTATCGGCCATGTTGACAGTTTCAGGTGTCAGGTCTTGCTGACGCACGCTCGCCAGGAAGAGCAGCTCATCTACGATGTGCGCCATTCGACGGCCGGTGTGTGCGATCCCCTCCAGGCACTCCTGGAGAAACGGATCAGGGTCGGTTCTCAAATGACGCATTGCCAGATCGCTCTGGCCGACGATCACGCTCAGCGGCCGCTTGAGATCGTGCGCGGCGGTGCGGGCGAAAGTGTCCAGATCGGCGTTGCGCGCCTCAAGCGCCAGGCAGATCTGTTGTAATCGCGCTTCGGCCTGTTTATGCACCGTGATGTCCCGCAGCAGAATCAGCGATCCGGTCACTCGACCGCGCCGATCGGTGAGTTGCGCGGCGCGCACATCGTAGCATCGTTCGGCGCTGGCGTGGGTCAGGTACACTTCTCCAGACCCGGCAGCCTGTGATGCCAAGACTGCCTGCCCGGCCGGCCACACCTGGCGCAAGTGGCGACCGATCGCTTGGGGCGGTGTCAGTCCGATGATGGCCTGGGCGACAGGATTGATATCCACAATCCGGCCCGTGGTGTCGAGGACAAGCATCCCCTCGATCATCGTGTCTACCAGCGCCTGCCGCGCCATCGGCATCAGGTCGAGCAGATGGTAACGGAAGATAGCGATGGCGAAGGCCGCGCCCCCCAACGCCCAGCCCAGCGGGGAGTAGTCCTTGTGGAAGCCTGGGATCAGCCTGGATATGTAGACGAAGTTGACGATGAGCGGCGTGACAGCGCCAAGGATCGCCAGACGGGCCTGGTCGCGGAAGGGCGCCGGCGCGGTCAGATAGAGGCGTCCCACCAGGGCGGCGCCGATCAGCACCGACGCGTAATTGTAGCCGACCTGGAGCCAAAATAACGGCCCATAAGTGGTCACGCGCATGGCGACGATGCCGGATTCATGGCGGAAAGTGTAGCTGCGCCAGATCAGTCCATGCAGGTCGTTGGTGAAGACCAGCAGCGTGATAGCGAGCGGGAAGATCAGGAGCAGCCCGATCCGCCCAGGCGCCAGCCAACTTTGCCGACCCGTGTAATCGAGCGCGAACAGGAGCCAGGTTGTGGCGGCAAGTTGAATGAACACGTAAGTGAGCCTGGCCCACGCGAGCGTGCCCGCGTCGGTAGGCCACAACAGCTCCAGGGTATTGCAGATCAGCCAGCCCGCGATAGCAAAGGCCATCCAACTTAACGACCTGGCTGCCGGCACACTGCGCCGCCGCCACGCATAGATCCCGATCCCTGTGCTGAGCGCAAGAGCGGCCGGAGCCAACGCAATGAAGAGCAGATATTGCATCGGTTCCTCCAGATGTCACAATTGCTAGTGCGTAAACCGCGTGATCTTACACCTGCCGCGTCTTTTCCCAGACGAGCTTGCCTGCGGCGATGGTTGCGACGATGTGCAGATCAGGGCTGAGCAGCGCCAGATCGGCGATCAGGCCGGGGCGGATGCGGCCGCGCTCCGCGCCGATGCCCAGCAGATCGGCCGGCGTGGTCGTCACCGTGGCGAGCGCCTCGGCCAGGGCGCAGCCGGTGAAGGCGATCAGGTTGCGCACGGCCTGATCGAGCGGCAGCATGCTCCCCGCCAGGGTGCCATCCGCCAGTCGGGCGTCTTTTTCCGACACGATCACGGTGAAGTCGTTGAGCTGATAGCGGCCCGGCGTCATGCCCAACGCGGCCATCGCGTCGCTGACCAGGCTGACCTCGGCCGCGCCCTTGGCGGCCCACACGATCGAGATCAGCGCCGGGTGGATGTGGATGCCGTCGGGGATAATGCCCACGACCTGGCCCCGCGTGGCGAGCAGCGCGCCCGCCAGCCCCGGTTCGCGGTGCGCCAACGGCGGCATCGTGTTGAAAAGGTGTGTGCCGTAGCGCGTCCCCGCCGCGAACCCGGCCTGCGCCTGGGCGAAGGTCGCCATGGAGTGCCCCGCGCTGACGACCACCCCTTGGCCGACCAGTTGGCGGATCACCGCCAGGCCGCCGGGCAGCTCGGGCGCCAGGGTGACGAGCCGGACACCGGTTTTGGGCGACCAATCGGCCACGAGCGTCGGGTCGGGCGGCCGCAGATAGGCCGGGTTGTGGGCGCCCTTCTTGGCAGGGTTGAGGAACGGGCCTTCCAGGTGCAGGCCGAGCGGCTCTGCGCCGCGGAAACCGGCGGGCCGGCCCGTCGTCAATGTCTCCTGAGCCTGCGCGATCTTCTCCTGGGGCGAGGTGATGATGGTCGGCAGAAAGCTGGTGACGCCATAGCGGGTGATCTGCCCGGCCACGCGCCAGATAGCTGGCGGATCCATCGTGAAGTCGTCGCCGAACGCGCCGTTGAGCTGCAGGTCAATGAACCCCGGCGCGAGCAGCAAGCCGCGGGCATCGAGCGTCGCCGCGCCAGACTCATGCGCTATATCGTTCGCCGCGCCGAGCCAGGTGATCCGGCCGGCCTCGATCCGCACCGCGGCGTGCTCGATGGTTTGCTTCGGCGTCAAGATCGTCGCACCGTGGATGATGAGGGTCATGGAAATCGGTTCCTAAGCCGAAATCAGACAGGACCTTCGGCAGGATGAACAGGATAAAAGTATCGAACTAATCCTGTACAATCCTGTTCACGCTGCGCGTGTCCGGTCAGTTCCTGCTTCGGCCGTGGCACTGCTTGACCTTCTTGCCGCTGCCGCAGGGACAGGGATCGTTCCGGCCGGCCTTCGCGAGCGTCGCCTTCAGCTTCGCTTCTTCCGCGGCCATGATTTGCATGATCTCGGCCGGGGGGCGGCGGCGGCGCAGCAGGTCGGCCATGATGCGCATCGGCCGATCCACGTGGGTGAAGAACGCCTTGTAGCCGGCGCAGAGATAATTCAGGCCATCCTCGCCATCGGGCGTCGTGATGAAACGGTTGCGCGGGCATTCCCCCTGGCAGGCGAAGCGCACCGGGCATTCACGGCAAGTGCTGGGCAGGGTGTCGCGCTTGTCGGTCCCGAACTTGCGCTGTTTGTCCGATGCCGCCAATTCGAGCAGGTGCGTCTGGGTGATGTTGCCCAGGAAGAAGTCTGGCTCGACATAATGATCGCACGCATAGAGGTCGCCGTTGTGCTCCAACGCCAGGCCGTTGCCGCACGTCTCGTCGAAGATGCAGATGCCCGGCCGCTCGCCCACCCAGGCGGCCAGCGCCGCATCGAACATTTGCACGAAGACGCGGCCTACGTCGCGACGCACCCACTCCTCGAAGATCGCGATCAGGAAGCGCCCCCAGCCTTCGGCGCTGACCGAACGTTCCGTCACCAGGCTGCCGGCCTGCATGTAAAGCGGCCGGCTGCTGCGCCGGTCGCCCCAGCCTTCGTTCGCCAGGTCGAGCAGTTCCGGCGTGGCGCGTTCCACGATGGGGATGAACTGGATGAACTGCGCGCCGATTTCATCGCGGAAAAAACGATAGACCGCCACCGGATGGGGCGCGTTCGCGGCGTGGACGGTGCATAGGATGTTGAACTCGACCCGGCGCTCCTGCATCAGCCGGGCCGCGGCCGCCACCTTGTCGAAGGTCGGCGCGCCGCCCTTGTCCACGCGATACGCGTCGTGCATCGGCCGCGGCCCATCCAACGACAGCCCGATCAGGAAGTTGTGCTCCCGGAAAAAGTCGCACCAGGCCGCATTCAACAGCGTGCCGTTGGTTTGCAGCGAATACTCGATCTGCGCGCCGGGCCGGGCGTATTGCTGCGCCAGGCTCACCGCGCGGCGGAAGAAGTCCAGCCCCATCAGCGTCGGCTCGCCGCCCTGGAACGCAATCGAGACCTGCGGCCCGCTCTGTCCCTCGATCACCTGCCGGATGTAGGCTGCCAGCACCTCATCGGACATGCGGAAGCGGCTGCCGGGGTAGAGGCGCTCCTTCGACAGGAAGAAGCAGTACTTGCAGTCCAGGTTGCAAAGCGCGCCGGTCGGCTTGGTCAGGACGTGGAAGTAGGGCGGCGCGCTGCGTGGGCGGCTGGTTGGCATGGTTGGCATAGGCCGTTGGTCGTCAGTCATCAGTCGCACATCGTCCATCGCTGGCTACCGCATCGCTTTGTACGCGTTGATCAGCCCGTTGGTCGAGGCGTCGTGCGAGGTCACGGCCGCGTCGCCGGCCAGCTCCGGCAGGATGGCCTGGGCGAGCTGTTTGCCCAGCTCGACCCCCATCTGGTCGAACGAGTTGATGTCCCAGATCACCCCCTGGGTGAAGATCTTGTGCTCGTACAGGGCGATGAGCGTCCCCAAGGCGCGCGGGGTGAGCTGTTTGAGCAGGAACGAGTTGGTGGGGCGGTTGCCTTCGAACGTTTTGGCCGCCACCAGTAGCTCGAGCTGGTCGCCCGACACCCCCTGGCGCGCCAGCTCGGCGCGGGCTTCGGCTGGCGTCTTCCCCTTCATCAGCGCCTCGGTCTGCGCGAAGAAATTGGAGAGGAGCAGCGAATGATGTTCTTCGAGCGGGAACGGGCTTTCGGGCGATGACTGGAGATCGCACGGCCGCCGCGCGTGGCTCAGGGCCGGCGCGATGAAATCGCACGGGATCAGCTTGGTGCCCTGATGGATGAGCTGATAGAAGGCGTGCTGCCCGTTCGTGCCCGGCTGGCCCCAGATGATCGGCCCGGTGGTGTAGTCCACGCGCCGGCCGCCGCGGGTGACGCTCTTACCGTTGCTCTCCATGTCCCCTTGCTGGAAGTAGGCCGGGAAGTAGGCCAGATCCTCGTCATACGGCAGGATGGCGTGGCTCTGCGCGCCCCAGAAGTTGTTGTACCAAACCCCCAGCAGCCCCATGATCGCCGGGATGTTGCGTTCGAGCGGGGCTGTGCGGAAGTGCTCGTCCGCCTCGTGCGCGCCCGCCAGCAGCTCCTCGAACTGGTCGAAGCCGACCGCGATGGCGATAGACAGCCCGATGGCCGACCAGAGCGAGTACCGGCCGCCGACCCAATCCCAGAACTCGAACATATTCTGCGGGTCAATCCCGAACTGCGTCACCGCGGCCGTGTTGGTCGAGAGCGCGGCGAAGTGCTTGGCGATGGCCGTCTCGTCATGCACCTGATCCAGGAACCAGGCGCGCGCCGTGCGGGCATTGACCATCGTCTCCTGCGTTGTGAAGGTCTTGGACGCGACCAGGAAGAGGGTGGTGGCCGGGCTGAGGCACTTGATCGTCTCGGCGATATCGGTCGCGTCCACGTTCGACACGAAATGGAAGGCCATCGCGGGCGTGACGTAGGGCGTGAGCGCGTGCACGACCATCTTCGGCCCCAAATCGGACCCGCCGATGCCGATGTTGACCACATCGGTGATCGGCTCGCCGGTGTAACCGCGCCACGCGCCGGAGCGGACCGCCTCGCTGAAGTCGCGCATCTTCGCCAGCACCTGGTTCACCTCGGGCATGACATCCTCGCCGTCCACCAGGATCGGCCGGTTGGATCGGTTGCGCAGCGCCACGTGGAGCACCGCGCGATCTTCGGTGTGGTTGATCTTCTGCCCGGTGAACATCGCCTCGGTCGCCTCGGCCAGGCCGGCCTGCCGCGCCAGGGCGAAGAGCAACGCCAGCGTCTCCTCGGTGATGCGGTTCTTGGAGAAGTCGAACAAGAGGTCGTTGAACCACAACGAAAATTTGTCGAAGCGGCGGGGATCCCGGGCGAACAGGTCGCGCATGTGGAGCGCGGCCAGCGTCTTCTGATGTTGATCGAGTGCCCGCCAGGCGGGCGAATTGATAAGCTGCGTCATGATTCGTTCCTCAGATGAATGATCTCAATATGCGCCGTATCCCGCGGCCGCCACGTATCGCTGCTCTCCGTCAGCAGCGCCAGGCGGGCCGCGATACCGTGGGCAGCCAGCCAGACCTATATAACAGGACTTACGCACTCCTGGCTCTCAGGCGGTCTGCGACCGCCGTCGGGCCAGAGAAAGCGGCCCGTCCAGGCCAACGGCGCCGGTCGCAGACCGGCTGGGAGCATCT
>Ga0233425_10003214_pt1 | contig 30276 bp, 26 predicted proteins | sample Watercolumn_Towu_2_FD_181712 | JGI IMG/M metagenome (GOLD analysis project Ga0233425, IMG submission 181712) | Freshwater microbial communities from Lake Towuti, South Sulawesi, Indonesia - Watercolumn_Towuti2014_140_MG | ecosystem: Environmental > Aquatic > Freshwater > Lake | place...
CGGCAACGCGACGCCGAGCGGCGCGACGGCGAGGCCGCCATAGATCGCGAGCAGCAGCGGATGCTTGGCCATGCCGAGAAGGACCTTGCGGACCGTCGGCCCGAGATGGCCGCGCCCGCCCTTGCCCATCTCGAGCGCCGCGATGGTGAGGCCGTTGAGCAGCAGATTATCGACGACCAGGATCAGGATGGCCGGCAGCATCCCGGCCTCGCCGAAGACCGCGAAGCAGATCGGCAGGCCCATATAGCCGACATTGCCGAAAGTCGCCGCCATGCCTTGCAAGCCCATGACGCCGACGGGCGAACCGAACAGCACGCGCCCCGAGATCGCGGCGACGGCGTAGACGACCAGCGTCGCACCGTAATAGCCGGCGAGATAGCGCCAGTCGAAACTCTGGCTCACCGGCGCCTTGGCGAGCGCGACGAACAGCATCGCCGGCAGCGAGAAATAGAAGACGAAGCCGTTGAGGCCCCGCGTCATCGGCGCCTCCATGACCTTGAAGCGCGCCGCGCCGTAGCCCCCGAACACCAGGGCAAAAAAGGGCAAGGCGACGTTGATCACGGCGTCCATGACGGGCGCTCCCGAGCGCTGTCGGGCGCACGCAAAACCGCGCCCGAAACGGAAAGGCCCGCGGTCTCCCGCGGGCCTTTCTTGGTTCTACGCGATGTCGGGACTAGAAGTCCATCCCGCCCATGCCGCCCATGCCGCCGCCGCCGGGCATCGGCGGCATTTCCTTCTTCTCCGGCTTCTCGGCGACCATGGCTTCGGTCGTGACGAGCAGGCCGGCGACCGAGGCCGCGTCCTGAAGGGCGGTGCGCACGACCTTGGTCGGGTCGATGATGCCCGCCTTGATCATGTCGACATACTCGCCGTTCTGGGCGTCGAAGCCCATCTTGGCGTCCTTGCCCTCGAGCAGCTTGCCCGAGATCACCGCGCCGTCATGGCCGGCGTTCTCGGCGATCTGGCGAACCGGCGCCATGATCGCGCGGCGCACGATCTCGATGCCGGTTTTCTGATCGTCGTTCGTCGAGCGGAGCGATTCGATCGCGCGCGTCGCGTAGAGCAGCGCCGAGCCGCCGCCCGGAACGATGCCTTCCTCGACCGCCGCGCGGGTCGCATGGAGCGCGTCGTCGACGCGGTCCTTGCGCTCCTTGACCTCGACCTCGGTCGCGCCGCCGACGCGGATCACGCCGACGCCGCCCGCCAGCTTGGCGAGCCGCTCCTGCAGCTTCTCCTTGTCGTAGTCCGAGGTGGTCTCCTCGATCTGCGCCTTGATCTGGGCGATGCGGCCCTGGATCTCGGTCTTCTTGCCGGCGCCGTTGACGATCGTGGTGTTTTCCTTCTCGACCACGATCTTCTTGGCCTTGCCCAGCATGTCGAGGGTGACGCTCTCGAGCTTGATGCCGAGGTCCTTCGAGATCAGCTGACCGCCGGTCAGGATCGCGATGTCCTCGAGCATCGCCTTGCGGCGATCGCCGAAGCCCGGCGCCTTGACGGCCGCGACCTTGAGGCCGCCCCGGAGCTTGTTGACGACGAGGGTGGCGAGCGCCTCGCCCTCGATGTCCTCGGCGACGATGACCAGCGGCTTGCCCGACTGGACCACCGCCTCGAGCACCGGCAGCATCGCCTGGAGACCCGTCAGCTTGTCCTCGTGCAGCAGCACGAAGGGGCTGTCGAGCTCGGCGATCATCTTCTCGGCGTTGGTGATGAAGTAGGGCGAGATGTAGCCGCGGTCGAACTGCATGCCCTCGACGACGTCGAGCTCGGTCTCGAGGCCCTTGGCCTCCTCGACCGTGATCACGCCTTCCTTGCCGACCTTCTGCATCGCGCGCGCGATGATTTCGCCGATCTCCTTCTCGCCGTTGGCGGCGATGGTGCCGACCTGGGCGACCTCGGCCTCCGAGGTGATGGCCTTCGAGCGCTTCTTGAGGTCGGCGACGACGGCCTCGACCGCGATGTCGATGCCGCGCTTGAGGTCCATCGGGTTCATGCCGGCCGCGACCGACTTCACGCCCTCGCGGACGATCGCCTGGGCGAGCACGGTCGCCGTGGTGGTGCCGTCGCCGGCGATGTCGTTGGTCTTCGAGGCCACTTCGCGCACCATCTGGGCGCCCATGTTCTCGAACTTGTCGGCGAGCTCGATCTCCTTGGCGACGGTGACGCCGTCCTTGGTGATCCGGGGCGCGCCGAACGACTTGTCGAGCACGACGTTGCGGCCCTTCGGGCCGAGCGTCACCTTGACGGCGTTGGCGAGGATGTCGACGCCGCGCAGCATCCGCTCGCGCGCGTCGCCGTGGAAACGTACTTCCTTGGCTGCCATGTCACTCTCACTTCTTCTCGATGATGCCCATGATGTCGGATTCCTTCATGATGATCAGCTCTTCGCCGTCGATCTTCACTTCGGTCCCCGACCACTTGCCGAACAGCACCCGGTCGCCCTTCTTGACGTCGAGCGGCACCAGCTTGCCGCTTTCGTCGCGCGCGCCCGGGCCCGCCGAGAGGATTTCGCCCTCCTGGGGTTTTTCCTTCGCGGTGTCCGGAATGATGATGCCGCCCTTGGTCTTCTCTTCGCCTTCGAGGCGCTTGACGAGGACCCGGTCGTGCAGTGGCCTAAACTTCATGTTCTCGCTCCTTGCGATGGTCTGGCTCGAATAAGGTCTCACTCGAATAATCCGAGAACGCCGGTCGCGTGCTAGCACTCGACCTAGACGAGTGCCAGGCATGTAGGCCCGGCGCGCGCCAATGTCAAGGCAAAGACTTTTGCCTTGATTTCAATGTCTTGGTAGAGGTTTCCGGCCCCGGATCGGGGCTGACAGCGTCAGGAGACGCGCGAGGTGCTCGACTGCTGGACCTTGCCGTAGGCGTCCGCCACGGTCTGGGAAATCGCGACCGAAACCTTGGCGCCGTTCGACGATTTGACCGAGACGCTCGCCTGCGAGCTGACCTCGGCCTGGCCGTCGCCGTTGCGATCGACCGCGATGCTCTGGCTGTTGTTGGTCGCGATCTCGCGGGTCTTTTGGCCGCGCCGATCGACGGTCTCGCTCACGCGCTCGCGTGCCGCCGTCGAGACGGCGACATTGCCCTTGTCGGACCTGAACCGCGTCTCTTCGCGATTGGCGGTCTCGACCGTCGTGGTCTGCGAGCCGTTGGTGTTCTTCTTGCGCGTAATCGAGGCGAGGCTGGTCTCGTAGCTTTCGACCTGGGCGTTGGCGGAACGAAGCGCATAGGAGCCCCTGGCCGCGACCGACGCCGATCCGCGGCCTTCGGCGGCATAGCGCGTGTTGGTCCTGACCTCGCCGTCCTTGCGTCCGTCGCTGTTGGCATCGACGGCCGCGCCGTTTCGGTCGTAGCCCCGAATAGCGAAGCTTTGGCCGCGTACGCGACCGATGCTCGCGCCCGAGGCGCTATTCGAACTGAGTTCCGGGCGACGATCGCCGTTATTGTCGACCGAAAGGGACGACCGACGCTCGACCGACACTGCCCCGAAGGCATAGCCGCCGCCATGGCCCAGTCCCGCGATAGATCCGATGTTCATGTCTCGCCACGCTGTTCTGCGTATGAACGACGGCCGAGTCTTAGACCATTTCGGGACCGGTTGCCAACGGTATTTTCCCCAAGACGGCGTCGGGGGGACAAGCCGACGCCGCCTGTGGATAAGTCTAGATGGATTGCCCGGCCTTGCGGAGTTCCGCGAGGACCGGGGCCTTGGGCAGCCAGATCTTGTCGAATTCAGCCACCACGGCCTCGGCATCCTTGGGATTGGCGTTGCGCATGGCGATCGGCTGGGCGCGGAAGTTCTCGACCAGTTTGGGCTCGTTGCCGGCAAGTTCGTCGATCTGCGTGTCGAGCGCGGCCTTGGTCGCGCGCTGGATCAATTCGCGATCGGCGGCCGGCAGGCTTTGCCAAACCCGGCCCGAGGCGAGCGCGATCACCGGCATGAAGATGGCGTTCATCTGCAAGATGACCTTCGAGACCTTGTCGAAGCGCTGGTTCCAGGAGAATTCGAGGTCGGCTTCGAGCCCGTCGACCTGGCCGTTGGTCATGGCATCGAATACCTGGGGCGTCGGGATCGGCGTCGGCGCAGCGCCGAGCAACTGGTAGAAATCGCGGTAGACCGGCGTCGGGTTGATGCGAAGCTTCATGCCCTTGATGTCGGCGAGGCTGGTGATGTCCTTGGCCGAGAAGATCGCGCGCATGCCGGTGATGCCCCAGGCGAGACCGACGCAACCCGTCTCCTGCGGCAGCACGTTGAACAAGCTCATGGCCGCCGGGTGGCGGACGAGTTTCGCGATCTTGGGCGTCGAGTCGACGATGTAGGGCGCGGTGATCGCGCCGATCGCCGGGACGCGCGAGCCGAGCTCGGCCGCCATGATCCAGCCGAAGTCGAGCGCGCCCGACTGCATTTGCTGGAGCATCGCCGCTTCGTTGCCGAGCTGGCCGGCGTGGAACACCGTCAGGCTGAGGCGGCCCTTGCTCTCTTCCTTCAGGGCCTCGCCGACGCGAAGGGCCGCACGGTTCCAGGGATGGCCGTTGGGCGTCAGGATGCCGAGGCGGAACTCGCGACTCTGGGCGAGCGCGAGCGAGGGCGCGCCGAGCGAAAGCGCGGCGCCCGTGGCGATGAAGCGGCGGCGATTGAGGGACATGATGACTTCCTTTCGACGTTGCGACGCTGGGTTCACTTGAGAAGCGCGAGCGACAGCCAGGGATAGATCGACAAGAAGACGAGCAGGACGCAGCAGATGAAGAAGAACGGCAGGGTGACGACGAACATCGGTCCGGGTTTCGCCCCGGTGACGGCGGCGGCGACGAAAAAGCAGAGCCCGACCGGCGGCGACAAGAGCCCGAGCACGAGGTTCACGACCACGACGACGCCGAACTGGCGGGGATCGATGCCGTAGACTTCGGTCGCGATGGGCAAAAGGATCGGCACGGTCATGATCAGGCCGGGAATGCCGTCGATCACCGTGCCGATGATCAACAAGATGACGTTGGTCAGTAGCATGAAGGTGATGGGGTCGTGGGCGATCGCCTGGATCGCGGCGGCGGCCGTTTGCGGCACCTTGCCGTAGATCAGAACCCAGGAGAACACCGCCGCGGCGGCTACCAGGAAGAGCACGATCGCGGCATAGATGCCCGCGCGCAGCATCATCTCCGGCAATTGGGCAAAGCGAAATTCCTTGGTCCAATAGCGCCCGATCAAGGCCGCGGCGACCGAGCCCACGGCCGCCGATTCGGTCGGATTGGCGAGGCCGCCCAGGATCGAGCCGACGATGACGATCGGGATCAGCAGCGTCGGCGCCGCGGCGAGGACGATGCGGGCGCGCTCGCCGAGCGTCCGCCGGTCGCCCGCCGGATAGTTGTAGACGAAGCCCATCCCGGCAATCACCAGAAGGAACAACACGGTCAGGATCAGCCCGGGGAGGATGCCGGCGATCAGCATGTCGCTGACCGAGACCTGAGCCAGGACGCTGTAGACCACGAACATGACGGACGGCGGGATGATCGGTCCGAGCATGCCGCCATAGGCGGTGAGCCCGGCGGCGAAGGTCTTGTCGTAGCCCTTGCGCTCCATTTCCGGGACCATGACCTTGGCCATGATCGCGACCTGGGCGGTGGCCGAGCCCAGGATCGAGGCGACGAACATGTTGGCGAGCACGTTGACATAGGCGAGCCCGCCCTTGAGCGACCCGACGAAGGCCATGGCGAGATCGACGATCCGGCGCGTGATGCCGCCGCCGTTCATGATCTCGCCGATCAGGATGAACAGCGGAATCGCGATCAGGCCGTAGCTGTCGACGCCGCCGAACATCTGCAGCGGAAAATTCTGGAAGAGCAGCGGATTGCCCGACAGCGCGATGTAGACGATGCCGCCGAGGCAGAGGCAAATGCCGATCGGCACGCCGACCAGCAAGATCGCGGTGAAGGCGACGGAAGTCAGCATGCTCAACTCATGCCGTCGGCATCGCTCGGCGCGAAACTCGGCAGCGCCTGTTTCGGAACGATGCCCAGATCTTCGAGGATGTTGGCCGAGGCGTGGAGCGTCAGCGTCGCCGCGAACAGCGGCATGATCAGATAGAGCACCCAAGTCGGCCAATTGAGCGTCTGAGTGCGCTCGGTGTAGACGAAGTTGAAGGACTGCCCGGCATAGGCCTTGGCATCGAAGCCCGCCTGCGCGTAACCCACCGGATCGAGCCAAAGCCAGCACATGACCGCGAGACCCACGCCGAAGGCGACCACGCCGCCGGTCGCCAAGACGCGCGCGATCCTCGCGCCGCGTTCGCTCAGGCGCTCGGTCAGGAGGGTCACGGCAAAATCGAGACGCAGGCGCGTCATGGCCGATGCGCCGACGAAAGTCAGCCAAACCACGAGATAAACCGCGGACTCGTCGATCCAATAGATCGGCATGCCGGTATAGCGTGTCGCGACGTTGAGGAGGATCAGGCCGGTCAGGATGAACATGAAGGCGGCGATGGCCAGGCGCTCGATCCGCAAGACCGCGAGCGAGGTCGACAGGACGCCGCGACCGAGCGCCGACCAAATCGGGCTTGCGGATCCCCAGGCGCTCTCTCGGCTTATCGGCGAGTTCAGGTTGGTCTCCCCTTGTATTCGATTATTTTATATCGTATACAATATAAGAGTCAATGGCTTTTCTGCCGCGAATCACAGAGGATGGCGCCATGGAGACCCTGCGGCATCGGACCCTATCCTCGGCCATCGTCGATCAGCTCCGCCAGGGCATTTTGGACGGGACTTACCCGGCCGGAACGCAGCTGCGCCAAGACGCGCTCGCCGAAACCTACGCCGTCAGCCGCATCCCGGTTCGCGAGGCGTTGTTCCAACTCGAAGCCGAAGGCCTGGTCCGGATCGCGCCCCACAAGGGCGCGGTGGTCTCGACGCTCTCGCTCGAGGAGATCAACGACGTTTTCGATCTCCGGGTGATCCTGGAGCCGCGCCTGCTCACCAGCTCGGCGCCGCGCATGAGCGCCGCCGATTTCGAGGCCGTCGACAAGATGGAGGCTTCCTTCGAACAGGCGATCGCCGGCGGCGACATCGCGCGCTGGGGCGTGCTCAATGCCGAGTTCCACCATGCGCTCAGCGCCAAGGCCGCGCTGCCCCGGACGCAGAGCATCGTTTCGGGTCTCTTGCAGACCAGCGACCGCTACACCCGCCTTCAACTCTCGCGCGAAGAGGCGATCGGACGGGCGCGCGAGGAACATCGCGAACTCGTCCAGGCCTGTCGCCAGGGACGAACCGACCACGCATGCCGGCTCCTGGTCGATCACATCGAGGGGGTGCGGCGCGATCTCGTCCGGGTCCTGCGCCTCAAGGAGAGCTAGTTGCCGCCGCCATGCGGCGCCAGGCGATCCATCCAGGCGAGCAGCACGCCCGAGACGACGAAAGTGAGGTGGAGGCCGACCATCCAGGCGAGTTCGTCGCTCGAGATCTCGCCGACGTTCATGAACGCCTTGAGAAGCTGGATCGCCGAGATCGCGACGATCGAGGTGACGAGCTTGAGCTTGAGCCCGCCGTAATCGATCTTGCCCATCCATTCGGGCCGGTCCTCGTGATCGGCCGCGCCGATCTTCGAGACGAAATTCTCGTAGCCCGCGAAGATCACCATCAGGAGCAGATTGGCCGCGAGCGACAGATCGACCAAGGTGAGCACGCCGAGCAGCGCCTCGGTTTCGCTCAGGTCGAGAACCTGCGGCAAGAGATGCAGGAACTCCTGGACGAATTTGACCAGGAGCAGGACCAAGGAGCCGATCAGGCCGACATAAAAAGGCGCGAGCAGCCAACGGCTCGCAAAAATTCCGCGTTCGAGATTGCGTTCGATGGGCATGGCCTTCTCCCTGTCTCGCTCGCCGATACAAGCCGCCTGCGTCACTGTCAATGTTGACCGGGGCATCGGAGCCTCCCAGAGTCGCGCCGATGGGAGGTCGCCATGACCCACCGGCCCTATCGCACTCACGAAGTCTCCAATCAGCCGCCGCCGCTCGAGGACTACAACGTCTTCGCGGCCGACGCCGTCCTGGTCGAGGGTCTCAAGCGCTGGGGCGGCGCCTGGGCCGAGCGCGAGATTTCGGCGCTCGGCGAAGACTGCGGCAGGGCGTCGACGATCTTGCGCGGGCGCCAGGCCAACGACTTCGATCCCGCGCTCAAGCTCTTCGACCGTTTCGGCCACCGGATCGACGAAGTCGAGTTCCATCCGGCCTGGCACGAGATCATGGCGTCGGCGGTCAAGCACCGCATGCACTCGCTGCCTTGGATCGAAAAGCGCGCCGGCGCCCATGTCGCGCGCGCCGCCGGATACATCTGCCGCCATCAGGTCGACGAGGGCACGTCGTGTCCGATCACCATGACCTTCGCGGCGCCGCCCGCGCTCGCGGCCGATGCCCGCATCATGGCCGAGTGGGGCCCGCGCCTGATGTCGGACCGCTACGACGCGCGCGGCCAGCCGGCCGCGAAAAAGACCGGCGCGCTCATGGGCATGGGCATGACCGAGAAGCAGGGCGGCTCGGACGTGCGCAGCAACACGACCCGGGCGACGCCCATCGGCAAAGGCGGCCCCGGCCAGCCTTACGAGATCGTCGGCCACAAATGGTTCTTTTCCGCGCCGATGTGCGACGCCTTCCTGATCCTCGCCTATGCGCCGAAAGGGCTCTCCTGCTTCCTGCTGCCGCGCTGGACTCCGGAGGGCGAACGCAATGCCATCCGCATCCAGCGCCTCAAGGGCAAGCTCGGCAACTGGTCGAATGCGTCGTCCGAAGTCGAGTTCCACGGCGCGTGGGCCGAGCTTCTCGGCGAGGAAGGCCGAGGCGTCGCGACCATCATCGAAATGGTGCGCCATACGCGGCTCGATTGCTGTCTCGGTTCGGCCGCGACGCTCCGCCAAGCGATCGCCCAGGCGACGCATCACTGCTCCCACCGCGTCGCCTTCCAGCGCCGGCTGGTCGATCAGCCCTTGATGCAGAACGTGCTCGCCGACATCGCGCTCGAGTCGGAAGCGGCTTCGACGCTCGCGCTCTGGCTCGCCCATCTTTTCGACCGCGCGCCCGCCGAACCGGCGGCCCAGCGCCTGTCGCGCCTGATGACCGCGGTCGGCAAATATTGGATCTGCAAGCGTGCGATCCACGGCGTCGCCGAGGCGCTCGAGTGCATCGGCGGCAACGGCTACGTCGAGGAAGGCCCGATGGCGCGGCTCTATCGCGACGTGCCGCTCAATTCGATTTGGGAGGGATCGGGCAACGTCCAATGCCTCGATCTTCTGCGCGCGCTGTCCAAGGATCCCGAGACGCTCGCGGTCTTCTACGCCGAGCTCGCCGAAGCCGAAGGCCGAGACGGGCGTTTCGACGCGTTCGTCGTTGGGCTCAAGGACGAGTTCAAGGATTTCGACGACCTCGAAGCGCGCAGCCGCGCCCTGGTCGAGCGCATGGGCCTCGCCATGCAGGCGGCGTTGCTGCTTCGCCATGCGCCGGGCTTCGTCGCCGAGGCCTTCGTCGCGACGCGCCTTGCCGGCGGACGCGGCATGGAATTCGGCACCATGGTCTCGGGCCTCAAGACGGTCCAGTTGATCGAGCGCGCGCGGCCGAAACTCGCGGCGGATTAGGCGTCCTTCGCCGCGCCGATCAGGAATTCGCGGTTGCCTTCGGGACCAAGGATCGGACTTTCCGTTAGGCCGAGAACGCGCCAACCCGGGCGCGCCGAGAGCCAGGCGCGGATGCGCTCGCACACCTCGGCGTGAAGCGCGGGATCGCGCACGACGCCGCCCTTGCCCACTTTGTCCGGGCCGACTTCGAATTGCGGCTTGATGAGCGCCGCCAAGAACGCCCCCGGCGCCGCGAGATCGAGAGCCGGTTCGAGCACGGTTTCGAGGCCGATGAAGCTCGCGTCGCAGACGACCATGCCCGGGGCCTCGGGGATTTCCGCGCGGCTCAATCGGCGCGCATTGGTTTTTTCGAGGACGACGACGCGAGGGTCGTTGCGAAGCGTCCAATCGAGTTGGCCATGGCCGACGTCGACCGCATAGACCTTGGCCGCGCCGCGCCTGAGGAGCACGTCGGTGAAGCCGCCGGTCGAGGCGCCGATGTCGAGGGCGATGCGCCCGGCCGGATCGAAGCCGAAAGCGTCGAGCCCCGCCGCGAGCTTGAGCCCGCCGCGCGAGACATAGGGGTGATCGCGCCCCTTGACCTCGAGCGGGAGGTCCACCGCGACCGCCTGACCGGGCTTGTCGAGGCGACGATCGCCGCTCCAGACGATGCCCGCGATGATCAACGCCTGAGCACGACTCCGGCTCTCGGCGAGGCCGCGTTCGACCAGCACAAGGTCGAGGCGGCGTTTGGCCCCCGCCATGTCAGGCGCGCGCCGGCGCCTTCAGTCCTGCCGCCCCGAGCGCTTCGAGCGCCGTTTCGACGATCCCGCCGGCGTTCAGCCCGGCGACATCGTACATCTTGGCCGGCGCGTCGTGCTCGATGAAGCTGTCGGGCAGGCACATCGGCCGGACCTTGAGGCCGCCGTCGAGCAACCCCGTCCTCGCGAGGAATTGCAGGACATGCGAACCGAAACCGCCTATCGCGCCTTCTTCGATGGTGATCAGGACTTCGTGAGCGGTGGCGAGACGCCGGATCAGCTCCTCGTCCAGCGGTTTGGCGAAACGGGCGTCGGCGACCGTCGTCGAAAGCCCGCGCGCGCCCAACTCGTCGGCCGCCTTGAGACTTTCGCTCAGGCGCGTGCCGAGAGACAAGATCGCTATCTTGGAACCCTCGCGCAGCACCCGGCCCTTGCCGATCTCGAGCGGCACGCCCTTGTCCGGCAGCGCGACCCCCGTTCCTTCCCCTCGCGGATAACGAAAGGCCGAAGGCCGGTCGTCGATCGCGGCCGCGGTCGCGATCATGTGGACGAGTTCGGCCTCGTCCGCCGCCGCCATGACCACCATGTTGGGCAGCGTCGCGAGATACGTCACGTCGAAGGCGCCGGCATGGGTCGGGCCGTCGGCCCCGACGAGCCCCGCGCGATCGATCGCGAAACGCACGGGCAGGGATTGGATCGCGACATCGTGCACCACCTGATCGTAGGCGCGCTGCAGGAAGGTCGAGTAGATCGCAGCGAAGGGCTTGAAGCCCTCGGCCGCGAGCCCGGCCGCGAAGGTCACGGCATGTTGTTCGGCGATGCCGACGTCGAAGCAGCGATCGGCGAAGCGCTTGGCGAAGAGATCGAGGCCGGTGCCCGAGGGCATCGCCGCGGTGATGGCGACGACTTTCTTGTCCCGCTCGGCCTCGGCGATCAGGGCTTGAGCGAAGACCGTGGTATAGGACGGCAAATTCGACTTCGACTTCGCCTGCGCGCCCGTGACGACGTCGAATTTCGAGACGCCGTGATATTTGTCGTCCGACTGCTCGGCCGGCGGATAGCCGTGGCCCTTCTTGGTCACGACGTGAAGCAAGACCGGCCCCTCGCTCTGGGCCTCGCGCACGTTGTGCAGCACCGGCACCAGATGATCGAGATTGTGGCCGTCGACCGGGCCGACGTAATAGAACCCCATTTCCTCGAACAGCGTGCCGCCGGTCACGATGCCGCGCGCGTATTCCTCGGCGCGCCGCGCCGTCTCCTGCAGGCGCGTCGGCAGGAGCTTGGCGAGCTGCTTGCCGACATGGCGGAGCCCGCGATAGGGCCCCGACGACAAGAGGCGCGAGAGATAGGCGCTCATGGCGCCGACCGGCGGCGCGATCGACATGTCGTTGTCGTTCAAGATGACGATCAGGCGCGAGCCGAGCGCGCCCGCATTGTTCATCGCCTCGTAGGCCATGCCCGCGCTCATCGCGCCGTCGCCGATGACGCAGATGACGTCGTTCTTGCCGCCGGCGAGATCGCGCGCGACCGCCATGCCGAGGCCCGCCGAAATGCTGGTCGAGCTGTGGGCCGCGCCGAAAGGATCGTAGGGGCTTTCGCTGCGCTTGGTGAAGCCCGACAGCCCGCCGCCTTGGCGGAGCGTCCGTATGCGCTCGCGCCGGCCGGTCAGGATTTTGTGGGGATAGGCCTGGTGCCCGACGTCCCAGATCAGCCGATCGCGCGGCGTGTCGAAAACGTGATGGAGCGCGACCGTCAGTTCGACGACGCCGAGCCCGGCGCCGAGGTGCCCGCCGGTGATCGAAACGGCATCGACGGTCTCTTGGCGCAGTTCCGCCGCCAAGGTCTTGAGCTCGGCAAGCGACAGGGCGCGAAGGTCGGCCGGATCGCGTACGCGATCCAGTAGCGGCGTCTTGCTTTCAGGCACGGAGATCGGGTCCAAAACCCTTTAATTTCGGCGCCTTATAACAAAATCGGCGGCCGCCTGCAAAAGCGCGGCGCGTTCGCCGAAAGGCGCGAGATATTCCCCCGCCTGGCGCGACAGGAGTTCGAGCTGGCGCTTGGCGCCCTCGATGCCGAGGATGCCGACCAAGGTCGCCTTGCCGGCCGCCGCGTCCTTGCCGGTGCGTTTGCCCATTTCCTCGGCCGTCGCGGTGATGTCGAGCAGATCGTCGGCGATCTGAAAACAGAGCCCGAGGTCGCGTCCGTAACCGACCAGGGCGTGACGCAAGGGCGGCGACGCGCGCCCCAGGATCGCGCCCGCCTGGCAGCAGAACTCGATGATGGCGCCGGTCTTCATGCGCTGCAGGCGCATGATCGTCCCCTCGTCGAAATCCTCCTTCTGGGCACGGATGTCGATCATTTGGCCGCCGGTCATGCCGCGCGCGCCGGACGCCCGTGCCAGACCGTGAACGAGCTCCGCCCGGACTTTCGGATCGGCATGGGTGTCGTCGTCGGCCAGGATCTCGAAGGCGAGCGTCAGAAGCGTGTCGCCGGCGAGCACCGCCGTCGCCTCGTCGAACTTCTTATGGACCGTCGGCTGGCCGCGCCGGAGGTCGTCGTCGTCCATGCAAGGCAGATCGTCGTGGACGAGCGAGTAGGCGTGGAGCATTTCGACCGCCGCGCCGACGCGAAGCGCGGCATGCCGCGCGACGCCGAACAGCGCGCTCGACCCCGCGACCAAGAAGGGGCGAAAGCGCTTGCCGCCGCCGAGCACGGCGTAGCGCATGGCTTCGTGCAGCCGCGCCTCGGGGCCTTCGGGCATGGGCAGCGCGCGCGCCAGCACGACTTCGACGTCGGCGGCGTTTTCCGCGAGGGCTTTGGAAAAATCGACGGTCGTCAGGGTCGGGCCTATTCGATGTCGGTCGCCTGGGCGCGCGGCTCGCCGTCGGGACCGAGCGAGATCTTCTCGATCCGCTCCTGGGCCGCCTTGAGCTTGGTCTCGCAATGGCGCTTGAGCGCGACGCCGCGACCGTAGATTTCGATCGAGTTCTCGAGGTCGACATCGCCCGCCTCGAGGCGCCGGACGATGTCCTCGAGTTCCTTGAGCGCCTGCTCGAAGCTCAGCGCCGCAACGTCCTCGGCGCCGCTCGCGGGCCCGCCCGCCTTCTTCGCCATGCTTCGCTCCTATGCCGCCATCAGCGCCGCCACATGGGCCGCAGCCGAGGCGCCGAGTGCGCGGAGGTTGTAGCCGCCTTCCAGCGTCGAGACAATGCGGCCCTTGGCGTGGCGGTTCGCGATCTTGGCGAGCTCGCCGGTGATCCAGGCGTAATCGGCCTCGACGAGCTGAAGCTGGGCGAGCGGATCGTCGGCATGGGCGTCGAAGCCGGCCGAAACCAGCACCAGGCCCGGCGCGAAGGCGTCGAGCGCGGGCAGGAGTTCGCGCGTCACGGCCGCGCGAAATTCGTCCGAGCCGGCGAAGGGCGCGAGCGGCAGATTGACGACATTGCCGACCCCCTTTTCGCTCTTTCGCCCGGTGCCCGGATAGAGCGGCATCTGGTGGGTCGAGGCGAAAAAGAGGCTCGGATCGCGCTCGAAGCTGTGCTGCGTGCCGTTGCCGTGATGGACGTCGAAATCGACGACCGCGACGCGCGGCACGCCATGGACGGCGCGCGCGTGCAGCGCGCCGACCGCAACGTTGTTGAACAGGCAAAAGCCCATCGCCTGATTGGCCTCGGCATGATGACCGGGCGGGCGCACGGCACAGAAGGCGCGGCGCGCGCCGCCAGTCATCACTTCGTCGATGCCGGCGCAAACCGCGCCCGCCGCGCGCAACGCCGCCTCGCGCGAGCCTGGCGAGACCGGCGTGTCGCCGTCGAGATAGGACAGGCCGCTTTTCGGGATGCCGTCCTGGACGTAGGCGATGAAATCGGCCGGATGGACGCGCTTCAACTGATCGGCGCTGGCGAGCGGCGCGCTCATCCGCAACAGGTCGGCGAATTCGCCGCCCTCGAGCGCGCGACCGACCGCGCGCAGGCGATCCGAGCACTCGGGATGGCCGAGACCGGTGTCGTGCGCGAGACAAGCGTCGTGGGTGATCAAAAGCGTGCTCATCGCAAGGAGTGTTCCAGGATCGCTTGCGATTGGCAACCGCGCCGGATCAAACGCCGGGATCTTCGATGTAGCGCAACCGACTGGCGACGAGGCGCGCGAAACGGAGCGTCAGGCGTCGACGCAGCCCGGCCGCGATCTCGCGTCTCGGCGCCTCGCGCAGGACCGCTGCGCCGAAGGCATCCGCGACGATCAGACCGGCATCCTCGGGCAGGATGTCGCGCGGGAAATCCTCGCCGACGGCGAAATAGAACAGGTCGCAGCACGCGCGATAGTCGGGCCATTTGGCATCGGCCCGGAAATCGGCGAGGCTCGACTTGATCTCGACGATGGCGAGCGTGCCCTTTCGCCCTAGCCCCATGAGATCGGCCCGACGGCCGTTGGGCAGCGAGATTTCGGGTGCGGCCTGAAAGCCCATATTGGCCAGAAGGCGCCGGACGCCGCGGGCCAAGTCGGGCGCGCCGTCGGCGGCGGCGCGGCGGTTCTCAAGGTCAAAGGCGAGTTCGCGCTCGAGCATTGCGTGTTCACGTTATGTTTCACGCGCAGCATAGCCGCCCCCATCGGCCCGGCCAAGCCCCGTCCTCGATCTCGCGGGGCTACTTGTAGGGATCGGCCGCGTCGCGCAGCCCGTCGCCGAAGAAGTTGAAGGCGAGCACGATCAGGATCACCGGCAAGACCGGGGTCATGAGCCAGGGATAGAGCGCGACGACGTTGATGTTCTGCGCTTCGTTCAAGAGCACGCCCCAGGAGGTGATCGGCGGCCGGAGGCCGAGGCCGAGGAAGGACAGCGCCGTCTCGCCCAGGATCATGTGCGGGATCGAGAGCGTCGCCGAGGCGATCAGATGGCTCATGAAGGACGGCAGGAGGTGGCGGCCGATCACCCGCGCCGGGCTCGCGCCCATGAGCACGGCCGCGGTCGCGAATTCTTCCTCGCGCAGCGAGAGAAGCTTCGAGCGTACGGCGCGCGCCAGGCCCGTCCAGTCGAGTAGCCCAAGGATGATGGTGATACCGAAATAGACCCAAGTCGGCGACCAGGTCACCGGTAAGGCGGCCGAGAGCGCCATCCAAAGCGGCAGTTCCGGGAAGCTCCGGATGATTTCGATCAGGCGCTGGACGACATTGTCGATCCAGCCGCCGTAATAGCCCGACAAGCCGCCGAGCACGATGCCGAGGAGAAACGAGACCGTGATGCCGATCAGGCCGACGGTCAGCGAAATCCGCGCGCCGTAGATGATGCGCGAGAGCATGTCGCGCCCGAGTCGGTCGGTGCCGAGCCAGAAGAACGTGCCGCCTTCGGCCGGGCAAACGATATGGAAGCGCCCCTCGACCAGATACATGTAGTCGTATTCGTCGCCCAGGCAGAAGAAGCGCAGCTTCTGGATCTTGGACGGATCCGGCTCGTACTCACGCTTCAGGTTCTGCATGTTGAGGCGGTATTTGTAGCCGTAGACGAAGGGCCCGACGAATTCGCCTTCGTGGAAGAGATGCACCGACTGGGGCGGCGCGTAGATGAACTGGGCGTTGCGCGTGTGCAGATTGTAGGGCGCGAGAAATTCGGCGACGAACACCAGGAGATAGAAGCCGAGCAGCACGACGCCCGAGACCACGGCGAGACGGTGGCGGCGGAGCTTCCACCACATCAACTGCCATTGCGACGCCAGGAAGTAGCGCTCCTGCTCGGGCGTCATCTGCTCGACCGAATAGGGATCGAACGGCGCCTTGGAGACGAAATGCTCCGCCTTGTCGTCGCCGCCGGCGGCCGGGAGCTTCGGCGTCATTTGGCCGCGCCTCCGCCGAGCCGGATGCGCGGATCGAGCACGGCGAGCAGCAGGTCGGAAATGAAGACGCCGATGACGGTGAGCAGCGCGAGGAACATCAGGAACGAGCCCGCCAGGTACTGATCCTGGCTTCGCAACGCTTCGAGCAGCATCGGGCCGGTGGTCGGAAGGCTGAGCACCACCGAGACGATCGCGGCGCCCGAGATGATGTGCGGCAGAACGTTGCCGATGTCGGCGATGAAGGGGTTGAGCGCCATGCGCAGAGGGTACTTGACCAGGAGTTTGAAGGGCGAGAGCCCCTTGGCGCGGCCGGTGATGACGTATTGCTTCTGAAGCTCGTCGAGCAGATTGGCGCGCAGGCGCCGGATCATGCCCGCCGTGCCCGAGGTACCGATCACGATCACCGGAATCCAGAGATGCTCGAGCACCGAACCGACCTTGCCGAGCGTCCAGGGCTGATCGAGATATTTCGGGTCCATCAGGCCGCCGATCGAGGTGCCGAAAGTCACGTTGGCGAAATAGAGCAGCACCAGCGCGAGCAGGAAGTTGGGCGTCGCCAAACCGAGGAAGCCGACGAATGTGAGGGCGTAGTCGCCGAGCGAGTACTGCCGTACCGCCGAATAGACGCCGATCGGAAAGGCGACGATGTAGGTGAAGACGAGCGTCGTGAAGGAGACGATGAAGGTCAGGAACAGCCGATCGCCGACGACGTCGGAGACCGGCAACTGATACTCGAAGGAAAAGCCGAGATCGCCCTCGAGCAGCCCGGCGAAGCAGCGCCGCAGCTCCCAGACATGATCGAGGCCCCGCCGCGCGCCGCCGGCATCCGCCGCGCCATGGCCGATCGGATGGCCGCGCGCGTCCTTGAGCGAGGGCGTGTCTTCGTCCTTGCGTTGATAGCCGCGCGGATCGGCGATGCACTCCTCGGAAATCGGCCAGACGCCGACCCAGGAGAGATATTGCTGCCAGGCCGGACGATCAAGGCCGTATTGCTTGCGCAGAAACTCGATCTTCTCGATCGCCGAGGCCTCGCCACGCGACTGCAACTCGGCGATCTGGTTGCTCAGATAATCGCCCGGCGGCAGCTTGATGATCACGAAGACGATGAAGCTGATCGCCGCGAGGGTCGCGATCATGGTGACGACGCGGCGGACGAAATAGCTCAGCATCAGCCGCCCCGGTCGAACCAGAAGACATCGGGCCGATAGATGCCGAGTTGCGCCCCCGGATCCCAGTTGTAGACCGCCTCGGCCGGCAGGTTGCGGAGCGTCTTGCGCGCGACCACCGGCTGGCGGACGCCCGAGATCACGCCGATGACGTAGGTCTGCTCGGCGTGAATGGCGAGCATCCGGTGCCAGATGCGCTCGCGTTCGGCCCGATCGGTCGTCGTGCGCCAGGCCTTGTTGAGCTCGAGGAGTTCGACGGCCTCCGGCAGGTCGGGCGCCTCGCCGGCCTTGCCGCCGGTCTCGGCATGTTGGCCCCATTTCGGCCATTGCAGCGCCTGCTGGGTCGTCGGCGCCAACTCCTGGGGCGAGTGATCGGGATTGGGCAGGCCGTTCTCGTAGCCGGTCCAGACCGACATGAGCGTCGAGCCGGCGAAAATGCGGTTGCGGAACACCTCGCGTTGCGAGGGCTTGGTGAACAGCTTGACGCCGATCTTGGCCCAATCGTCGCGAATGAGTTCGAGCACGTCGACTTGCTCGGTATCCTCGCCGGCCGTCTCGACGATGATGTGGATCGGCCGTCCGTCGGGCAGGAGCCGGGTCTTGTCGGCGTCGCGCTTGGTCAGCCCGATGTCGTCGAGCAGGCGGTTGGCCTTGCGGATGTCGAGCGCGGTAGCGGTCTTGGCATAGGCCTCGCGATAGAGCGGGCTGCCCGGCAGAACCGTGTTGTTCGCTTCGAGAGCAAGACCGTAATAGATCGCCTGATTGATCAGCGGCCGGTCGATGGCGATCGAGAGCGCCTGGCGAAACCGCGCGTCGCGGAAAAGCCTGCGCCACTCCGGATCGTTGTGGTTGAGGTTCGGGAACAAGGCGACGTGCGAGCCCTTGGCGGTCGACCACAAATGGGTGACGAAGTTGTTCCGCTGCTCGTTCTCCTTCAGGAAGGTGTAGTTGTTGAAGTAGATGTTGCGCGCCTGGAGGTCGGATTCGCCCGAGCCGACCTTGGCCGGGATGAGCTTGGAATCCGCGACCGTCATGATCACGCGGTCGATATAGGGCAGTTGCCGGCCGCTTTCGTCGACCCGGTGATAGTAGGGATTGCGCGTCATGACGAAACGCGTCGCCGGCGCGCGCGTCGTGTTGATCCAGGGCTCGAGCGTCGGCATCTCCGGATTGTCGAAGCGGTACTGGTTGTCGCGGAAGGTGTGAAGCGCCGACCAATTCCGCCGGCGCGTCTCGCGCACGAGTTTCTGGAGCTCGGCCGGGTCGGCGTATTTCTGGTGGAACCTCTTGAGGTAATGCGCCGGACGATAGAGATAGAGGGGCGCAGGCCCCGCGAGCGCGGGCAACAGGAACGGGTTGGGCTTGGACCAGCTATAGCGAAGCCGGCGCTCGTCGAGGAATTCGACCATGGGCGCCTCGCCGTCGACCAGCAGGGCCTCGGGCGGCCCTTCGGGCGAGAGCGTCTTGTCGCCGATCACGTCTTCCCAAAAATATCGGAAGTCCTCGGTCGTGAACGGATGTCCGTCCGACCAGCGATGCCCTCGGCGAAGCGTCATGGTGAAGACGCGTTCGTCCTCGACCTCGATCGCCTCGAGGATATCGGGCACCAAGTCGTATTTGGTGGTGTAGCCGACGAGACGCGAATAGCCGAAAACGACCATGATCCGGACGTCCTGGGCGCGGGTCACCAGCATGTTCCAATCGCCGCCGTGGCGCCCGAGCGTCAGCGGCGTACCAAGCGGCGCGACCGCAGGCGTCGCGGGGAGGCGCTTGGCGACGGCCGGCAGGCGCCCGGCCTTGACGTCGTCGGCCAAGGCGGGCGTCTCGAGATAGTCGCGCGCTTGCGCGCCGGCGCTCCCGAGCACGAGCGCGAGCGCGGCAAGGAATGCGCGCGCGCTCACGCGCGGAGCTCCCTGAGATCGGCTTGTTCAGCCGCCCGCACGAAATGGCCCTCGCCCAGATCGATCAGGCCGAGCCGCGTCGCGCCGTCGACGGTGTAGGGTCTCGGCCATTCCGACGGGATCGAGGCCTTGCCCGCCATCAGCGCCGTGAGATCGAGCTTCGATTCGAGCTCGGGCTTGGGCACGGCGGCCAAGAGCGCGCGGGTATAGGGATGGACGGCGTCGCTAAAGAGCTTCCGCGCCGGCGCGACCTCGACCAGGCGTCCCGCGCACATCACCGCGATCCGATCCGCCAGGTAATAGACGACGGCGAGATTGTGCGAAATGAAGAGATAGGTGAGGCTGAGCTCGGATTGCAGGTCCTTGAGCAGGTTGAGGACCTGCGCCTGGATCGAGACGTCGAGCGCCGAGACCGGCTCGTCGCAGATCAGAAGATCGGGCTGGAGCGCGAGCGCCCGCGCGATGCCGATGCGCTGGCGCTGACCGCCCGAAAAGCTGTGCGGATAGCGGCGCAAATGCCGGACGTCGAGGCCGACCAGCGTCATCAGCTCGCGGACGCGCTCGAAGCGCTCGGCTTGCGTGCCGATCTGGTGGATCAGCAGCGGCTCGGTCAGGATGTCCGAGACCGTCATCCGCGGATTGAGGCTCGAGAACGGGTCCTGGAAGACGAACTGGACCTTGCGCCGGTAGGCGAAAAGATCGTCGTCCTTGAGCGCCAGCACGTCGACATCCTTGCCGCGATCGTTGAAGGTGATCGCGCCTTCGTCCGGCGAGATCGCGCGCATGATCATTTTCGACGTCGTCGTCTTGCCGCAGCCCGACTCGCCGACCAGGCCCAGGCACTCGCCACGGCGGATGTCGAAACTCACGTCGTCGACCGCGAGAAAGCCTTGGCCCTTGCCGCCGCCGAACAGCCGCGCCTTGCGTTCCTGATAGCGCTTGGTCAAATGCTCGACCCGCAGAAGCGGCCGCCGACGCTCGAGATGGGCCGGCCAGGGCTCCTTGGCCTTGAGCAGGCTCCCGGCCTCGGCCCTGATCTCGCGGATCGGCACGAGGCGCTCGTTGGGCTCGAGGTTGAAGCGCGGCACGGCGCGCAAAAGCGCGAGCAAATAGGGATGCGAGGCGTTGGTGAAAATGTCCTCGACGGTGCCCCGCTCCATCACCCGGCCGTGATACATCACGACCACTTCGTCGGCCATGTTCGCGACCACGCCGAGATCGTGCGTGATCATGAGCACGGCCATGCCGAGCTCCTTCTGCAGATCCTGAATGAGCTTCAGAATCTGCCCCTGGATGGTCACGTCGAGCGCGGTGGTCGGCTCGTCGGCGACCAGCAGCGCCGGGCGGCAGACCAGGGCCATCGAGATCATCGCGCGCTGGCGCAGTCCACCCGAAAGCTCGAAGGGATAGGTCTTGTAGGCCTTGACCGGATCGGGAAAGCCGACCATGCGCAGCATGTCGATGACGAGCTCGCGCCCGGCACGGCCGGTGACCTGACGATGCAGGTGCAGCGCCTCGCCGATCTGATCGCCGACGGTATGGACCGGCGACAGCGCCGTCATCGGCTCCTGGAAGATGATCGAGATTCGCCCGCCGCGGATCGCGCGCATTTCGGGCGATTGCGCGGGCAGGCGGGCGATATCGACGAAAGCGCCCCGCTTTTCCGGGTCGTAGAACAGGATCTCGCCCTCGGAAATCGCCGCGACGCTCGGTAGGATGCCCATGATCGCCTGGGCACAGACCGATTTGCCCGATCCCGACTCGCCGACGATCGCCACCGTCTTGCCTTCGGGAATGCGGAAGGACACGCCGTCGACCGCCTTGATGACGCCGTCGCTGACGCGGATCTCGACCTTGAGGTTGCGGACCCTGAGAAGCGTCGCCATCAGGGCGCTCCTTCCGCGATCAGGCCGAGCGCCTGGAGATTGTGCCGCGTCGCATCGTCAAGCGCGAGGCCGCGCCTCTTGGCTTCGCTCGAGGCGCGGGCCAGAACGGCGTCGAAATCGGAAAGCGCGGAGTCGATGCGGAGTTTGCGTCCATCGCCGCCGAGCACGAGTTGCAACCATCCGTCGCTATCGGCAGGGCGGCTTCTGCCGCGCTTGGAGGAATAATACCGCAGTCGCAAGACGTCCAATCTCTCCCACGATATTGCGGCCCCGAAGGGCCCGGTCGACCGGATGCCTTCGTCGGACATCTCGACTCGCGTCGCCTGCCGGCCAGCCGTCCGCAGACCGAAAGCCCCGAATAATATCGCGAGCGGCGCGAGCACCCAAATCATGGCAGAGCCCGGCGAGACGAGCAATAGCGGCGCGCCGGTCAGCGCGACGCCGAGTCCGGCGCGCGCGTAGTCGCCGGCGAGCGAACGCGCCGAATAGCGGTGGACGCTCGCGCTCACGCGAACACCCGGGCGGCCGGAGAAAACCGATCGCGGTGGCGCTCGAAAAGCCGCGCCAGGAAGTCCCAGGCGCCCGCGTCCTGGACACGATGGTGGCCGAGGATGCCCGTCGGCTCGGCCGGATCGGCGCTCCCGGCGCGTCGCGCCTCGAGATGACCGCGGATCAGGCCGAGCGCCCGATCTTCGCCGAGGAAGCGGCGGCCCGCCTGCCAGTCGACGATGTCGACATGGACGTTGCTCTGACGGACGCCGCCCGCAAGCGTCGCCGACCGGCGCGGCTTGTGGCGGCTGAGCCCGATCAGGCCGCTCGCCGAAAGCAGGATCATCCCGTCCTCGGCCATCCGATTCCAAGGCGGCACGAAGACCGGCAGGAACCGTTCGGCGAAAAGCGCGGCGAGGGTCTTTCTTCCGTCGCTCATGTCGCGCGCGCGCTCCGCCAGGCCGCGCGTCTTGGGATATTCCGATTTCGGTCGGTCGGGTCCCGCATGATTGGCATGGGCATAGCCGTGCTGGACGACTACGGCGCCGGCGCAATTTCGGATCATCGCCGCGGCGTCGGACGAAAGGCGCGCCGGGATCGCCGCGACGGCCAGCGGCATGCCCGAGCGGGCCGCGAGCGTCAGCAGGCGCTCGAGCGGCGCGTCGGGCTCCGCCGCGTCGTCGTCGCGCCACCAGAACTCGACGTTCCGCCCGGCGTCGTGCCACCGCGCGATTTCCTCGTCGAGCGCATCCCACGCGGTCATGCGCCGACCCATCGACGAAGGAGTTTCGCCGAGGTCGATGCACCCGACGTATCGAGCGCGACCGCCCCCGGGCGCTCGAGCCGGAGCGCCGTTTCGACCGCCGCGGCCAAGCGTTCGGGCGAAAGATCGTTTTCGAGCAGGAGCGCGATCGCGCCCCTTTCGGCCAGCAATCGGGTGCGCAAGGTCTGTTCGGTCTCGACGCCGCCCGCATAGGGCACGGCGACGGCCGGCAGTCGTGCGCGCAGCGTTTCCATAAGCGTATTGTAGCCGCCTTGGCTGATCGACAGTCGCGCGTTCATCAGAAGGGACGGGAAATCGCCGCGCGCCCGTTCGACGACGACGCCCGAACCGCCGGCGCTCCGAAGACGATCGAAGACCGCGGCGTCGACGTGAACGCCGACCAGGACGCGCCAGGTGACGTCGCGAAGCGAGGTCAGCGGCTTGGCCGCGATCGCGGTCGCGAGCAGGGCCTCCCCGACCGCGCCGCCGCCGGCCGAGACGATCGCTTCGCCCCAGCCCGGATCGCCGGGCCGCCCGCGTCGGCCCGTCTCGTCGACGACATAGCCGGTGTAGTCCAGGCGATCCCGAATGCGCGCGGCATGCGGAAAGGTCCGGTCGAAAGGAATGAAATTGGGATCGCCATGGACGAGCGCGTGATCGAAATAACGCTCGAACAAGGCGAGCATCTCGTCGTTGCGTCCGGGCTTGTCCTGGCCGACCAGGATGTCGCGAACCGAGGAAACGACAAGCGGCCGTGCCGAGCGGGCCCGCGCAGCGTCGAGCAAGGGCAGAAGCTCGAAGCGCATTTGCCGCCGACCGAAGGGAAACATCTCGAACAGCAGGAGGTCGGGGCGAAAATCCTCGAAGGCCGCGATCAGCTTGTCGCGCCGGCCGGCTTTCCAGGCCTCGTCAACCAAGGCGTCGTTCTCGTCGACCAGGACCTTGAAGTAGCGGTCGGTCGCGCGGGTGGGCGGCAACTGCAAGAACGCCGCGCCGTCGATCGCCAGGTTCGGCACGTCGTGCCCCCCCGAGACGAACAGCACCTCGAAACCCTCGGCCAGCAGGGCGCGCGTCAGCGTCGCCGCGCGCCGCTGATGACCGATCCCGAGAAGATGCTGGACGTAGAACAGTACCCGCTTGCCCATCACGATCCGTCGAGCGCCACATTGATCCGAGCGACGCGGGGCACGCCGTCCGGCTGCAGATTGAACACCTGACCGCGCGTCCAGTCCAGTTTGTCGGGCGCCTTGGCCGTCATGTCCCAGTCGGTCGCGAGAGCGTAGAGCGCGCGGATCACGCCCCGATGCGCGACCGCGACGGCCGGCGCCGCGTCGACGGCGATGCGCGCGAGCCAGGGACGAAGCCGCGCCTGGACGTCGCGCGGGCTTTCGCCGCCGTCCGGGCGGAAGTCGAGACCCCGGGTCTCGTTCGCGGCGAAATCCGCGCTCGCCCGGAGCTCGACCAGCGTCCGGCCTTCGTAGCGGCCCCAATCCATCTCGATCAGGGCGGCCTCGAGCGTCGCGCCGAGCCCGAGGATCTTGGCCGTCTCGCGCGCCCGGGCAAGCGGGCTGGTGAAGGCCCGCGCGCCGCGGAAAGCGGCGGGCAGGTGAAGAGCGGCGATCTCGGCTCGACCTTGGTCGTTGAGCGGCACGTCGGCCCGGCCCTGAACGCGCTTTTGCGCGTTCCAGGCGGTCGTGCCGTGCCGAATGACCAGGAGCGGCGTCACCGGCGGCGCGCGCGCGCGAGCGCGGCATCGAGCCTTTCGGCCGCGGCGTCGAGATTGCGTTCGCGGGCGACGAAGGCCGCAGCTTGGCGCCCGAGCATGGACCGGAGATCGTCGTCGTCAAGCAGATCGCGGACCTTGCGCGCAAGATCGGCCGGTCGGCCCGGCTCGGCAAGAAATCCGGTCACGCCGTCGACGATCACGTCGGGCACGCCGCGGACCCGTCCGGCGACCACCGGCGTGCCCGCGGCCGCCGCCTCGAGCAGCGCCATGCCGTAGGCTTCGTGAACCGCGGGCCAGACCGCGACGTCGGCCGCCGCGTAGAAGCGCCGAAGATCGGCCTCGTCGCGTCGCCCGACGAAGACGACGCGCGGATCGCCCGCGAAAGCGGCCGCGACATGCGCGCGGGCCGGTCCGTCGCCCACCACGATCAGGCGCCAATCCTCGCCCGGAAGATGCGTCGTCGCTTCGGCCAATTCGCGAAAGGAAGCGAGCTTCGGCCCTTCGCGCATCATGCCGACGGCGAGCAGCCAATGCTTTTCGGTCGACAGGCCGGTTTCGACCGCGAGATCGCGCCGATGACGCGCGCGCTCGCCGCCGGCCGAGGCATAGAGCCTGGGATCGAGAAAGGGCGGCAAATCGAACAGGCGGTCGGAATTCCTGAGCAACGGCGCGACGCAAGCCCGATCGAGCGAGGTGAGACAAAGCGCGGCATCGGCCTGGCGCAAAGCCTCTTCGACCGCCGCATGGCTTGCGGCCCAGGGCCCCGCGGCGCGTTTGGGCGCATGCGCCGGTTCGGCGACGACATAGGGAATGTCGAGCCGACGCGCGATCTCGGGCCCGAGCCAGTCCGGCGCCTTGTAGTAGAGATGATAGGTGAACCAGAGCGCCGGCTTCTGGCGCGCGAGCTGAGCGAGGGTGCGTTGCAATTCGAGCCGCGCGCGCACGCGGATCGCCGCCTGGACCGTCGGATCGCCCTTGCCCTCGAAGCTCCGGAATTCGGAGGCGAGGATCGGATCGTGTCCGCCGACGCGAAGCGCGGCCCGAATCAGGCCGGCCATGCGCCGATCGCCCGACGGCGTCGGGTCGCTAGGCGACTTGAGCGGCGCGTAGAACGCGATCTTCATGGCCGTCGGTCAGAAGCCGGGCGATCCGGTCGATGCCGGCCTCGTGGTCGAAAGCGGCGCGCATGCGCGCTTCGCCGGCATCGCCCAGGCGTCGGCGGAGTTCGCCGTCGCGCAGCACCCGTTCGAGCGCGCCGGCCAATGCCGCGCGATCGCCCGGCTCGACCAGAAGGCCGGTCCTGCCGTCCTCGATCAGTTCGGGAATGGCCGAAATGCGCGTCGCGACGCAGGCGAGGCCTTGGGTCTGCGCTTCCATCAGGACGTTCGGCAGGCCGTCGCGATCGCCGTCCGCGGCGACGCGGCTCGCGAGCGCGAAGACGTCGGCCGATCGGTAGGCCGCGATCACGTCGGGTTGGGCGAGCGCGCCGCGCCATTCGGTCCGCGCCGCGAGGCCGAGACGCCGGGCGCGCCGGACGAGGCGCTTGCGCTCCTTGCCGCCGCCGACATGGACGAAACGCCAGTCGAGATCGGCCGGCAGCAGCGCAAGCGCCTCGAGCAAATCGTCGTAGCCCTTTTTCGGCACGGCGCGGCCGACCGAGAGGATCGTCAAGCGCTGGCCCGCCACCCGTTCGCGCCGCGGGAACGCGGCAAGGTCAAGCCCGTGATAGACCAGCCGCACGCGTTCGGGCGGGGCGAGGGATGCGAGATGCGCCGCGCCGATGGCCGTGCAGGTCACGGCGAAACGCGCCTCGGCGAGCTTTTCGCGCTTTTCCCAGTCGGGGATGGTCCAGATGTCCTTGGCATGGGCCGAGACGCTCCAGGGTTTCCCGGTCAGCAGGCTCGCATAGCGCGCGACCGAGCCCGGCGTATGGAGAAAATGGGCATGGAAGGCGACGATGTCCGGCCCCGTCTCGTCGGCCAGCACCAGCGCCTGGCCGAAGCGCCGGCCGCGATTGGGCGTGGGATCGCGCCGCCAATCGGCGAGCCAGGCCGCGCGCGCCTGGCGATAGCGCGGCAAGCGCCGGACGCGCAGCCATGCCCGCAGCACGCGAAGCGGCTCGCGATAGAGGTATTCCGGCAGGTAGCGGACCGCCGCGCGAATGCGCGCATGAACCGGGTGCGTCTTGGCGTCCGTCGGCCGGCGCAGCGAGACGATGTCGATCGCCAGGCCGCGCGCTTCGAGCGCCGCGATTTCCTGCGCGATGAAGGTCTCCGACAGCCGCGGATACCCCTTGAGGACGAAGGCGATGCGCCCGGACATGGCGCGCGATCCTAACCGAGGCGGTGGATCGTCGCCGACGCCGGCTCCTCGACCGGGCGCTCGAACCAAGGCGCGACCAGCCGATTGACGTTGACCAAGCCTTCGAGCAGGCCGGGCACGATCACTTCCGAGGGCTTGCGCTGCTTGGGCAGCGCGCGCAGCGCGGCCGCCATGACGGCGGGATCGTAGCCGTGATTGTCCTCGACCATGCGCACCAGGCCGAGCTCTTGGGCGCGCGACGCGCGAATCCACTGCTCGAGCCGCGGCATGGTGCGGGGCACGATGATGGCGCGCTTGTCGAAGGACAGAATCTCGCAAAAGGTGTTGTAGCCGCCCATGGCGACGACGCCGACCGAATTCGCCATCAGGCGCTCGAGATGGGCATCGAACGTGATCGCCTTGACGCGCTTGAGCCGCGCGACGCGCGCCATGAACTCCGACTGGCGTTCGGACTGCATGAAGGGTCCGAGCACCAGGAGCGCCGGATAGGGCAGGAGACCGTCGGCCTCGTAGGCGCGGAGCACCCAGTCGATCAGGGCCTCACCGTCGCCGCCGCCGCCGGTCGTGACCAGGATATAGGGCGCGCGCGGGACCGGATCGGCGCGCTGGTCGAGTGGCGCAGGCGGCGCCTTGCGCGGGAGATAGCCGGTGTAGACGATCTTGTCCCGGATCGGTTTCGAGAGCTCGATGCCTTCGAGCGGGTCGCAAATCTGCGGCAGGCCGTAGATCCAGATCTGGTCGTAAAGATCGCGGAGCGACGGCAACACGTTCTTGCGCTGCCACTCGGGCGCGAGCTGCGCCGGTTCGTCCATGACGTCGCGCAAGCCGAGCACGAGGTGACAGCCCCGCCGCTTCAAGAGCTCGAGCGTTTCCTGAACTTCGCCGCGCAGGCCAAGCGGCTCCTTGTCGACGATGAAGATGTCGGGATCGAAGATCTCGGCCGTGTGCCGGATGATCGAGGAGCGCATCGACAGCGTCTCGTCGATGTCGATGTGCAGATTGAGCGCCGTATACTCGCCGTTGCGCAGCTTGATCACGCCGGGAATGCGCACGAAATCGACCCGGGCGCGAAAATCGAAGCTGCCGATGATCGGCGAGCCGGACAAAATGAGCACCGAGAGGTCGCGGTGCTGTTCGACCAGGGCATGGGCGATGGTTCGGCAGCGGCGAAGATGCCCGAGCCCGAAAGTATCGTGGCTATAGATCAGGACCCGGGGGCCGGAACGCTCGGCGCGCATTTCCCCTAGCCTCGCCATGGTTAACGAAGGGCGGACTATCGCACCCCCCTTTCGTCGGGAAAAGAGCCAAATTCAAGCCCATAAGCTGATTTCCTGGGACCGCGATTTACCTGCAACACCGGCTTCGGTTAGACTGTGCCGCCCGATGGAATCCAGTCTCTTCAAATACATCGTCAAGCACAGCCTGCCGCAGCAGCTGCTGCTGACCGCGCTCGCGCTCGTTTCCTTCGTGCCGCTCTATTACTCCTACGATGTCCCCAAGAACATCGTGAATCAGGGCATTCAGGCGAAAAGGATCGCCTATCCCTACGAGGTGCCGTTCATCGGGATCTCGCTCGACCAGATCGCCTATTTGCTGTCGCTTTGCGGCGTCTTCCTGCTCTTGGTCGTCGTCAATCAGGGCTTCAAATACGTCATCCATGTGATGGCCGGCCTGACGGCGGAACGCATGCTGCGTCGCCTGCGCTACGAGCTCTACGCGCGCGTTCTGCGCTTTCCCTTGCCGACCTTCAAGAAGATGAGCGCGGGCGAGATCATTCCGATGGTGACGTCGGAAGTCGAGCCCCTGGGTGGCTTCATCGGCGAGAGCTTCTCGCTGCCCGCCCAGCAAGGCGGCACGCTTCTGACCATTCTCGGTTTCCTGCTGATCCAGAACCCGATGATGGCGGCCGCCGCGGTCTCGCTTTATCCGCTGCAGCTCTGGCTGATTCCCAAGCTGCAGAACAAGGTCAACGAGCTCGGCAAGGAGCGGGTGAAGGCGGTCCGCAAGCTCTCGGACAGGATCGGCGAGTCGATCTCGGGCGTCCAGGAAATCCACGCCAACGACGCCTCGAACCGCGAACTCGCGGACTTCTCGGGGCGCATGGGCACGATATTCGACATTCGCTATCGCATTTACCTTCTCAAGTTCCTGGTGAAGTTCCTGAACAACTTCATCCAGCAGCTCGGACCCTTCCTCTTCTATTCCTTCGGCGGCTACCTGGTGATCAAGGGCCAACTCGACATCGGCACCCTGATGGCGGCGATCACCGCGCACAAGGATCTCGCGGCGCCCTGGAAGGAGCTCCTGAATTTCTACCAGCACAAGGAAGATTCGCGGATCAAGTACGAGCAGATCATCTCGCAATTCGATCCGCCGGACATGAAGGACGAAGCCTTCCAGCGCGTCGAGCCCGAAGCGCTGGCGAAGCTCGGCGGCGAGGTCCATGCGCAGGGCCTCACCTTGGTCGACGATCAGAACATGCCGATCGTCGACAACGTCGCGACGCGTTTCGCCGCGACCGACCATGTCGCGATCGTCGGCGGCGCGCGCTGCGGCAAGGACGAACTGCTGCTGGCGCTCGCCGGGTTGATCGCACCCATGCGCGGCAAAATCGTGATCGACGGGCACGACATCGCGCAGGCGCCCGAGGCCCTCACCGGGCGGCGGATCGCCTATGTCGGGCCGAACGGCTACGTCTTCAATTCGACGATCGGCGACAATCTCTACTACGGCCTCAGGCATCGCCCGCCCAAGGACCCCGGCTACGATGCGGCGGAATCGGCACGCCAGACGGCTTTCGCCAAGGAAGCCCTGGTGGCCGGCAACACGCCCGACGATTACGCGACCGACTGGACGGACTATGCGGCCGCGGGCGTCGCCAACCGCGACGGTTTGGTCGAGGTCGCGATCAGAACGCTCAAGGTCGTCGATCTCGACCGCGAGGTCTATCAGCTCGGCCTGCGCGGCCGGATCGATCCGAAGAAGCGGCCCGATTTGGCGGAGGGCATGCTGAAGGCGCGCGCGGCGCTCCGCGAAAAACTCAAGGATTCGTCATTCGCGTCCCTGGTCGAGATCTACGACGTCGCCAAGTTCAATTCGAACGCCACGCTTGCCGAGAACCTGATGTTCGGTTCGCCGGTCGACGAGCGCTTCGAAATGGAGCGCTTCGCCGAACACCCCTATATCCGCAGCGTCCTCGCCAAAGTCGGGCTCGACGGCATGATGCTGGCGCTCGGCCACCAAGTCGCCGAGACCATGGTCGAGCTTTTCGCCGACCTTCCGCCGGACCACGAATTCTTTCAGCAATTCGCTTTCATCTCCTCGGACGATCTGCCGGAATTCAAGGCCCTGCTCGCGCGCGCGACCAAGGACAACCTCGGCGCCTTGCCCGAGACCGACCGCAACCGCCTGCTGTCGCTGCCCTTCAAGACCGTCCCGGCGCGGCACCGCCTCGGCATCATGTCGCCCGCGGTCGAGGCCAAGATCCTCGAAGCGCGCCGCGTCTTCGCGGCCGATCTGCCCGCCGATCTCAAGGACGCGATCGATTTCTTCGACGCCGATCTCTACAACCCGGCGCACAATCTGATGGACAACATCTTGCTCGGCCGCGTGGCCTACGGCGTCGCCCAAGCGGCCGAAAGGGTCGGCGACCTGGTCGGCGAACTGATCGAGCAGCTCGGCCTCTTCAAGCGCGTGGTCGAGGTCGGCCTCGCCTTCGAGGTCGGCATCGCCGGCGGAAGGCTGACCGCATCGCAGCGCCAGCGTCTGGCGATCGCCCGCGCGATCATCAAGAACCCGGACATCCTTGTCCTGAGCGAGGCGACGGCGACGCTCGACTCGCGCACCCAAGC
>Ga0233425_10003215_pt1 | contig 30269 bp, 23 predicted proteins | sample Watercolumn_Towu_2_FD_181712 | JGI IMG/M metagenome (GOLD analysis project Ga0233425, IMG submission 181712) | Freshwater microbial communities from Lake Towuti, South Sulawesi, Indonesia - Watercolumn_Towuti2014_140_MG | ecosystem: Environmental > Aquatic > Freshwater > Lake | place...
TTAGTGACTAAAGAATAAAATTCTACCCAAAATGGATAGAATTTTTGGGAGAGCATGATATTGACCCGGACCAGACAGGACATTTACAAAATTTTGAAAATTCATTTTGGTTCCGGCTGGTCCGGGTTGGGGGATAAGGTAAAAGAAAAGACAGGAAACCCTGCCGGGATGTGGTTTTCCCGGCAGGGATTTGTTTGGTCAGCTGATGGCCTTTTGTAAGTTGAAACCCGTTTGAACCTCAGGCCGTCGTTTTTTCTAGGACCGTCCGGAAAATTTTACATCTCCTTCCAGACCGGTTTTCTCTTTTCCAAGAAGGCCCTTAATCCTTCTTCGGCATCTTTGGTTTTCATTAATTCCTGCAGATAGATTTTTTCAACCTCTTTTAAACCTTGGGCCGCCGGATCCATTAAACCGGCCAGAAAGGCCTTTTTGGTCAGGGAGAGGACCAGCCCGCTCAACCCGAGAAATTTCCCGCAGAATTTCCCTAATTCGTCTTCCAGGGCCTCCGCCGGAACGATCTTGTTGACCATTCCTAAGGCTAAGGCCTCCTGGGCACCGATCAATTCACCGGAGAGGACCAGTTCCAAGGCCTTTTTCCGGCCGGTAATCCTGGGGAAAACCAAAGCGGCAATGGGAGGGAAAACGCCCACCTGGATTTCCGGTTGACCGAACTTGGCCTTTTCCGAGGCGATAACCAGGTCGCAGTAGAGGGCCAGTTCACAGCCCCCGCCTAAGGCCGCGCCCTGGACCGAAGCGATGGAGACGGCCGGCAGGGCATCCATCCGCCGGAAGATCCCGTGAAAGACTTCGATCATCTCGTTCACCTGGTCTCCCAGATGTTCTCCCACATCCACGCCGGCTGAGAAGGCCTTACCTGCAGCTTTAAAGAGAAGGAGTTTGATCTTGGCATCCTTTAGGGAATCCAAGGCCTGATTAATCTCCTTCATCATGGCAATATTAAGTACATTAAGGGGATCCCGGTTCAAGGTGATTATCCCCATAGCTTCTTTTACTTCCAATTGAATATGCTGAAAACTCATAATTCCTCCTTCATTCAAAAACGTCGTTTTGTGTTCAACGGTTACAGTTTCCTGTTATAGAAAACCATAATGCGGTTACCTTCGGCCCACGCCGTCAGGCCCAGGTATGACGGGAAAGACGCTCTCTTTCCCTGTTGCCGTCTAATCTTAATTTTCTTTGAACCCTTTTAAACTCGCCTCCGGTCCTCTGGAGCCATTATTTTTTCTTGAGCCATAAAAAGGCTTCGATGAATGGATCGAGGCCGCCGTCCAAGACATCATCCACATTACCGATTTCCAGTTGGCTGCGGTGGTCCTTGACTAACCGATAAGGGGCCATGATATAGGATCGAATTTGACTTCCCCAGGCAATCTCAGCCTGACCTTCGTGGATCTCTTTCTTTTTCTCCTCCTTTTTATCCAGTTCCAGTTCGTATAGTCTGGCCCTTAAGACCTTGAAGGCCATATCTTTGTTCCGATGCTGTGACTTCTCATTCTGACACTGGACGACAATACCCGTTGGCAAATGGGTCAGACGAATGGCCGAACTCGTTTTATTGACGTGTTGTCCTCCGGCCCCGCTGGCCCGGAAGGTATCGACCCGCACATCGGCTTCGTTGATTGTAATCAGAATATCGTCTTCAGCCTCGGGATAAACGAACACTGAGGCGAAAGAAGTATGACGTCTTCCGCCGGCATCAAAAGGGGATATCCGGACCAGCCGATGGATCCCTGTTTCCGAACGCAGATACCCATAGGCATAACGTCCCTCAATGCTGAAAGTAACACTTTTGATTCCGGCCTCGTCGCCGGGAAGCTGATCAATGATCTCGGTCTTGAAGCCTCGGCGTTCACTCCAGCGAAAATACATCCGCAGGAGCATTTCGGCCCAATCCTGGGCCTCCGTTCCGCCGGCACCGGCATGGATGGCCAATATGGCGTTGTTGCCGTCTTCTTCTCCGGAAAGCAGCTTCTTCAGCTCCATCTGAGCCAGCAGTTTTTCCAGGTGTTTCAAACGAGTCTGGACTTCTTTTAAGGTTTCGGCATCATCTTCTGTTTTACCCAGGTCATAAAGGATTTCGGTTTCTTCGATCTGGGTCTGGGTCTCTTCCCATTCAGCAATGATCTGCCGCAGCTTCCCTCTTTCTTTCAGGACGGTTTTAGCCTTATCCGGATTATCCCAAAAGGTCCTTTGGTTGATCTCCTTTTCCAGTCCATTCAAACGTTCTCTTTTGGGTGCCAGGTCAAAGATAGTCTCCTAGTTTTATCAATTTTTCTTTCAAACGGATAATTTCTTCCATCATGACCTTTTTCCCCTTTTGCTCCGATTGTCAGCCTTGGCCAGGCCGCCCAGGAATACCAGGCAGCAAAAGACAATCAGGAGGTCTCCATAGCGGCTATAAAACGTTTGTTCCGATCTTAAAGGTATCTTAGCATATAATCCCCCACTTTGAAATAAGGGAAATCGTTTTATGATCTGTCCGGATGAATCGATAACGGCGCTAAAGCCGGTATTGGCCGCCCGAGCAATCCAGAGGCGGTTTTCTATGGCCCTAAAAGTCAGCATCGAGAGATGCTGATAAGGGGCCGATGTTTGTCCAAACCAGGCATCATTGGTCATATTGACTAAAAATTGGCAACCATCTTTTTTATAAGCCCGGCTTAATTCGGAGAAGATGGTTTCAAAGCAGATCAGGACACCCAGTTTTCCTTTAGGGTGGTTTAGGCCATGACTGCCCGGTCCTGGGCTGAAATCACCAATAGCCTCAACCATTTTTCCGACAAAAGGGAAAAAACGCTTCATAGGGACATACTCCCCAAAAGGGACCAGATGCAATTTATCATAAAAACTGGCCGTGCCCTCAGGACTAAGAAGGTAGGCACGATTAAAAAAGTGCATTATTCCTTTCCGGGTCTCGGCCGCCGGACTGCCGAAAAGGAGATAACTGCCGGTCTCCCGGGCCAGGGTATACAATTGGGGAGAAAACCGAGTATCTTCTTTAAAATAAAAGGGGACCGCCGTTTCCGGCCAGATCACTAAATCAGGGGCCTCCTGTCGAAACGTTGCGCTTAACTGTTTATAAATTTCGATGGTTTTGCCCTGAAAGTCCGGGTTCCACTTTATGGACTGATCAATATTTCCCTGCACAAGGGCCACTTTAATAGTTGGGGCCTTTTCATCCTGACTTATTTGATTCTCCAGGGCCCTAATCCCGAAAAGAAAAGTCAGGGCCAGCAAGATAAGGGTCAAAAGGGACTCTTTCCATTTCCGGGACCATCCCTTAAAAGGGGTTCCGGTCAAAAAGAGTTGATAGAGGCTTTGATTCACCAGAAGGATCAGAAAGGAGACCCCATAGTCACCGACCAATTCAGCGACTTGTATAACCAAGAGATTATTATACTGGGAATGTCCCATTATTTCCCAGGGGAAACCGGTAAAAAGGTGGGCCCTTATATATTCCAGCCCGACCCAGATCGAAGGGACCCAGAGCAATGGAAAGAGGCCTTGAGAAGGAATCAACCCCCATAACCAGGAAAAGACTCCGGTATAGAGGGACAGATAGAGGACCAACAGGAGCAGAAGAGAATAACTGGTCAAAATCCCTAGTCCTCCATAATGGATCATGGAATGGGTCACCCAGTAAAAGAGACCGAAGGAATAAATTAGGCCGAACAGAACCCCCAGAACGAATCGTTCCCGGGAGGATTTTTTTTCTAAGGCCATAAAAAAGGGGCCAAAAGCTACCCAGGCCAGAAAAGACCAGGAGACCTTAGGAAAGGCCAGTATCCCTAGGGAGGCGCTGATGAGGATTAAAAAAAGGGGGAAGATCCGCTGGGTTTTATCATCCACTTTCATACTCGATATTCTCTTCGTCCGATTCCTTCCTTACTGAAGCCCTGTGTTTGCCAAGGCTCAAAAAGATCTTTATGGGGTCTGCTTCTTAACACAAGATGGCTGCCGAGGAAAGGAAGAGTTGTCCTCTGAAAAAAAGAACCACGGGAGAGTCTCTCCCCACCCCCGTATTATAGGGCACGGATTGGGGCGAGGTGGGTTTTAGCCTTTTCGGTCTTGCTGATAGTACACGGTATACCGAATGACCTGTTTGATATATTTCTTTGTATCTTTAAATGGAGGGACGCCCTTGTGTCGATAGACCTGGGTCGGCCCGGCATTATAGGCGGCCAAGGCCAACTTTTTATCACCCTTAAAGGTATCCAATAAATCCCTTAAATATTGTACGCCTCCGTCGATATTAAGTTTGGGATTAAAGGGGTCCTTGATGCCCAATTCCCTGGCCGTGTCTCGTCTTAACTGCATAAGCCCCACCGCCCCTCTTGGAGAAACGGCCCAGGGATCAAATCGGGATTCCGCATGGATCACGGCCTTCACCAGGGCCGGATCTAAGGAATATTTCCGGGAGGCCGCCCTGATCCAATGGTCATAGGTAGTCACCGAGGCCGCGATTTCTTCCGGGGACAACTTTAGATAAGAGAGGTGATTGGGAAAGGTTATGGGAAATTCAACTCGGTTCACGTATAGGGAGTCCGAGTAAGCCTGGGCCGTCAGCAAAAAATAAAAGCCATTTACGCTTAACAAACTGATAATAATCAAACTCACGGATAATTTCTTTATATACGGATAATCCATTTGATTCCCCTTTTGTTACACTCCATAGCGCCTTTTGATTTAAAACCAGGCCTGTAGTATACTGAATTATCAGGAAGATGATGCTGTACAGATTCGTAAACATCCCTAGAGAGTTACCGCTGGTTATCCCCATAATTCAGTCCCCAATGTTAATTTATTTATCCTCTTTTACACTAAAAAATAGTCATTGTCAACCCCACCAAATCCCCAACAAATCACAATTTATTGAATACACTAGACATTTAAATATTTTATTAGACAAAAAACCTAAAAAAAGGATAATTTTAACTAGCCAGCAAAAGGGGAAATATGATAATTAAATGAGGCAGTAAAAGTCTATAAAGGCATCGAATTAATCCGCCATGCCTCGCAGAGGCATGGCACCACCAAAGATGCAAATAGAGCACCTTTGGCTCTGAACTTTGTTTTCATCTTAATCCGCCATGCCTCGCAGAGGCATGGCACCACCAAAGATGCAAATAGAGCACCTTTGGCTCTGAACTTTGTTTTCATCTTAATCCGCCATGCCTCGCAGAGGCATGGCACCACCAAAGATGCAAATAGAGCACCTTTGGCTCTGAACTTTGTTTTCATCATAACCCGCCATGCCTCGCAGAGGCATGGTACCACCAAAGCAGGAAATAGAGGAGGACCATTGAGAAGCCCCACGTTCTATTTTTGTTTAACATTTTTACGACTGGTATAGGCATCTTATGGCCCATTCAGCTAAATTTGTTATCGGCATCGATTTGGGGGGTACCCGGACAAAGATCGGTCTGATCGATCGCCAGGGGAGAACGCTTCTTTTCCGGACCTTCCCAACCCGCCTTGACTTAGGCCGCGACCAATCCCTGAAAGGGTTTATTTTAAATGTCCATAGCTTTTTAACCCTTTCCCAAAAGAAAGGGGCGGCAGGGGCCTTGATTGGATTAGGGGTCCCGGGGACAATCGGAAGGGAAGAGGGAATCATCCGTCTTTCTCCTAATTTTCCGGAGTGGAAGGATGTCCCTATCGCTAGAATCATTAATGATTCTACAATGTTACCTGTTTTTGTGGACAATGATGCCAATGTGGTCCCCTACGCTGAAAAATGGGTTGGGGCCGCTAAAGACCTAAATCACTTTGCCTGTCTGACCCTGGGAACCGGACTGGGCAGCGGCTTTTTTTTAAATGGACAGCCCTGGACCGGGGGTTTGGGAAACGGGCCGGAATTCGGCCATATCACGGTTCACCCTCAGGGCCTTCGTTGCGGCTGCGGAAACCGAGGGTGTTTAGAGACCCTGGTTGCCGCCCCCTATTTAGTGAAAAAGGCCCAACAAAGTCTTAAGCACCAGGCCTCCCCTTATTTAACCCAGACCCTTGCCAAGGGGTCAAAAACGATTTCGGCCCACGTGCTCTTCCAGGGGGCCCGGCAGAAAGATCCTTACTGCATTTCCCTCTTTGCTGAAATGGGACGATTTTTAGGGAGGGCCATTGCCGGCTTGGTCCATGTTTTAGGCCTTGAAGGGATTATCCTTGGGGGGGGAGTCAGCCGAGCCTCCACAATTTTCTTGCCATATCTTCAAAAAGAATTTAATAAACGATTGACCATGATCGATCCTAAGACGGTTTTGCTTGCGGTCTCTCCTTTAGGCGATAAAAGCGGGATTTTAGGCGCGGCCAAAATGGCCCTGGATCGCTCTGGGGAATGGAATAAATATTTGCTCCACTCGGAAAACATAAAGAGATAAAAGGACTTTTTTAAATAGGTCCTTGAGATTGGGGTCCCAACCATTTGCCCGAACCCTGGATCCCCAAACTCTTTGAGACCTTATTTTTGAGTTTTTGAAAGGATGTTATGGCCAAAGGGAAAAAAATCAGTCGCAAAGAACTGCTCAAGAAACCGGATGAGTTTATTACCCTTTCTTCGCGGATAATCAATTGGGTGAGAGACCATCTCTCTCAAACCATCTGGATAGTTTCCGGGGTGGTTTTCCTGGGAATGATCTATTTCGGATATTCGGCCTATCAGAATCGGCAGGAAAGACAGGCCCATGAGAAATTTTTTTCCATTATGGAATTGCCCGATCTGGAAACAAAAATAAAGAAACTGGAGGAGATCGGCAAAGACTTTTCCGGGACCAAGGCCGCTTTTGATGCCCAAGTGACCGTCGGCCACCTCTATTATCAGAAAAAAGATTATAACCGGGCGGCGGTCGCTTATCAAACCGCTCTGGATAAAGGCAATTTTCCCCAGGTCTTTCGGCCCCTGATCCAAGAGAGTCTCGGTTATGCCTTGGAACAGAAAGGGGATCTCCAACAAGCCGCCAAGGTCTTTTCAGAAATCACTGGCAGTAAAGAAACATTATTAAAAGAGGATGTCTTTTTAAGCCTGGCGCGGGTTTATGAGAAAATGAAAAAAACAGCGGAGGCCAAGTCCACCTATCAAGCCTTTCTGAAATCCTTTCCCAAATCGATTTATGCCTCGATGGTCAAAGAACGCTTGGCCAGAATGTAGAGGCAAGAAATTTCTTGACAATAGTCTCCTGAAGCGGTAACGTAGCTATATTATAACTATCAAGGCTCAGATTCGCCTGAAGCCACGGCCCCCAAGTGCCTCAAGAGGGGAGCCAAAGGCCGCCGGGGAGGTCTGAACCTATTGAAAGTTAAAAAAAGTCAACCGGAAGAATCCCGTGGGGGAAAGGGCCGGATAAGCCTGCCGACCGGCTCTCTCCGGTTATCGGTCGTTTGCTGACCTTAAGGATCCAAACGGTCCCGGAAGGACAGTGGTCATTGGGCCTATTATTGATTAAGGAGTGAAATTATGCATGAGCTATTAAAAGGAAAACCTGGAGACAAGATGTTGCTGTTAGGGAACGAGGCCATCGCCAGGGGGGCTATCGAAGCAGGTCTCGCCTTTGCGACTGCTTATCCAGGAACCCCCTCTTCTGAAGTGGCCTTAAATTTCTATCAGCTTAAACAAGAAACCGATTTGTATTTTGAATACTCCACCAACGAGAAAGTTGCTTTGGAAGTGGCCTCCGGGGCTGCTGTCTGCGGACTCAGGACCATGGTCACCATGAAACATGTAGGCTTGAATGTCGCCTCCGACCCCTTGTTGACCCTGGCCTATACCGGGGTAAACGGCGGCATGATCGTCCTGACGGCCGATGATCCCTCGCTCTTTTCCAGCCAGAATGAACAGGACAACCGCTATTACGCCCGTATCTCCGGCTTACCCATGTTCGAGCCCACCACCCCGCAAGAGGCCAAGGACATGACCATTGCCGCGTTCGAGCTCTCGGAAACCCTGCAATTACCCGTTCTTTTGAGGACCACGACCAGGATCAATCACTCCCGCGGCGTCGTCACCTTAGGGGAAGTCAAACCCATAAAGACCCAGGGAAGTTTTACCAAGGACCCTATGCGTTATGCAACGGTCCCGGCCGTATCCAGAAACCTCCACGTCACGCTGCTAAAAAAATTCGATCAGGCCTTAGCCCTGGCCAACAACTCTCCCTTTAATGAAATTATCGGCAACAGCAAGCTAGGTATCATTACCCAGGGAGTCAGTTTTTGCTATGTCCAGGACGCCTTGGATGACTTAAAGGCCCATGACCAGGTTTCCATCCTGAAAATCGGCTTTTCTTATCCTTTCCCGGACGAGATGGTCAAAAAATTCCTCAAGCAGGTCGATAAGGTTTTGATCATCGAGGAATTGGAGCCCATCATGGAAGAATCGGTGAAGGCCCTGGCCCAGTCAATGGGACTGACCTTACCCATCCAGGGTAAAGGGGTGGCCCAGCTTAATCGACTCTATGAAAACGAACCGGCCCGTGTCCGAACGGGCATTGCCCAGTATTTCGGATTCAGCAATCCAGCCCGAACAAAGGTGGACCTGGGTGATGTCCCTCCCCTTCCAGGCCGCCCGCCCAACCTTTGCGCAGGATGCCCTCACCGGTCTACTTTTTATGCCATCAAACAAGTGGTCGGGGATGATGCCATCTTCCCCAGTGATATCGGTTGCTATACCTTGGGCATGCTTCCTCCCTTTCAAGTCGCCGACTTCCTGATTTGTATGGGGTCGAGCGTCAGCTCAGCCGGCGGCTTTTCCCGGGCCACGGGGAAACACGTCATCGCCTTTATCGGTGATTCCACCTTCTTCCATTCCGGCATGACCGGTCTGGTGAATGCCGTTCATAATAACCACAAATTCACCCTGGTCATCCTGGACAATGGAACTACGGCCATGACCGGACATCAGCCCCATCCGGGTGTGGACATGGCCCGCCTCGGACTCCCGAATACCCAAGTGTCCATTGAAGAGGTCGTTCGGGGCTTGGGGGTCAAACAAATCTCCATCGTCGCTCCCAGAAAAGTGAAAGAGACCAAGGAAGCGGTCAAAAAATCCCTCGAATTCGATGGGGTTTCCGTCATTATTTCCAAAGAGATTTGTCCCCTTTATGCCAAAAAAGTCGCTCCCCCGGCCAAAGTGCGACCCTTTGCCGTCAACGAGAGCAAGTGCAAGAATCACCGGGACTGTGTCAACCTGTTTGCCTGTCCCGCTTTCTATGTCGAAGATAACCGGGTTAAAATTAATGAGAATCTTTGCATTGGCTGTGCGGTCTGTTCCCAGGTCTGCCCGGAAAATGCCATTCTGCCCAAGAAATAAGAGGTGTACTCTATGGATACGAAACGAATTGTCTTTGTCGGAGTGGGAGGTCAGGGAAACCTGCTGTCCTCTCGTGTGTTAGGGGAAGCCGCCCTCTTGGCCGGTCTTCCGGTCAACGTCAGCGAGGTCCACGGTATGGCGCAACGCGGTGGAGTGGTTGAATCGGCCGTTGTCTTGGGAGGTGCCTTAAGCTCCATCGTTTCCGATGGAGAGGCCGATGTCCTGATCAGTTTTGAGCCCTCCGAGACCTTGAGGGCTTTAGGAAAATGTTCTCAAGAAACAACGGTTATTACCAACGTTACCCCTTTATCGCCTTTTACTGTCATGATCGGCAAAGGGGTTTATCCGGATATTAAAGAGGCCCTGAATCTCATTAAAGGGAAAGTCAAACGACTGATCGCCTTAAATGCCGATGCCCTGGCTGAGGAGGCCGGGTCGGCCATGGCCGTCAATATCGTCATGCTGGGGGCCTTAGCCCAAAGCAATACCGTTCCGGTGACGGCTGAACAGATAAAAGAGGCCCTTAGACAAAATCTCAAGCCTAAGCTTTGGGATATTAATCTAAAGGCCTTTGATTTAGGCTTTGAAGCGGCCAGCAAGATCTAGCTTTGGGGGATAAGGTTTAGGGTGCTTTACCCTTTGATTGGGATTGAGAATCTTAAACCTTATCCCTTCCTTCCATCTTCTTATTTAAACCGCTCATAAATCGTCCGGGCATGGAGTGGAAGCCCTTCTTTTTCCGCCAACAGGGTAACGGTCTTTTTCAACCCCTGCAATCCCTTTTTACTCAAATATTGAAACGTCGGCTTTTTGATGAAATCGTCCACCGAAAGGCCGGAAAACATTTTAGCACATCCCCCGGTAGGCAGGACGTGATTCGTCCCGGAGGCATAGTCTCCTACTGGAACCGGGGCATAGGGACCCATAAAAATGGATCCGGCATGGTTGATCAGAGGCAGGATAATCCAGGGATCCTGAGTGACGATCTGCAGATGTTCGGCGGCATAATCATTGGCGAAGTTGACCGCTTCCAGGAGGGTTGAAGTCACCAATATGGCCGAATGGCGGGTCAGGGCGCTCTGGATAATTTCTCGTCGTTCCAATCCGGGCAGTTCCTGATTGATTATTTGACAAATTTTTTCCGCCAAAGCCATAGAGGGTGTCACCAGAACAGCCCCGGCATCAGGGTCATGTTCGATCTGGGAAAGAAAATCCCAGGTCATCCACTCCGGTCGGGCGCTCTCGTCGGCCACGATAAGCGATTCACTGGGGCCTGCCGGAGAATCAATATCGACCATCCCGAAGACAGCCATCTTAGCCGCCGTGACATACTTGTTGCCCGGACCGACGATCTTATCCACCTTGGGCATGGATTCAGTCCCATAGGCCATTCCGGCGACGGCCCACGGCCCACCGACCTTAAAAAGATAATCCGCTCCGGCAATATCAGCAGCCACAATCGTCACCGGGTCGGTCTTCATCCCTTTTTGCGGCGGGGTGCAGGCCACGATGGTCCGGACGCCGGCCACCCGGGCGGGGACGATATTCATCAGAACGCTGGAAGGATAATTGGCCTGACCGCCGGGTACATAGGCCCCGATGGTTTCCATAGGCCTTCTAACCCTGCCGGCCAGGATCCCAGGCATGACCTCAATGGACCACATTTCCCTTTCCAATTGAGCCCGGTGGAACTTTTCGATATTTTTGGCCGCCAGTTTTAAGGCCTGTTGAACCGACTTGTCGACCAATTGATAGGCCTTCTTAATCTCCTCTGGTTGGACCAACAGGTCTTTGGGACGGATATCGGATTTATACTTTTTATAATGGTTCAAAATGTACTGATTTTTTCCCTTTTGGACATCCAGGACAATGGCTCTGGTCTGTTCATAAATGTCCGAAATATCCTCCATCGATCTTTTGAGTAAAGAATCTCTTCTCTCGCTGGAAAGGTCCTTTAATTTTTCAGGTTTAATCAATTCCACGTCATCAAACTCCTTCTTCTTAAGTTATTCTCTTTTTTCCCAAATCGGCTAGGTTCTACCTTCTCTCTTTCAAATTGACAAGGAAAATGTTCCTGCTCCGACTAAAAATTTATTTAGAGGGATTCAGGCGTTTCCCGTAATCGACTAAGGCATCTCGGGTGCTGGGAAAGGCCAACTCGGTCCAGGGAATGTTTTCAAAGGGGAAACATTCCACGGCCAGGCTTTCATCCCCGGTGGCCGGGGATCCGCCCACCGTATCAGCCAGGTAGGCCAGGACGATCACCGTACTTCCCGGATAGGCGTAGACATTGAGCAAAGAGGTAACGCGGACCTCCAACGTGGTCTCCTCCAGGGTTTCACGCACAGCCGCCTCCTGGGGCGTTTCCCCTCGATCCACGAACCCCCCCGGTACCACCCATTTTCCATATCCGGGTGAAATGGCTCTCTTTACCAGAACGATCTTATTCTCAAAAAGGGTCACGGTTGTAGCGGCCACTTTTGGATCCAGATAAAAAACAAAATCGCAGTGTCGACACACCAATCGTTCCGGTTCCTGAGGTTTAATCCGCTTCTTATCTAAAGCACCGCCGCAGAGGGGGCAAAACCGGAAAGGGGGGAGAACCTCATGGTTTGGGTGAACCTCAAGCACGTCTAAGGGATTCATACCCGGAGATATTATTTTGATTTTAAAAAAAAATAAAGACTTTTTTCTTGATTCCTGGGCTTAATCCCTATATTAAAGACAACACGGTCCCCCACAGAGCCGGCAGGGCCGTGAAAATAGATAAACGGAAAGAGGACTATTTGGAAAAAGAACACACTATGGCGCCCACTGAAGGTCGAAAAAAATCAATTGTCCGTGAATATGCGGAATCTATACTGATCGCTATCCTCCTGGCCTTATTAATCCGGGCCTTTGTGGTCCAGGCCTTTAAAATCCCTTCCGGATCGATGAAACCCACCTTGCTGGTGGGGGATCATATTCTGGTCAATAAATTCATCTATGGGATCAAGTTTAGAGTCCCCTTCACGTCCCTTAATTACACCCTGATCCCCGTCAGTTCTCCGAAAAGAAACGATGTGATCGTCTTTATTTACCCGGTGGATCCGAATAAAGATTTTATTAAACGGGTCATCGGTCTCCCGGGAGATACGGTCCAGATCAAAAAAAAGAAGGTCTATATTAACCACCTGCCGATGGACGATCCCCATGGCGTCCATTCAGACCAGATGACCATCCCGGAGATGGAACAGCCGCGGGATAATACCGGTCCCGTTATCGTCCCGCCGAACAAATTTTTTGTCATGGGTGATAACCGAGACGAAAGCTACGACAGCCGCTATTGGGGTTTCGTCGATAAGGAGCAGCTCATCGGGGAGGCCTTTATTATTTACTGGTCCTGGGACCGGACTGAATTTGGAGTTCGGTGGAAGCGAATCGGAAAGCTGATCCATTGAATTCAAACCCCAAACGGTTGAAAAAAACCATAAGGGGATTCACCCCGGGCATCCTCCTGACCAATGATGACGGCATCTTTGCCAAAGGTCTGGAAAGCCTGGTCAAGGTCCTGAAAGATAAATACCCCCTCTGGGTGGTGGCCCCTGAATCGGAACAAAGTGCCGTCGGCCATGCCCTGACCTTAACCCAGCCGCTCCGGGTCAAAAAGATTTATAAAAATAAATCCTTTTATGGCTACGGGGTCAGCGGCACCCCGGCGGATTGCGTCAAAATCGCCCTTCATGAATTGATTGCCCCCAGACCGCATCTGTTGATTTCAGGAATTAACCTGGGACCCAACGTGGGGATCAATGTGATCTATTCCGGGACGGTCTCAGCGGCGACTGAAGGGGCGATGATGGGTCTGACCTCAATAGCCGTCTCTCTCAATTCCTATCACACCCAACAGTTTGAACCCGCCGCCCGAATCACCGCTGAACTGGTATCCTTATTAATCAACAATCCCCTTCCGCCCGGGATTTCCTTCAATGTCAACATTCCGGATTTACCCCTCTCTGAAATCAAAGGCCTTCGTCTGGCCAAACAGGGGACCTTCCGTTTTGTCGAACGTTTTGAACGCCGTATAGACCCCCGGGAAAATGTCTATTACTGGCAGGCGGGAATTCAACCGCCGCCGGAGGAAACCCCGGATACCGACCATGCCCTTTTGGAAGCCGGGTATGTAACACTGACCCCCATCAGCTATGATTTGACCCATTATCCGTCTTTAAAGAAGCTGTCTTTTTTAGAGAAATCCTCCCGGAACTCAATCCTGCCGCTTATTTCAAAGCCGGTGAAGTAAAAAACTTTCTCCCCTCCCTGGATATCACTTAGGAATCGTAAAAGTGATCCTTGTTCCTTTTCCTTTTTGACTCCGCAGACGAAGACTCCCTCCGGCCATCCGGGCCCTTTCGGCCATAGCCGTTAAACCTAACCCTGCCTCGGGACATTGGCCTTTCGAAAGCTCCCGGGGGTTAAAACCCAGACCATCATCCCTAATGGAAAAGACAATCTTCCGGTCATCCTCGGTCATCTGAACGGAAACCGTTCCGGCCTGAGCATGCTTCCCTATATTGGTCAGCGCTTCCTGAAAAATTCTAAAAATAATGATCTCCTGTTTTTTGGAAAATTCGGGAAGGGATGAAGGAAATTGATTGAATAATTTAAAGGAATATTTTCGCGAAGATTCCTCAAACAACCAGTGGAGTGATTCAAAAAGGGCCAAATGTTCCAGCACGGCGGGGCGCAGTTCTCTGGAAAGGCGTCGCACATTTTCAGTCATCTGATCGATTTGTTGGAGAGCCTGAGTGATTTCTTCGGTCTTCCCCTTATTTTGACCGAGTCCTTTGGTTGATAAACGACTCAAATGAAACTTCAAGCCGACCAAAGACTGTCCCAATTCATCATGCAATTCAATGGCGATTCGTTTTCTTTCATCTTCCTGGGCATTAATCAGTTTATTGGATAAAAGTCGAAGTTTTTTTTCAGATTTGGCCAAAGCCGTTTCAATGTGTTTCCGCTCCTTAATTTCTTTGGTTAATTTGTCGTTGATTTTTATCAGTTGGTTGGTCCGCTGCTCAACCAGATCTTCCAATTGATCATGCGCTTTTTGCAGGAACTCTTCGGCCATTTTCTTATTGGTTATATCCCGAATAATCCCGTTGATATAGATGGTCACGCCGTCCGGGTCAACGATCCCGTTGGACGTCGCCCGAATCCAACGCCATTCTTTTTTTTGGGGATGATATATTCTTATCTCTTCATCGAACAATAAAGTCGTCAAAGAAGCGATTCGGGCCTTCTTGATCCTTTCCTGATCTTCGGGATCGGTATTGTCAAACCAGGATTCAAACCTCAGTCGATCGGTAGGCCCCAAAATGGCCTCCAGCGATGGGCTGACAAAGACCACCGCGGTCCCTTTCATAGTTTTATCACGATTTATCAACCGAAAAATGGCAAAATCTTTGGCGTTTTCCATTAACGAGCGCAGATGGCCCTCACTTTCCCGTAAGGCCTCTTCGGCCATTTTTCGCAGCGTAATATCCTGGGCCACGACAAAGGCCCCCTTCAGTCTCCCCTCTTGATGGATTGGGCGGGTGTTGATGAGGAGCCAGATCTCTCTACCTTCTTTAGTGGTCATTTTGAACTCCACCACATTGGAGACAGGCTGATGAGAGGTAATTTTTTGGAGTCTATCGAGAAAGATCCTGCGGCTCTCCTCTGGTAAAAAAGTGAGGAAATTGTGAGAAAGTAATTCTTCCCTGGTATATCCCAAATAGTCACAGATGACGTCGTTGACATTCACTAATTTTTGTTGCCAGTAATCGACTTCATACAATCCGGTGGGGGCGTAATTGGCTAACTGGCGATATTTTTCCTGGTTTTCCTTTAAAGAGGCCTCTAACTCCTTTCGGTCCGTATTATCCCGGATCATGACTAAAAAATTTTTTTGCCCGAATCCCACCACCCGGGCCTCATAATGGCGGGGCTTTCCGGAGATGGTCAGGGAATACTCAAAAAACTGAAGCCGCTTCGTTTCCAAAACCTGCCTCATGGCGTAGTCAAATTTGTCACAGATATCTTGCGGGAAAAAATGTCTGACCTGTCTTCCGAAAAATTCATTTGCCGGAACCTGCAGCAGGGCAGGATCAGGGGTATGATAGTCTAAAAAGACCCCCTCCGGACTGAGAATAAAAATGAGGTCGGGAATAGCCTCAATCAGGGCCTGGCCTTTAGCCAAGCGTTCGTGCACGTCCTCAGGGGCTTTATCCGGGAGGCCTTTGGGGGGGAATAAATCCGTCTTTCTCCGAGCGACCAACTTCATATTATTCTTCATCGACAAAGATATTCTCCGCTGAATTTATCAGATTTTTGTTCCGTCGAATATATCACAGCCCATGAAAAATTGTAAGACAAATAAAAAACCCCCCTCCCAATCCTGGAAGGGGGGTTTGAACCGCAGATAGAAAATGAGGGTTAAAAGGCCTCTTCAGGAATATCCAGGGCCGAATTATCTTCTTGCTGTAACGATATTTGGCGGGCAAAGACATTAGGCAAGATATTCCGACAGAAAAACTTGACTGTTTCAATTTTGCCCCGATAGAAGATCCCGTCGGCTGAATCGGGATCAACGGTTTTCATCCGCTCTCGAGCGATTAACCCTTGCTCCAACATAAGGTGGGCCATCAGAACCTCCGAGAAACAATCCAGAAATCGGGTGGCCGTCAACCCGATCTGGCGCACTTTCTCTCCCTGAAAATACTGCATATACCGGAGGGTAAATTCTCCGGTCGCTTGAGTGGCTTTAAAGAGAAGCTTTAGATCAGGACCAAAATCAGGGTCATCCTTATGCTCTTTGGTAAAGGCCAAGATTCCCTCAATCCAGTCCTGAAAAACCTTTCCACCCTCCATCCCCAGTTTGCGGCCCACCAGATCAAGGGCCTGGATGTAATTGGTTCCTTCCCAAATGGAGACGATCTTTAAATCCCGGGCATACTGTTCCACCGGAAATTCCTGGCAGTATCCGACCCCGCCTAAAATCTGCATGGCATCGCGGATCAACATGAAACCAAAGTCTGAAAAATAGGCCTTGACCAGCGGGGTTAAAAGTTCCACTTGGCGAAAGGCCATTTTCCTTTTGGTTTCATCCGGGTCATGCTCGGCCAGGTCAATCAGGAAGAAAAGTTTCCCGATGACGGCTCGCATCGCCTCGGTCCCGGACTTAAGGTTCATCAGCATCCGCCGAACATCTTCATGGTGGATAATCTGAACCCGGTCACCACTCCGGTTGGTAAAAAGGGGGCCTTGAATTCTTTCTTTGGCGTATTGGCGGGCGCAGTCATAGGCTCCGGCCGCCAGCCCCAGGGCCTGAACCCCGCATCCCATGCGGGCTTCATTCATCATCTGGAACATTTTGGCCATACCGCTGTGGGGCTCACCCAAAAGGAATCCTCGGCAGCCTCCTTTCTCTCCGAAGATCAAAGAGGCCGTTGAGGATCCGTGAATCCCCATCTTATGCTCGATGCTGCTGCAAAAAACATCATTGGAGTCCCCCAAGGTCCCGTCAGGATTGACCCAGATCTTGGGGACGACAAAAAGAGAAATGCCCTTGGTACCGGCCGGACCGCCTTCAATCCGGGCCAAAACCAGGTGGATGATATTTTCAGCCAGGTCATGCTCACCGCAGGTGATAAAGCATTTATTCCCTTCAATTTTATAGATCCGGGGATCCCCGGCCGTCGGATCGGGAATGGCCTTGGTCCGCAGGAAACCCACATCGGAGCCGGCATCCGGTTCGGTCAGGCACATCGTCCCGGTCCAGACCCCGGTATTCAATTTTTCAACAAAAAGGGCCTTATCTTCATCAGTCCCGTAGTGTTGAATCACCCGGGCATTGGCTACGCTGAGCCCGGGATAGGTCATGACCGCCATATTGGCGGCGACAAATAATTCATGGACCAGGCCTCCTAAAACATAAGGAAGACCCTGGCCTCCGAATTCCTGCTCACTGGACAGGGAAATCCAGCTGTTTTCCGCCAGAACCTTAAAACATTGTTGAAAAGATTCGGGAACTTTAACCACTCCATTCTCGTAGGTACAGCCTATCCGATCCCCCTCCTGATTCGCCGGGCCTAATACTTCCCGGCAGACCTTGTGGGCCTCCTGCAGGATCATTTCAAAATCATCCTGGCTGAAATCTTTATAGGCCTCACAGTTAAAGAGATCGGCCACGTTCAGGTATTCAAACAATACAAATCGCAAGTCTCGTAGATCTCGATTAAAAAAATTTTTTCCCATTTTAGTCCTCCACTATTTTATCAATCAAAAGCCTTGCCAGGGACTCTTGAAGTTAAGATTTAGTCCTGGTCCGTTCTCGAACTCAGGAGGGGTGGGTTCCACCCAATAATTGACTCCGTTTAACGACCCTTATCGAAATATCATACCTATATTCATCCAAGAAGGGAAGAATTTCTTTCCATGTAGGGCAGTCGGGATCTCATGACTCACCCCCAGTCCATTCCCGGAGAATGGCCGCCTTCGATCCGCTTTTTTCAGCCAATCATTTAATTTTTCACACCTTGGCACAAATTTGTCAAGAAAATTATTAATTCTTTTTTAATTTTATTTCATTTATCCTAATAAACATAAAAAAAGTATGCAAAATTCCATGTCTCTCAATAATTAATTTCAAAACCCTTATTTGCACTCGAAAGGTTTCTGTGATACCATTCTTTGTCTTTACCGGAAAACGGGAAATCCAATGAAATTATTGATCCCTGAAGCTACTGTTTTGTTGAACATCAACAGCGAACGCATTCCCCGCAGCTGGCAGCGTCAGTCAGCAAGGGAACGACAATCAATAGACCTTTGTCTTGTATGGAAGATTTCCCGTCCCTTGCTGCGGGGAGATTCTCTTTATTCCCAAACCGGACCAGCCGAAACCAAGATGGGAATATGCTAAAATTGGTCCGGGTCCAAGGCGTGCTTGTTAATAAATTCCAACCATTTTGAGCAGATTTTGATTCTTTCGTGACTAACAATGGCGTCCCGCACTTTTAACTTACTCTCAGAATTCAAACCCCAAGGCGATCAACCGAGGGCCATTAAACAGTTAGTGACCGGTCTCCAACAGGGTTTAAACCATCAGGTTCTCCTGGGGGTTACCGGCTCAGGGAAAACCTTTACCATGGCCCAGGTGGTTGCCCACATCCAAAAACCGACCCTGGTTTTGGCTCCTAACAAGACCCTGGCCGCCCAGCTCTATGGGGAATTTAAATCTTTTTTCCCGGAAAATGCCGTCGAATACTTTGTCAGTTACTACGACTATTATCAACCCGAAGCCTATCTCCCGCAAACCGACACCTATATAGACAAAGATTCTTCCATCAACGAGGCCATCGACAAAATGCGCCACTCCGCCACCCGTTCCCTGTTAACCCGAGAAGACTGTCTGATCGTCGCCAGCGTTTCCTGCATTTATGGACTGGGATCGCCGGAGGCCTATCAGGGGATGCTCCTCTCTTTGGAGGTCAACCAGGAGATGGCCCGGGAAACAGTCCTGGAACGTCTGGTTTCCATGCTCTATGAGCGAAACGACTTTGACTTCCATCGAGGCACCTTTCGGGTTCGGGGGGACGTGATCGAGATCTTTCCGGCCTACGAGGAAGACCAGGCCCTCCGTCTCTCTTTTTTTGGAGATATTCTTGAAGATCTCTCGACCATTGACCCCTTACGGGGACGGATCCTTGATCACCTCAAACAGGTCCACATCTTTCCCAACAGCCACTATGTGACCTCAACGGAAGGAATGGATCGGGCCCACCAGGCGATTGCCGAAGAACTGGAAGAACGAATCCGTTTTTTCCATTCTCAGAATAAACTGATCGAGGCCCAGCGCATCGAAGAACGAACCCGCTTTGATCTGGAGATGATGAAGGAACTGGGATACTGTCATGGGATCGAAAATTATTCCCGCCACTTAACGGGACGCCTCCCCGGCCAGCCTCCCCCCACCCTTCTGGAATATTTTCCCAAAGACTTTCTCCTCTTTATTGATGAAAGCCATCTGGCGGTCCCTCAACTTCAGGGCATGTACCGGGGCGATCGTTCCCGCAAAGAGACCTTGGTCGAATACGGCTTCCGTCTCCCGTCGGCCCTGGACAACCGCCCCCTCAATTTTGCCGAATTTGAAAATCTGGTCCATCAGGTCATCTATGTCTCGGCCACTCCCGCGGCCTATGAGTTGCAAAAAGCCGGCGGGGTGGTCGTCGAGCAGATCATTCGCCCCACCGGGTTAATGGATCCCAAGATTCGGGTATTTCCGGCCCACAATCAGGTGGAACACCTCAAGCAAGAGATTGAAAAACGGGTCTCCCGCCGGGAACGGGTTTTGGTCACTACCTTGACCAAACGTCTGGCAGAGAATTTAACCGAGTATTATCAGGAGGTCGGACTGAAAGTCCGCTATCTCCATTCCGATATCGATACCCTGGAACGGATTGAAATCCTTCGCGACCTTCGTCTGGGGGTCTTTGATTGTCTGATCGGAATCAATCTGCTCCGAGAGGGCTTAGACCTGCCGGAGGTCAGTCTGGTGGCCATCCTCGATGCCGACAAGGAAGGGTTCCTGCGATCCGCCCGTTCCTTAATTCAAACCTGCGGTCGGGCGGCCCGAAATATCTCCGGTGAAGTCTTTCTTTATGCCGACCACATCACCCGCTCCATGCAGGAGGCCATGGATGAAACCGAAAAACGGCGGGCCCAGCAGATGGCTTTCAATAAAAAAAACAAAATAACCCCGGTTTCGATCCAAAAAAACATTCAAGACATCCTTGCTTCAGTCTACGAGATGGATTATCATACCATTCCAACGGCCCAAGAGCCTTCAAAAGGATATATGGACACCAGGCAGATCCCCCAGCTCATTAAAGAGTTGAGAAAAAGGATGAAGGAGGCCGCCTCCCGCCTGGAGTTTGAAGAAGCCGCTGAATTGCGGGATCGGATTAAAGCCTTGCAGGAAGAAGACTTGCTCTGGAAATAAATCGGCAGAAGACCAGTTCGGAGTTCGGAATCGAGAAAAAATAATGCTATCTCCTCATCTCTTAACGGCCGGCCTAGTGGGTTTGATCCTTGGTCTAGTGATCACCGGTCTTTTAGGCTGGATGTTTTTTCGTCTGAGGACCGCCCAAAAAATATCCCAGGAGGTCCAACCCTATCAAGCCCAAATAGCCGTTTTGGAAGAACGTCTGAAGGCCCGGGAGACCGAAATCCAGGGGTTATCCGTCAAGACTCAGGAGACTGGTCGGGAGGTGGACGACCTTCGCAAAATCCTCTGGCAGGAAGGACAGGATAAGGCGGCCGCCCTAAAAGAAGCCGAACAACTCCTGGATCTAAAAGACCGGCTCAAGATCCGGGAATCGGAAATAAACCGTTTAACCGATGAAATTACCGGATTAAAACAAATCCAAACGGAACTGGAAACGACCTTGCATCAGGAACGTTTAGCGATGGAAGGGAAAATCATCTTTCTTAATGAAACGGCCAAAAAGATGGAAGATGCCTTCAAGGCCTTATCCGCCGAATCCCTGAGAAGCAACAATCAACAATTTTTAGACCTGGCGAAAGCCACTCTGGAAAAATATCAGTCTGAAGCCAAAGGAGACCTTGAACAACGCCAAAAAGCCGTAGAAAACATCATCTCCCCTTTAAAAGAAACCCTCGAGAAATATGCCCAACAGGTTCAATTCATGGAGGCCTCCCGTCAACAGGCCTATGGCAGTCTGACCCAATATCTGGAAACCATGGCGGCCACCGAGCAGCGGCTTCAGGCAGAAACCGGAAATTTAGTCAAGGCCTTGAGGGCCCCCCAGGTCCGGGGACGATGGGGAGAACTGACCCTCAGACGCGTCGCCGAATTGGCCGGCATGTCGGAACACTGCGACTTTATCGAACAGGAATCCATTAATCTCGAAGAAGGTCGCTTGCGCCCGGACATGATCGTCCGCCTGCCCAACAAGAAATGGGTGGTGGTGGATTCGAAATCCCCTCTCCAGGCCTATCTGGACTCCCTGGAAGCTCCGACGGAAGAAGAAAGAAAGATTAAACTTCGGGACCACGCCAGGCAGATCCAGGTCCACATGCAGAAACTGTCCTCCAAATCCTATTGGGATCAATTTCCCGAGGCCCCGGAATTTGTGGTTCTTTTTTTACCGGGGGAAAATTTTTTCAGCGCCGCCCTGGAACAAAATCCCAATCTGATCGAAGAAGGAATCAATCAAAAGGTCATCCTTTCCACCCCGACCACTTTGATCACCCTTTTACGGGCCGTCGCCTACGGCTGGCGGCAGGAGGCCTTGGCGGAAAATGCCCAGGCGATCAGCGAATTGGGAAAAACCCTTTATGAACGATTGGTTAAAATGGCCATGCATTTTGCGGAGCTGGGAAAGCAATTGGACAGATCCGTTCATTCCTACAACGAAGCCCTGGGGTCACTGGAAAGTCGAGTCCTGGTGACGGCCCGGCGTTTTAAAGAATTAGGAATCAGTTCAAAGGCCCCGGTCCCGGATCTTGGCCCCCTGGAAAAGAGCATCCGAAACCTTCAGTCTCCCGAATTTTGTTCCGAGATAGAATTAAAAGACACTCAACCAAAACCATAACCTTTGATGTCTCCGAAGAGAGTCACCTATGGAACTTCTAGATAAGACGAAAATCCTCCATCAGATCGCTAACGAAAATTATCTCCCTTCTCTTTCACCCCTGACCCTTCAGCTAATTGATATAGCGGCGAATGAACGCAGTTCCATTATGGACCTGACGCGCATCATCGAGCAGGACCCCGGGTTGACGGCTCGCCTGTTAAAGATTGTCAATAGCGCCTTTTACGGACACAAAGAAGAAATATCCTCCATTTCCTATGCCGTGATGGTGGCCGGATTCAAAAAAATTCGGATGATGGCCTTGAATATTTCCTTGAAAGACACCTTTCCTCTCGGAAAGGTCAACGGGATGGATTACGATTATTTCTGGAAAACCTCCCTCTACCGGGCCATTGTGGCCCAAGAGCTGACCAAAGGATCACCTCTTTCCGCCAGCCTTGATCCGGAGGAAGTCTTTACCGCCGGTCTGATCCTGGAACTCGGCTTATTGCTCTTATTCCATGTCTGCCCGGAGCCGTTAAAAGATTCTTTTCCCGGAGGCGACATTTCAATGAAGGAGGCCATTGCCTGGGAAGAAGAGCATCTGGGAATCAACCATCGAGAACTCGGGCGTTTGACCCTTCATCTCTGGCATTTTCCGGAACAGATCATAGACATTCAAAAAATCTATGGTCCCGAGGCCCTGAAAGAAGGACAGACGGATTTATGCCGGATACTGGAGATGGCCCGGATCTGTACGCAGCTTTTCCTCGGTTCGCGAGATGATTTTATCATCCTGCAGGAAATCGCTCGGTTATTAAAAATAAACGTCGATCGGATCAGTGAAATACTTTCAGAGGTCTTTTTTAAAGTCGAAGACCTGGCCAGAGAACTCCGGCTCCAGGTCAATTCTAACAATGATATCGTGGACGTCATGGAAAAGGCCAACCGAGCCTTGATCAAAATCAACGGCTCCCTGGAAGAAAACCTGAATAAAGTGGTCCGGCTCTTTTCTCAAAAAGACCAAGAGACAACCGACCGCCCCTTCCCTGGTTCCGCCGATCAAGCAAACACCTTGGAAAAGGCCCTGGATGCCGTAGCCCATGAGATCCGCAATCCCTTGGCGGTCATCGGCGGGTTTGCCCAGCGGCTGATCAAAAAGAGTGAAGACCAAATCAATGTCGCCCAATACGCCGAATTGATTACCCAGGAATCCCGACGTTTAGAGACGGTCCTGAATGACTTATTGGCCTATTCCAATCCCTATCAACCCGCCTTCCATACTCAGAACCTCGTCTCCGTCTTGGAGAAAAGCCTTGCAGGTCTTCAGGATGCTTTTGCAGAGAAAGGGATCAGCCTTGAAAAAAATTTCCCTAAAACGATGCTGCCCTATTCTGTGGATAGTCATAAATTTCAAGAAGCGTTCCGCCTCTTACTGGAAACCGTGCTCCCCTTTGCAGAAATGAATGATAAGCGTATCCGTCTTTCCCTCAACGCCCCCCCGTCCACCCCGGATATCCAAATCGAGATTGGAGTGAGAGGAGAATCCCTTAGCCCGGAAATACAAAAGACCCTTTCCGGTGAAGACTTTGCTGATCGAACCTTTGGGAAAGGTCTGGCTTTACCCAAAGCCCGAAAGATCATTGAGGCCCATGGCGGCCGGATTGAGATTAGCTGGGATGCTGAGGATAATCGGATCACTCTCCAACTTCCCGGTCCTGCCCGATTATAATCTATTTCAGATCCGCCCAATTATCCCCTACGGCGACCTGGACCAAGAGAGGGACCCGTAAAGTGATCACCCCTTCCATGATCTCTTTAACCAGAGATGTTAACCGGGAGACCTCCTCTTTCGGGGCTTCAAAAACCAGTTCATCGTGGACTTGGAGGAGCATGCGGGATCCCATCCGCTCTGTAGTCATGATTTCAGCAATCCGGATCATGGCCATTTTGATCAGATCCGCGGCGGTTCCCTGAATCGGGGTATTGATCGCCGTCCGTTCGGCAAACTGCCGGACCGCTCGATTGGAACTATCGATCTCTTCAATAAGGCGGCGGCGATTAAAAAGGGTGGTGACGATCTTCGTTTGACGGGCCTCGGCCAAGGTTTGATCAATATATTGTTTGACTCCCCGATATGTTAAAAAGTACTGGTCGATCATCACCTGGGCCTCCCGATTATTGATTCCCAGTTCTTTGGAAAGACCGAAGGCACTCATACCATAGAGGATCCCGAAATTGATCACTTTGGCCTGACGGCGCATCTCAGAGGTTATTGCCTCAGGGGACACACTGAAAAGTTCGGCCGCTGTCCGGCTGTGAATATCCTGACCGACCAGAAAGGCATCGACCAAGGTCTGATCGCCACTATAGTGGGCCAAAATACGCAATTCGATCTGGGAATAATCAAAGGAAAGCATCTTCCAGCCTGTTTCAGGGATAAAAGCCTGCCGAATCCTCCGGCCTTCTTCGGTCCGCACCGGAATATTCTGCAGATTGGGTTCGCTGCTGCTTAAGCGTCCGGTGGCGGTAATCGTCTGATTGAAGGAAGTATGCAGCCGCCCGGTCCGGGGCAGAATCAATTTCGGCAGGGCGTCAATATAGGTCGATTTCAGTTTATTCAGGGTTCGATAATTCCAGACCTCGGAAGCCAGGGGATAGCTGTAAGCCAACTCCTTCAGGACCTCCGCATCGGTGGACAGGCCCGTTTTCCCTTTGGTTTTTTTCCCCTGGGGCAGCTTCAGTTTTTCAAAAAGAATATAACTGAGTTGCTGGGGAGAATTAATGTTAAAGCGCTCGCCGGCCAGCAGATAAATCCGCTCTTCCAGTTCAAATAATTTCCCCTGAACCTCTTTGGAAAAATGGTTCAGGGCCTCCCCGTCTACCCGGATGCCGTCCATCTCCATCTGGGCCAGGACCGGAACAAGGGGCATTTCCATCCGATAAAAAAGGTCCTCCAGTCCTTCGCTCCGCAGAAGCGGGGCCAGCTTTCCGGCACAGGCCAAGGTCGCTTCAGCATCCTCCGCCCCGTAGGCAACGGCCTGATCGATGGGCACCTGGCTGAAATTAAGGGCCTTCGCTCCGGTCCCAACCACTTCTTTATAGGTGGTTAACCGTCGGTTCAAATATTCCCCGGCAATTTGGGTCAGGTTGTGCGTCCGGCGGGAAGGAGTCAACAAATAGGAGGCGATCATGGTGTCAAAGGCCTTCCCCCTGTAGGCCAGACCGTAGCGCTTCAGGATGATCCATTCGTATTTAACGTTTTGGCCGATCATGTCTATGTTTGAGTCTTCAACAATCTCCTTCAAGACATTTAAGACCCGGTCTACCGGTAACTGCTGAGGAGCCCCCAGATAACTATGGCCGACCGGCACATAGACCGCCTGCCCTTCCCGGAAAGACAGGCTGATCCCGACGATCTCCGCCCGCAGGGGATCTTCCGAGGTCGTCTCCAGATCCAGAGACACTCTCCCGTTCTTTTTAATCTCTTCCAGACAGGCCAGGAGGTCTTCCCAGACCAGGATTCCTTGATACTCCCGGGGAGATTGTTCCTCCTTCTTTGATTCCCCTCCTAATTCTTCCAAAAATTTTTTAAACCCTAATTCCTCAAAAAGATCCTTCAACTCCGGGATATCCTTCCCCTGGATCTTCAGGTCTGTTGCCGATAGATCCAGGGAGACCTTGGAATTTAAGGTGACTAACTGACGGGACAGCAGGGCCTGTTCCTTATATTGAAGGAGTCTCTCTTTCAATTTCGGCGGGGTGACGGCCGTTTCTTCGGCCAAAACCTTATCCAGAGATCCATGGGCCATGATCAATTTTACAGCGGTTTTTTCGCCGATGCCGGGGACCCCGGGCACATTATCGCTGCTGTCACCGGCCAGACCCATAACATCAACTAAACCGGCAGGGCTGGTCCCGAAGCGTTCCCGGACGGACTCCTCGTTTAAGATTTTATCCTTAAGGGTATCCCAGATCCGTATCTGTGGAGAAATGATCTGCATCAAATCCTTGTCCCCGGAGACAATGATCACTTCAAAGCCTCTGGCCTCCGCCTCTTTGGCCAAGGTGGCAATAATATCATCGGCCTCAAATCCCCCTTTTTCCACGATCGGTAAGCCATACAAACGGCTGACTTGTTTAATATAGGGAATCTGAACAACCAGGTCATCCGGCATGGTCGGGCGATGGGCCTTATATTGCCCATAGAGTTCATGCCGAAAAGTCGGCCCCTTGGCATCAAAGACCACAGCCAGATAATCGGGTTTTTCCTGGTCCAAAATTCTTCGAATCATCTGGAGATACCCGAAAATGGCCTGAGTCGGCATTCCTTGGGCATTGGAAAGACGTCCCAGGGCATAAAAAGCCCGGTAGATATAAGAACTGCCGTCAATTAAATAGAGTGTGGGTGCCAAAGCCATGTAGAAAATTCCTTCCTCCGACCCTTTATTTAGGCGCTTACGCTATTACATCTGAGAATTTATCTCTAAATTTTGGCGAGGGATTAATCCGCCATACCCCGCCAGGGGTGTGGCACCACGAAGCCTGCCAATACAGGATCCCTCGAACTCCGAACCGTATTTTCAGACGATGGGGATTGACCGATTTGCCTTTCCTCATTTTTTGGATTATAATAAAAAAAAGACAAAATGGGTAACATTAAAGAAAGGAGAGGACAATGGCTAAAGAAAAAGTCCCGATCAAACATTACCAGAACTTATCCAAACGCTTTCCGGAAGTCATCTCGGCAGTGGAGAATTTAGGCTCAGCCGTACGGGCCGCTGGCCCGCTTGAAGGGAAAACCGTCGAACTGATTCAATTGGCCGGAGCAGCGGCCATGCAATCCGAAGGTTCCGTCCATTCCCACACCAGGCGAGCCCTAAAGGCCGGAGCAACCCAGGAAGAGATCAATCACACACTGGTCCTTCTGATCTCGACCATCGGATTTCCCCGGGCCTCGGCCGCCCTGAACTGGGCCCAGGATATTATCGCCAAAAAAAATAAAAAATGAATAAGGATCATGCCGTTAATTCCCGTTCGTGATCTTGAAATCTATTATGAACACCACGGCCGCGGCCCCCGGCTGCTCTGTATCAGCGGGACCAATGGAGACCTGCGCCGTTCTCCGACGATCTTCCAGTCTCCCCTGGCCGAGCACTTCGAGATTCTGGCCTATGACCAACGTGGTTTAGGCCGGACCTCCCGACCGGATATCCCTTACACCATGGCAGACTACGCTGCTGATGCCGATGGTTTAATGCAGGCTCTGGGCTGGGATCGTTGTTCTGTTCTGGGGATCTCCTTTGGCGGGATGGTCGCTCAGGAATTGGCCCTGAATTTTCCTTATCGTCTGGAACGACTGATTTTGGCCTGCACCAGCAGCGGCGGTCAAGGGGGGGCCTCCTATCCCCTCCATGAATTGACGGGTCTGTCCCTGGACGAATATGTGCGACGGACCCTTTTCCTCGCCGATACCCGTCGGGATGAAGCCTGGCAGGCGGACTATCCCGATCAATTTCGAAACCTCATCGAACTGACCAAAGCCGGCCTGGAAATAGGGGCCGATGAACTTGGACGTCAAATCGGCCGGAAGAGACAACTGGAGGCCCGGGCTTTGCATGATACCTATGACCGCCTGCCGGCCCTCACACTGCCGGTCTATATCTGCGGCGGCTTATATGACGGCATTGCCCCTCCGGCCAATCTCCAGGCCCTGCAGCAACGAATTCAAGGATCTCGATTGGAGCTGTTTAAAGGAGGCCACCTCTTTTTTCTCCAGGATCCTCGGGCCTTCGAGGGCATGAAGGCTTTTTTACAAGGTGAGACAACCGGTTGATTTACCCATCACTCAAAAGACATCCAGACCAAGAGAAGGACCATGTTCAATCATTCAAAAAATAAAAACTTCCTAAAACTGCTACGGATCATCCCCTTTAGTCTTCCGAAGGTTTATAAACCAAAACAGAAGACATTCCTTTTTATTTGGGCCTTATGCCTTTTTCTTTCCCTGATGCCCCCGGCCCTGGCCCAGCCTCCATCTTTACCCCAGGGATTTGTTTATCTCGATCAGATCATTCCGGAGATTACTCTGGACCTGCGTTATGCCTCCGGCAATAATTTTATCGGCCAAACCGTCGACGGCTATCTAAACCGAAAAGGAATTCTTTCTCAAAAGGGTGCCCTGGCCTTACAGAAGGTCCAAGAAGATCTTCGACCTTTCGGCCTGGGCCTCAAAATTTATGATGCCTATCGACCCCAACGGGCGGTGAATCATTTCATCCGCTGGGCCAAAGACCTGCAAGACACTAAAACAAAAAAGGCCTATTATCCTATGGTCAAAAAAGAGGATCTGTTCCGCTTAGGCTACATCGCCGACAGGTCCAGTCATTCCCGGGGCAGCACCGTCGACCTGACCATCATCAGTCTGGGCGACAAAAAAGAAATCGACATGGGAACCGGTTATGACTGGTTCGGCCAAGAATCCTGGCCGGACAATCCGACTGTTTCTCCGGAGCAGCGGGCCCATCGTCTCCTCCTTCAGACGTTGATGACCAAACACGGTTTTGCCCCCTACCCACAGGAATGGTGGCATTTTACGCTTAAAGAGGAACCCTTTCCGGAGACCTATTTCGACTTTCCGGTTCAATAACAATTCGTGAGTGAGTGAATCTTACCAGGCAATCACTCGAATCATTCAGGTCCAGACATGGAAAAAGGTCTTCAATGGAAAATAGATCGGTCTACTTAGGTGCGGGAATTGGAGAAGACCTCTCCCGTATTGCCAAACGGGTGGCCGGGATCACCGTTTCGGCCATCAAGCAGATGCCGGTGCTGGCGGCAAAGGTACCCGATACCGTTTCTCTCGGCCAGGGCATTCCCTCCTTCGGCACCCCTTCATTCATCACCGAGGCGGTCATCCAGGCCCTGCGAGAAGATGAACGGATCGGCAAATATTCCCTGCAGCCCGGCTTGCCGGACCTGAAAAACGAAATCAGCCGTTTTCTTACCCGGTCGAAAGGTGTGACGGTAGATCCGGACCAGGAACTTTTCATCAGTTGCGGCGCCATGGAGGCCCTGGCCGGGACGATCTGCACGGTGGTGGAGCGGGGCGATGAGGTCTTGATCCCTTCTCCGAATTATGCCTCCCACATCGAACAGATCCTTTTTGCCGAAGGCCGGCCGGTCTTTGTCCCCTTAATCGAAGAGGAAGGGTGGCGCCTGGATATCGAGGGCTTCAGAAAGGCGGTGACTCCTCGAACAAAAGCGATTTTAATCTGCAACCCCATGAACCCCACGGGGTCGGCCTTTGGGGACGCCGAGATCCGGGCCGTGGCCGAACTGGCTATAGAAAATGACCTTTTGGTTATCGCCGATGAGGCCTATGACTTTCTGGTATACGCCCCGCAAAATCACACCAGCTTTCTGACCATACCTGAAATCCGGGACCGCCTGATCGCCGCCTTCAGTTTTTCCAAAATGTATTGCCTGACCGGGTGGAGGGTGGGCTACCTTGTGGCACCCTCATCACTGATCAATCAGATCCTCAAGGTCCACGATGCCTTTGCTATTTGTGCCCCCACCATTTCTCAGTACGCCGCCCTGGCGGCGCTGCGGGCAACAAACGGTGCAGATGGAGAAGGAGACCGGTTTATCCGTACCCTGGTCGCCGCTCTGGATAAACGCCGTCTTTTGACCTGTCAACGCCTGGACCGGCTTTCGGGGCTCTTCTCCTATCAAAAGCCCCAAGGGGCTTATTATGTTTTCCCGCGAATCGTCCCGGCCCAAAACGATTCCATCACCTTGGCCCTGCGCCTCCTACACGAAGCCCAGGTGATCAGCATCCCGGGAAGCGCCTTCGGTCCCACCGGAGAAGCACACCTCCGTTTTTCTTTTGGGGGCACTGAAGACGAGATCAATTTAGCCTTTGACCGGATTGAGCAGTGGGCGGCCAAGACAGAAATCTGATTGGGTTTTAAATTTTTTGTCAATGAAATCTGAGGAATTATCTCTCACTTTCAAGTTAAGGAGGAATCAGGGGCCTTGTTTTTAGTGCCGGTCGACTATGTCGACCTTTGAAAGAGGCTTCCATTCGGAAGCCGAATGTCCACCTTTACTCCGACGCATCGAATCACGGTGGAGAAGAGGAAGCATGGGTCAAAAGCAGGCCTTCATCCAGGCGGGCAACAGGCATTGGAGTATGCCCTATTTTGAATCAACTTAACCATTCGGGCCGGATTATCCCTTTAAGTAACCTTTGGACATCCCCTAAAAACAAGACCCCTGATTCCCTAAATTTCAAATATCTTTGGCTAGGTTTTCCTTAAACCTTACACCTT
>Ga0233425_10003216_pt1 | contig 30266 bp, 31 predicted proteins | sample Watercolumn_Towu_2_FD_181712 | JGI IMG/M metagenome (GOLD analysis project Ga0233425, IMG submission 181712) | Freshwater microbial communities from Lake Towuti, South Sulawesi, Indonesia - Watercolumn_Towuti2014_140_MG | ecosystem: Environmental > Aquatic > Freshwater > Lake | place...
GGAAGATGCCGAGCTGGTACTGGGCGTCGAGCTGGCCGAGCTCGGCGCCCTTGCTGAAGTGCGCCAGGGCGGTGCGGTAGTTCTGCACGGTGCCGCGCCCCTGCAGGTAGGCCATGCCCAGCAGGTATTCGGCCTCCGGGTGGGTGCGGCCGGCGGCGGCCTGGATCCAGGGCAGGGCCTGGGCGTATTCGCCCCGCTGCCAGAACGTGCGGCCCAACTCGTACTGGGCCTGGGGCTCGCCGCGCTTGGCGGCGGCCAGCATGTTTCTGGCCGCTTCGCTGTCGTCGATCTGGGCGGCGGTGGAGCCGGACGGTTTTCCCGGTTCGTTTTCCTGGAACAGCCCGAACACCACGGCCACCGCCAGCAGGCCGGCCACGGCCAGGCCGGTCATGAACTTGCCCTTCAGTAGTGGGGTTTCGACGCGGAAATGGCGCTTGCAGGCGCGGCAGCGGTAGGTGGTGCGGGAGGCCTGGCCGGCGTGCCTGTGGGACAGGCGGACCTCGGCGCTGCCGCAGTGGGGGCAGCGTATGCCGTCCTTGCCCGCTCCGGCGTGAGCCGGCTCGTCATCCACCCCCGCCGGGACATCATCCTCGAAGGCGGAAAGGCGCTTGGGGTCGGAGGGGAGCGACATGGGCGGGTTAGGGCAGGCTGTCGTTATCTTGGCGGCAAGGGGCGCGGGGATTGTAATTCAAGCCGGCCGCGCTTGCCGGCCCAGGAAAGCGCCCAGCGCCATGCCGGCGCAGGCCATGAGGAAGCCGGCGAACTGCGGCGGCAGGGGCGCCTCGCCCTCGGCCAGGAAGATTTCCATGGGCAGCCAGGTGGCGAGGCCGAGCGCGATGGCCAGGTAGGCGCCCGCCGTATTGGCGCGGCGCCAGTAGAGGCCGGCCGCCAGCGGCACGAAGGCCACCACCAGGGTCACCTTGTAGGCGTTCTCCACCATCTGGTGGATGCCGGTCTTCTGGCCCAGCGCCCACAGGGCGTAGAGGGTGACCAGGAGCGAGAAACCCGCGACGACCCAGCGGGTGATGGCCAGCAACTGCTGTTCCGGGATATGCCGGCGGCGGGTGATGAAGTCCTTGATGACGTTCTCGGAAAGGGTCACCGAAGGCGCCAGCAGCGTGCCGGAGGCGGTGGACATGATGACCGACAGCAGGGCGCCGTAGAACACCACCTGGGCGAACAGGGGCAGGTGCGCCTTGACCAGTTCCGGCAGCAGCTTTTGGCTGTCCTCGGCCAGCCACTTCGCGGCCAGGGCCGGGTCGATGAGGTTGGCGGAATAGGCCAGGAACAGGGGCACGGCGGCGAACAGGAAGTAGGCGGTGCCGCCCAGCACCGTGCCCCAGACCGCGACGCTCTCGTTCTTCGACGAATTGGCGCGCTGGAACACGTCCTGCTGCGGGATGGAACCGAAGCCCATGGTGAGCAGGCCGGAGAGGAAGGCCAGCATGGCCACGGCATTGAGTTCCGGCCAGAAATTGAACTTGCCGTTGGCGGCGGCGTGCTGGATCACCGGCGCCACGCCGCCGGTCAGGCCGGCGATCAGCCAGGCGATGTAGAACAGGCCGAGGACGATGACGATCATCTGGAAGAAGGTGGTCAGCGCCACCGACCACATGCCGCCGTAGAGGGTGTACATGAGCACCACCGCGGCGCCGATGAGGATGCCCTGGGACTGGGTGACGGCGCCGTCGGAGAGCACGTTGAACACCAGCCCCAGGGCGGTGACCTGGGCCGAGACCCAGCCCAGGTAGGACAGGGCGATGGCCAGGCCGGTGACGACCTCGACGTTGCGGTCGTAGCGGGCGCGGTAGAAGTCGCCGATGGTCAGCAGGTTCATGCGGTAGAGCTTGCGCGCGAAGAACAGGCCGAACAGCACCAGGCACAGGGAGGCGCCGAAGGGATCGGAGATCAGCCCGCCCAGGTCCTCGCGCAGGAAGGTGGCGGGGATGCCCAGCACCGTCTCGGCGCCGAACCAGGTGGCGAACACCATGGCCATGACGATGTAGATGGGCAGACTGCGCCCGGCGGCGATGTAGTCCCTGGCGTTGTGCACCTTGGTGGCGGCGTACATGCCGATGCCGAGGGAGATGACCAGGTAGAGGATGACGAAGCCGAGCAGCATGGTGGCGAATCCTTCGTGATTCAGTGCCTTGAACAGGGCCGCATTTCCCCCACCCTGCCCGCCCCCGCTTGCGGGAGAGGGTTCCCAAGCCATGAGGCCGGTATCGCTACCCCCTCCCCGTTCACGGGGAGGTTGGGGTGGGGAGTCAACGCAACTTGATTTCCGTCCAGATGCGGTTCAGCACGCGCCGGCTCCTGCGGTCCAGGTCGCGCATCATCTCCAGCCGGCCCAGCGTCGCCGCATCGGGAAAAACGGCGCGATTATCGGCGATTTCCGGGTGGATGTAGGCCATGGCGGTGCGATTGGGGTTGCCTGAGCCGGTCAGGTTGGTCAGTTCCGCCGAATTGCCGCCGTCGAGCATGAAGTCGATGAAGCGCAGGGCGAGCTCGGGGTGGCGGCCGGTCCTGTGCAGGACCATGGAATCCAGGGCCAGCACCGCGCCCTCCTTCGGGATGGCATAGCCGATGTGGAAGGGCCGGCCAGCCTTTTCCGCGTCGGCCCGGGCCTGGAACATGTCGTTGGAATAGCCGTGGGCCAGCCAGATGTTGCCCACGGTCAGCTCCTTGATGTAGCTGGAGGCGTTGAAGGCCGCCCAGTAGGGCTTGGCGCGCAGGATCAGGTCGCGCGCCTGCTTCCATTTCGCCTCGTCGGTGTCGTTGATGGAATGTCCCAGGTAGCGCATCGCCGCCGCAATCAGTTCGCGCTGGGAATCCAGCACCGTCACCCGCCCTTTGAGTTTCTCCAGGTGGCGCGGCTCGAAGATCAGCGCCCAGGTGTCGGTGGGCAGGTTCAGGGCCTGGAGCTTCTCGACGTTGTAGCCGATCAGGGTCAGCGTGTAGGCGTAGGGTACGGAATAGCGGTTGCCGGGGTCGAAGAAGGCGTTCAGGAATTCCGGCTTGAGGTTGCCGAGGCGGGTGAGCCGGGTTTTATCGAGGGGCCGTAGTTGTTTCGAGCGGATCAGGGCCTCCACCGCGTTGCCGGTAGGTACGATCAGGTCGTAGCCCGATGCCCCTGCCGCCAGCTTGGCCAGCATCTCCTCGTTGTCCGAGTAATAGTCCTGCACCACCTTGCAGGCACACTCCGCCTCGAAGCGGGCAACGGTGCGCTCGGAGATGTAGTTGTTCCAGTTGTAGAGGTAGAGGGTGTCGGCGGCGTGCAGGGCGTGCGTCGCCAGGAAAGCGATGAAGAACCAAACCCCAATCAAGATAGATTGGCGGCGGTTTTGCCCCCTCTCCCGCAAGCGGGAGAGGGTTGGGGAGAGGGTGGTTTTTCGGGATTCGGACAGGCCAGTGTCCCTCTCCCCCAGCCCCTCCCCCGCCTGCGGGGGAGGGGGGTGACCAAACAGGCAGGCCATCACGCCCCTCCCTTCATGAAGCCCTTGTCCAGCCGCGACGCGGCGATGACCAGCACCAGGGTCAGCAGCATGAGCAGGGTGGACACCGCGTTCACCTCCGGCGTCACCGCGATCTTGATCATGGAGTAGATCTGCAACGGGAGCGTGGATACGCCCACGCCGGCGGTGAAGAAGGTGATGACGAAATCGTCGATGGACAGGGTAAAGGACATCAGGAAGCCCGCCACCACCGCCGGCAGGATGAGGGGGAAGGTCACCAGGCGGAAGGTGGTCCACGGGGTGGCGCCCAGGTCCCGGGCCGCCTCGAAGAGGCTCTCGTCCATGCCCGCCAGGCGGGCGCGCACGATGATGGCGACGAAGCCGATGGAGAAGGTGATGTGGGCCAGCAGCACCGACAGCATCCCCAATGTGAGATGCAGGACCTGGATGAAGAACACCAGCAGGGACACCCCCAGCAGGATTTCCGGCATGGCCACCGGCGTGATCACCAGCAGCGGCAGCCAGCGCGGGTTGTAGCGGTGGATGGCGAGCCCCGCCAGGGTGCCCAGGAAGGTCGCCGCCAGGCTGGCGGTGAGGGCAATGAACAGGGAATTGCGCGCCGCCCGCAGCATCTCCGCGTCGGCGAACAGCACCCGGTACCAGTCCAGGGTGAAGCCCACCCACTCGGCGTTGAGGCGGGAGTCGTTGAAGGAATAGGCCACCACTACCGCCAGGGGTACGTAGAGGAAGGCGAAGGTGGCGCCGGCGGCGAGGTAAAGCGGCCAGCGCTTCGAACTTCTCCCTCCCCCCCGGGGGGAGGGTCGGGGAGAGGGAAAAGTATTGGTGTCAGTCATGGCTGTTTTCACTGGTACGGCCCTCTCCCCCAGCCCCCGCTCCGCGCCCAGCTTTGCATAGCCGGCTGGCTGCCTCGGCGCGAAGCATGCTTCGCGCAAGCCCGCCTTCGCACCGCTCGCGGGCGAGGGGAGTGGCGTGAGCCGCTGATGCGGCTGAATTGTGGAATGGCAGTCTACGCATGGGCCCGCCTCGCCTTGCCCGCCCAGGCCGCCAGCCAGGCCAGGGCCAGCACGCACACGGTGAGCACGATGGACAGGGTGGCGCCGAAGGGCCAGTCGCGCACGCCCAGGAACTGGTCCTTGATCAGGTTGCCGATGAGCATGTCGCGGGTGCCGCCCAGGATGTCGGGGATCGCGAACATGCCCAGTACCGGGATGAACACCAGGGCCGAGCCGGAAAACACCCCCGGCAGGGATAAAGGCCAGGTCACCCGCCAGAAGCGCTGCCAGGCGCCGGCGCCCAGGTCCTGGGCGGCATCCAGCAGCACCGGGTCGTGCTTCTCCAGATTGGTGTAGAGGGGCAGGATCATGAAGGGCAGGTGCACGTAGACCATGCCCACCAGCACCGCGAAGGGCGAGAACAGCAGGCTCGCCGGCCCCAGCCCGAAGGCGCCGAGCAGGCCGTTCACCAGTTGGGCGAAGGCCGCCTGGGGGCCCAGGATGATCATCCAGGCGTAGACCCGGATGAGGAAGTTGCTGGCGAAGGGCAGGATCACCAGCAGCACCAGCAGGTCCCGGTGCTGCTTCGGGCTGCGGGCGATGAGCCAGGCCACCGGGTAGGCCAGGATCAGGCAGAGCAGGGTGGAGACCGCCGCCACCAGGAAGGAGCGCAGGAATATCTCGGCGAACAGCCAGTCGCTGGCGAAGAAGCGGTAGTTCTCCAGGGTGAGGCCGAACTCCCGGCCGTCGCCCGGGTCGGTGAGGGGCGCCAGGCCGCCGAACTCGCCCGGGTACTGGAACGACGCCAACACGACGATGAGGGCCGGGGCCAGGAAGAAAGCGAGCAGGAACAGGGTGGGCGGCGCGGTGATCGTCCACTTGCCGGACATCTCCCCCCTTTGGAAAAGGGGGGTTGGGGGGGATTCAGCACGGATATTCCGTGACGAACGCCTCGGAAATCCCCCCTGCCCCCCTTTTGCAAAGGGGGGTAAAGGACGGGGTCGCTCAATCCGGGACATAGTGTCCGGCCTCCCGGGCCCAGCTCACCGTCACCCGGTCGCCGACCTCGAAGAAGCGCGCACGGCCCGACGCGTCGTTGGCGCGCAGGGCGGACAGGCGGAAGCCGATGTCCAGCTCCACCTGATAGGTCGTGACGTCGCCCACGTAGAGGAAATCGCGCACCGTGCCGGGGAAACGGTTTTCTTCCCCCTTTTCCAAAGGGGGACTGAGGGGGATTTCACCCCCCTCCGCCTCGCCGCCCGTTGCGAGAATCCCCCCCAGCCCCCCTTTTCCAAAGGGGGGAGACACCCGGGCGGAGGAAATCCGCACCTGTTCCGGACGCAGGGCCAGCACGCCGGTGTCGCTGGCCGCCTCCGAAGCCGGCGCCAGGATTACCCCCAGCCCTTCCGCCATCAGGCGCAACTCGCCGTCGCGCCGTTCCAGCACCCGCGCTTCCAGCAGGTTGCAGTTGCCGATGAAGTCCGCCACGAAGCGGTTGGCGGGAAAGCCGTAGATGCGGGAGGGCGCGTCCAGCTGCTCGATGCGCCCCCGGTTCATCACCGCGATGCGGTGGGACAGGGCCAGGGCCTCGGGCTGGGCGTGGGTGACGAAGACGAAGGTGACGCCCACCTCGCGCTGCAGCTTGATCAGTTCAAGCTGCATCTCCTCGCGCAGCTTCAGGTCCAGGGCGCCCAGGGGCTCGTCCAGCAGCAGCAGGCGCGGCCGGTTCACCAGGCCCCGCGCCAGGGCCACGCGCTGCTTCTGGCCGCCGGAAATCTCGTGGGGATAGTGATCGGCCAGCTCGCCCAGATGCACCTGCTCCAGGGTTTCCTCCACCCGCCGCTTCAGCTCCGAATCCGGAACCTTGGCCATGCGCAGGGGAAAGGCCACATTCTGGCCCACGGTGAGATGCGGGAACAGGGCGTAGCTCTGGAACACGGTGTGGATGGGCCGATTTTCCGCCGGCGTGCCCGCCAGGTCGCGGCCATCCAGAAGGATCCGGCCCTCATCCGGCAGATCGAATCCGGCGATCATGCGCAGGATGGTGGTCTTGCCGCAGCCGGACGGCCCCAGCAGGGTGAAGAACTCGCCGCTGTCCACGGCGAAGCTGACGTTCTTGACCGCCTCGAAGTCGCCGAAACGGCGGGTGATGTCCCGGATTTCAAGCAGTGCCATGATTTCCCGCAGCCCGGTTCTCGCTGGTTCCAGTATGGGCGACAACGCCGAGAAGGCCATCGTGGAATACAGGGAATATTTCGCGGCCTGGAGCCGTTCGAAGAGGCTCTATTCGCGTTGAGTGTGGATGACCTTGAAAGCCCCGAATCCTGGGTCCCCCCCTTTGGAAAAGGGGGGAGAGGGGGGATTTTTCCATGGCTGGGGCGAACTGAACCCGGGTTAAATCCCCCTTGGTCCCCCTTTACGAAAGGGGGAAGAAAACCAGGCTGGCGCACTGTGCGAGATACACAGTTAACGCGAATAGAGCCTTCGAATACCCGGCAGTTAGAATCCGCCAACCCCTTTTCCCCACGCGCCGCGTTTGATCGCATGCCTATGGACGACCCCCGCACCGACGAGGCCCTCATGCTGGCCTACCGCGACGGCGACGCGGTGGCCTTCGAGGCGCTCTACGGGCGCTGGCGCGGCCGCCTGTACCGCTTCCTGGCCCACCAGGCGCGGGACGAGGCGGACGAGCTGTTCCAGGACGTCTGGATGAAGGTGGTGGGCGCCCGGGCGCACTACGAGGTGGCGGCGAAGTTCTCCACCTGGTTGTTCCGCATCGCCCACAACCGGCTCATGGACCACTTCCGGGCCCGGGGCCGGGGCATCGTCGAGCTTTACGACGATCCCGAGGACGACCCCGCCGAGCGTATGCCGGCGCCGGCGGAGGAAGCGCCCCCGGCCCTGCTGGCGCGCCGCCAGGCGGCCCGGTACATCCTCGACTGCCTGGACGCCCTGCCGGCGCCCCAGCGGGAGACCTTCCTCATGGCGGAGGAGAGTGGCATGACCCTGGAAGAGATCGCCAACGCCGCCGGCGTCGGCCGGGAAACCGCCAAGAGCCGGCTGCGCTACGCCCTGGACCGGCTGCGCCGCTGTCTGGCCGGATTGAGAGAGACGGGTGACTGAGATGATTGAGCGCGACCCCCTGCTGAGCGAAGCCTACCGGGACGCAGACCACCCGGCGCCACCCCCGGCCCTGGACGCCGCCGTCCTGGACGCCGCGCGCCATGCCGTGGCTCCCGCGCCCCACCGCCGCTGGTTCGCCTGGGCCGCCCCCATGGCCACCACCGCCGTGCTGGTGCTGGGCCTGTCCATGCTGCTGCGCATCCGGGAAGAAGCCCCCGAGACCCTGCGGGAAGCCCCGCCCCCGTCGCCGGCCGCCCGGAGCGAACCGGCGCCCACGGCGTCGCCAGGCACACCGGCCGATCTGGCGGCGCAACCCGCGCCGGCCGCCAAGGCGAGCGATGCCGCAGGCCTGCCCGGGGCGGGGCGTGGGGCCGCAGCGCCCGCCGAAGCCCGATCCGCGCCCGCCGCCGCCCCGGCACCGGCTGCCCTCCCGCCGACGCCCGCACAGCAGGCTGCCAGTGCGGAAACCTTGGCGGCCCCCCAGGCCGTCCCGGAACCTCGCCCCTTCCCGGCCCCGGCGGCTTCGACGCCACAACGCGATGCGCTCCGCCTGGCGGCGCCGGCGCCCGTTGCCGCCAGCCCTGCTTCCCGGCAGGCCGACCGCCTGCAGCGCGCCGCGCCCGCAGCCGCGCCGGCCGGGGAGGCCGCGCCCGCCTTCAGCCAGGGCATGGGCAAGCTCAAGGCCGCCAGCCCGGCGGCCGAGGGCCCGGAACATTGGGTGGAAACAATCCGCCAGCTGCTGCGCCAGGGCCGGGGCGAGGAGGCGCGGAAAGCGCTGGAGGAATTGCGCCGGCGCTATCCGGAATTCGCGTTGCCGGAGGACTTGCGGGCGATCCGCTGAGAGTGCGGCGGGGTTCTAGACAGGCGGCACGACCACCGCGGGCGTCACGCCCAGCCGCTTCGCGCGTCGGGAAAGACGCCGGTCATCAAAGCGCAGAAACGCCTCGCAATGGCTGCTGGCCAACAGGTGCAGGGCATCGGCGAAATCCAGGCCGTCGGCATGCCAGGCCAGGGCGTCGGCGACGCGGGGCCATTCCTCGACACTGACGTTGGCGAGGCCGAGCAGATGCTTGACCACCCGGACGAAGTCCTCGGCGGCAAAGTCATAGAAGGCCCGCAGTACCCATTCCAGTTCCAGCACGACGGTCAGGGGCACGAACAGCCGGGGCGATTCGGCCAGGATACGGTGTGCGATGGGGCGTTGCCGGGCGGCTTCCGGATCGGCCGGGTCGTCCACGTAGAAGCGGGCCAGGATATGGGTATCAAGGGCGATCATCGGGGCTTTCCCGCATGGCGGCGGCCACGTCGAAATCGGCCAGCCGCCGTTTGCCCGGCCGCTTGCACACCAGCATGCCGAAGCCGTCCTCGGCCTTGGTGGGCGCGACCTGCCGCTTGACCTCGGCGCGGATGACCTGGCCCTCCAGGCTGAAGTCCAACTGGCAGCCGGGCGTGATGCCCAGCCGGCGGCGGATGTCCACCGGGATCACGACCTGGCCTTTGTCCGAGACGGTGACGGTCGACATGGCGTTGCCCTTCTCTTACCTGGTAAGAAACCACGGCATGGGCTTTCGCCCGCGCGGGCATGACGGCGACGCGAGAATTTGTCCGCGGGAAAAGGGTCGGTTCGGTGCTTTATGCCGCCACCCGCTCAATCTTTTCGTACTCCTCCGCCTTTTCCCTTGCCAATGCCCATAAATCCAGGGCTTCCTGCATTCTCAGCCAGCTTTCCGGCGTGGTGCCGGTCAAGCGGGCGAGGCGCAGGGCGAAATCGGCGCTGAGGGCACGCTTTTCGTGGAGCACTTCGGACACGGTCAGACGGCTGACGGACAAGCGTTGGGCCAGTTCGGTCTGGGTGAGTCCCAAGGCGGGCAGCACGTCTTCCCGCAGGATGGCGCCGGGATGGGTGGGTTTGCGGTTGGGATCGCGCAGGCTCATCAGTGATAGTCCTCCAGGTCGATGTCGATGGCGTCCTCGCCTTCGAAAGCAAAGGTGATGCGCCAGTTACCCGATACGCTCACGGCGTACCGCTTCGGGTTGAAGCCGGCGAGTCCGTGAAAACCAAAGCCTGGCAGGTTCATGTCTTCCGGACGGCCCGCCGCGTCCAGTCTGTCCAGCAAGCGCTCGATCCGGGCCGCATGCTTGGGGTTGATGCCTTTCTTCTCGCTGGCGGTGAAGAACCGCATCAGGCCTTTATGTCGGAAGTTGCGGATCATGGCGGCAAGTGTAATCCGGAAGATTACAAATTTGGCTGTATTTGTCGTGCTTAACCCCGTTCCCCGCCCGCCGTCGTTTACGCGGATGTCCTTCCCACCCCTCTGGAGCCCATCATGCTGAAACGACTGCTTGCCCTCACCCTTCTCGCCACCAGCCTGCCTGTCCAGGCGGGGCGCCTCCTGGACATGGAAATCGTCGACCGGGCCACCGGCCAGACCCTGGATACCTACCGGCACCGGGGCCAGCATTGGGTCGCGGGCAATCCCGGCGACCGCTACGCGGTGCGGCTGGTGAACCGCAGCGGCGAGCGCGTGCTGGTGGTGTTGTCGGTGGACGGGGTCAACGCGGTGAGCGGCGAGACCGCGGCCCCCAACCAGGCCGGCTACGTGCTGGACCCCTGGGAGCGCGCCGAGATCGCCGGCTGGCGCAAGAGCCTGAAGGAGATCGCCCAGTTCTATTTCACAGCCCTGCCGGATTCCTACGCCGCCCGCACCGATCGGCCCGACAACGTCGGTGTCATCGGCGCGGCGGTGTTCCGGGAGAAGGCGCGGCCGCAACCGGTCAAGCCTTACATCAGCCAGGCGGTGCCGGGGGCCCGGGCCGAGCGCCGGGCGGCGGAGGCCAGCGCCGACACGGCCGCGTCCGCTTCAGCCCCCGCCCCGGCGGCCAAGGCCCTGCGCGAGGCGGAGCGCCTGGGCACCGGCCACGGCGAGCGGGAATACGCGCCCACCCAGTACACGGGCTTCGAGCGCGCCGCTTCGTCGCCCGCCGAGGTGCTGAGCCTGCGCTACGACAGCCGGGACAATCTGGCGGCCCGGGGCATCCTTCCCCGGCCCACTCCCTATACGCCGGAACCCCGGCCCTTCCCCGGCGGCTTCGTGCCGGACCCGAGGGGGTGAGGGGACGCCTCAGGCGCCCAGCAGGTTCATGACGACCAGGGCCGCCAGCAGGACGGCGATGACGCCCAGCCAGCGGTTGCGCGCCCGCTGCTGGGCAAGCAAGACGGAGAGGCCGCTTTCGAGCTGGGCCAGCCGGTCCTCCCGCAGGGCGCGGTGCACCAGGCGCGGCAGCTGGGGCAGCACGGTGCCGATGAAGGGGGCTTCCTCCTTGAACACCCGTACCCAGCCGCGCCAGCCCATCTGCTCGCTCATCCAGCGTTCCAGGAAGGGCTTGGCGGTGGCCCACAGGTCCAGGTCCGGATCCAGATCCCGGCCCAGGCCCTCGATGTTGATGAGGGTCTTTTGCAGCATGACCAGTTGCGGCTGGATTTCCATGCCGAAGCGACGGGAGATCTGGAACAGGCGCAAGAGCACCTTGCCGATGGCGATGTCCTTGATGGGGCGGTCGAACACCGGCTCGCACACCGCCCGGATGGCGGACTCGAAATCCTGGGGCGGCGTGTCCGCCGGCACCCAGCCGGATTCGATGTGGGCCAGGGCGGCCTTCTGGTAGTCCCGGTTGAAGAAGGCCAGGAAGTTGCGCGCCAGGTAGTTCTTGTCCGACTCGTTGAGGGTACCCATGATGCCGAAGTCCAGGGCCACGTACTTGCCGTCGTCCCGGACCAGGATGTTGCCCGGGTGCATGTCGGCGTGGAAGAAGCCGTCCCGGAACACCTGGGTGAAGAAGATCTCCACGCCGGCCTTGGCCAGCTTCTTGATGTCGACGCCGCGCCGCCGCAGCTCGTCCGCCTGGGAGATGGGGATGCCGTCCATCCAGGTCATGACCATGACCTCCGGCGTGCAGTAGTCCCAGTGCACCTCGGGCACGGCGAGCAGGGCGGAATCGCGGAAGTTGCGCCGCAATTGGGAGCAGTTGGAGGCTTCCCGCACCAGGTCCAGCTCGTCGTCCAGGTGCTTGGAGAATTCCGTCACCACTTCCCGGGGCTTGAGGCGCTTGCCGTCGAACCAGAGCTTTTCGATGAGGCCGGCGATGGCGTAGAGGATTTGCAGGTCGTGGCCGATGACGGTCCGGATGCCCGGGCGCAACACCTTCACCGCCACCTTCTCGCCGGATTTGAGCCGCGCCCGGTGCACCTGGGCCACGGAGGCCGAGGCCACCGGGGCGTCCTCGAATTCCGCGAACACCGCGTTCGCCTCCCGGCCGTAGGCGGCCTTGATGACGGCCTTGGCCTGGGCGCTGGGGAAGGGCGGCACCCGGTCCTGGAGCTTGGCCAGTTCGTCGGCGATGTCGGGCGGGATCATGTCGCGCCGGGTGGACAGCATCTGGCCGAACTTGACGAAGATGGGGCCCAGGGATTCCAGGGCCAGGCGCAGGCGCTCGCCCCGGGGCCGGGACAGGTCGCGCCAGAAGAACAGCACCTCCACGCTGACCCGGAGGAACTTGACCCGCTCGTGGCCCAGGAAGAAGTCGTCCAAGCCGTAGCGGACGGCCGTCATGAAGATGCGCAGGAGGCGGAGAAGGAACATCAGCTTGGGTGCCGGGCTTCGAGGCGTTTCAGGCGGGCCTCCAGCCGGTCGGCGGCTTCCCGCAGGCTGTCCACATCCCTGATGAAGTCATGCACGGCCTGGGGTTCGGCCAGCATGGCCTGCTCGTACACGGCATATTCCGCCAGGTTGCGGCCGGCGCTTTCCAGGGTTTTTTCGCGCCAGGGCCCCAGGCCGCGCAGGAAGGCATCCACCCGGCTGGCGGCGATGTCGCCCAGCCAGGGGCGCAGGGCCAGCACCCAGTCGAAATCCGCCAGGGCCTTGGCCAGATCGGCGGCCAGCACGCCGTCGCCTTCGGAACGGAACAACGCGTTGAGGCTGCCGCCGCTGAGCCAGCGCGGCAGAGCGGCGGGATCGGGGGTCAGCACCAGGGCGGGCTCGCTTTCCGCCGGCGCCGGGGCGAAGGCGCCGGTTTCATCCACGCCCAGGTCCAGGTTCGCGCCGGGCAGGGCGAGGCGGATCACCTTGCCGGTGTGGCCGGCGAGCCGTGCCTGGGCCGCGGGCTGGGTGGCCAGCAGGGGATTGAGAGCGGCGATCAAGGTGGAAACGAGGGGCGAGGCAGGCATGGCCGGATTGTATTGCAAGCCCGATAATCCGGCTGGATCGGCACTCCCCACCCCGACCCTCCCCGCTAGCGGGGAGGGAGCACACCCCCCCGCATGCGGGGAAGGTTGGGAGGGGGAGATTCCTGAGTTTGATCCACACCAGCGAGACCCCCCCATCATGCTCGTCAACGGTACGCCCACCCGCACCCTCCGCCTCGTCGAGATCGACGGCCGCCGGCAGGTGGAGATCATCGACCAGACCCGCCTGCCCCACGAATTTGTCCTGCGGCGGATCGTCTCTCCGGAGGACGCGGCCGAGGCCATCGCCGTCATGCGGGTGCGCGGCGCGCCGCTGATCGGCGCCACGGCGGCCTACGGCATGGCCCTGGCGGCGGACCGGGACGCCTCCGACGCGGGGCTCCGGCGCATGGGCGAATTCCTCGTCGCCACTCGCCCCACCGCCGTCAACCTGCGCTGGGGCGTGGAGCGCATGCTCAGCCATCTGCTGGCCCGCGCGGTGAGCGAGCGCTCACCGGCCGCTTGGGCCGAGGCGGCGGCCATCTGCGAGGAGGACGTGGCCCAGAACCGGGCCATCGGCCGCCACGGCCTGGAATTGATCCTCGCCGCCCGGAAGGCCGGGCCGGTGAACGTGCTCACCCACTGCAACGCCGGCTGGCTCGCCACCGTGGATTGGGGCACGGCCCTGGCCCCCATCTTCGCCGCCGCCGGGGCCGGCGTGCCGGTCCACGTCTGGGTGGACGAGACCCGGCCGCGCAACCAGGGCGCCAGCCTCACCGCCTGGGAACTGGCCCAAGCCGGCATTCCCCACACCGTCATCGCCGACAACGCCGGCGGCCACCTGATGCAGCACGGCCGGGTGGACCTGTGCATCGTCGGCACCGATCGGGTGGCCGCCAACGGCGATGTGGCCAACAAGATCGGCACCTACCTGAAGGCCCTAGCCGCCTTCGACAACGGCGTGCCCTTCTATGTGGCCGCCCCCGGACCCAGCATCGACTTCCGTCTGGCCGGGGGCGGGGACATCCCCATCGAGGAGCGCGACGCCGACGAGGTAGCCTGCATCCAAGGCCTGGCAAGCGATGGCAGGTTGGTGAGCGTTCGCGTCACCCCCGCCGGCAGCCCCTGCGCCAACCCGGCCTTCGACGTCACCCCGGCCCGCCTGGTCACCGGCCTCATCACCGAGCGGGGCGTCTGCGCCGCCGGCCGGCATGCCCTGGCGGCCCTATTCCCGGAGCGGACATGAAGGCTGAAAAACCTTTCAACCACGAAAGAACACGAAAGAACACGAATAATCACACCCTTCTGAAACCTGGTTTCCGGAACAAGCGCGGGCGCTCACCCGCAAGACCAGGCTTTCTTCGTGTTATTTCGTGTTATTTCGTGGATTAATCCCATGCAACCGAACCCCTCCGATTTGCCCGCCCTGGTGGCGGAATTCGCCCGCCGCAGCGTGACGGCCGGGCTCAACCAGGGCACCTCCGGCAATGTGAGCGCCCGCTCACCGGACGGCTTCCTCATCACCCCCTCGGGCCGGGACATGACCGGACTGGCGGCGGCGGACGTGGTGCCGGTGGCCATGGACGGTGCCGCGCCGGAAGGCATGAAGCCCTCCAGCGAATGGCGCTTCCACCGGGATATCTACGCCGCCTTCCCGGAGGCGGGCGCCATCGTCCACGCCCACTCCCCCTTCGCCGTGGCCCTGGCCTGCCTGCGCCGTGACATCCCGCCTTTCCACTACATGGTGGCCCTGGCCGGCGGCACGGACATCCGCTGTGCCCGCTACGCCACCTTCGGCACCCAGGCCCTGTCCGACGCCGTGGCGGAAGCCCTGCAGGGCCGCCGCGCCTGCCTCATGGCCAACCACGGCCTGGTTGCCTGGGGGGCGAGCCTGGCCGGCGCCCTGGCCTTGGCGGTGGAGGTGGAGGCCCTGTGCGGCCAGTACCTGCGCTGCCTGCAGGCGGGCGAGCCGGTGCTGCTGAATGACGCGGAAATGGCCGAGGTACTGGAGAAATTCCGCGACTATGGCCACCGGGATTGAGTCCGCAGGGTCGGGCCGAGGCCCTAGAGGAAGCTGGCGGCGCGGGCGGCGCCCCTGAGGCCGATGTAGGGATCGAGCACGACGGCCACGGGCACGCCGGCCATCCATTCGGCGAAGCGGCCCTTGGCACGGAAGCCTTCCAGGAAGGCACCGCTTTGCAGTACGGGCAGCAGCTTGGGCGCGATGCCGCCCGCCAGGAAGATGCCGCCGCCGGCACGCGCCACCAGGGCGAGGTCGCCCGCGGCCTGGCCGTAGATTTCCGCGAACAGGCGCAGGCAATGCGCCGCCTCGGCGTCTTCGCCGGACAGGCCGGCCCGGCTGATGGCCTCGGCCGGATGCGCCGCGTCCAGAAGGACGCTGTCGGCGCGCTCCGCGTCCTTCAGACAGAAGCGATACAGATCGACGAGGCCCGGGCCGGACAGGATGCGTTCCAATGAAACGCGGCCATGGCGGGTGCGCAGGAACAGCAGCAGGCGATCCTGTTCCGAGCTGGTGGGGGCGAAGCCGATGTGGCCGCCTTCCGAAGCCTGGGGGCGGTAGTGATCGCCGTGCCATGCGCACAGGCTGACGCCCAGCCCGGTGCCGGCGCCCAGGGCGACGCGGGGCTCGCCGGCGCGGGGCGCCCCGGCCTGGAGAATTGCCGTCAGGTCCGGCGCCAGGCAGTCCAGCCCCCAGCCCACGGCCGCGAAGTCGTTGACCAGTCCTGCCGAAGGAAAGCCGAAACGCCGCGCCAGATCCGTCGCGTCTATCGTCCAGTCCAGGTTGGTGAAACGCACCCGCCTGCCGTCGGTGGGCCCGGCCACCGCCAGGCAGCAGGCGTCGCAGCGGCCGTCGCGGCCCAGGAAGTCGGCCAGGATGCTGACCAGGTCGGGGTGCTCGGTGTTGCGATAGCGGCGGACGTCGTCCAATGCCACCTGTCCACGGTCGACACGGGCGATGCCCAGGCGGGTGTGGGTGCCGCCAAGGTCGCCGACCAGGACGATCATGTCCTTGCCTCGTATCGGGGGGTCAAGGTCCGCTCAGGACCACAGGCGCCGCTCCGTGCGCAGATAGCGGCCGCGCAGCCAGTGGTCCAGGCTGAGTTTGCCGGGGCCGGAGAGGATCAGGGGCAGGAACATCACCAGATAGATCAGGGGAAGTTTCCAGCCGCCCTCGGAGATGGTGTAGCCGTGGCCGGCATGCACGGCCGCGATGGCCACCAGCGTGAGGACGGAGAGGGAAAGGGAAAAGAAGCGGGTGCCCAGGCCGAGGACCAGGGCGATGGGGCCGATCAGCTCGAACCCGATGGCGATCTGCCAGCTGAGGTCCACCGGCAGCAGGTTGAAGGGGAAAGGGAAGCGGTCCTGGATGTCGGCGAACCAGTTCCGGCCATGGAGTTTCTCCACCCCTGAATCCCAGAACTCCTTGGCGAGCAGCAGTCTCAGGACCAGGGGAGCCAGCCAGGTCCCGAGATGATCCAGGACTCCAAGCAGGGCATTGAGGCGTGCGGTAATTCTGTCCATGCTCAGTCTCCGGCGCTTTGGTGGACCACGATAGCGTTGCGGCCATTCTGCTTGGCCTTGTAGCACGCGGCGTCGGCCGCGGCCAGGCATTCGTCCAGATTGGCCCAGTGGGGCGGGACGTGCACCGCGCCGATGCTGGCGCCCACCTGGTAGCCCTGGTGGTCCCAGGTGAAGTGCAGATTGGCGATGCTGTCCCGGATCGCCGTCGCGATCTTTTCCGCTGCCTCGGGGGGGCAGGCGGTGAGCATGATGCCGAACTCGTCGCCGCCCAGGCGGGCCAGGAGGTCACTCTCGCGGATGCGGGACAGCATCAGCGCGGCCAGGCGCCGCAGCAGCTCGTCGCCGGCGGCATGGCCGGCGTTGTCGTTGACGCGCTTGAAGTAGTCCAGGTCGATGAATAACAGGGACATGGGGAGGTCCCCGGCGCGCTTGCTGCTCAAGGTGTGGGAGACCCGCTCCTCGAAGGCCCGGCGGTTGAACAGGCCGGTGAGGCTGTCGTGGTCGGCCTGCCAGGCCAGCTTGCGATTGAGTTCACGCTGCTCGGTGACGTCGCGGAATACCAGCACGCCGCCGACGGTTTCGCCTTCCTGCCCGTGGATGGGTGAACAGCGCCCCTCCACCTCGAATTCCATGCCCTGGGCCGACAACAGGCTGGCGTTGGCGGGCAGGGTGGCAACACCGCCCCCCAGCACTTCCGCCGCCATGCCGGTGACGATGTCCTGCCGGTTCTGGCGGTCGAACAGGCGCAGGATGTCGTGAAGGGGTTGGCCCAAGGCCTCCCGGGCGGTCAACCCCAGCATGTGTTCTGCCGCCGGATTCAGGTAGCCGGTGCGCAGGGCCTGGTCGAAGCGGGCGACACCGTCGCCGATGGCCTGGAGGGTCACCTGGGCGTGCTCCTTTTCCTCGAACAGATCCTTTTCCAGCCGCCGGCTCAGGCGCACCACGAAGAAGGCGATGCCGCCACCGACCAGCAGGGCGATGACGGACAGGGCCACGGCCAGTTTCTGGGCGCTGTCGCGCGCCGACATGGCGTTGCGCAATGCGGCCTGGTTCTTGTCGCGCTGCATCTCCAGCAGCCGGTCCCATCCGCGCATCATGCGTTTCTGGTGGGGAAGGAGTTCATGGCGGATCTTGCCGCGCGCAGCGTCGAGGTCATCCCGGCGCAACAGATCGACGATCTGGCCACTTTTCTCTTCCACTTGGCGCAGTTCGTGGCGCGTCTCGTTCCAGAGATTGACCTCGTCGCCATCCAGGGGCAGGGCGAGGTACTTGTCGCGTACCTGGATAAAGGAGCCGGCCATCTGCGAGAAGCGCATGATTTCCTCGTCGCGCTGGAAGGGGTCGCCGAGACTGGAGGCCAGCAGCAGGGATTGATAGCGCGCTTCGTGCAGGCCGTGCATGGTGGCGGCGAATTCGGCCTTCTGGTTGCGCTCGGAGACGATGGCGGTGAGCTGGTCGCTGAGCTGCTGGATGTGGGTGACGCCAATGGCGGTGACCGCCAGCAGCAACAGCAGGATGACACTGAAGCCGGCGACCACGGGCACCAGGGCGGAGGGTGTTCTCACGCGGTCCCCCCAGCCTGCCGCAGGCGAGCTATGCCGCCGCCGGGTGCCTTGTCAGGCTGGGCGCGGAGGTGACCCGAGTCACTTGGCTGCGTGATTCGAACGCTGGCGTGCATGGCGGTTCATCTCATGTGGAGTTTGGCGGCTATGCTGCGTCGCAAAGGCGGACGGCGTCAATTCAGTATGTCGAGTTCCAGCAGTTCGTCGTTCAAGGCGGTCCGGTCGTCACTGAGCACCCGGATGACCCGGCTCTCCATGCCGTATTCCCAGGGATGGCCATGCTGGTCGGCCATGAGCGTAGCGGGCGCGATCGGCTCCAGGACCAGCGCCGGCGGCGATTCCAGCACTTCCACCACCACGCAGACATCGCCCCGATGCCGCACCCGCAGGCCGATCAGGGCGCGCAGATGCGGCAGGCTGAGGGTGGCGTCGCTCACCGGTGCAGCCCATCCAGCCAGCGGTCGTAGAGGTGCTCGGCGCAGCGGCGCAGTGCCGGCAGATTGGCGGCGTTGAGGGCCAGCATGCGTTCCGGCGTCTGCACTGCGGGGCTGTGGGAAGCGGCGATCTCCCCCGCGCCCAGCTCGCACCATTCGCGGATCATGGCCTCGGTCATTTCCACATGGCACTGCATGCCCAGGTGCCTGCCCAAGGCGTAGGCCTGGTTGGCGCAGTGGACGTTGCCGAGGATGCGCTCGGCGCCGGGGGGAAGGGAAAAAGTCTCGCCGTGCCAATGGAAGGCCTGGAAGGTCCGGATGTCGCCGAACCAGTGGCGGGCCGTGGGGCTGTCCACCACCTCCACCCCGCCCCAGCCGATCTCCTTGACGGGGTTGCGGCCGACTTCACCGCCCAGGGCCTTGGCGATCAACTGGCCGCCGAGACAGTGGCCGAGCACCGGGATGTCCGCCGCTACGGCCCGCCGGATCAATTCCAGCGCGGGGGGGATCCAGGGCAGGTCATCGTTGACGCTCATCGGCCCGCCCATGAATACCAGGCCGGAGAAGGCCTCCGGCGACGCCGGGGGCCGCTCTCCGGCGTCGATGGCGATCAGGCGCCATGGCAGGCCGCGGCTTTCTATGAAGGTGGCGAAATGTCCCGGACCTTCACTGGGGGCATGTCGGAAGATGGCGATGGGGTTCATGTGTTGTGCAGCGGCGGGTGGAGGGATTGCCGTGGATTATGCCCCTTCGCCGGAAACTGATCGCGCCGGCGAAGGATTAGGCGTCTCCCCCATGATCGCGCTGTCTTGGCGTCCCGATCAGGGCGTAGGCGCTGTGGTTGTGGATGGAGGAGAAGTGCGGTTTCGCAGGGCGGAGCAGAGGCCCCGCGAAGTGGGGATGCGACCCCGGAGAAGACGCGATTTCGAGTCGGCGCTCAGGCCCGGGAAGTCTTTTCGCTCTCGATCAGCGCGTAGGCGCTGTGATTGTGGATGGAGGAGAAGTGCGGTTTCGCAGGGCGGAGCAGGGGCCCCGCGAAGTGGGGATGCGACCCCGGAGAAGACGCGATTTCGAGTCGGCGCTCAGGCCCGGGAAGTCTTGTCGTTCTGGATCAGCGCGTAGGCACTGTGATTGTGGATCGACTCGAAATTCTCCGCCTCCACCACATACGCATCGATCCGCGCATCCTGGTTCAGCGCCGCCGCCACGTCGCGCACCAGATCCTCCACGAACTTGGGGTTCTCGTAGGCCTTCTCGGTGACGTACTTCTCGTCGGGGCGCTTGAGCAGGCCGTAGAGCTGGCTGGAGGCGTTCTCCTCGGCCACCTTGATGATGTCCTCGATCCATACGAAGGCATTGGTGCGCACGGTGATGGTGACGTGGGAGCGCTGGTTGTGGGCACCGTACTCGGAAATCTTCTTGGAGCAGGGGCACAGGCTGGTGCAGGGCACCAGCACCTTCATGGTCTGCAGGTACTGGCCGTCCTTGATTTCGCCGATGAAGGTGACGTCATAGTCCATCAGGCTCTGCACCCCGGATACCGGCGCCTTCTTGTTGACGAAGTAGGGGAAGTTCATCTCGATGTGGCCGGACTCCGCTTCCAGCTTCCTCACCATCAGGCGCAGCACGTGTTCGAAGGACTCCACCGAGAATTCCCGCTCGTTGCCGTTGAGGATCTCGATGAAGCGGGACATGTGCGTCCCCTTGAAGTGGTGCGGCAGGTAGACGTACATGCCGAAGGTGGCGATGGTGTGCTGGGCGCCGCCGGTCTTGTCCAGTACGCGCACGGGGTGGCGGATGGCCTTGATGCCCACCTTGTCGATGGCGATCTGGCGCGAGTCGGGATAGTTCTGCACATCCGCGATGGCTGGGGGGGGGCAGGGGTTGGCGGTATCGCAGACCGCTTCGCAGGTGCTCATGACGAAATCCTAAAGGGTGTTGGACGAAGTATAAGTCGCCGTAATACCCGAGTAAATATGTCGGAATATGAAGAGGTGGGCTAGCGTCAGTTCATGCCTTTTGCGAACGGGTGGATGGCCGCTTCGATGCCGGCGGCGTCGAGTCCGCAACGCTGTAGCAGCACGGCCGGGTCGCCGTGCTCGACGAAGCGGTCGGGCAGACCCATGTGCAGGATGGGGCGGACGATGCCCAACTCAGCGAGGGTTTCCGCCACGGCGGCACCGGCACCGCCCATGACCACGTTTTCCTCGATGGTCACCAGTCGCTCGTGGGTTTCGGCAAGGCGGCGCACGAGATCCCGGTCCAGGGGTTTGATGAAGCGCATGTCCGCAAGGGTGGCGTCCAGTTTTTCAGCCACCGCCAGGGCCGGCGTCACCGGGCTGCCGAAGGCGAGGATGGCGGTGCCGCGGCCCTGGCGGCGGACCTTCCCCCGACCCATAGGCAGGGTGTCCAGGCCGGGGTCGATGGCGGCGCCCGGGCCGATGCCGCGGGGATAGCGCACGGCGCTGGGGCCGTCGTGCCGGTATGCGGTACTGAGCAGGCGGCGACATTCGTCCTCGTCGGAAGGCGCGGCGATCAGCATGTTGGGGATACAGCGCAGGAAGGACAGGTCGAAGGCGCCGGCATGGGTCGGCCCGTCTGCGCCCACCAGACCGGCCCGGTCGATGGCCAGCATGACCGGCAGGTTCTGCAGGGCGATGTCGTGGATGAGCTGGTCGTAGGCGCGCTGCAGAAAGGTGGAGTAGATGGCCACGACCGGTTTTTTGCCCTCGCAGGCCAGACCCGCCGCAAAGGTGAGGGCGTGCTGTTCGGCGATGCCCACGTCGAAATAGCGTTCCCGGAAGCGCTCGGCGAAATCGTTGAGGCCGGAGCCCTCGCACATGGCCGGGGTGATGCCCACCAGGCGTTCGTCGGCCGTTGCCATGTCCGACAGCCATTGGCCGAACACCTCGGTATAGGTGGGCTTGTTGCCGGCCTTGGTCTCCACGCCCACCTCGATCTTGAACTTGCCGACGCCGTGATACAGGCAGGGATTGGCTTCGGCGGGGTTGTAGCCGCGGCCCTTCTGGGTGATGACATGCAGGAACTGGGGGCCCTTGAGTTGGCGGATGTTGGCCAGCGTGGGAATGAGGGCGTCCAGGTCGTGGCCGTCGATGGGTCCCAGGTAGTTGAAGCCGAATTCCTCGAACAGGGTGCTGGGGGTGACCATGCCCTTGAGGTGTTCCTCGGCCCGCCGCGCCAGTTCGTGGATGGGCGGCAGGGTGGAGAGCAGGCGTTCCCCCTTGCTGCGCAGGTTGTTGTAGAGGCGGCCGGACATCAGTCGGGTCAGGTAGGCGTTCAATGCGCCGACGTTGGCGCTGATGGACATGTCGTTGTCGTTGAGGATGACCAGCAGGTTGGCGTCCATGGCGCCGGCATTGTTGAGGGCCTCGAAGGCCATGCCGGCGGTCATGGCGCCGTCGCCGATCACCGCCACCACGCGGCGCTCCTCGCCCTTCAGCTTGGCGGCCACGGCCATGCCCAGGGCGGCGGAGATGGAGGTGCTGGAATGGCCGGCGACGAAGGCGTCGTATTCGCTTTCCTCGCGCTTGGGAAAGCCCGAGAGGCCGTCGGTCTGGCGCAGGCTGGGCATGCGTTCGCGCCGGCCGGTCAGCGCCTTGTGCACATAGGTCTGATGGCCCACGTCCCATACGATGCGGTCTTCGGGCGTGTCGAAGACGTGGTGCAGGGCCACGGTGAGCTCCACCACGCCCAGGTTGGAGGCCAGATGCCCGCCGGTGCGGGAGACGCTGTCGATGATGAAGGCGCGCAACTCACCGGCCAGGGCCTTCAGGTCGGGGCGGTTCATGGCCTTCAGGTCGGAAGGGAGGTGGACGGTTTCCAGCAGGCTCATGGCGGGTTTCTGTGTCAGTACCGGCGCTCGACAATGAAGCGGGCGATCTCGGCGAGACGTCGCCCGTCGGTCCCGAACGGGGCGATGGCCTGCTCGGCATCGGCGACCAGCTCTGCTGCGTAGGCGCGCGCCTCCCTGGGCGACATCAGGGTCAGGTAGGTGGCCTTGCCCTGGGCCGCGTCCTTGCCGGCGGTTTTGCCCAGGGTGGCGGTGTCGGTTTCCGCGTCCAGCACGTCGTCCATGACCTGGAAGGCCAGACCGACGCAACGGGCGTAGCGCTCCAGGACGGCACGGGCGGCGGCTTCCAGGTCGCCGTTGGAGAGGGCGCCCAGCAGCACGGCGACCTGGATCAGGGCGCCGGTCTTGTGGATGTGCATGAATTCCAGCTCGGCCAAGTCCAGGTTCTTGCCGGTGCTGTAGAGATCGACCGCCTGGCCACCGGCCATGCCGCGCGAGCCGGATGCCCGTGCCAGGAGGCCGAGCATCTGTGTTTGCACGGCACCGTGCAGGCCCGATATCGGCGCCGAGAGCACCTCGAAGGCCAGGCTTTGCAGGGCGTCTCCCACCAGCAGGGCGGTGGCTTCGTCGAACTGCACGTGGCAGGTGGGCTTGCCGTGGCGCAGGTCGTCATCGTCCATGCAGGGCAGGTCGTCGTGGGTAAGGGAATAGACGTGGATCAGTTCCACCGCGCAGGCAGCGAGCTCAACGCGGCCGGGCTCGGCGCCTACCGCCTCGCCGGCGGCGAAGGCCAGCATGGGACGAACCCGCTTGCCGCCGCCCAGGGCCGCGTAGCGCATGGCGGCATGCAGCCGCTCGGGCGCCAGGGTCTCGGCCGGCAACATCCGATCCAGCGCGGTTTCCATGCGTGCCTGCACGGCCCGGGACCAGGCGGCGAAATCAGGCATCGCGGCCTTCTGGTTTGAGATCCTTGAGCACACCGTTTTCCAGGATCTTGACCTGCATCTCGGCGTCGTCCAGGGTGCGCTGGCAGTAGGTGGAAAGCGCCACGCCGCGCTTGTAGGCTGTCAGGGCGTCCTCGAGGGAGAGCTTGCCGATCTCCATCTCCTCCACCAGCTTCTCCAGTTCCTTGAGCGCGCTTTCGAAGTCCCTGGGTTCGGTTTCGCCGGGGAAAAGTTCCTGGTTGGCTGCTGGCGGTTTCTGGGTCTTCGGCATGGTTTAGGCGGTGTGTTGGTGGGCCCGCAGGGACTTGAACCCTGGACCAAAGGATTATGAGTCCTCTGCTCTAACCAACTGAGCTACAGGCCCGACGGGCAGGCTCGCCTCCCCGGTAAAAAGACATCTTAGTCCAGGAAACTGCGCAGGCGCTCGGAGCGGGACGGGTGGCGCAGCTTGCGCAAGGCCTTGGCCTCGATCTGGCGGATGCGTTCCCGGGTGACGTCGAATTGCTTGCCGACTTCCTCCAGGGTGTGGTCGGTGTTCATCTCGATGCCGAAGCGCATGCGCAGCACCTTGGCCTCGCGCGGCGTCAGGCTGTCGAGAATTTCCTGGGTGACCAGTTGCAGGCTGGAGTAGAGGGCGGATTCGGCCGGGGACAGGGTGGACTGGTCCTCGATGAAGTCGCCCAGGTGGGAATCCTCGTCGTCGCCGATGGGGGTCTCCATGGAGATGGGCTCCTTGGAGATCTTCATGATCTTGCGGATCTTGTCCTCGGGCATTTCCATCTTTTCCGCCAGCGTGGCCGGATCGGGCTCCAGGCCGGTCTCCTGCAGGATTTGCCGGCTGATGCGGTTCATCTTGTTGATGGTTTCGATCATGTGCACCGGGATGCGGATGGTGCGCGCCTGGTCGGCGATGGAGCGGGTGATCGCCTGGCGGATCCACCACGTCGCATAGGTGGAGAACTTGTAGCCGCGCCGGTATTCGAACTTGTCCACCGCCTTCATCAGGCCGATGTTGCCTTCCTGGATCAGGTCGAGGAACTGCAGGCCGCGGTTGGTGTACTTCTTGGCGATGGAGATCACCAGGCGCAGATTGGCCTCGATCATCTCGCGCTTGGCGCGGCGCGCCTTGGCTTCGCCGGTGGACATCTTCTTGTTGATGTCCTTGAGCTCCTTGACCGGGATGCCGGCCTTTTCCTGGAGCGCCTTGAGCTTGCTCTGGCGTTCCATGATGGTGTACTGGTGGCGCGCCAGGGGCTCGGCATAGGCCGACTTACCGGCCAGTTCCTGGGCCAGCCATTCCGGCTTGCCTTCCAGGCCGGGGAAGGTCTTGATGAAATGGGCGCGTGGCATGCCGGACTTGTTCACGGCCATATCCATGATGGCGCGCTCGTGGCTGCGGACTTCCTCGACGATGGTGCGTACGGTGTCGCACAGGGAGTCGACCTGGCGGGCGGTGAAGCGGATGCCCAGCAGCATGGTGGAGAGGTCATCCAGGAGCTTCTGGTACTGCTTGCTGGCGAAGCCGTGCTTGTTCAGGGCCGGCTTCATCTTGTCATGGCACTTGCGGATGGCGGCGAAACGCTCCAGGGCGTCGGCCTTGAGCTGGGCCAGGTTGGCGGCGCTGATGGCGGCGCTGGCGGCCTCGTCATCGCCCTCCTCATCCTCGGTGGCCTCCATGTCCTCCACGGCGCTTTCCACGACGATGTCCTCGCCGGCACTGTCCATGAGGCCGTCCACCAAGTCGTCGATCTTGAGTTCCTCCCTGTCGACCTTGTCCACCAGTTCCAGGATCTGGGTGATGGTCAGCGGGCAGGCGGAGATGGCCTGCACCATGTGCTTGAGGCCTTCCTCGATGCGTTTGGCGATCTCGATCTCGCCCTCGCGGGTGAGCAGGTCCTTGGTGCCCATCTCGCGCATGTACATGCGCACCGGATCGGTGGTGCGGCCGAATTCCGCGTCGACGCTGGACAGGGCGGCTTCCGCCTCCTCGGCGGCGTCCTCGTCCGCCACCGGGGCGGGGGTCTCGGACATGAGCAGGTCTTCGGCGGCGGGCGCCTGGTCGAAGACCTGGATGCCCATGTCGTTGATCATGCTGATGACGCTCTCGATCTGCTCGGCGTCCAGCATCTCGTCCGGTAGATGGTCGTTCACCTCGGCATAGGTCAGATAGCCCCGCTCCTTGCCGAGCATGATCAGGTTCTTCAGGCGCGTACGGCGAGCCTCGACATCGGCTTTGCTGTCCTGCTGGTTGACCGCCTGGGCGAGCAGCGCGGCCTTGTTGGCCGCGTCTTTCTTCTTGCCGGCCGGCCGGCCGGCAGCCTTGCCGACGCTTTTATCGGCCTGGGCGCCCTGCTTGGGAGTCTTGGTCGCCATTGTTGGATTCTCTCCGTGAGGAACTGCGGAAAAACGCAATATTATACATGAACTTGGGTGTCCGGGTCGGATCTGGGACGAAAGCATGGACTGCAACCGCTCAGGCGGGTTTCCGGTTTTTCAGGGAAGCCAGCAACCGGGCCTTTTCTTCCGGGCTGAGTTCGCTGGGCCTGCGCCCGGAAAGCTCACGCACCGCCGTCCGACCGGCCTGGGCGAGCAACGATTTAAGGGCGCCCTGGAAATCCGCCTCCACGTCATCGTCCTCCCCCCAGTTAATGGTTGCGGATTTGGCGGATACAAGTAGGGGGTACTCGGGTTTTTCCCGGAAGTGTTCCAGGAGGGTGATACGGCTGAGTTCGGGATGCTCGCGCAGCAGGGAAACGACGGCGGCGAGGGCCTGGGCATCGGCATCCCCGCTTGCCGGCAGGTCGGTCAGGTGAACGGCGCGTGCCGGATCATCCAGCACCGCCTGCAGCAGCACCCGCCATAGCGTGGGCCGGACGGCTGCCCGGCCCTTGGTTTGCGGGCGGCCGGACGGCCTTGCCGATGGTCCAGGCCGGCGCGGCTCGGCAGGCGACTCCAGGCCGGTCAGGCCGCCCAGGTGCCGGCGCAGGGCCCGCGCCAGCAGCGGCGCCTGGGTGAGTTTGGCGAGATAGGGCTTGGCGAGGGTGGCCAGACGCACCTTGCCTTCCTGGGAGGACAAATCGGTCTGGGCGGTGAGTTCCGCGAACAGGAAATCCGACAGGGGCATGGCCTGATCGCACAGCTTGCGGAAGGCCGCAGCGCCCTGGCTCTGGACGAAACTGTCCGGGTCCTCCCCCTCGGGCAGGAACAGGAAGCTGATGAGCTTGCCATCCTGGGCCTGGGGCAGGCTGTTTTCCAGGGCGCGCCAGGCGGCCTTGCGGCCGGCGTTGTCGCCGTCGAAGGCGAAGACGATCTCGTCCGCCAGGCGCAGCAGGCGGGCAATGTGGTCCGGCGTGCTGGCCGTGCCCAGGGTGGCGACGGCATTCTGGATGCCGTGCTGGTCCAGCATCACCACGTCCATGTAACCCTCCACCACCAGCACCCGGTTCTCGCCCTGGATGGCACGGCGGTGTTCGAAGAGGCCGTAGAGTTCGCGACCCTTGTGGAACAGGGGGGTCTCCGGCGAGTTGAGGTATTTCGGTTCGCCCGTGCCCATGACCCGCCCGCCGAAGGCGATGACCCGGCCGCGCTCATTGCGGATGGGAAACATGATGCGGTCACGGAATCGGTCGTAGCGCTTGCCCTCGTTGGCGATGACCAGGCCGGCTTCGACCAGGAGCGTGTCCGGGTAGTCGGCGAAGGCGGCGGCCAAAGGCTGCCAGTCGTCGGCGGCATAGCCCAGGGCGAAGCGGGCGGCGGTCTCGCCGGTGACGCCGCGCTTCTTCAGATAGGCGATGGCCGGCTCGGCGGATTTAAGAGCCTGGCGGTAGTGGCGGCCGGCCACTTCCATGCGTTCATAGAGCTTGTCGCGCCGTGTTTCCTCCTCGGGAGCCCGCTGGCTGCCGTCGTCCGGCACCTGGAGGCCCACCTGGCCGGCCAACTCCTTTACCGCCTCGACGAAGCTGTAGCCGGCATGTTCCATCAGGAAGGAAATGGCCGTGCCGTGGGCGCCGCAGCCGAAGCAATGGTAGAACTGCTTGGTGGGGCTCACCGAGAAGGAGGGGGACTTCTCGTTGTGGAAAGGGCAGCGCGCCTGGTAGTTGGCGCCGGCCTTCTTGAGGGGAACGTAGCGCTCGACGACCGCGACGATGTCGGTGCGGTCGAGGAGTTGCTGGATGAAATCCTGGGGGATCATGCCCAGGATTCTAGTCTGTGGATCAGACCAGGGCGGCCTTGACCAGCCCGGAAACGCTGGTCATGTCCGCCCGGCCGGCCAGTCTGGGCTTCAACCAGGCCATGACCTTGCCCATGTCCTTGGCGGAGGCGGCGCCGGTCTCGGCCACGGCCTGCTTCACCAGGGTGGCCACCTCCTCGGTGGATAGAGGCTGGGGCATGTAGGCGGAGAGCACCTCGATCTCGAAGTTCTCCTTGTCGGCGAGATCCATACGCTTCGCAGCCTCATACTGGGCGGCGGAATCCTTGCGCTGCTTCAGGAGCTTCTCGATGATCGCGGTGACCGCGGTATCGTCCAGCTCGATACGCTCGTCCACCTCCTTCTGCTTGACGGCGGCAAGCAGAAGGCGAACGGCGGACAGGCGGTCGGTATCCTTGGCGCGCAGGGCGGCCTTCATGTCCTCGGTGATGCGTTCCTTGAGCGTCATGGCGATTCCGGAGAGCGGCTGGGACAGAAATGCAAACGGGCCTGCTTGGACAGGCCCGTGGCTGGAGCGACCGGCTCGGTCGATCAGTACATCTTGGGCGGCAGGGTCTGGCTGCGCAGGCGCTTGTGATGGCGCTTCACGGCGGCGGCCAGCTTGCGCTTGCGTTCCTGGGTCGGCTTCTCGTAGAACTCGCGGGCGCGCAGTTCGGTCAGCAGACCGGTTTTTTCGATGGTGCGCTTGAAGCGGCGCATGGCGACTTCAAACGGCTCGTTTTCCTTGACTCGAACGCTGGGCATGTCTCGTTCCTGCTACCTGTGAATGTGGGTGGGACTGAAAAAAGGTGGCGGATTCTATACCGGGTCCGGGCGCCGTTTCAATACAATTCAGTCCTTTATCCAAAACCCCGCGCCGATAGGCGCATGTAAGACCATGAAAATCCTCGGCGTGGAGTCCTCCTGCGATGAAACCGGCCTGGCCGTGTTCGACACCGAGGCGGGCCTGCTGGCCCATGCGGTCCATTCCCAGGTGGCCATGCACGCCGAATACGGCGGCGTCGTGCCGGAGCTGGCTTCCCGCGACCATATCCGCCGGGTGATTCCGCTGACCCGGGTGGTCATGAAGGATGCCGGCCTGGGACTGGCCGACCTGGATGCCGTCGCCTATACCCAGGGGCCTGGCCTGGCCGGCGCTCTGCTGGTGGGGGCGGGCTTCGCCAACGCCCTGGCGGCGGCTCTGAACATCCCCGCCCTCGGCATCCATCACCTGGAAGGCCACCTGCTCTCGCCCCTGCTGGCCAATCCCCGGCCTGAATTCCCCTTCGTCGCCCTGCTGGTTTCCGGCGGGCATACCCAGCTCATGCGGGTGGACGGGGTGGGGCGCTACGACCTGCTGGGCGAAACCGTGGATGACGCCGCCGGCGAGGCCTTCGACAAGACCGCCCAGCTGCTGGAGCTGGGCTATCCTGGCGGTCCGGCCCTGTCGAGGCTGGCCGACACGGGGCATCCCTACCGTTACGCGCTGCCGCGCCCCATGCTGAATTCCGGCGATCTGGAGTTCAGCTTTTCCGGCCTGAAGACGGCGGTGTTGACCCTGGTGAAGAAGGAAGGCCTGGGCAACAAGGCGGACATCGCCGCCGGCTTCCAGGCCGCCGTGGTGGATGTGCTGGCCGGCAAGTGCCTGGTCGCGCTCAAGCAGACGGGGATGCGGCGCCTGGTGGTGGCCGGGGGCGTGGGTGCCAACCGGGCGTTGCGGGCGCGGCTGGACGCGGAAGCCGCGCAGCGGCATTTCACCGTGTTCTATCCGCCCCTGGATTTGTGCACCGACAACGGCGCCATGATCGCCTTTGCCGGCGCCATGCGGCTGGCTAGGGGGCTGCCGGCGGCGGACGGCCGCTTCGGCATCCGGCCGCGCTGGGAATTGTCCGAACTCAGCCGCCCGGCCTGAGGATGGGCTTGCCGACGAGGTCCAGCGCCTCCTGGGGGAACATCAGCACCAGGGAGAGCACGGCCAGAATGGCCAGGATCACCAGGGTGGAGAAGATGCTGGCGGGACGCAGCCAGCCCCAGTAGCGGGCGGCCACGAACACCAGATCCTTCTTGTGCTCGGTCATGCGCAGCCAGCCGCGCAGCAGCGACAGAACCAGCCAGACCGCGTAGCCGCCGGCCAGGGAAGCCAGCACCACGCGGAACACGGTGAGCAGATCCCAGTCGCGAATGCCCTTGTAGAACAGGGAGACCAGACCCACCGCCAGGGCGGCGCCGCTGGCGAGCACGATGTTGAGGATGAGCCGGCGGCGTTCCCGCGCCAGGTCCTGCTGGCGCTTGATGAAGAAGGCGTCGATCTCGGCCTTGAAATATTCGGTCTTCTCGTCCACCAGGCCGGCGATCTCGCGGCGCATGGCGGCGATGCGGTCGTCTAGCACCACGGTCAGGCGCTCGGCGGCATAGTCCACCATCTCGCGCACGTCGTCCTTGGTCATGCTGCGCTGGTTGTGCAGTTCCTGGGAAATCTTGTCCAGCTTCTCGTCGATGGCCTGGCTGGCGTTGTCCACCACCTGGCCCAGGCGTTCGCCCGCCCGGTCCACCGCCGCCTCGGAGGCGGCGATCAGGCTCTCTCGAGCGTAGTCGATGGTTTTTTCGAACACGGGCATTACCTTTTGAACGCCTTTTCCTCTCCGGACAGCAGCTTGCGGATGTTGCCGTGGTGGCGCGCCAGCACCAGCACGGAAAGCAGGGCCAGGATGGCGGCCAGATACTTGGTTTCCGGACCTTGCCCCAGTAGATAGTAACCATAGACCGGCGCCAGGGTCGCCGCCACCAGGGCGGACAGGGATGAGACGCGGGTGACGGCGAATACGGCGATCCAGGTCAGCACCACCAGGCCGCCCAGGCGCAGGTCCAAGGCAAGCAGCACACCCAGGGCGGTGGCCACGCCCTTGCCGCCCTTGAAGCCGTGGAAGACTGGGAACAGATGGCCGAGGAAGGCGGCGAGGGCGGCGAGGTA
>Ga0233425_10003217_pt1 | contig 30259 bp, 32 predicted proteins | sample Watercolumn_Towu_2_FD_181712 | JGI IMG/M metagenome (GOLD analysis project Ga0233425, IMG submission 181712) | Freshwater microbial communities from Lake Towuti, South Sulawesi, Indonesia - Watercolumn_Towuti2014_140_MG | ecosystem: Environmental > Aquatic > Freshwater > Lake | place...
CGCATCAGCGGCTCACACCGATCACGCGCAGGCCAAATCCTCAGGTCTCGCTCGGTCTAGATTCGCGGGGCGGGTCACGTTGCGCCTGACTCACATTTGCACTGGTACAACTACAGGGGGCAGGTCAGTCTCGGCATCACGCGATTGGTGACGATCGGCGGAGACGACACGGCCTTCTCGGCATTGAAGCTGGAAGAACGGTCCGCCGGCCGTCTCCAGGTCGTGCATGTTCCGAAGACGATCGACAACGATCTGGATCTCCCCTATGGCATTTCCACATTTGGGTTTCAAACCGCACGGCATGTGGGCGTGGAGATCGTCAAGAATCTCATGGTCGACGCCAACACGACCTCGCGCTGGTACTTGGCCGTGACGATGGGGCGCAAGGCCGGCCATTTGGCGCTGGGCATCGGCAAGGCCGCCGGTGCCACGCTGACGATTATTCCGGAGGAGTTTCGGGGATGGCCGGTGCAACTTCAGCGGTTGGTGGATCTCTTGATCGGAGCCATGGTCAAGCGGTTAAGCAACGGGCGGGCCGACGGCGTCGCGGTGGTGGCGGAAGGGCTGGTCGAAATCCTCGATCTTCACGATCTCGGCGGTCTGGAACATGTCGAACGGGATGAGTACGGCCACCTGCGATTGAATGAAGTGGACCTCGGCGATCTGTTGCGACGCGAGGTGACCAAGGGGATGAACGCTCTGGGACTCTCCACGTCGATCGTGTCGAAGAATATCGGATACGAATTGCCCGGTGCGGACCCGATTCCCTACGATATCGAATACACACGGGATCTCGGCTACTGTGCCGCGCAGTATCTGCTCGACGGGGGAACGGCGGCAATGGTGTCGATCCAGGACGGGCGGTTCACCCCGATTCCGTTCAAGCAGATGGTGGACACCTCCACGGGGCGGACCAAGGTCCGGATGGTGGATATCCATTCCCAGTCCTACCAGATCGCGCGGCAGTATATGATCCGGCTGACCGATGACGACCTTAACGATCCGGACAGGCTGGGCCGCTGTGCCGACCTTGCCGGGCTGTCTCCCGAGGCGTTTCGGAACCGGTTTGCGGCGTCGGTTGAACAGGATGCGAATCACGAGAGGAAAGGACGCACGACATGAAGGTCTTGGCGGCGACGGATGGGTCAAAGTATGGCCGGTGGGCGATCGAATGGCTGGCGCGGGTGCCTTTTAACATCCAGCCGGTGATCCGGGTGCTGCATGTGGTAGACGTGGCCGGCTTGCGCGCCCCCTTCATGATTCAGCCCGTGATCGTGGGAACGGAGCGCTATCTTCAAGCGGAAATCAAGCGGATGGAAACTGCGGCAAAGACGACGAAAGCGCAAGCAGCGGAGTTGCTGACCTCCCTGGGCTTAATGGGAACAGTGAGCGTGGACCGCGGTGGGGTGGCCGCGACCATCATGAAGCACGCCAAGCGCGGGGTCGGTCTGCTGTCGATCGGTTCGCGAGGGCTGGACGCGTTGGATCGCTTCATGCTGGGCAGTATCTCGAATCACGCGATCCACCATGCGCCTTGTTCAGTGCTGGTCGTGAAGGAGACGCCTCGGCCTGTCCGGCAGATCGTGCTGGCCATCGATGGCTCGTCGGCCTCGAACAACGCGGTCCGCTTTCTGATCCGCAACGTCAATTCGGCTCCCGATGGCCCCGGTCGTGAACCCGTGATGGTGACCGTGGTGCATGTGATGCCCTATCTCAAGTATCCGGAACTCCGTGAAGCCGGGAACGCGGTGATGCGGCGCTCCGTGGATAAGCTGGCCAAAGCCGGTTTCCAGGTGCGCGAGGCCATGAGGCTGGGAAAGCCGGATGACGAAATCCTCACGGTGGCTGGCGAGCACCAGCCGGATGTGATCGTAACCGGGGCGAAGGGATTGGGCGCGATCGGTCGGGTATTGCTCGGCAGTGTGTCCACCCGTGTGGTCCAGCATGCTGCCTGTTGCGTGCTTGTGGTTCGATGAACCTCGGGGAGGGCCGTCCACTGCGTCGGAGGGGTGACGAAGGGGAGAGGAGCGCAATAAACTGATACAGTTGGTTTCGTCTATCTTTCAATTATTCGTGAGGATTACCCCATGACTCCGTTGATCAAGATCAACCAGGACCCCCTTCCCAATCGCCTGGTTACGGCCCTGTCAAAGATCGGTTTAGCCATGAAGAGCCGAACCTGGCGGCGACAGGGCCGGCAGGGGATCGGGCCTTTGCAGGTGCAGGTCCTGACCTTCCTCCGGTCGCGGCCCAACCAGTCGGCCACCGTCTCCACGATTGCGCGCGAATTGTCCGTGAAGCTGCCCACTGCCTCTGAAGTCATCCGGACGCTCGAGCGGAAGCGGCTGGTACGCCGTCGCCGCCGGGAAGTGGACAACCGGGTCGTGACGGTCCATCTGACTGCCCTCGGCGCCAAAGCGGGCCACGTGGCGAACGGGTGGCCGGAGATTTTGTCGTCGGCCACGCAGCATCTGTCGACACAAGAACAGATCGGGCTTCTCACTTCGCTGGTGAAACTCATTCACGCCCTCCAATTGCAGGGCGAGATTCCCGTCGCGCGCATGTGCGTCTCCTGCGAGCATTTCCGGCCGCACGCGCATGCGGACGCGGACCAGGCTCATCACTGCCAGTTCTTCAATGTGCCGTTCGGGGACCAGGCTCTCCGCCTTGATTGCCCGGAATACGTGACCGCTCCCACGGCCCAGGCACAGGAAGCCTGGGATCGATTCCGCCAGGCCATGTCTGCCTAATCCGCATTATTCAGGGCGTTCCTGCGGGAGATACAGCGAGCGGTCCGCCTCGATTTTGGCCAGCAAGTCGTCCAGGGCCGCCTGGAGCGCGGCTTCGATCGGGTCGCGGTCGGAAGCGGTGACCCACCGCACCGATGATCCCGCCGCCACATGCTCGGCGCGATAGGCTTTAATGGGGTGGACCGTCTCGCTCATCTCCGCCTGTAATTGGACTCGGTAGTGATAGCGATTCTGTCGAGAGACCAGCGCCAATTTTGTGGTGATGCGGAGTGTCAGGTCGGCGGAATCGGTGGAGACTGAACTGAACGTGCTTCGATGCTGCACATAGCGGATGAGCGCCTGACTTAAGTCGCGATGCCGCCAGTCGAGTAACGCGATGCCCGGCATATGGTCTGCGCCCTCGAGCGCCAGCGGGCCGACAGCTATCTGAAGGGATCGGGGAATCGTCATGGAGGCGGGGGCGACCGGCAGTGGATTCACGTGGATGCGGTGCACGCATCCCGTCAGCACGGTCAGCAGGAGGATGAGGGCCTTGACATGCATAGACTTGTGGACTGAATCGGGAAACGGACATCGACCGGCAGCCGTCATAGATGACTCGATCGAGGAGGTCAAGGAGTCATCGAGCTGAAGGCCGGCGACACGATGTCCAGATCCTTGAGGGCACGCGCGGCCTGTTCCCGGTATGGTCGCTCTGCCGGATTGGTGTAGGTGTCGATCACGCGCTGATAGGCTGCACGGGCCTTGTCCCGCTGCTGCTTGATGGCGAAATACTGGCCCAGCGCGATCCAATTCTGCGCCGCCGTTTCTCTGGTCGTCTTTAACAGGGCAAACTCCCGTTCGACCTGAGTGGTTCCCTGTAGTCGAGCCCGTTCCTTGACGGTGTCCGCCATCTGATCGGCCATGACTTCGATCTGTTGATTCTCATGAATGGCGGCGTCCACCCGATTGGCCTTGAGATGGGTGTAAAACTTCTCGACATGATCTTTGATGGCGTCTGCCCGCTGTTGATACGTATCGTGCGCGCAGCTGGAGGCGATGAGGGCGACAAGCGCCAGAACCCACACAACCGGATGGGGGAAAGGAGGGTGAGAGGTCGTCAAGTGGTCCTCACAAGAACAACGAGTGGGCTGGTCAATCGTCGAGTAGTCTAACACATTTGCCCTCGCCGACGGTAAGGGAGCACCGATCCGCGGGCAGGCGGAGTATGTCTCGGAGGTGGGATACGGAAAGCCCTTGAACCTGTCTTGACGGCTGCGTTATCTTAGTCCGCGGTGGAAAGGATCAGGACCTTCTCTGGCTTCAGGCCGGTACCGTTCGAACAACGAGGAGGATGAAATGGGAAAGAGCTTGAAAGGAACCAAGAGTCACGACAATCTCAAACACGCGTTTGCGGGCGAATCGCAGGCCAACCGCCGGTATCTCTATTTCGCGCGGCGCGCGGATATCGAGGGCTATCCAGACGTCGGCGGGCTGTTTCGCGATACGTCGGAAGCCGAAACCGGCCATGCCTTCGGACACCTGGACTTCCTGAAGGAAGTGGGCGACCCGGCGACCGGCGTGCCGATCGGCAACACGGATGCGAACCTCAAGTCCGCCATCGAGGGTGAAACGTACGAGTATACCCAAATGTATCCGGGCATGGCCAAGACCGCGCGCGACGAGGGATTTGCCGAGTTGGCTGAATGGTTCGAGACGCTGGCAAAAGCGGAGCGCTCGCATGCCAATCGGTTTCAGAAGGGACTCGACAGTCTGAAGGGCTAACAGCCTGTCACTCGCATCATTCAGCGGTCAGTTTTCGGCACCAAGGGGAATTTGTTGCCGAGGGCTGACCGCTGATTGCTTTCTAATGAGGAACGAACCGTGAAGGGCCTGAGCCTGATCCATCCCGTCGATGCCACGCTATTGGAGAAGGAAACGCTGCGGATTTACGGCATCTGCGACGGCTGCCGGCGCTGCTTCAATCTCTGCCCTTCGTTCAACAGCCTCCTGGACCGGATCGACGCGTTCGAAGGAGACGTGACCAAGCTGACCCCGGCCGACCACCACCGGGTCGTCGACGAATGCTACTACTGCAAGCTCTGTTTCAACCATTGTCCCTATACGCCGCCGCATCACTACGAGATCGACTTCCCCCATCTGATGGTCGTCTGGAAAAAGCGCCTCGCAGAGGAGCGCGGCGTCCGGTGGCGTGATCGTCTTCTGACGATGACGGATCTGATCGGAAAGCTGGGAAGCCTCACCGCTCCGTTGATGAACGGGTTGTTGGCGAACCGGCTGGTGCGCCAGCTTCTCGAAGGGGTCGCGGGAATTCACCGCGACCGTCAGGTGTTGCATTTTTCGGGCGAGACGTTTCCCCGCTGGTTCGGCCGCCGCGCACAGGTACCTACTCCCGATCCGCCCCTCCGCAAGGTGGCGTTGTTTGCCAGCTGCCTGGTGAATTTTCAGGCCACGGATATCGGCAAAGCGACGGTCCAGGTGTTGGAGAAGAACGGCGTCCAGGTCGTGGTGCCGGAGCAGCGCTGCTGCGGGATGCCGAGTTTCGACATCGGCGATACGCCGGCGATCCAGGAAGCTGCGCGGGCCAACATCGCCTCGCTGCATCCGTGGGTGCTGAAGGGGTATGATGTGGTGGTACCGACAGCCAGCTGTAGCTTGATGCTGAAGCGCGAATATCCGGAACTCCACCGCGACGAGCAGACGAAGAAAGTCGCCGAGCGGACCTTTGATGTCTGTGAATATCTGATGGCGATGAAGAAAGAGGGTCAGCTGACGACGGATTTTCCGAAGAGGCCCGGACGCGTAACCTATCAGATTCCCTGTCACCTGCGGGACCAGAACATCGGATTCAAATCCAAAGAATTGATGGAATGTACTGGCGCGCAGGTCGAGGTGATCGAGAACTGTTCCGGACATGATGGCGCCTGGTCCGCCAAGAGAGAGTTTTTTTCGCTGTCGATGAAGATCGCGGAGAAGGCCGTGCACGCCATCGAGCAGGCCCCGGCCGATCTGGTCGCCTCCGACTGTCCATTGGCCGGGCTGCAGTTGGATCAGGCCGGGGCCTCGACGCACGCGGGGGGGAAGTCGGTGCTTCACCCGATCCAGATCGTCCGTGACGCCTATGGGCTCGGGAGTGAGGGGTAGGGGGCAGCGGGGCAGGTGAGGGGTATGGTAAGAAGGAATGAGTGGTAATGCAGGTTATTACGCCGCAAGACGTGCTTTCTATTGAAGAATACGAGCGGCTGCGGGAGGCCTATCGGGCCAAGATCATCGAGCTGAAGCGACGACGACGGATTGCTGTCGGCCCGTTGATCACCCTGGTGTTTGAGAATCGGGAGACGTTGAAATTTCAGATTCAGGAGATGATCCGCGTCGAGCGAATCGTCGATACGACCAAGGTCCAGGATGAACTGGACGTGTACAATGCGCTCCTGCCGACGACAGATGAGTTGAGCGCCACCCTTTTGATTGAGATTACCGATGAGGCGAAGACGAAAGAGTGTCTTGACCGGTTTATGGGCCTCGATCATGGCCAAAAGATCGCAATTGTGGCAGGCGGCGAGCGGGCCTTCGGAATATTCGAATCCGGCCACAGCCATGACACCAAGATCAGCGCGGTCCATTTCATCCGGTTTCGACCAACCGCGGGGATGAGGATGGCCTTTGCCGACCTCCGTCAGCCGGTCCTGCTCACGGTGGATCACGGTGAGTACCATGCCCAAACGACCGTGCCGGGCAGCATGAGAGAGGAATGGCTTGCCGATTTAGCAGAGTTCTAAATTTTGAGTGTTGAGTTTTGAGTTGAACTCAAATCAGAAACCGTAACTAAGAATTCACCATTCACAATTCAAAGCTATGTCTATCGTGTTACTGACCAAGCGCATCGAGTTTGCGGCGTCCCACCGCTATGTCAAGCCGGAGTGGGACGAGGCGAAGAATCGCGCGGTGTTCGGCCTCTGCTACAATCCGCCCGCGCACGGGCACAACTATCTGCTCGAAGTGACCGTCTCCGGCGAGATCGACACCCAGACCGGCATGGTCGTCAATCTGTTCGATCTGAAGCGGGTTCTGCTCGCCGTGATCGAGGAATTCGATCACAAGAACCTGAATCTCGACATGCCTTATTTCAAGGACCGGATTCCCACGTCGGAGAATCTCGCGCGCGTGCTGTGGACTAAGCTGGCACCTCAACGGGACATCGGCACCATACATACCGTGCGCCTGTGTGAGGATGAAGATCTCTCGGCCGAAGTGACCGCGGCGGGGGGACTGGACGTGGCTGCGGTGACGAGACGCTACTCCTTCACGGCGGTCCATGAGGGCAATCAGGGACACTGCTGGGATCTTTTCATGACGGTCCATGGCCGGATCGATCCGGTCACGGGCATGGTCACCGACATCGGGGCTCTGGATCGATTGATCCACGACAACGTGGTCAAACCGTTCGACCGGCAGGACCTCCGACAGGTGCTTGGCTCCCAGACCGTGAGCGGAGAGCTACTCGCCCGGACAATCTGGGATCGTCTCGTGACCCACGTCGCAGGCGGAACACTTCAAAACGTCCGTCTCGCGCAAACACGCGATCTGTCGTTCGATTACGCCGGGTAGTCAGGGCAAGCTGTTCACCTCTCTACCTCGCTGATCTTTCATGAAGAGGGATCGACAGGGAGAGCCGTCCACCGAGTATGGTCCGTTCGTAGAACATCGCTCTTTCGGGGTAATGTATTTCGAGGGGACGAATGTAGTGGATGGATCATGGATCAATGCCGCGGAGGGTGGTGGTGATGGTGGTGCGTGTCGCGGTCTTCTGTCGGTGGTGTTCCGTCCGTGGTTTTCTCGCCCGGTGTTTTCTTGGGCTTGAGCGGAATGAAACGGGCGGACTGCGCTTCTTGATCCGGCAGTCTGATGAATACGATGACGACGGTATCCGGCGTGATGGAGAACACCCCGGACCCCTTGAGCATATTATCCCCCACCGGATGCAGCCAAATCTGAGTCCTGCTTTGGCCCGTCTCAATGGTTGCCTTACCAAGACCGCCGTCTGCAGAGATTTTATTGTCCGCATGGTCCGTCACATAAATCGTGATTTCCCGGTCCTTGGCCACAAGTTCCAGGTGATACGGTCCAACCATGCGTAATTGCCCGCCGTGAGGCGCTTCGACCGAGTCGAAGTATTCGTCGACATGCGCCCAGGCCGGTAATGACCAGACCAACAGCGCCCCGAATACCACACCAGCGATCATTTCGTTCATGTCCTGCTCTCCCCCAAAAATGTCAACCGGCCCGGCGCGTAGAGTTGTCCGCTGCGCGGCAGACGTTTCTGCTCTCCGTTACTTCATGGGGCATGCTGCGCTGGATGTCAAGGTCGGCCGCGACCTCGTCTTATTGCCGATGAGCATGATTACTTGAGGAGATAGTCGGAGATCAACGCGGCGAGTTCGGCCGGCTCGACGATCCCTTCGCGGGTGAGCAGCAATTTGCCGTTCGCGAAAAAATGCGTCGTGGGATAGGTCTCGAACGTATGGGTCTTCTTGATCTCTCGGCAGCGGCCCGGCACGTGCATCTTCGCCTTGCCGACTTTTACCTCGGGAAATTTGGCGGCGGTCGCTTCCAAAATGGGATCGTATGCCTTGCAGGGCTCGCAGGTGGCGAGCCCATACGAAACGACCGATGCCGGCGCGTCGGTGAATTGCTTGTAGTTGGCGTCGCTGACGTCTAGGACAGTACCAGCCATACGTCATCACGTCAAAAAGTCCGAAAGTCATAAAGTCCCGGGCTTGCAGACTTTCAACTTTCGGACTTTATGACTGAGATTCAGCTCAGCTTCGAGAGCGCGGCGAGGATGTCCTTGTCCACCCGCGCCACCTTGATATCCTGCACCTTGACATAGGCGACCTTGCCGCTCTTGTCGACGATCACGGTCGCCCGCTTGGAGCAGTTGAGCGGCTCGAAGTAGAGGCCGTAGGCCTTCGCCGTCGTGCGGTGGACGTCAGACAACAAACGGTGTTTGAGGTCAAGGGAATCCGCCCAGGCCTTGTGCGAGAAGAAACTGTCGCAGCTGACGCCGAACAGCTCCGCGTTGGCGGATTGAAACTGGGGGAAGTCATCGGTCAAACACTTGTTCTCGCCCTGGCAGACCGGGCTCCAGTCCAGCGGATAGAAGCAGAGTACGACGTTCTTCTTGCCCTTATAGTCGCTCAACTTCACGTCCTTCTGATCTTGGTCTTTCAGATTGAAGTCCGGTGCTGTATCGCCCACCTTAATCTCTGATGCCACGTCGCTCATTGCATATCCTCCTTTGCGAACTTGCTGTATGTTGGGGTGAATGAGGCCTCAGGTTGAGAGAACCTCGTTTCCAAACGTAAACTTTGTAACCTGTGGCTCGAAAGGTTGTCAACGGTCCGGAAGACCTAGGGCTCCCGGACGGGATCGATAACGTATTGAACTCACGAATGATTTACTCGATGTGCAGTTCGCGGAATCCCAACATGCGCCCCGCTGGTGCTGCCGTGCGATAGTTCGCGATGGAAATGGGGCGGCCCAGCAAGGGGAGATGGAAAACCGTGCCCACTTTCGGCGACTGCGCCACGCGCAGCAGCTCATGCGCCGCTTCGGTCAGGATTTCCCTGGCGGTACTGTCCGGCAGCCCTCTATCCTGAAACAGCTCGATCTCGTCCAGTCCGAACTTCGTCAGGCCGAGCGAATAGAACCAGACCTGGTCGGGACGTGAGGCCTCGTCTTGGGCAATGGACAGGTGGTCATCCAGGAGAAACGTTGTGAGAGGACAGTTCTGCCAATCCGATGGATTGAGGTAGGCCTGGGTGGTCACGTCATAGGCTGTCCCCTGTGTTAGGAGCGTGAGGGATCGCGCCACCCTGGCGCTGAAGAGAATCGTATCCGGCATGTCTCGCGGGGATGCGACAGACGGCGCGACGGCGCCCATCAGGTCGTGCTCCCAGGCCAGTTGCTTCATAACGTCGGCGGCGTGGCTCATCGGCAGCGGCATGACGACATGGGTGGACCAGGGCCCGTGAGTCGCCTGCCAGGATTCGGACGATCCTGCTTCATGACACACGGCCATCGGTCCGCCATACTTCCGCTCATACTGCATCTTGACTTCGTCTGTGGCCGGAGCGGTGCCGCGATAGCCGATGAAATAGAGGGGCGGGCGCTTGGCGGAGGGCCTGGCCGTCTTCTTGCGGATTCTCATGTCAAAAGCCCTACCTCGCGAGAAAAGCGGGGCGAGCGAGACACGCGCGACGAGCCACGGTTCACTTCCCCGCTTTCCGGGCTTTGCGGCGATCGTCCGGGTTCAGCAGCCGTTTGCGCAGACGCAGATTCTGCGGAGTGACCTCGACCAGTTCATCGGACCCGATATATTCCAGGGCGAATTCCAGCGTCATTTCCCGTGGGGGCGTCAGCACCAGGGCTTCGTCGGAACCCGACGCCCGCATGTTCGTGAGATGTTTTTCTTTGCACACGTTGACGTCGAGATCTTCATCTCGACTGTTCTGGCCGACGACCATCCCGCGATAGACCTCCACGCCGGGGCTGATGAACATGACGCCCCGTTCCTGGGTCATGAAAATGGCGTACCCGGTGCTGGTGCCGTCTTCGAATGCCACGAGCGATCCGTGCGGCGCCACGATCAAATCGCGCGATTCCGCCGGCTCGTAGGCCTTGAACACATGATGCATGATGACGGTGCCGCGGGTCTTGGCGAGCAGGATATTCTTCAAACCCATAATGCCGCGCGTGGGAATGTAGTATTCGAGATGCATTTCGCTCGCGCCGGCGTCGGAATGGATGAGCCGCATATGCCGCATTTCGCCGCGCCGCTTGCCGATTTCCTCGATAATCGCTCCCTGATAGCTCTCCGGAATCTGAATCGTCAGTTCCTCATAGGGCTCCGTGACCTTGTCGCCGTCCCGATGGAGGATGACCTCCGGTTGCGACACTTGCAGTTCGTAGCCTTCGCGCCGCATCTGCTCGATCAGCACGCCGAGGTGGAGTTCGCCGCGGCCCGCCACGAGGAACCGGTCGGCGCTATCCGTTTCATTCACGCGCAGCGACACGTTGGTTTCCAGTTCCTTGAAGAGGCGTTCGCGCAGGTGACGGGAGGTGAGAAACCGGCCTTCCCGTCCGGCGAAGGGGCTGTTGTTGACGGAGAAGGTCATCTGGACGGTCGGTTCGTCGATTGTGACGCGCGGAAGGGCGAGCGGACGTTCGGCATCCGCGATGGTATCCCCGATACTGACTTCGTCGAGCCCCGCGACGGCGACGATTTCTCCCGCCTCGGCCCGTTCCGTATCGGTCCGTTCAAGACCCGAATAGACCGCCAGGTCGGACACTTTGCAGGGAAGCTGGGCCCCGTTCTTGCCGAGCACCAGGACACTCTGCCGCCGGGCAATCGAGCCGGATTGAATCTTGCCGATCCCCATCTTCCCCTTGTAGGAATCCTGGACGAGGGCCAGGACCAGGATCTGGAGCGGAGCCTCGGCCGTGATGGCAGGCGCGGGAATCTTCTCCAGCACGGTGTCGAGCAGCGGAGTAATGTCGGTCCCCGGCTTGTTGACATCGCGCGTGGCCACGCCTTTGATGGCCGAGGTGTAGATGATCGGAAAATCGAGCTGCTCGTCGGTGGCGCCGAGGTGGACGAAGAGATCGAACGTGCGGTTGACGACGTCGTCGATCACGGCGTCCGGCCGGTCGATCTTGTTGATGACGACGATGGCCTTGTGCCCGAGCGCCAGGGCCTTCCGCAACACGAAGGTCGTTTGCGGCATCGGGCCTTCTTTGGCGTCGATCAGGAGCAGCACGCCGTCGACCATCCGAAGCGTCCGTTCCACTTCGCCGCCGAAATCCGCGTGCCCCGGCGTATCGACGATATTGATTTTCACCCCGTTATACGTGACACTGGCATTCTTGGCCCGGATCGTAATCCCGCGCTCGCGCTCCTGATCCATCGAGTCCATGATCCGCTCGCCCATGTCGTCGATCTTGCGGTGCACATGGGTCTGGCGGAGCACGGCATCGACCAGCGTGGTCTTGCCGTGGTCGACGTGTGCGATGATGGCGATGTTCCGGAGATCGCTCCGGCGGTCCTGGGGGGCGCGTAATTGCGACATGGTTCCTGTGTGTCTCGCGGCGAAAAAAAAGACGCCCCGACTGTGAGGCGTCGGTGACAGTATACCCGACGCGCGGGTCGCCATACAAGCGGCTGACTCACGGATCGTTGGCGGCGGATGCTTGAGTTTTCGGGAAACGCATTGTAAGGTATTTTTACCAGCCTCGCAGACCGAAATTCCTCAGGAGTTCAATCCAGGAGCGCAATTCCGATGTCGGGCGATGATCGGTTCGTGGAGATTCATGAGCAGGCGCCCCGGCGATGGCGTTGGTGGCAGATCACCCTGCTCGGCGCCCTGGCCTCCGGTATCGCGCTCGTCACGGCGGCGACGGGGGTGATCTGGTATTTTGCCCAGGACCTGCCGTCACTCGAGCTGCTCCAGAACTACCAGCCCAGCCTGGTCACCACCGTCTATTCGGACGATCGGCAGCCCATCGGCCAGTTCTTCATCGAACGTCGAATTCTGGCTCCGCTCGCCGATATTCCCGAGCGCCTCACCCAGGCGGTGATTGCGACGGAAGATGCACGGTTTTTTGAGCATCCCGGGCTGGACTATGTCGGAATGTTACGTGCCGCGTGGACCAACATCCGGCATGGAGGCCGAAAGGTCGAAGGTGCGAGCACCATTACGCAGCAGCTGGCCCGGTCGCTCTTTCTGTCGTCGGAGCGCTCCTATGAGCGCAAGATCCGCGAGTTGATCCTGGCCTACAAGATGGAAGCGGTGTCCGGGAAAGAACAGATTCTTGAAACCTATTTGAATCAAATCTACTTCGGGCAGGGCGCCTACGGTGTGGCCTCAGCGGCCCAATCGTATTTCGGGAAGGAACTCGCGGCGCTCACGCTCGCTGAATCGGCGTTCCTGGCGGGACTTCCCAAATCACCCAGCCGGTTTTCCCCGTACACCGCATATGAACGGGCAAAAAAGCGGCAGGAGCATGTACTCTCCCGCATGGAAGAGGCTGGATTCATTTCGGCGGCCGAACGCGAAGCCGCAGCGGCCGAAGTGCTGAATTTCCATCGACCCGGGAGCGAGCATCTCGCGCCGTACTTTGTCGAGTATGTCCGGCAATTGCTGGTGGCGAAATACGGCGAGACGATGGTGTACAAGGGCGGACTGCAAGTGTACACCACCTTGAATCTCGAGATGCAGAAGGCCGCCGAGGCGGCGTTCTCGGCCGGAGTCCGCGAACTGGACAAACGGCAGGGGTGGCGTGGACCCCAGCGAACTGTTGACCTGGGCACGCTGCAACCCTCCACGCTTGCCTCGAGCGATCGACTGCTGAAGCCGGGCGATACAAGCGAGGGCATCGTCTTGAAGGCCGCCAAGGACCACTATCTGATCCAGGTTGGGACGACCACGGCCAAGCTGGCTTTCGACGACATGGCCTGGGCGAAGCGGGTGCTCAAGGGCCCCGACCCCGGCGTCGATTTCATCGTGAATCCCAACCTGAAGCAGCTGCTCAAAACCGGCGACGTCATTGAAGTCGGAGTCAAGAAAGTCGTCAAAGGCGAGTTGCAACTCACGCTCGAACAGACCCCGATCGTCGAAGGAGGCCTGATCGCGATCGATCCGTCGGTCGGAGCGATTCGGGCGATGGTCGGCGGCTACGATTTTTCACGAAGCGAATACAACCGCGCGGTGCAAGCCCATCGGCAACCAGGGTCGGCGTTCAAGCCGCTCATCTATGCGACGGCGATGAGTCAGGGACTGAGTCCGGCCACGCAGATCCTTGATGCGCCGGTGGTCTACGAACAGGAGGAAGACGACAAGATCTGGAAACCGGAGAACTACGGGAGGAAATTCCACGGCATGGTGAGTTTGCGGGACGCGCTGGCCCATTCACACAATCTCGCGACGGTTCGACTCCTCGAGAAGGTTGGGGTGAAGAACGTCATCGAGTTTGCGCGCGAGGTGGGGGTGACCAGTCCGCTTCCGGCCGATCTCTCCCTGGGTTTGGGTACGTCGTCGATGGGTTTGATGGAATTGACCTCGGTCTACGGGGTGTTTGTGAACAAGGGGAGCCGGGTGGAACCCTTCGCCATCAAGGTTGCCAAGGATAGCACGGGCAACGTCCTCGAAACGGTCGAGCCGGCCTCGCATGAGGTCATCGCCAAAGAGACCGCCTATCTGATCACCAATATGATGGAAGACGTGGTGCAGAAGGGCACGGGTCAGGCCGCGAAGGTTCTCGATCGTCCGCTCGCGGGCAAAACCGGGACGACCAACGACTACATCAATGCGTGGTTTATCGGGGGAGCTCCCAATCTGGTGACCGGCGTGTACGTGGGTTTCGATGATCGCCGCTCGCTTGGAGAGAGCGAGACCGGAGCTCGTTCGGCCCTGCCGATCTGGATCGCGTTCATGAGGGAAGCGCTCAAGCAGCTGCCCGTCGTGCCGTTCGAGATTCCCGACGGGGTCACGTTCGTGAAAGTCGATGCGTCAACGGGGCTGCTGGAATCGGAGCAGGAAGGCGAAGGGCAGCATGGGACGGTGGAGCTCTTTGCCAAAGGAAGTGAACCGACGCAGACGGCCCATCGTCGACTCGATCCGACGGATTTCTACAAGTTGGATCAGATTCCTGAAGGGTCGCCGGTCGAAGACGGGAGCCTGTAGCCGTATGAGGCTAGGACTGGGAATCCTGAAACTCTTCGTGCCAGGCCATCTGAATTGTTTCCAGGAGCTTCTCGTTTGATTTCTTCGGATCGTCCCTGAACTCCGGCAGCGCAACGATCCAGGCGTGCATATCGGTAAACCGGACAGTCAGCGGATCGGTATCCGGGTGCGCTTCAACGAGTCGAATCGCGATGTCTTCTGAATCCTGCCATTTCAGATCCATTCTTTGCTCCTCGAAAGCGCGAGACGGGCGAGCCTCGCGCGAGAAGCGGGACGCGCATAGACAAACTCCTCAGCCTCTCGCACCTTCCCCCTAGTCTCGCTTGTCACGCGGCATACACTTCACGAAATTTCGGAGACCTTCTTCCCCTGTAGCGCTCGCTTGAGCGAATAGTCCAGCATGGCGACGGTCAGCGGTTTCGCCACTTGCTCGAGGTCGGCCATGGCCGCGCGGATTGCGCGCAGATCGGTGCCGTCCTTTGCGGCCGCCAGTGACGACAGGACTGCTCGAACAGCTGCAACCTGTTCTTGAGGAATGAGATGGCCTCCTTCGCTCAGGGACTTTTCCGTCGTGGTAATAAGTGCCCCGGCGTCGAGCCGCGCTTCAATCAGCTTGCGGGCGGTGACATCATCCGCCGCAAACTTGAACGAATCCTCGATCATCCGCTCCACTTCATCGTCGGACAAGCCGTACGAAGGCTTGACGTCGATCGACTGGCTCTGCCCGGTCCGCATATCGCGCGCCGTCACATTCAAGATTCCGTTGGCGTCGATCAGGAACATGACTTCGATGCGAGGAACGCCGGCCGGGAGGGGAGGAACTTTCAGCCGGAATCGTGCCAGGCTCCGATTGTCTCTCGCCAGTTCACGTTCCCCTTGCAAAATATGGATGTCCACGCCGGTTTGGCCGTCGGCATAGGTGGTGAACATTTCCTTGGCGCTGGCCGGGATGGTCGTGTTTCGTCTGATCAGGCTACTCATCGCACCGCCCATCGTTTCGATGCCGAGGGACAGGGGAGTGACGTCGAGCAACAACATGTCGGTGGTGCCCCCGCTCAGAATGTCCGCCTGCACCGCGGCGCCGAGGGCGACGACCTCGTCCGGATTCAACTCGGAGTGCGGAGGTTTCCCGAACAGCTCCTGAACACGTTGCCACACGAGCGGCATGCGGGTGGAACCGCCGACGAGCACGATTTCATCGACCTCGTTCGGCGTGAGCCCCGCGTCCTTCAGGGCCATCCGGCAGGGTCCCATGGTCCGGTCGATGATCTCCATCACCAGCGCTTCGAGTTGGTCCCTCGTCAGTTCCCGCGTAAACAGGCCCTTGTTCTCCGGGAGCTCGATCGTCACCTGCGTCTTGAGTTCATCGGATAACAGGATTTTCGTCCGTTCCGCTTCGAGGCGGACAGCCTGCATGTGATCCGGGTATGTACTGAGGTCGAGGCCGTGGCGGTTTCGAATTTCGGCCACGAGGAGATCGGCCAGCCGGCGATCAATATCATCCCCGCCCAGGTGCGTATCGCCGTTGGTCGCCAGGACCTCAAAGATGCCGTTCTTGAGTTTCAGAAGCGAGATATCGAAGGTGCCTCCGCCGAAGTCGTACACGGCGATGATGCCTTGCGTCTTTTTTTGGATCCCGTAGGCGAGCGAGGCGGCCGTCGGTTCGTTGATGATCCGCAGGACATCGAAGCCAGCGATCATGCCGGCATCCTTCGTGGCCTGTCGCTGGCTATCGTTGAAATAGGCAGGGACGGTGATGACAGCCTTGGTGATACTTTCTCCGAGATGGGCTTCGGCCCGCTGTTTCAGTTCTTTTAGGATCATGGCCGAAATCTGAGGCGGAGAGTAGTGCTTCTCGCCGATCTTGATGCGGATGACCCCGTCCTGCTCCGTGAGCGAATAGGGAAAGTAAGCCAGTTCGTCCTGTACATCCGCGAGGCCTTTGCCCATGAACCGCTTCACCGAGTAGACCGTGCGTTCCGGATTCCGCGTCAGGTGGGCCTTGGCCGGATCGCCGACAATCAGTCCGTTGTCGGTGATGGCGACGACGGAAGGAACCATGGTGCGGCCTGTTCGCCCGGGGATGGCACGAGGGATTCCCTTGTCCACGTAGGCGACTAATGAATTGGTCGTGCCGAGGTCAATGCCGACAATGCGTGCCATGGAAGGATTATGCGATTGTTGCTGTGAGGTCGTTGACGATGTTCGTCACGAAGGTCCGGTTGGAGAGGATCTCCCGCATCTGCTTCAGGAGCCGGTCCCGCTCAGCACGGGTCAGGCTGGTCGCTTCTCCACGGTCTTGAAGCGCATCCCATTGGCTGAACAACTGCTGGAGTTGAGCCTCCAAGTCCTGTTTCCGTCGTTCCAGAGCCTGCTGTTCCGCTTGGAGCTGCGCCTGGAGGCCCCGCCCGGTTTCCGACTGGCGATCTGATGCGCGATACTCATCCAGCGTATTCTGAAGCTCGAGAATTTCCTCGAACAGATCCGCCGGAGGCGACATGCGAATCGTTTTCACGGCGCCGGCTTCCAGATCGAGGAGATACTCGGCCCGTTGAATCGGGTCGCGGAGGATGCGATAAGCCGAATTGAGCATCGCGGCATTCCCCAGGCTGATGGTCTGCTCCGTCTCGCTCTTGTTCTGGTAGAAGTCCGGGTGGAAAGCCCGGCTGAGTTCGTAGAATTTGGCTTCCAACTTGTTCTGGTCGATCATGAGCCGGCGAGCCAATCCCAAGCAGGTGAAGTAGTCCGTCTCTTTGGACACCGGCTGGACTTTGACGCAGCGGTCGCAGAAGTACTCGCCGGTCATCTCCGACTGGCAATGCCAGCACATACTTCTGGCCATCTGGAGGTCGCGAAGGTTGGTGTCGTGATGGTGGTCCATACCTCGAGTCTTTTCGGTGGCGGTCGTGTCGGTTACGCCGAGAAGGACTCTCCGCAGCCGCACGTCTTGTTGGCATTGGGGTTCACGAACTTGAAATTGCCGCCCATCAGGTCCTTCTGATAGTCGAGCTGGGTTCCCTGCAGGTAGATGGCGCTCTTTGCATCGACGATGACTTTAATGCCGTCGAACTCATACACGCGATCGTATGGCCCGATCTTTTCATCGAAGTTGATGGTATAGCTGAGGCCTGAACAGCCGCCGCCCTTGACACCGAGCCGGAGCCCGCCTGCCTCAATGCCTTGCACGCTGATCAACCGCTTCACCTCCTTGATGGCCGCCTCGGTGAGCGTAATCACCGGAGCCTGAGTCTCAGTATTGGCGGTTTCCATGAGTTACTCCCTTCGTCACAGTTACTTCGAGTCGGCCTTCTTCTGATAGTCGGCCAACGCCGCTTTGATCGCATCTTCCGCCAACACCGAACAGTGAATCTTCACCGGCGGGAGATTCAGTTCCTGCACGATGTCGGTGTTCTTGATCTGTTGGGCTTCGTCGATCGTCTTACCCTTGAGCCACTCGGTGGCCAGGCTCGAACTGGCGATGGCCGAGCCGCAACCGAAGGTCTTGAACTTTGCATCGACGATCGTATCGCCCTGGACCTTGATCTGCAGCTTCATCACATCGCCGCACTCCGGCGCGCCGACCATACCCGTGCCGACCCCTTCCTCATCTTTCTTGAAGCTCCCCATGTTGCGGGGATTAGTGAAATGATCGACGACTTTATCGCTGTACGCCATAAGAACCTCCTTGGTATCTCGTCGTTCGTGAAACGTCGTTCGTGGGATGCGAGAGACGCTTCACGCCTTCCGTTTCACGTTTTACGCCTTCAATGTGCCGCCCACTGAACCGATTTCAGATCAACGCCTTCCTTCGCCATTTCGTAAAGCGGGGACATTTCCCGCAGCTTGGTGACAATCTCGATAACCTTCTTGATCGTATAGTCAATCTCTTCGTCCGTGTTGAAGCGGCCCAGGCCGAATCGGATGGAGGAATGGGCCAGTTCGACTCCGACGCCCAGGGCCCGCAAGACATAGGAGGGCTCCAGTGTGGCCGAGGTGCAGGCCGATCCGGACGATAGGGCGATGTCTTTCATCCCCATGAGCAGGGATTCTCCCTCGACGTAGGCGAACGAAATATTGAGGTTCCCGGGCAACCGGTCAGTCGGATGGCCGTTCAAGTAACTTTCCTCCAGCACCGCCATGATACTGGCCTGGAGCCGGTCCCGCATTCTGGCAAGGCGCGCAGCCTCCGCGGCCATCTCCAGTTCACACAATTCGCAGGCTTTCCCGAATCCCACGATCAACGGAACGGGGAGCGTGCCGGAGCGCATGCCGCGCTCATGTCCGCCTCCGTCCATCTGCGCCGAGATCCGAACGCGGGGGTTCTTCTTTCGAACGTAGAGGGCACCGACTCCTTTCGGGCCGTAGATCTTGTGGGCCGTGAACGACATGAGGTCGATGCCCATGGCCTGCACATCGACGGGGATCTTGCCGACGCCTTGTGTCGCATCACAGTGAAACAGGATACCTTTTGCTTTGGCGATCTTGCCGATTTCCTGGACTGGATTGATCGTGCCGATTTCATTGTTCGCGAGCATCACGGAGATCAGAATGGTCTTGGGCGTGATGGCGGCGCGCACGTCTTCGGGATTGACTTGGCCCTGCTTATCGACCGGAAGATAGGTCACGGTCGCCAGGCCCTTGGCTTCAAGCGATTTGGCGGTGTCGAGCACGGCGCGATGTTCCGTGGAAGAGGTAATGATGTGGGTGCCCTTTTCCTTATACATCTCCCGGACGCCCTTGAGGGCAAGGTTGTCCGATTCCGTCGCGCCGCTCGTAAAGACGATTTCTTTGGAATCTGCCTTGATCAGTTTGGCGATCTGCTTGCGGGCCTGTTCGACGGCCTCTTCCGCCTCCCATCCGAAGGCATGGTTCCGGCTGGCGGCGTTGCCGAATTTTTCGACGAAGTAAGGAAGCATGGCGTCCAACACGCGCGGATCCATCGGCGTGGTGGAATGGTTGTCCAGGAAAATCGGAAGCTTCATTGTTCGACTCCTTGTGCGGCGGAGGACTGAATCGTGATCAAAGGGGTGCCACCCAACATGTCCTGCAGGGTCATGCTGTTCAATAATTGATGGATGCTATCCTGCACTTTAAGCAGCGGCGTGCGGATATTGCAGTGTTCTCTCTGCATACAGCTCTCACCATCTCTGTCATGCGAGCAATCGGTGATGCCCAACGGCCCTTCGATGCTCTCGATGATCTGGGCAATGGTGATTTGCCAGGCGCTCCGGGCAAGCAAGTAGCCGCCTTTGGGACCGTTGTGCCCGTCGATCATGCCATTCTTGGCCAGGGCTTGGAGCACCTTTGCCAGCAGTTCAAGCGGGATGTTGTATTCCTCAGCGATCTCTTTCGTGTTGACCACACGGCCTGGCGTCAGGTCGCCGAATTGGACGGAGGCGATGTGTTGAAGTGCCATCAGTGCGTAATCAGCTTTCTTTGAAATCTTCAACATGGCTATTGCCGATTGTATTGGTCGGAGATTATAATGATCTCCGATCAGATAGGTCGGACTTAGATTACCACCGTAATCTCGCGGCTGTCAACTGTTGCTTTGCGAGCGGACTCGTCTGAAAACCAGTACGAAAGGACCAGATTTATGGGCGGAACCAATCCCTACATCGAGAAAGCACAATGCCAACTCCCTCAAAAGTCCTATGCGGTGACATTTGTTGCACCAGATGGAGGGATCACAAAGGTAGAGGTGGATTCGGCCAAGATCCCGTACGGCTCGACTGGCTTTCCAGGTAGCATCCTGGATATCGCCATGGGCAACGGAGTGGAGCTGGAGCATGTGTGCGGAGGGGTCTGTGCATGCTCGACTTGTCACGTGATCGTGAGGCAGGGGCTGGAAAGCTGCAACGAAGGCACCGACGACGAATTCGACCAACTGGATGAGGCCCCGATGACGACCCTCCAGTCACGGCTCGGCTGTCAATGTGTCCCCAGCGGAACGATGGATATCGTCGTCGAGATTCCAGCCGTGAATAAGAACCTTGTCAAAGAAGGACACTGAGCGACGCCGGTCATCAGTCACACGTCATTCGTCATTCGTCAAGCGTCACTCGCCATTCGTTTGGAACTCCGCCATGAGATATGGTCTCGAATGGCCAATGACGTTTGACGATCTCCTAGTCATACGTTTCGGTTTTCACCTCTTTCCTCCCATACCCCCGTTCCAGAAAAAAGGTGCGCAGCGGCCGCACGAAATTCTTGGTACCGCACAGCATGGGCAGGACCTTCGAGGTTTCATCGATCAGTGGCTGTAGCATGGTCAAGGTCAACGCGACGGCCGATTCGTCGCTGGACGCGACGAGCGGGAGATAGCGGAACGAAGCGCGCATGACCGCAAGCGAGAGGAACTCATCGTGGTAGAGCATTTCGTTTTCAGCCGGGCCGACCGCGATCAGGAGGACCGGCGAGGTCTCGCGATGGGCATACAAGGATTTGAGCATGCAGCGGATCGGAACGAGGCCGGTGTATCGCGCAATGAACAATACCTCGCGATCGAGCGGCCGAGGCAGGACGAAGTGTCCGTAAGGGCCGGACAGCACCAGTTCATCCCCTGCCTTGAGTTGATACAGATAACCGGATCCCACTCCTTGCGGCACGCGGTCGAACACCAACGTCAACTCGCCGGAAGGCGACGCCGGGGACGCCATGGAATAGGCACGATTGAGCGGAGGCTTTGGGCCGACCGGCAGCTTCAACGATACCCATTGGCCGGGCTGGAACAACAGCTTCTCGTTCTTGGGAAGGACGACGAATTGGCGAACATGGGGTGTGAGATCTGCGGCCGAGAGTACGGTGGCCGGCTGGGTGCGCTCCGCCATGTTGACCTCCGTTCTGATCTCTTATCAGAAGAGCACTCGAGATGAAAGAGCTGGGAGGCGACCGATTCTGTACAACCGTTTTCCTTGCATGTTATAGATACCGGCCTCCACACGAATTTTCCAGGATCCACGATGGCCCAGGTCCGTGTGCGCTTTGCTCCCAGTCCCACGGGGTTCCTCCATATCGGCGGAGTGCGCACCGCATTGTTCAACTGGCTTTTTGCGCGCCAGCAGCAGGGCGTCTTCATTCTCCGCATCGAGGACACGGACCAGAGTCGGTCGACGGACGCATCGATCCAGGCCATCATCGACGGGATGCAATGGGTCGGGCTTGATTGGGACGAGGGCCCCTTTCGCCAGACCGAACGGATGGATCTCTATCGCGGTCACGCGAGACAACTTCTTGAACAGGGTCATGCCTATTGGTGTGTCTGCAAGGCCGAGGAGTTGGAAGCCCGACGAAAAGCAGCCGACGCGAAAGGACTCTCGCCCCGGTACGATGGTCGCTGCCGCAGTTTGGGCATCACGAATCCGTCGGAGGACGCGGCGCTTCGATTCAAGGCGCCGCAAGAGGGTCAGACGGTCGTCGATGATCTGATCAAGGGCAGGATCGTCTTCGACAACAACGTGCTGGACGATCTGATCATCCTCCGTTCCAACGGCTATCCGACGTATAACTTTTCGGTGGTGGTGGACGATGCCTTGATGAGCATCACGCATGTGGTGCGCGGGGACGACCATTTGACCAACACACCGCGCCAGGTCCCGATTTTTACGGCGCTCGGTTTTCCGGTGCCGCGATTCGGCCATCTGCCGATGATACTCGGATCGGACAAAGCCAGACTGTCGAAGCGGCACGGCGCTACCTCGATCATGGCGTACAAAGAGATGGGATACCTGCCCGAGGCGATGGTGAACTACCTGGTCCGACTCGGCTGGTCGCACGGCGATCAAGAACTCTTCACCCGCCAGGAATTGATCGAGAAGTTTTCGTGGGATCATGTGCAAAAATCGCCGGCCGTCTTCAATCCGGACAAGCTGCTATGGTTGAACGCCGAGTACATCAAGACGAGCCCTCCTGGTCAGGTGGCTCACGCGCTCGTGCCGCTCCTGGAGCAGGCCGGCTTGGGGGACGAAGTACGAGCGGCACCGGACGAGTGGCTTCCCCAACTGGTGGTTTTGGTGAAGGAGCGGACGAAGACGCTGGTAGAAATGGTCGAGTGGGTCAGACCTTATTTCGGGCCGATCCCGACGCTCAATGAAGCGGCCGCCAAGAAATTCCTGACATCTGCCATCGCGCCGCTCCTCGGCAAGCTCGTAGGGCGATTCGAGCGTTTTTCCTCCTTCTCGAAGCAGGAATGGGAAGATAGCTTCAAGAAGCTGGTGGAGGAGGAAGGTATCAAGATGGGCCAACTGGCTCAACCGGTCCGTGTCGCCTTGACGGGGCGGACTGCCAGTCCGGGTCTCTTCGATGTGATGGAAGTGCTTGGTCGGGAACGGACTCTCTTGCGGCTTCGCAAGGGAATTGAGCGGGCCAAAGGGACATGAGGGAAGGGGTGATCCGTCGACCTCCTGTGCTCGCGCGACGCGCACGCTATATTTGATCGAATGTTGATCAAAGCGGAGGGTGCTCGTCGCATGCGCGCAGTGGGAGGCCGATCGGGTCACCCCTTTGAAGGGAACAGAACGAGGGAATATGGGCTCCGAGTGGCCGGAACCCACTCATGGCTGGTTGACCTTGACGGAATTGCAAGCCTTATATTACTGTGAACGCCGGTTGGGGGATCGTCTAGCGGTAGGACGTCAGTCTCTGGATCTGACTACCTAGGTTCGATTCCTAGTCCCCCAGCCAATCTTCTTTCGGCCAGGCACTCCGCACTCGTCTCAGCTTCATACCGCGCTGGGGGATCGTCTAGCGGTAGGACGCCAGCCTTTGGAGCTGGCTACCTAGGTTCGATTCCTAGTCCCCCAGCCATTTCCTGCCCGGGGATGAGCGGCCGCCTCACTTTAACGACGCCAGATCGATCACGAACCGGAACCGCACATCACCTCTGAGGACTCGCTCGTAAGCCTCGTTTACTTGTTGTATCGGAATCACTTCAATATCGGACTCAATCCTGTGCTCGGCGCAAAAGTCGAGCATTTCCCGGGTTTCGCGGATGCCGCCGATGACGGACCCGGCGATGCGGCGACGATGCAGAATCAAGGGGAAGGGTTCCAACGGCGCCGGCTTGTCGGGCGCGCCCACAAGAATCATGGTGCCGTCGGTCTTGAGCAGATTGACGTAGGCGTTGTAGTCGTGGGGGGCGGACACCGTGTCGAGGATGTAGTCGAAGCGACGCTGGAGTTTAGCGAAAGTCTGCGGATCCGATGTCACAGCGAACGCCGAGGCTCCCAGTCGCTCCGCATCTTTTCGCTTTCGCTCGGATGTGCTCAAGACGGTGACCTCAGCGCCGAAGGCCGTGGCGAGTTTAACCGCCATGTGGCCGAGTCCGCCCAAGCCGACGACCGCGAGTTTGTGATACTTTCCCACCCCCCAATGACGAAGCGGGGAGTAGGTGGTGATGCCGGAGCAGAGGAGCGGAGCCGTGCCTGCCTGCGACAGTGTTCGGGGAATCCGCAGGACATAGTTCTCGTCGACGACGATCTGCGTGGAATAGCCGCCCTGCGTGATCCGGCCGTGCTTGTCGTGCCCGTTGTAGGTGAGGATCATCCCGGCTTCACAATACTGTTCCAGTCCATCCCGACAGGCTCCGCACGTCCGGCAGGAATCGACGAAGCAGCCGACGCCGGCTATGTCGCCGACACGGAATGTGCTGACTGCTTGCCCCACCTGCGTCACCGTGCCGACGATTTCGTGGCCAGGCACCATCGGGAAGAGTGACCTGCCCCATTCGTCGCGAGCCTGGTGGATGTCCGAGTGGCAGATCCCGCAATGGGTGATGGCGACGAGGACATCGTGAGGCCCTACCTCCCGCCGTTCGAACGAAAAGGGCCGGAGTGGGGAGTTGGCTGCAGATGCGGCATAGCCTCTTGTGGGTAGCATGGACGGTCTCCTACAAGAATGGACGGCAGGCCCTGACTTTAGCAATTTCAATAGAGCTTGCCAACTACCAAGATCACTCTGAAGCTTTTTCCCCTGTGTTTTCCGTGCGCTCGTCCTTGTACGAGTCAATGGATGGGGGATCCGGGGTGAGGGGTGGTCCCGGGATTCGAATCTCCCCGGTCGCCCATGCGCCCAAGTCGGTAAGCTGGCACCGTTCGGAGCAGAAGGGACGCCAGGGATTGTCATTCCACGATGTCGGTTGGCGACAGGTGGGGCAGGTCATGTGCTCAGTGTAGCGCTGTTGCGGGATGGAAAACAGCAGGTGCCGCGGTGTGAGGGAGTTAATGCTGAATCGTCGACCGTGGTGTGGCAAAGCGCAGCAGCCGTCGGAGCCGGCCGCGGTCTAATTCGGCGAGGTCTAGAAACTCTACGCCGAATTCGCCGTGGCGCGCCCAGCGAACAGCGGCGGACTGGACGGTAATTGGCGCAGCCAGATCGACGGAACGGATCAGGAGTTTGACTCCGGTGCCGGGAGGGACGGAGGCGGCGCTCGTGACCGCGCAGCCCCCGGCTGAAATGTCGAACATCGTGCCCTCGCGGGTAGCGCTGTGTCCGATCATCGAGAAGGAGATCGGTATCTCAACGGCGATCCTGGGGTCCTCTCGACATTCGATCATGGTTGTCGCCGGCGTACGTGAGTCGGAGGCGATTTCTCGAAGAACTTCACTGCGACGGCGTTCTGCTTCATTTTCTTCACCAGGCCCACATAGGTCACGTCGCGAATGATGGTGGCGAATTGCGCACGGTAGTTGCTGACAATGCTGGCACCGTCTATGACGACATCATAGACCAACCAGTCCTCTGCGACCAGCATGAGGCGGAAATCAACCTGGGTGTCGACCTTCTGGCCTTTCAGCCGGGTCTTCACCTCGGCAAATAGATCCTCCCGCTGTTCGCCCAGATAGACGACGTGTTCGTCCGTATATTCATTTATTCTGCCGGCGAAGGTGTCTCGCAGCAGTTGGATAAAAAGTCCCACAAACTCCCGCCGCGCCTGCCTGTCGATCTGAGACCAGGGGGCGCCCAGCGCCCCCTTTGCCATTTCTTCGTAACTGACCCGGCGCACGACAATCCGCTCGATGGCCTGACGGCGTTGCGCGGCTCGATGCGGCTCTTTGAGACTTTCATCATCCAGCACCTGGATCAGTTCGCCCACCGTGCTCTTCACCGCTTCGGTGGCGTCCGGGGCGGCTGGACTGGTCGCCGGTTCTGTTGCGCCCAGAGGGGCGGACAGCCACAGGCTGACTAGGGTGCAGGTCAGGATCACCGCCTGAGCAAGTCGGGGCGAGGCGATCTGTCGAAATTGCGTACTCATATGGCCTGTCAGTGACACCTGGCAAGCCTAGCAGGGATGTTCTGGATGTAAAGGTGCGCTGAACCTATCGGAATGCGAAAAGAAACCGGATTAAGAAAGTGACAAAAAATGGCCCGCCAGGGACGAGTCCTGAAGCAGCCCCGCTAGCGGCGCTGCTGAGATTTGTCGATCTTGGCCCAGAAGTCTTTGAGGGACACGGTTCGGTTGAAGACCAGTGCAGTGGTCGAGGAATCGGGATCGACACAAAAATATCCCTGCCGCTCAAATTGGACGCGCGCTCCGACCGGGATCCCACAGAGGCTCGGCTCGACCAGGCAGCCGGTGAGGCGCTCGATCGAGTGAGGGTTTAAGTGCCGCGTCCAATCGTCCTCGGCGGGGATCTTGGCGGGATCGGTGACGAAGAGTGGATTGTAGAGACGAACTTCGGCCTGGGCCGCGTGGGAGGCTGAGACCCAATGGATCGTGGCCTTCACTTTTCGTTGCGCCTGCGAGGATCCGCTTTTCGTCTCCGGGTCGTAGGTGCAATGCAACTCGGTGATTTCACCAGAATCCGGATTCTTCGTGGCACTCACGCATTTGATGATGTAGCCGTAGCGCAGCCGGACTTCCCGGCCCGGAGCAAGGCGGAAATACTGCGGGGGAGGGTTCTCGCGGAAATCCTCCTGCTCGATATAGAGGGTCCGGGAAAATGGGACTTTTCTGGTTCCTGCGGAGGGGTCTTCCGGATTGTTCACGGCCTCGAGTTCCTCGACCACCCCGTCCGGAAAGTTGTCGATGACCACTTTCAGCGGTTTGAGAACCGCCATGACGCGCGGCGATCGTTTGTTCAAATCCTCACGGACGAAGTGCTCCAGGAGTTGCATTTCGACGATTGCGTCGCGTTTAGCAACTCCGATATGTTCGCAGAGAGCACGGATGGCCTCCGGAGGTACTCCGCGTCGACGGAGCCCCCGGATCGTGGGGAGACGCGGATCATCCCAACCGGCGACCAATTTCTTCACGACCAGTTCGAGCAGCTTGCGCTTACTCATCACCGTGAAAGTGAGATTGAGACGAGCGAACTCGATCTGCTGTGGACGATGCGGGGCGTCAGCTTCCGCCACGACCCAATCGTACAGCGGGCGGTGATCTTCAAATTCCAATGTGCAGAGGGAATGGGTAATGCCCTCGAGGGCATCGGAGAGCGGATGGGCGAAATCATAGGCGGGATAGATGCACCAGGCGGTGCCCGTCCTATAGTGGGTGGCATGCCGGATTCGGTAGAGCACGGGATCGCGGAGGTTGATATTGGGAGACGCCATGTCGATTTTTGCGCGCAGGACATGGGCGCCGTCGGGAAACTCTCCGGCTCGCATGCGGGCGAACAGGTCGAGGTTGTCATCGATGGATCGAGTGCGGAAGGGACTGTTGCGACCCGGTTCGGTGAGCGTGCCGCGGTACTCGCGCATCTGATCGGCCGTCAGGCTGTCGACGTAGGCTTTACCTTTCTTGATCAATGTGACGGCGAAGGCATAGAGTTGCTCGAAATTGTTCGATGCATAGAACATTTTCCCCTGCCAATCGAATCCCAACCACCGTATGTCTTCCTGGATCGCGCGGACATATTCGGAATCTTCGGTGGTTGGGTTCGTGTCGTCGAACCGCAAGTGGCATAGTCCGCCGGGATTTTCAGCGGCGATTCCAAAGTTGAGGCAGATGGCCTTCGCGTGGCCGATATGGAGATATCCATTGGGCTCAGGGGGAAATCGCGTGACGACCCGGCCGCCATGTCGACCGGCAGCGCGGTCGGCTGCGACGATGTCGCGGATGAAATCCGAGGAACTCGAGGGAACTGCTGTCATGATGACGTCGCGTCCGAGTTCAATTCCTCGACCGCCCGATGCGGCCGATGTCGCGGGGCTGTTCTACCACAGACAGGCTCAAAGGCGGAATGGGGCGGGAGGCTAGGAGGACGGTTCCGTTGTCTGGTGACTCGACATCTGCATCACGTTGAAATCCTTTTGAGCGATCAGGTGCCCCTCCATCCTCAACCGGAACTCGTAGCGACCGGGAGCGGGAAAGACCAACGACGGGATGTTGATGCCGAAATCTGAAATCTGCAGGCGGTCGCCGATGACGATGTTCGGCAGGGTCGCTCGGCACACGAGCTGTTCGTTGTTCAGGTGCACCAGGTCGATGTCGAAGTGGTACGTGCCTTCGGCGTCAGTGAGACAAAAATAGAGCCCCATTTGCTGGTGTTGGAAGGGAAACGCGACGGCCTGGAGGTGCGTGAAAATACCGATTAGGCTTTTCTTTTTCGTCAGACTGTCTTCAATGACCTGGTCGCAGACGAGGAAGGCTTGCACGCTGGGTTTTGCGAAGTCCGTCATAGGGACCATTGTATTCAATGGAAGGCTCAGCACAAAAGGGTTCTCGCTTTTCCACACAGGTGGGACGGAGGGCGACGATGTTACAGGTGGGTGACGGTAAAAGGAATGCAAGGAGCCGCAAGTCCGGCTTTGCTGCCGGCGCAACGAGAGCGATGACGGGTGTGGCCCGCAGAGCAGCAGGTCAGGGTCGCGCCGGGAAGGGTGGAGAGGGTTCTGAACCGAGGACCACCATCCCGCCGCGGCTTTCCACAATGTCACCGAAGAGCGTCGTGCTCGAACCGAGGCGACAGAAGTTGGAGGTGATGTCGACCACCATGCCTTTATGCGAATAGAATCTGCCCGATGTGATCTGAATTCGGTTTTCCGATGCCACTCGTGCTTCAAGGACAATCTCGCCTGATCGCTGGTGCAGGAGGCGGACCCATGGGAAATCGCCCGGCACTTCACTCTGGGATCGATGGATCTCGGTGGTGAATTGTCCGGACCGATTTAACGCCAACACATTCCGGCGCAGGTGGGCAACATGTGTACCGCCTTCGCTGTAAAGATCCATCGTCAGGAGCAGCAGCCCCTGTTCCGGCTTGTACTCGAGGACGAGCTGCTCTTTTCCCTGAATCTTGACCACGCCGCTGGTGTTGCGAAACAGATTTGATCCGATGAGCAGTGCAAGGCCCGGTTGCCGCGTCTCTGCCGTGGCAGTATCTGTGTGGGAAGAGGGCCCGGCCCTGCGAGGTTCAACCGTTTCGTCCATGATGGTCCCCAGGAGAACGATGTCAGATTCTGGTCGTATAAATTAGGCGCATGGTGTATGTGGCCTGCCACAATGCGCTGGCAGGCTAGGCTCTGAGCCTCTATTCTGTCAAGAGTGTCCTGCCTAGGAAAACCACCCACACGGACCTGGGTTTGTGCGCCGAGGGCAGTTAGCGTGTCGTTGTGCTCTCATTCCCGTAGCGGTCCGTGGCAGTCACGCAGATGGCCACCGATTGTTCGCCTTGGGATTCAATCGGGATGGCGATGCTCTCAGAAATCTGTCCTCCTCCGGTCGGTTTCGTGGCCGGTACTTCTTTGGCGAGCGTCCGTCCGCGGCCCAGGTCGTAGTAAATGTTTGTCTTGGCCAAATCGTCGAGTGAGCCTCCCCCAGCGGTCACGGACGGTTCCGTATAGGAGACCGTCACCGTCGGTCTTGCCACACTGACCGTCGCATGGACGGAGTGCTGGCATTGGACAGTAGTCGGCGGGACCCGTTCGCGACTCGCGCACCCCCAGACGAGGCTCGCGGTGCACAAGAAGAGCAGGATGGACACAACCCGACCGGCTGCATTCTGAGACTCGACTGCCAGGATGTGCCGAGGCGCTGGAGCGGAATCATGACTCATGTCAGGAGCTTCCCTGCACGGATGGTTCAGGTCCTGAGAACCTGCGCGCCCGCGGCTGTCTCACGCGATACTTATAGGCCGGGCGGAGGAATGGCGCAAGCCCTATGGTTGGCGAAAAGCAGTTCAATATCAATGATGACCGGGGGATGCAGGCCCGTTGCAAACCCAAAAGGGCATATGCTACCGTCCTGCTCCGGTTGCAGCTACCCGTCTGCCTCCAGCACGTACGGCGCTTCCCGCACCATCGGAGTGGAGAAACACGGGCATGGATGGTCCCATCGTCTAGCCTGGCCTAGGACGGAGCCCTCTCAAGGCTCAGACACGGGTTCGAATCCCGTTGGGACCACCACCACTTACGCGTTTCTCAAAACCCCCGGTGCCTAAATAGTGCCTAACCAGCCTGCCCCGCCGCCTGGGGGTGGGCTGGGGCGTCCTGCTGCTTGGACTCAAGGGCCGTCATCGCCTCGCGTAGATGGGCTGGCGTGAGGTGCTGGTATCTGAGAGTCATGCGAGGGTCTTTATGGCCGAGAATCTCCATCACGCTCCGCTGCGGCACGCCCGCCATCGTCAATGTGCTGGCAACGTCATGGCGTAAATCGTGGAACTTGAGGCTGGGGAGGCCTAGGTCACTCACCAGCCGTCTAAAGCCAATCGTGATGTGACCTGCCCCCGGTTGTTGTACCACCTGCAAAGTTAGTCAGGCACACCTCGACTGCGGTTCGAGGGTCTCCGGTGCCGGGGGCCGGTAGCCCAAGGCACTATGTGGTCGGAC
>Ga0233425_10003218_pt1 | contig 30257 bp, 27 predicted proteins | sample Watercolumn_Towu_2_FD_181712 | JGI IMG/M metagenome (GOLD analysis project Ga0233425, IMG submission 181712) | Freshwater microbial communities from Lake Towuti, South Sulawesi, Indonesia - Watercolumn_Towuti2014_140_MG | ecosystem: Environmental > Aquatic > Freshwater > Lake | place...
CAGAATAGCCAATTTAATTAGGTGCAGGGCCTACACCTCTGCCGATTTCCCGCTTGGGTGAAGGCCTGCTTTTGAACCCAGTACGGACATTGGCCCGGCAAAGAAGCTGAGGAGTAAATAGTGGACATACCGGCTTCCGAATGGAAGCCTCTTTCAAAGGTCGACATAGTCGACCGGCTCAAAAACAAGACCCTCGCTCTCCAAGGCATTTATTCTTTGTTAACAGTCTGTGATCCTGGCCTCATTTTTCAAAAAGCTAAAATGATACCCTTTTTCTTCTTTAGTGGCGCCAAGCAATAAGAGGGGCATGAGGGCTTAAACTAAAAAACCTTTAAATCCCCCTCAATCTCCCTTTTCCCAAGGGGGACTTTACCCCCCTTTAATAAAGGGGAGATGGGGGGATTTTCATCCTTCGTGGCGATGGCTCAGAGCAGGCGATGGAATTAATATAAAAATGTCATGGACATACGCGATTCGTATCCCTAATGCCTAATACCTCCTGCCTCTCGCCTATTCTATCTCGGCATCATCAGGTCAACCAGGCGAATCAGTTCTTCCTCGGAGTGAAAGAAGATCTCCAAGGAACCGCCTTTCTTCTTTCTTTTAAGTGTAATGCGGGTTTTATATTTTTGAATCATCTCCTTGACCCAGTCTTCTTCTCCGGCAGCGCCTTTAGTCTTTCTCTTTATCGGAGTAGTCCCGATTTTTTTTATTATCCGCTCCAATTCCCGGACCGAAAGACCCTTTTCCATAACCAACTTAACCATCTTGGTCTGATCCTGAGAAGATTCCAGCCCTAAGAGACATTTGGCATGGCCAAAGGAAAGAGCCCCTTCAGCTATCTTTTCCCGAATCCAGGAAGGAAGTTTAAAAAGCCGCAATAGATTGGCCACCGTAGAGCGGTCTTTACTGACCCGGCGCCCTACCTCTTCCTGGGAAAGCCCGAATTCCTGGATTAAACGCTGATAGGCTTCGGCCTCTTCGATGACATTTAAATCCTGGCGTTGGATATTTTCAATAAGGGCCAATTCCAACCGGGATACGGCCTCCGTTTCTTTAAGGATTACCGGGACCTCCGATAAACCGGCTTTTTGGGCCGCCCGCCATCGTCTCTCACCGGCGATCAGCTCATATCCTTCTTCGTTTTTGCTTACCAAAAGGGGCTGAATAATCCCTTTCTCTTTAATCGATTCGGCCAATTGATCGATAGAAGCCTCTTTGACTTTCTTTCGGGGTTGGAAGGGGTTGGGGCGAATCTCTTCGATACCCACATAAAAAAAGGTCCGTTTCTCGGTCCTTGGGGGCTCGGCAGTCGGAAGCAAGGCCCCCAATCCCCGGCCTAATCCTTTCTTTTTAGGATTAAAGGTCTTTCCATCATCCATTGTGCATCTCCCTTTCTAATAGTTCCCGGGCCAACTCCTGATAGCTTTGGGCACCTTTGGAATGTTCATCGTACAAGACAACCGGGAGGCCATGACTGGGGCTTTCGCTGATGCGAACATTCCTGGGAATGACGGTCCGAAAGACAAGCTCTTTGAGATGGGTCCGGACTTCCGTTTCCACTTGGGAAGAGAGATTATTGCGACTATCAAACATAGTCAGCAAGATCCCCTCGACATAAAGGGCAGGATTTAAGTCTCTCTGGACCATTTGAATCGTCGTCAAAAGATTCCCCAACCCCTCCAAGGCGTAATACTCACACTGGGTAGGGACGATCACCGCTTGGGCGGCGGTTAAAGCATTGACGGTGAGGAGCCCCAAGGACGGAGGGCAATCCAGGAAGATGAAGTCGAATTCAGGGATCAGGGGTTCGATTTTTTTCTTTAAGACCTTTTCCCTTTGGGCCATCGAGACCAGCTCGATATCGGCCCCGACTAAATCCATATCCGCGGGAATGATATTCAATAAGGGGATATCGGTAGTCAGGATCAGGCCCGCCGGGTCAAGTTGATCGATCAAGAGATGGTAAATGGAATTCTGGAAATCCTGTCGATTAGCTCCAACTCCACTGGTGGCGTTTCCCTGCGGGTCAAAATCGATCAATAAAGTTTTTTTCCCGGACATGGCCAGGGCTGCCGCCAGATTAACAGCTGTGGCGGTCTTGCCGACCCCCCCTTTTTGATTCACAACACAGATAATCTTTCCCATTCGCTCCTCTTTTTTGAAGTATGCCCACTATTGCATATAATCAATATATTGAAAAGATTTTTTAATGTTCCACGTGGAACAATATCATTAAAAACTCCCTGCACTAAATATGCGGGAATGGTGCCGCACCGGGGTGCGAACTCGCCATGGCCTAAAGGGGAAGAAGTTCGTTGTTGATGTTAAAAGATTTTTTCATAGAGCCAGAAAAAAACAGGTTTTCCGCAACATTTAGAAAAGAATGCGGTATCAAATATTTTTTGCTCCCTCCCTTGTCCTTTCACTTTGACATTTTCTCAGATAGCAGGTAGGCTGTTTATTCACCATAAATTGCCAAATGGCCGTTTGCCCCTTGAAACCTTCAACAGACCGGGAAACAGTGTCTTGAAAGGGATACCCTATGGCGATCCATTCTCTAAAAAAATTAGGAGTTTTTATTTGGATTTTAATCAGTTCTTCGCCGGCCTTTGGAGAAATAATCACCTATACTGACAAAGAAGGGGTTATCCATATAACCGACCTCCATTCCGACCGTCCCCTAAAGACCCATTCCAGACTCCCGGTCCTTACTCCCTCTACCCTGCCTCCTCAATACACCCCTGATAAGGGAAAAGAGAACAACGTTCAAACGAGAAAGTCGATCGATATGTATAAAAAGGGGACGATAATTATTAAAACGAACAACTCCCTGGGCAGTGGTTTTTTAATCACTCCGACCGGGCATATTTTAACTAATTCCCACGTCATTAAAGAAAACCGTTTTGTTTCCGTCCAATTTCATGATGGCAAGATCAAGGAGGCTTATGTTGTCAAGAATATACCGGAATCGGACGTGGCCTTAATAAAGGTGCCGGGCGAAAACCTTTCTTTTTTAGAGGGAAGAGATATTATTGATTTCAAGGAAGGGGAGGATGTTATTGTGGTTGGGGCCCCTCAAGGTCTCCATTATACGGTTACCCAGGGGATTATCAGCAGCCTGAGAAAGACTACCATTAATGGACGATCTGTATTGTTTATTCAAACCGACGCCCCAATAAACCGTGGAAACAGCGGCGGACCGTTAATCAGAAAATCAGATGGAACGGTTATTGGATTAATCACTTTTAAATCGATGGGGGTCGGGGTGGAAGGGTTGGGATTCGCCCTGGCCTTTCCGGAAATAAAGAAGCTCCTTAACCTGGATTCGATATTAAACCAATAATCCGGCGGTCCTTCTCACCGAAGGCCTCTCCGGACCCAAAGGATTGATCGGCCTGGACCAGTTAATATCAATAATATATTGATTTAAAAATTAATATAGATAATTTAGCCGTCCCGATCTTTTTTCTCTCCTCCTCAATTATCATTAAAGCGGTAAAGTGACATTGTATACCCGTCCGGTCCCCACTTCAACAAACTGAACCCTTACCTCCCTCGCGGAGGGGGCCTCTCCCGGGAAGAATATAAAACCATTGGCAATTTCCATTGGCCGGACTGGCCGGTTATCAAGAGCTTTATTCCTTAAATCGCTGGAGATGTCTTGACTGGGCTTATCCGACCCGTAGGCGGCCGCTCCTCCCACGGTCGCCCCGGCAGCCGCCCCCACCGCGGCCCCCCGACCAGCGGCTTCTCCAACGCCGCCTTTTGTGACGATACCGATAGCCGCCCCGATTAAAGCCCCGGCAGCGGCCCCCAAGAAACCTCCTTTTACCGCCCCGGTGCCCACCCCGGCCAATTCGCTACTTTTTGTAACCCTTTGATAAGCTTGCCTTTTCTCCAATACAGGCCAAAGGTTATATTGATGATCGAGCAGGAAAGTCTGGGAGGGATTGATTTCCACAGGATAGGCTCCTTTATGGTCAATAACCAGTTGAACGGGGAACAGGCCGGCTCCGCGGATATCAAAACCAAAAGCCGTTTGGGCCTCATTCGGGTCACTGAAGGCCCGGGCGCCGATCTGGATCCCGGCCACCTGAGTCACATTAGGATATGCGACCGGCATCTTAAAAGGAACAACTTGTTGGGCATAGGGGTTACAGCCTGAAAAAAAGAGAACCAGGCAGAGCAATCCAATCAAGCGTGGAGAGAAATATCGTAATTTCATAATCATTCCTTTCTTTTAAAAGAAATCCTCCAGAGATATTGATAACCGCTAATACACGGCGGTTAAAGAAAGATTTCTATCGTCTTTTCCCTTTAGACACTCTTTTCAAATAAAGATTAAAACCTTTGATTTCTCTCCTGGTCAACCCGAGGATCTCGTCCCATGAAAACGTTACCATTCATTCTTTTTTGATTTTATTCTCCGAGGTCCGGTTCATCGGATCTCCTTTGTGGATACGGAAAGGGAAAACCAAAGAGATTGGGGCTGGAAATGGTCGGGACGACTGGATTTGAACCAGCGACCCCAGCGTCCCGAACGCTGTGCTCTACCAGACTGAGCCACGTCCCGACTTATTTATCTATATAGCATCTAAAGGAATTTTTGTAAAGATGTTTGCGGCTAACTTTTTAAGGCTCCATCGGTGAGGATCGTTAATAAATTTTTCAAAATTCGGGCGGTGGCCCCCCAGATGATATCGCCATTAAAATTGATATGAAGATTGTAAAAAGATTGCCCCAGATAAGTAAACGGCCCTTCTTTCAATTCAGCCTTCTTGAGAAGGAAATCTATGGGCAACTCGATTAGTCTCTCCACTTCAAAAGAGCTCAGCTTAAACGGATAGGGATAAGGGATAATTCCCACGTAGGGACAGACCCGAAAACTGGTCACCGTAATGACGTGATCCAGCTCCCCTAAAATCTCTATCTCGTCCATGGAAATCCCTATCTCTTCCTCGGTTTCCCTCAAGGCAGTCGTTTCGCAATCCAGGTCTTCAAAATTAAAGGCCCCCCCGGGGAAAGAAATCTGCCCTTTGTGATGCTCCAGCCGATCAGAGCGTTTGGTTAACAGGATATGGGTTTTTCTGTTTTTTTGAAATAGGGGGACCAACACTGCGGCCGGGGTCAGATCCGGTTGATCGGGTATCTGTCTTATTCCCCTCTTCAGCAAAAGGCGTATCTGTTCTTTCTGCATAACGACCTATGACTGTTCTTCTTCTCCTCAGGTGCCATAGACCTGAAGATATTCATCAAACATTGTTTTAATTGTCGAAGAGATGGGCTGCCAGGCTCCTTCGATCTGGACGGGGATCTGCTCTTCGAAGAGGTATTGGATAACCTCGGAAATGGTGGCGATGGAAAAGACCGGCACCTGTGTTTGCTCGGTAAATTGCCGGATGGCATTCTCACCCTTTCGTCCCAAGAGGATCTTTCCTTCAGGATCATAACAGGCAGTGGTCTGTTGCCGGTCAATCCCCAGACACAACCCCACGATCCGAACCGAGATCTTCTTTTGTTCCCTCTCCCGGTCGATCTTTTCCAATAAATCATATTTCGTGGCCATGGACGTCCCAACATCATCAACGATCCATAAGCCGCATCCTTCAAAAAAGGTATTATTGACCATCAGATTCTTCTGCCCGGAGGCTTCTCCATAGGACTTGATCTCTTTCCGGTCATATTCAAAATATAATTCTTTTTCCTTTCCCGTCCAGAGGTTTATGGCCATGGCCTGGGCAATGGCGCTGCCTTTATAAGACGGTCCCAGAATGATATCTACCTCCGGAAGGAGTTTGGATTCCACGAGCATTTTGGCAAAAAATGAACCGAGTTGGAAGCTTAATTTCCCTGTTGCTAAACGTCCCATGTTGACAAAATAAGGGCTGGGCCGACCATCCTTTAGTACCAGTCCCCTTCTAAAAAAAAGACTCCCTGTTTCGGCTAAAAAACGGGCAAATTCTTCTTGATATGGTTTAAGAGTCATCGATTATCCTTTTCAATGTGATCTTCAGGTTGACTTTTAAGCCTTTCCCCCTATAATCTTTCCCAATAAAAACAAGGAATAATTAAATGCGACTGGGAATCGATACTTTTTTGTCTCATCCGCCGGCCGATCTGCTGCAGAAACGCTGGGGCCTGCTATCCAACCAGGCCTCGGTAAATAAAGATGGATACTATAGCAAAGATCTTCTGCGGGGTAAATTTGAAAATAATTTAACCTGTCTCTTCTCTCCCCAGCATGGCTTTTGGGGAACCGAGCAGGACAATATGATCGAAACCCCTGACAGCCTCGATCCGGGCACCGGTCTCCCCATTTATAGCCTTTACAGCCGAACCCGCCGCCCGACAGCCCAAATGCTTGAGTCTATCGATGTCCTTCTGATTGACCTTCAGGATGTGGGTACCCGGGTCTATACCTTTATCACCACCCTGGCCTACTGTCTCCAGGAAGCCCGAAAATATAAGAAAGAAATTGTTGTCCTGGACCGGCCCAACCCCATCGGAGGTGAGCAGGTAGAAGGCAATTTGCTTCAAACCAGTTTAACCTCATTCGTCGGGGTCTACCCCATTCCCATGCGCCATGGCATGACCCTGGGAGAATTGGCCCGGCTATTCAATCAAGAGATGGGGATTGGGGCGGAGCTGCGTATCATACCTCTGGAGGGATGGTCCCGATCATTCTATTTTGATCAAGCTCAGACACCTTGGATCCTGCCGTCCCCGAATATGCCGATCGTGACCACTGCCCTGGTCTACCCGGGTCAGGTCCTTTTGGAAGGGACGAATCTCTCCGAAGGCCGGGGGACCACCCGGCCCTTTGAACTATTCGGGGCCCCTTTTCTTGACCCTTCAAAAATCCTTCAGTTTATAAAAGACCTCCCACTCCAGGGGGTGAAGTTGGTCGAGATGGCCTTCCGGCCCACCTTTCAAAAATGGCAAGGGCAGGAATGCCGGGGATTCTTTCTCTGGGTCCAGGATCCAGGAATCTATAAACCATACAGGACCACTTTGGCCCTCCTCCAGGCCCTTCTCGCTCTTTATCCCAATGATTTTCAATGGAAATCTCCTCCCTATGAATATGAGACCGAACGCTTACCTATTGATTTACTGATCGGGAACCAGGCACTGAGACAAGCCTTGGAGGCCGGGGAACCGATTGATAAGCTGGAGGCCTCCTGGCAGCCGGAGTTAATAAAATTTTTAAACCTTCGCAAGGGCTATGTGCTTTATCAATGAACCCACACCGCTCTCCCCTCTTTCTGGTCGGCTGGATAATCGCCCGAAGCATTCTGGCGGTTCGTTTTAGAGTCCGGCTTTACGGTTTAGAACACTTACCGAAAACCGGTCCGGCCGTCCTTATTCCAAAACACCAACAATGGTGGGATGTCCCTTTACTTGCCGCTTATCTGCCAAGGCCGTTGCTTTTCCTGGCCAAAAAGGAATTATTTGACACGGCCTTTTCGCGTTTTTTTATAAGCCGATTCGGGGGAATTGCCGTGGACCGCGGGAACCCTTTAAAGAGCCTGAACACCTTCCGGGCCTTGCATCCTTTATTACAACAAAAGGCCTTCCTGGTCCTTTTTGCCGAAGGCACCTATTTCCGAGATACCATGGGAACAGGAAAATCACGGCTGATTCAAATGCTTCTTAGACTACAAAAAAAACAGGCCTTACCCCCCATCGCTTTTTTACCAATTGGTATCCATTATACCACTGAAAATGGGAGGAGGGATCGGGTTGAAATTGCCTTAGGACCAGCCCTCTTTGAAGACAATCCCTCCCAGGCCGAGTCTTTCACCCAGGATTTGTTGCACCAGGTTAAAACCTTATCCCGTCTTTAAATCTTTTTCCATCCAAGTCCTAGAAAATTCTTCTACCGATTTTCTCCTTGCTTGTCTCTAAAACTTATTTTATTCTTATCATGGTAACACATACTGATCATTTTATTCTTTGCCTGCCTCAGGCAGGTTGCCGGTTGGATAACCACGTCTAGGGAACCTTTTAGTCCGACCCGGCTCACCCCTTTAGAACAGGAAAGATGAAATGAGAAGAATAACCACCCCGCTTCGCCCTAAGAAAAGCCCTTTATTATATCCAGTCCATTCCCTCTTTTACGTAATAATGGCCGCCGTCTTCCTTGGATTTCCGTCAGCAATTTTATGGGCGGCCGATACGGTCGATGATTTCCTCAATCCGGAAGAAGGGTTGAAAAGATGTTACCAGGAGCTTGCAGAGAACAATAAGATTCTGATTATTTGGAGTTTTGCCGAACAGGGTCATTTGAAGGATTGCGGTGCAAATTCCCTTAAGGCCTGTGAAGAAAGGAGAGACTTTTGGTTGAAATGGCTCAAGTATAACCAGGATAAATTGGGTAGTCTGGAAAATGAGTACAAAGCAAAATACGACATGTATCTCTCCGCTAAGAAGAATTGTGAAGCCTCATGGTCACTGCCCGGATACTCTCCTTACTGGTGTCAGAAACGGGATGAATATCTGACTGAGCTCAATGAAATGATTGAATTCCGGAAATCAACTCAGAGGGCGGTTAAAAGTAATCAGGAAGCGGTTACGGATCTTACCCGAAGGGTAGATTTCATAAAAAAATACGGGTCTCTTGAGGAGGTGAAATCCAAAAGCAAGGATATTGAAACCAGGTGCGAGACCCTGAGACTGCTGATCAAGAAAGAACCCAAGCAGACTCCCGCAGTAGCGGCCCCGCAGGGACCTGAATTCCCGTCTACCCCGTCCCCTTCATCATCTGCACCAATGACAGGATCGTCCGGGACCGGTTCAAAATATGATAAATATGTTCGCCCTATGAGCTGCGAAAGAGCCTGCCAAACCGCTTGCAGCGCCCAGCCGAATGATCCGGGGTGTTATAATCGATGTTTGAAGGAGCGTTGTAACAAATAAGACTCCTGGCTAAACTATTCATGTAATTCGGCTGATCCTCAATGGGAAGCGATGGATTCCCGAAGATTTTTTGCCAATATTACTTTTCTCCCGGGCATCGCCCTCCGGTATCGGGCCCCATATACACCCAAGACCAATGTCCGTCCTGAAAGTCCCAGGTTTCCAGCGGCTGTTCACGATAAGGGGCTTTTCCACTTTCCTTTACCAGAAGGTCGACCACGAGAACACAGCGCAAGGCCTCCTGTTGTTCACAGGGACAACTTTTTGTCAGATCAGCAGTTATTTCGGAAAGCCGCCTCCGATGAGCGTTTTTATCCCAGCGCAAATCTTTCTTATAGGCCTCGAGTGACATTCTTTTTCGAATTTGGGGAGAGGTTAATTCATACATAACGGCGATATCACCTTGTCCGAGTGCCTGATGAAAGTTTTGTAGTTTAAAACGAAGTTGATCTTCCGCCGGCAAAGTCCCGCCGACCGGAAAACTCCGGCAGGCGCAGAGAAAAGTCAAACCGATCAGCAGCATCACGGCCAACCCCGTCAGACCATAACGGCGTTTTTTTCCTTTCTGAATCCGGACCCACTATTCACACCTTTTTCTCCTATTCTTCTTGGATCGTTCAATAAGACCAACATGCAATTATTCTTCATTGAAAAAGATCGGCCCGGCCCTAATCCCCATTTCTTCCCAACCCGGACCAGCCGGAACCAAAATGAATTTTCAAAATTTTGTAAATGTCCAGTCTGGTCCGGGTCAGTATCATGCTCTCCCAAAAATTCTATCCATTTTGCGTAGAATTTTATTCTTAAGTCACTAAGGGGAAATAGACCGAAAAGATCGTTTCTCCGGATTGGTAGCAATCTTCTGTTTGTTTGCAATAAGGACATCGACTGATTCGACCGGGACAGATATCGGTTTCTTGAGGGATAAATTTGCAGCGGGTGGAGGTCATGGTGATTTGAAATCCATAGCGTTCGGATAGAATTTTCATCCGTAACAGATCGGCTCCCTTGCCTCCGGCACCAAAGTCAAATGGGTGTTTGGTGGAGTAATTCATGGTGTCCTGGGCCGGGAAAAACCCTTCAAAAATTCTTTTTTGGGCCTCAGTGGTTATGCCGACCCCATAATCATGGAGCGCCAGAAGAACCCCTTCACTTTTCTTTTCGACGATCACCCGAATCCTGCCCTCATCGGGTGTGTTTTCTACGGCATTACGAAGCAGACCGTCAAAGACTTTTTGAAAAACATCCAGAGGGATGAGGATGGAAAGGGTCGAGTGGCCTTCGATAATGATCTCCACCTCCCGATGGGTATAAAGAGCCGCCAGTTCTTCCTGTCTGTGCCGGACCCATCCCTCCGGGTTGATCTCCTCGGCCTGAATATTTTTTGGACCAAAAAGAAGGTCAATTTGTTTCTTGATCCGTTCTGCTACCGGTTCCTGGCCGGTCTCCTGGACCACCAGGGTTGCCAATTCTTCGGCACACTCCTCCAGAAGAAACGAAAGGAGCGCCTGGGTTTTAAGTTCCTTTCCAGCCATGATGTCATCGAGCTCATATTGGATATTTAGGAGGCGGTCCAAATTTCGTTTAATCCGGTCGACAGCCGGATGCCATTTTTTATCGGATAAGGGCCCGTTATCTTTAATAAGGGGATTAATCGATCCGGAAAGAATGGATAAGGGCGTCTTCAATTCATGAGCCAGGTGATTGATGGTCTTATCCTTGGCCCGGTTCAGGCTGTAGACTTCTTGGTAGGCCTTTTTCAACTCTCGAGTAACCCGGGCATTTTCGATGGAAAGGGCAACCGTCCCGGCGATCATATTCAGTAATTTAATATCCGCGTCATTAAAAAGGCCGGTCTTCTTATTGATGGCACAGATGACCCCGATGGGACGATCGCTGCTTTTCAGGGGAACCAAGGCCAGATTTCGGGTCGAAAAGCCGAGCTTTTCATCCCGTTCCTGATGGATTCTCCGATCGGCCGACAGGTCGTTGACAATTAAAGGCTCCCCGTTCTGGATAACCCTTCCGGCAATTAACTGATCCATGGAAAAACGGACTTCTCTGGCCTTTTTCTCCATATCCATGTCATCATAGGCCGGCCCGAGGACAAAAAGATCATCTTCTGTTAGATCGTGGAGGATGACAATGGCCCCTTCGGTATGCAAAAGTCTTTTAACCTCCCCATTGATATAATAGAGTAAATCCTCCAACTCATGATATTCCGGCAGGGCGATACTGATCTTCAGCAGGGCCTCATTTATCCGGGCGATCCATTTTTCCCGGGTAACGTCCCGGATAATGACGATCTGGCCGGCGGGTTCCTCCGGATTAACGGAAAAGATCGCCGCCCGAATGACCACGTCCACGAGACGACCGTCCTTGGTCATACGCTGAGAATCATGACGCAGCATAAGGCGATCCTTTAAAATCTTTGTTATATTTTCCTTGGTTTCCTGTTCCAGACCCGAGGGCACATAAGGAATTCGACGTCCTTCCAATTCTTCCAAGGTCCAGCCGAATATCTCCGTGAAGGCCGGATTTAAGTAATTCACCCGGCCGTCCAGGGTAAAGACCACTACCGGATAGGGAGTAAAATCGAGCAAGGCCCTCATCCGTCTTTCAGATTTATTCAAAGCCTGTTCGGCCTTCTTTCGATCACTGATATCTTGAAGGGTCTCAATGGCTCCGATGATATTTCCTTCTTCATCTACTAGTGGGGCCGCAGTGAAAAAGAGCCATGTTCCGTGCTCCCCCAGGTGAGGGTAAAAATCTTCCGCCTCATAGGCCCCGGCAATCAAATCCGATTTTTTTAAGGTGCCGGGGTAGTGTCGGCTGATTTCTTCTTCCGGAGTTTTATTGATAATGAAGTCGGCTAAGGTGTTTCTGGGGGTGGGATAAAAGGCTTTGCCGTGGTCCCTCGTTCCGATAAGCTTTTTAGCCGCCACACCGGTCAGTCTTTCGAAGGCTTGATTGCAATAGGTGACCACATTTTCAGAGTTAATGACGAAGGCAGCTATGGAAAGATTCTTGACGATTTGAGCGTATAGCTTTTCACTTTGAATACGGGCTGCCTTCCGCCCTTTATTTATTGTTCCCATTTTATCGTCCTCATCTTAGGAGTTCTCCAAAGGTCTTACTCCGAAAATACAGTTCGGAGGAGCTGTATTTTCATGCTTCATGGTACCCCCAGGGGGCATGGAAATTTAAACGTAATTAGACCTTTTGGGATATTGCTTTAATGGCTTTGAGAATGGATTCCATTTCATTTTCCGTATTAAAAAATCCCGGACTGACCCGAACGGTTCCTTCGGGAAAAGTTCCTAAGGTTCGGTGGGCCAGAGCGGAACAGTGCAACCCCGGCCGTACAGCCATATCATAGGCCGTATCCAGGATAGAGGCCACCAATTGGGGATTCATCGTGGCGATATTGAAGGAAAGAGCGGATGTGCGTTCTTCGACTGGTTCAGGGCCGTAGATACGAACCTTTTTGTTTTCTTTCAGTCCAGCCCAAAGCACTCTATTCAAGGAAAGCTCTTTTTGGCGAATCACTTCCACGCCCTGTTGAAGGATGAAGTCTATACCGGCACCTAATCCGGCAAGACCGGGGGTGTTCAAAGTGCCCGATTCCAGGCGGTCGGGCAGGAAATCCGGCTGAATTTCCAATTCCGATTGACTCCCCGTCCCTCCTTCAATCAAGGGGCGCAAGGAGACATTTGGTCCGATGTATAAAAAACCCGTGCCTTGGGGGCCCATCAGTCCTTTGTGACCCGAAGCGGCCAGAAGATCTATCCTCAGGTCCTCAACCGAAATCGGTATCACACCAACGGTCTGAGCGGCGTCAACCATTAAGAACAGATCATACTTCTTAACCGAAGCCGCGATTTCAGCAAGGGGTAAGATGCCGCCGGTGACATTTGAGGCATGCGTAAGAACAATTAAGCGGGTATTTTTTCGGATGGTTTTTTCAATTTCTCCTGCTTTGATCTGCCCTAGGGAATTGGCGGCAACTAGGGACAATTCAATGCCTTGGCCCTCCAGAGCACGTAAGGGCCGTATCACGGAATTGTGTTCCATCGATGAGGTGATCACATGATCCCCTGAATTCAAGAGCCCTTTCAGGCCCAGATTAATCGCCTCCGTGGCATTGGAGGTAAAAACAATCCGATCCGGATCGGAGACGGCTAATAACCGGGCCAAAGCCTGACGGGTCTGGGTAATCCGCTGGCCGGCCTTTAAGGCCAGGGCATGACTGGCCCGGCCGGGATTAGCCCCCAATTTTCTTAATACCTCATCCACGGCCCGATAAACCGATTCCGTCTTGGGGTGTGAGGAGGCGGCATTGTCTAGATAAATCGTCATGGTTTCAGCCACAATTCTTCCAGCAACATAATCCGCCCTTTGCTCTGGGCCTGGCGGTAATACAGGACATCGGCGGTTACGAGAATTCCCTTATTTTCTTGAGCGACGGCATGATAAACAGCATCGTAAAAAGTTACCCTGCAATCACGCATGATCTGTAAGGTGCGAGTCGAAATAATCTCGGTGAGTTCACATTCCGGAAAACGGTAGCCAAGAAAAATATCCATTATTTCTTTGGCATTTCTAGGATTTTTCAGCCCCAGGATATTTCCGCACTCGAAAGCCCAAAGTTTGGGCAAAAGAAACTGACACCCTCCCTCAAGCCACTGATTCAGCAGATCAATGGCTTTATCTCCGTCCTTTTCATCCGGTGTGTTGAAGGCCCATTTCAGGATAACCGAGGCATCAGGCACAAATAGGGCAGAGGTAGACAACTTACCTCCTTTGACGATCATCTCTGAGGGTGGAGACCATCTCATTCGTCGAAAGCTTAGGGCTCTTTTGGCGGAGTTTCATGAGTCGTTCGGTTTGAATATGGCGCCGGAATAAAGCTAATTCCTTTATTAGGGCTTCATTCACCAGTTTGCTTCTCTGACCGGGAGGAACCAGGGTTTCTAATTCTTCGACCACTTCATTTTTAATCATGAAATTTATTTTTCTTGATGATTGGGCCATATAATACCCCCAATTTAATCAGATTATTAGGTATAAATTTTACACCTAAAAATGGAAAAATCAAGCAAAATAAGTTTACTGAATGCCGGCATTAAGCAGCCGCCGATTCTTTGATCTCAATCCGGAAAGTTTGTGAAAAATTACTGATGCCTAAAGGTTCCAACAACTGTAACCGCCATGAAAAGACCTTCGAGGCCTTAGACTGGTTGGCGGCCATGCCTGCCTGTGCGTCGCACGCAGACAGGGAACTTCAGATAGACTACTCGGACTCCCCCTGTCTGCCGACAGGCAGGAGCTTCCTGATTATGAGGAAGCCTTTCCGGCTCCGGATGTTTTCCCGGATTACTCAATCGATTAAGGAGACCTCAGGGCCGATAGGGAGCGGTCTTTCCAAATTTGGGGGATTTATCCCTCCCTTCCCTCATTTCGGATCCTTTCATGGCTCATCTTTTCCTTATCACCCTCTGTTCTGTTTAAGAACATCCTATTTCTCCATTCTTTCGATATACCGCTCTCCTTGACTTCGACTTTTTCTTTTTTTAAACTTCCTTCCTAAATAAGCAATGTCATGTCATTTTTATTTATTAGCGGATCCTCTGGCGTCCGGTGTAGACGACCATTTTCTTGGCCTTTACATACCCGATGAGGGTTATTCCGAACTGACGGCCCAGAGAAACGGCCAGAGAGGTGGCTCCGGAGCGGGAGATCAGAATGGGAATACCCATGCGCCTGGTCTTAATTAATATTTCAGAGGTGATCCGCCCGGTTGTCAAAAGTAATTTATCCTCAAGGGGGATGGCATTCAAGAAACAATCCCCATAAATCTTATCCACGGCATTATGCCTCCCGATATCGGTCCGGAAAAAAACCAGATCCTTGACCGTGGCCAGGGCGGAATTATGAACCGCCCCGGTTGTTTTATATAACTCCGAGGCATCGGTCAGGCTGCGCATCAGATGAAAAATCTGCTCAATACTGATGACCAGGGAGGAATTGATCTTTTCATTTATCAAGGCGTCCAGGGCGTTATAAAACGTAATCCCTTTCCCGCAGCCCGAGGTGACCGTCCGACGCAGGAATAGTTTTTCATTTAATTCCGTGTCTTCTTCTAATGTTACCCTAACCAGCCGTTTCTCTTCATCAACGGTAATGGATTTCAGATTAGCCCTATCGGCGATCAGGCCTTCCGATTTTAGAAAGCCTACGGCTAAACTCTTTAAGTGGTCTCCCAGACAAAGGAGAGTGACGATTTCATGATCATTGAGATAAATCGTCACCGGGACTTCCTGAGGAACCGGCCGTTCGCTTTCGACCAATTGATCATTTTCTAGTTTATAAACCCTGATTTCCTGGTAATAGCTGTCTTGCTCTTTAACCATGCCTACCCCTTCTTTCCCAATATTTTGATAAAAGGAGAAATCGCCAAGGCGTTCAAAGAAAACCCGTTTTACTGGGGGCCTTCCTTGGCCGTTTTTTGAAAGACGATCACTCCGCTCCCCGGGAGGGTTATCTCCAGGCGATCAGCAGCCACGATCCTGCCCGCCACTACTCCGCCGGTTTTACTATGAAGCCAGAGATCTTGGTCTTTCAATTCCCATTTAAACTCCGCCCTATCCTCCCCTCTAGACCAGGCGCCTCGGCCTTGCGGGGCAAACTCAATTTTATTTAAAAGGGTTTTCCTCTCCGGAGTGACTTTTTTTTTGAGGGCATTTAAGAAGCCTCCAAATTGGAGAAAAGGGTTTGGGAACGGTTTAAATCCTCCTGAGTGTTAATATTAAAAAAAGAAATCAAATCGGGATCCAGAGAGCGCAATACGTTCTCCGGGATTGTTTTAACCTTCATCTTGGGAAACAAGCCGGATATTTTTAACAATCCCGATTTTAACTGTTTTTCGATCCAAGGTAAACATCTACGGGAATAAACTGCGCATAAGGGCTGATAGCCCTCGACCGTTTTGGGAACGATAATTTCCAGATTCGGATCAAGATCCCGAAGTATAATATCGATCATCTCTTTTTTTAAAAAGGGCATGTCACAGGCCGAAACAAATGCCTGGGGCCACCTGGAGTAAAAAAGACCGGCATGGATCCCGGTTAGAGAACTCCGCAGGGAATAGAGATCACTCACGACGGTAATTTCCCAAGAAGCGAAATCCAGGGGATGGTTGGAAACCACGATGACTTGTTCAAACATTTTTTGGAAAAGGTCTATTTGCCGACTGATGATCGATCGCGTACCCACGGATAACAGGGCCTTATTTTGACCGTTCATCCTGCGATTCAACCCGCCGGCCAAGATGATTCCGGAACAAGAGTATCTAGACATTTAACTCTTTTTCCATTGAAAATTCCCGGCACTAACGGTCAACCGTCTCTTCCCGGTATTCCCCGGCCAGGAAAGGCATTTCTTAAAGTTTGTTCGTCAAGCCCTCGGGGAAAGGCACGGCGGTTTAATTCCCGAAAAATAAATGCCCGAAGGCCAACAGCCACGGCGCCTTATGGAAGGCGGTTTATACTCTATTATAAACACCGCCAAAACAAAAGGGGAAGCACCCTCTCGCGGGGGGTTGGGCAGATAGGCGCTTTTCTTCTACTGGTCAGGCCAAGCCGTATCGTTTAATTTTATTAAGCAATCCCCGGCGACTCAGGCCTAATTTTTGTGCTGCCCGGGTTCGATTTCCCCCGGCCCCTTCCAGGGCTTCTGTAACCAAGGCTTGCTCTATCCGATCCGTAATTTCTTGCACTGTCCCTTGATTAATGTCAAGGGCTTTCTTGAAATTATAACGAACGGCATCGGATAAAAGATCAGGGGTTATACGTCCGTGGGCCGGGGCCAGGGTTAAAGCCCGGATGATTTCATTTTCCAGTTCCCGGATATTGCCTGGAAAAGAATATTTTTCCAGAAGGGTCAAGCTTTCCCGGCTGAAGTGAGATGACTTTTCAAACTGTTGGCCATATTTGGACAAGAAAAAATCAGCCAATAAAGGGATATCTCCGGTTCGTTCTCTTAAGGGGGGCAAGGGGATAGGGAAGGTCTGGATGCGATAATAGAGATCCTCCCGGAATCTGCCGGCTTCGATCTCCGTTTTTAAATCCCGATGGGTGGCGGCGATGACCCGAACATCGACCCTGATTGTATTCAAGTCCCCCAGGCGGCGAATTTCACCCTCCTGCAATACTCGTAAAAGCCTGACCTGTAATGCCGGCGGCGTATCTCCCACTTCATCCAAAAAAATAGTCCCTTTATGGGCCATTTCAAAGAGGCCCTTCTTATCGGCTACCGCCCCGGTAAAGGCCCCTTTCTTATGCCCGAACAGTTCGCTTTCCAGGAGGTTTTCCGGTAGGGCCGCGCAGTTTTGAGCAATAAAGGGCTTATCCCTTCTAGGACTATTATAATGAATAGAACGGGCCACCAGTTCCTTGCCCGTTCCCGTTTCCCCCAGGATGAGCACCGTCACCGGGCTTTCGATGGCCTTTTCCATCAGATGAAAGACCTTTTGCAAGGCCGGACTCTGGCCGATTATTCCTTCAAACGAATATTTACCCTGAATCTCTCTTTTAAGCCAGATATTCTCTTCTTTGAATTCTTTTAGTTGCGTCCGGGTGGCCGTCAGATCCAGATACATCTTCCTGATCCGTAGCATGGATCGAATCCTGGCTAACAACTCAAAGGTCTTAAACGGCTTGGAAATATAATCATCCGCCCCGGCATCCAGTCCTTTAACCAGTTCGGCTTGATCGGCCAGGGCTGTGACCATGATGACAGGAATCGTTTTGGTTTGGGGATTAGTTTTGATGCGTTTGACGACCTCATACCCGTTCATCTTGGGGAGGCAAATATCCAACAGAACCAGATCCGGGAGGATGGTTGGAAGAATCTGAAAGGCCTTTTCCCCTTCTTCGGCCCAAAAGGTCTTATAGCCGTAATCGGACAATTCTTGCTTCAAAAGGTCGGCTTCCAAAGGATCATCTTCAATAATCAATATCCGAAAAGGGTCTGGCATGGTCTCCGGGTCCTCTCCTCATTGAGGGTCTTTCAAAAAAGTTTTAAGCACGAACCCGCAGGAGCTTCAGACAAAGGGTTGATGATTATTTCTCCCGATAATAGTCAACCATTTTGTCCACCAATTCTTTTAACTGATCAGTGCTCTCTACGACTTTGGCTAAATTTTCTTGATGTTTCAGAGGAATTTGATCCCTGGTTTTCCGTAAAACCAGAGCAGAATAACCCATAATGGCATGCAACGGATTGCGCATTTCATGAAAAGTTTTGAATAAGAAGGCCCGCTCCGGCCGGTTTTCATCCGGTCGGGACTCACCGGCAGGCGTATGTCTTTGCAGCCCATCCCCATATCCTTCTATCCGGTCTAATTCCCCTTTTAAAAACTCCTTATACTCCTCGACAGAAATCGACCGTCCCTTTTTCAAAAGGGTTTGAAGCCGCAGGGCATGCCCTTCCAAGAAATCTTGGCCTGCAAGGGGCTCCCTGGTTTGCTGCCAATCTGAAGTTATTTTTCTTCTTTTTTGATCCATATCCATGGCATTTTTAGGCCTTTTCATTAAATCTTGTCCTTTTATTTAGAAGGATGAAAACATTAAAACAGACATATTCTATCTAAAAAATATATAAGATTTTATCCAGGAAATGTCCAGGAAAAAATTAGTCCTGTAAAACAGGAACGGGGGGAGCCCTTAACGATCTGGCGATAGATTTTTCTTAATTGACTCTGCCGGTCCCACGGATTATTAATAAGTATTACTTTGAAAAGGAAAGGCGTTTTCGGTACCGGTCCGAAGTGGTCCATGTGCTCATCTCCCCAAAGATCATCCAAATTCATCGGTCTTACCTCTACCATCCCGGTGGAAATCCTATTTGCCGCCCGTTGTGTTCCGGTAGATTTAAATAATATCTTTATCACCTCTCCGCAGGCCCTTTCCTGGGTAGATGAGGCCGAAGAAAAAGGCTTTCCCAGGACCCTTTGCAGTTGGATCAAAGGGATTTATTCCGCCCTTCATTATCGGCCGGAAATCAGAACGGTTATTGCTGTCACCCAGGGGGATTGCAGTAATACCCAGGCTCTCACGGAGATCTTGAGCCATCAGGGGATAGAGGTTTTTCACTTCAACTATCCATATGACCGAACCCCCGATCTTCTCCAAAAAAATATGGAAGACCTCATGGCGATTTTCGGTGTATCCTGGGCGGAAGTGGATCGGATCCAAAAAAAAATGGGGACGATTCGTGAACTATTGGTTCGATTGGACAGGGAAACATGGAAAGGGAACAGGGTTCATGGGTGGGAAAATCACCTTTTCCTGGTTAACAGTTCCGATTTCAGAGGAAATATCGAAAAATATGGAAAGGATCTCCAGGACTTTTTAAGGAATCTCCCCAGTCGAAGAACGTTCAGAGAGGCTGTTCGTCTCGGTTTTATTGGGATCCCCCCCGTCCAATCCGGGATTTATGAATTTATTGAAACCCTGGGAGGGCGGGTGGTCTTTAATGAAATCCAGCGGCAGTTCAGCATGCCCGACTTCCGAGGGAGCTTACTCCAACAATATGTGTCCTATACTTATCCCTATGATATTTTCGGACGAATAAACGATATCGCCAAGGCCATTGAAGAACGAAAGCTGGATGGGTTGATCCATTATACCCAAACCTTTTGCTTCCGGCAGGTCCAGGATCTCTTAATCCGAAAACATCTGTCCCTGCCTATTCTGACCCTGGAAGGGGACAAGCCCCGAGCCATTGATAATCGGACAAAACTGCGCCTGGAGGCCTTCATCGATGTCCTCAGGAGATAAAGGTGTTTAAATGCCTATTGGAATCGATTTAGGAAGTCGGTTTGTCAAGATCATCCAGACCGCCGATTTTATATCCTTTAAGAAAATCCGGGTCGATACCGTTCAATTCTTAACCCAACGGTTAGGTAAGGATTCGAAAAAAACCGAGTCTCAATTAATCCTGACGGATTTGGGTTTCCCCGCGGAAAGGCCCTTGGTCTTAACCGGCTACGGCAAACATCTCCTTGGGAAAAAAATGAAAGCCATTTCCGAGATCAGGGCCCATTTTCGGGGGGCCTGTTTCCAAACCGGTTTGGAAGAATTTATCCTGGTGGAATTGGGCGGTCAGGACAGTAAAGTCCTTTGGGTTCAGGGAAGAAGGGTCATGGATTTTCAGACCAATGATAAATGTGCGGCGGGGACCGGTCGGTATCTGGAAAATATGGCCAGACTTCTCAACCTGACCGTCCGACAACTCTCCCGGGCCGATCAGGCCCCGGTTCAAATCAATAATACCTGTGCCATCTTCGGGGAAACGGAGATCATCGGTTATCTTATGGAGCAGGTTCCTATCCAAACCATCGGTGCCGGAATCAATGATTCCATTGCCCGGCAAATCACCCGCCTGATACGGCCCTATCCCCGCCTGCCTTTGGTGCTCTGCGGTGGAGTGGCCTTGAATCAGGGGGTGGTTAAGCTTCTCTCCCAGCGGTATGGTCAACCCATCATTATTCCCAAAGAGCCGCAGTTTAATGGGGCCTTGGGGTGCTGCCTGGAAGGGCTTCCCCTGGAGAAAATTTATTCCCTGAGAAGAGAGAAAACCCCGTAAAAACTATTCTGGATAAATCTTTTGATCCTGTCGGGATAGGAGTTACGAGTTATTCCGATGAGATTGGTTTTTTAAACCCCCATACTCTTCAGCCGGCGCTTCTTTGCATTATCTTCCTGGCGGCCATACGAACGGCGGGAGGCAACATCAGCCATTCATAGGGCAGGACCACTCCTTGCAATTCTTTAGCCGCTTGTTCGGGACCCTTTAGACCCTTATAATAGTCCGAGACCAGGGACTCGGGAATCCGCACGGCCTGGCGCAAAATCATATCCCCGCCGTCGTAATCCATATCGGCCTCATGGACCGTCGGGTAGGTGTAAAACCGATCGGATATTTTTTTCTTGCCGCGAAAGATCTGGTCTTTAATTTCATCCAGGACATGCTGGTGCACGGCCAAGCCGTACATCTTATCCCCGCCGTGTCCGGCCGGATCTGCCGGATGAATATTATAACAATCTATTCCCTCAATCGGATAGACCTTATGGATACAGCCCACCAGAAAAATTAAATCGGTGTCGGTCTGCTTCAGGAGGGCCTGGAGGGCGGCATTAAAGTTATCCGGTCCACGGTTTTCTTTGTAATCGATGATCGCCGCCTTTAACCCATGATTTCCGGCCTTTTCCAGGCATCCGGCCCCTTTTTTGGTACTGATCAATATAGGCGGATTCACTTCGGGGATGCATCCGGCAGCCCAGGCCTCCATAATCGAATTGGCATCCGTCCCGGAACCGGAGGCAATAAGAGCCAGATTTACTTTTCCGGACCCAAGACTACTATTCGGAACATTCTTTCTTTCCTTTTCCATTATCTCCCCCTTTTAAACCCTGATTTTGGACGAGTAATCAGCTGTCTTTTTTCCCAGCCCGGACCAGCCGGGACAACAATTGGATTAACCGGACAAATGTTATCCCTGGTCCGGGTAAAGGACTTGTTCTCTAAGAAATCTATCCTTTTTGCGTAGAAATTTATTCATAAGCCTAAACCACGCTTAAGCCTTTTGTCGACCACCAGCACTTAGCGCCGAACCCGTATTTAGGCCTATCCTACCCTTTCCCGAAATCGTCGTCAAAAGGAAATTGAAAACCCGAAAAAATCTCAAGCCTCCATTCTCCGACTGAAAAACAGAGACGCCTGAGGATCATTTCCCGAATTTTGTGCCGAGTGTTTGTAACCAGTTGTCTTTATTTCAATAACGTTGGACAGAAGAGAAACCATTTTTTCTCTTGACACGGTGCTCTATGCCATGGTACTTTCTTTCCCTCAACTCTTTAAAATAATTAGAATTCTTATAGACTTTTATCTGAATTTTATTGAAAACAGATGGTTGTAAACGTATAAACCAAATGGATCCTCAGGTGGGTCGTCTGATCGAAAAGCGACTGAATTAATCAAGCCATCTGGTTTTGACCTTATCAAATAAACAATATCCTGTTCCCAAGATTCATTCCCCCCAATTTTTAATTGGAGTACTTAAAGGTTTGAGGTGGTTTTCAAGTCCAATATGAGGAAAGAATGAAAATACAATCCAAAACAAGAGAGATATTCGTAGTAATGCTGGTCATAGCCTTATTAACAGGGTGTAGCGGCAGTACTTCAACTCCCTGGGTAGCCCCTCAAGGCAGAGGCACTCCTTCGGCTTTGTTCACTAACCTCTGGGCCTGGGGAGAGGATTTTTTCGGCGAACTGGGCAATGGCCTGTTTACCAATAGTTCTACGCCTGTTCAAGGTAGTGGTCTGAGTAATATCACCATAATTGCCGCCGGGGGGACACACAGCCTGGCGGTGAAAAACGATGGTACCGTTTGGGCCTGGGGGGATAATTTTTTCGGCGAACTGGGCGATGGGACCACCGGTTCCGTTAATAATAGTTCTTCGCCCATCCAAGTTACCGGTCTGACGAATATCATCGCCATTGCCGCCGGGGGGTGCCACAGCCTGGCAGTGAAATCCGATGGTACCGTTTGGGCCTGGGGGAGGAATAATTTTGGGCAACTGGGGGATAACACCACGACGGATCGTTCTACGCCTGTCCGGGTTACGGGGCTGACGAATATCATCGCTGTTGCCGCCGGAGATTTCTTCAGCGTGGCCTTGAAGTCCGATGGTACCGTTTGGGCCTGGGGAAGGAATAATTTTGGGCAACTGGGGGACAATACCACGACGGATCGTTCTACGCCCGTCCAGGTTGCGGGGCTGACTACTGTCACGGCTATTGCCGCAGGGGGTTCACACAGCCTGGCCTTGAAATCCGACACCACTGTCTGGGCCTGGGGATATAATAATACCGGGCAACTGGGCGATGGGACTACCACGAATAGGTCTACGCCCGTCCAAGTTACCGGTTTGACGACTATCACGGATATTGCCGCCGGAGGTTCACACAGCCTGGCGGTGAAATCCAATGATTCCGTTTGGGCCTGGGGAAATAATGGTTTCGGCCAACTCGGCGATAGCACCATCACGAATAGGTCTACGCCCGTCCAGGTTACCGGTTTAACAAATATCACGGCCATTGCCGCCGGGGCCTATCACAGCCTGGCTTTAAAATCTAATGCCTCTGTTTGGTCCTGGGGAGGCAATGTTTATGGCCAACTCGGCGATAACACCACCACGAATAGGTCTACGCCCGTTCAGGTTACCGGTCTGCCGAATATCATTGCCATTGCCGCTGGGTTTTATCATAGCCTGGCCATCTTTTAGTTAGAAAATAGAGTTTGAGGCCAATCAAGGCCCTCCGATATTTTCATCTTTCGTGGTGTCACGCCACTGGCGTGGCATGACGGATTAGTTAGAAAATAGAGTTTGAGGCCAATCAAGGCCCTCCGATATTTTCATCTTTCGTGGTGTCACGTCCCTGACGGGACATGACGGATTAATACGAAAATAGAATCCGAGATCTCCCGGGGGCTCTGCTCTATTTTCATCTTTGGTTGTGCCATGCCCTTGGCAGGGCATGGGAATTAATCCGAAAATAGAGTTCAGCGCTTACCGAGTCCTCTTTTCTCGTAAGGGCTTTTGATTAAACCATCAGTTCCGCCCAGTGTTTGACCTGAACGTTTCTCCCCGTCCTCTGCACCCCTAATTTCAACTGCATCAGACAAGCCATACAGGATGTGGTGAGCACCTCGGCCCCTGAATGATCCAGGTCGGATAAAGGGTGGTCCAGGATCTTTTGAGAAAGCTCCGGATGGCTGAGACTGAAGAGTCCCCCATGGCCGCAGCAGCGTTTCTCCTTCAATTCCACCAGAGACCGGCCGGGAAGGGATTTCAATAGTTCCCGGGGTTCTTTGGTGATCTTGAGCTTTCGCTTGGCATGGCAGGGGTCATGAAAAGCAACAATTTGAGACGGGCCGGATAGGGAGGAGGTTGAAGGGATATCCTCTTTTTTCAAAACCCTACTCAACTCCTCCACCTTTTGGAGAAAGGCGTTTACGGTGGGTTGCAGATCCGGCTCGTCTTTAAGAAGTTCCCCATAGGCTGTCTTAAGGTGGGTGGCGCAGGAGGAACAGGACACGACAATGGAATCCAGGGGCGTCTGACTGAAGGCCAGGACATTATTGCGGGCCAGGTCCCGGGCCGTTTTCAGCTCCCCCAGGGCAAAAGCCGGAAGGCCGCAGCAGGTCTGGTCTTTCGGGATGAGGAGATTCCCCTTGGGGCTGAGGAGTTTTACCGTCGCTTCTCCAACCTCCGGGTAAAGATAATTGGTCGTACAACCGACGAAGAACCCGATCCTGGGAGCAGGGCTTGATGCCGAAAAAGTGGGCAGGTCTTTTCGATCCTGGAAGAAGGGATGGATCAATTCAGGCCAGATGCGCCGGTCCGAGGAAAAGCGCAGTCGCAGGCCCCGTTCACGGGGAATCTTTTTAAAAAGGAGGTTCTGACCGGCCCGAAGGAGTTTCACCCTCCCCGAAAAAGGCATGATCTCCCGGGCCAGGATTTGTTTCCATTTAGCCGCCCCGACCTTATCAATCAGCAGGCTCCGGCCCTGTTGAATCAACTCATCGGCCTTCACCCCGCCGGCACAGGACTCCGTACAGGCCCCGCAGAGGAGGCAGTTACTTAATAGCTCAAAAAGTTCCGGATCCGCCGAGAGAAGGTCGTCAAACTTGGCCGAGAGGAGGGCCAATTTTCCCCGGGCCACCAGGGCCTCCTGACCCGTTTCCAGATAGATCGGGCAGACGGACAGGCAGCTGCCGCATTTTACACAGGCAGCGGCATCTTCTCCCCATGACAAGTTATTTTACCTTGGTGCCGGGAAGGATCTCTCCTTCCGGGACAATTAATTTGAGGCCCTTATCATCCCGGGCCGCCAGGAGCATGGCCTGGGATTCCACCCCCATGAGCTTCGTCGGTTGCAGGTTGGCCACCACGATGATCTCTTTGCCGACCAACGCCTCCGGTGCATAGTCTTCGCCGATACCGGCTACCAGGGTCCGTTTTTCCCCCAGATCCACGTCCACCTTCAAAAGCTTTTTGGATTTAGGCACCCGTTCGGCCGCCAGGACCCGGGCCACCCGCAGGTCCAGTTTCTGAAATTCCTCGAAAGACAAGGCCGGAGGAGCAGCAACCGGACCCTGAGGGCCTTTAGTTTCCGGCAGGATTTTGGCCTTCTCGGTTTCGATCCGGGGAAACAGGGCAGGGCCTTTTTGAACGGCGCTACCGGATCTCAAGCCTCCCCAGACCAGAGACTCCTCCCACTTGGGGATGTCCGGGTCCTTAAGCCCTAATTGCCGGCGCATCACCACCGACGTTCGGGGCATAAAGGGAAAGAGGAGCAGGGCGATCTGACGCAACAAATCGGCCAGGGTAGAGAGGACGGTCATCAGACGGGGGCGTTTTTCCGGGTCTTTGGCTAGGGCCCAGGGGGCCTGGGTGTCAATATATTTATTGACCTCATCCACCAATTCCCACAAGGCCATCAGGGCCTTATGAAAAGCAAAGCGTTCCACCTCCTGCCTGACCGTTTTTTGCACCTGCAGGGCAAGGGCCTTGAGCCCTTCTTCCACTGGACCCCTCTCTTCCGGCGGGGGCACAATCCCTCCGCAATATTTCTCGATCATGGTCAGGCTGCGGCTGAAACAATTTCCCAAATTATTGGCCAGATCGGCATTGATCCGCTGTATCATGGCCTCATCACCGAAATGGGCATCCAGGCCAAAAACCATTTCCCGCAGGAAGAAATAACGCACCGCATCAATCCCGAAGCGGTCGATTAACTGCTTCGGCCGAATCACATTGCCCAGGGTCTTGGAGATCTTGGCCTGATCAATATTCCAATAGCCGTGCACATTCAAATGCTGATAAAGGGGTATCCCGGCGGCCTTGAGCATGATGGGCCAATAGATGCCATGGGGCTTTAAAATATCCTTGGCGATGATATGCTGCGCCGCCGGCCAGTATTGTTTGTACAGAGTCCCATCAGGGTAGTCCAGGCCGGAGATATAATTGATCAGGGCATCGAACCAGACATAGGTGACATAATTATCATCAAAAGGAAGAGGGATCCCCCATGTCAACCGGGATTTGGGCCGGGAAATGCACAGATCTTCCAGGGGCTCGCTTAAAAAAGACAAGGCCTCATTGCGGTATCGCTCCGGGCGGATAAATTCCGGGTTCTTTTTAATATGATCGATCAGCCAGTCCTGATAGGCGCTCATCCGAAAGAAGTAATTGGCCTCCTTAACCAGAGTCGGTTTGGCCTGATGGTCCGGACATAACCCGTCCACCAGTTCCCGCTCGGTATAGAAGCGCTCACAGCCCAGGCAATACTGCCCTTCATATTCACTGAAATAGATATCCCCGCTTTCATAGACCTTATTCAAGATGGCTGTCACTACCCGGATGTGCTCCGGGTCGGTGGTGCGGATGAAATGATCGGGGTGTATGTTCAATTCCGGCCAGGTTCGGCGGAAGAGGTTGCTGATCCGATCGGCATAGGGTTTTGCTTCCAGTCCTTCTTTCTGGGCGGCCTGGACGACCTTTTCGCCGTGCTCGTCGGTCCCGGTCTGAAAGCGGCAGTCATAGCCGAGGCATTGATAAAAACGGGTCAGCATATCCGCTGCAATGGTGCTATAGGCATGGCCGATATGCGGCTCGGCATTCACATAATATATGGGGGTGGTCACATAAAATGTTTTAGGCACCTTAGTCTATTCCTTTTCTTTTTTCTCTGATCCCGTCTTGGGGACTAATTCTTCAACTTTAAGTATTTTTTCCTCTTTATCCTGGGTTTCCACCACAACGGTCCCTTCCATGACATTTTGCCGAAGGACTTTAACCGGCCCTAAAGGGCTTATCACGGTTTTTCCGCACTTGGGGAAATCTTTCTTCAACTCCAGATAGGTTTCATATTCATAGGTCAAGCAGCACATCAACCGTCCGCAGAGCCCCGAGATTTTAGTCGGGTTTAAAGGCAGGTTCTGTTCCTTGGCCATCTTAACCGAAACCGTGGCAAAATCAGGCAGAAAGGTTGAGCAACAGACCCCCTGGCCGCAATGCCCCAGACCGCCCAGCATTTTGGCCTCATTGCGGACCCCGATCTGGCGCATTTCGATCCGGGTATGAAAGCGATGGACCAGATCCTTAACCAGTTCCCGGAAATCGATCCGGCCGTCGGCCGTGAAATAAAAGATAATTTTACTCCCGTCAAAAAAACATTCCACCTTGACCAGTTTCATGACCAGATTTCTCTCGCGTATCCGCTCCAGGCAGAAGAGAAAGGCTTCCCGCTCTTTTTCCTGGGTTTTTTTAAACTGCTCAAGGTCCGCTTCATTGGCCAGACGGAATATTTTTTTGATTTCCCGTTGTTCCTCCCCGACCTGTTCCACCTTCAGGGGTCCACGGACGACTTTCCCCAAACCGGTTCCCTGTTCGGTCTTGACGATCACCAGATCTCCACACTTCAAGACAAAGTGGCCGCAATCAAAATCATAGACCGGTCCGGAATGTTGAAACCGTATCCCGACAATTTTTAAACTATCTGTGGCCATTAAATACCGGGTTATCTCCTTCAGATTCAGCAAATTGAAAAATTATTTCTATTCTAGGAGATTTTCCCAACTTATTCAACAGGATTCTCCGCTTCCGGATTGATTTATCAATTTTATCGACAGGTTGTCTTTATAAAGCCCCTTTCGACAAATAGTATGGATTGTATAATTATCCATTTTCGATTAAATTGTTCTTTATGATGACCGCAAGCCAGCCAGACCTTTACTGCCGCGATCTTCCCACCCATCCCCTTCCCGGAATGGGAAAAATTTTGATTACCGGGGCCTCGGGATATGTGGGTGGTCGGTTGGTTCCGGAACTGTTGGCCCGGGGCTACCGGGTCCGCCTGATGGTCAGGGGGACACCCGAGGCCTATCAGCAAATCTGGCCGGCCAGCGAAGTGGTGGTGGCCGATGCCTCCCAGGCCAATCAACTGGCCCGAGCCCTCAAAGATATTGACACCGCCTATTATCTCATTCACTCCCTGCGTCTCGGTCCCCATGGATTTCGAAGGGCCGATATCGACGCCGCCCAAACCTTTCGGATAGCCGCTGAAGAGGCCGGGCTTAAAAGGATCATCTATCTGGGCGGCCTGGGGGATATCCGCAATCCCCTTTCACTCCATCTGCGCAGTCGCATCGAGGTGGCTAACGAACTAAAAACTGGCGCCGTCCCCTTAACAGTCCTAAGAGCGGCCGTTATCATCGGTTCAGGAAGCGCCTCCTATGAAATCATTCAGCATCTGGTCCAGAAACTCCCTATTTTTATCCTGCCCCGGTGGATGAAGAGCCGCTGCCAACCTATCGCCATCCGGGATGTGATCAAGTACCTGGTCGGTGTGCTGGAAGTCCCGGAAACAAAAGGAAGAGACCTGGATATCGGCGGACCGGACATATTAACCTACGAGCAGATGCTCAAGATCCTGGCCGAACTCCTTCACAAAAAGATCCTTTTTATTTCCACCTTCTTCTCTTATGTCCGAGTCTATTGTTACTTTGTCAGTCTGTTTACCCCCGTTCCCCATCAAATCACCCAATGTCTGATGGAGGGATTGAAAAACGAAGTCATCGTCCATGACCAGGACATACGGACGCTGATCCCCTTTGACCCGCTGTCCTATCGCGAGGCCATCGTCCGGGCCCAGAGTTGGGAAGAACAGGATCAGGTGATAACCCGCTGGTCCGATGCTTATCCCTCGGCCCACGACCAGGCCCTGAAGTTGGATCACCTTAATATGAGACCCTCTTTTCATTCCTGCTATTCCCTTCTAACCTATAAAAACGCCCCTTCTCTCTTCCAGTCTATCTGCCGGATCGGGGGGAAAGAAGGATGGTTTCATTACAACTGGATGTGGAGGCTTCGAGGCATGGTCGATCGCCTGCTGTTGGGAGTCGGTTCCTCCCGGGGGAGGAAGCGCTATTCACAGTTGCACATTAATGACGTCATCGATTTCTGGCGGGTGGAAGACCTTGTGCCGGATCAGCGGCTTCTCCTGCGGGCCGAGATGAAACTGCCCGGCCGGGCCTGGCTGGAATTCCAAATCGAAGAAGAAAAAGGAGGCCGGCGCCTTTCGGTCAGCCCTTTTTTTGAGACCCGGACTGTCCTGGGTCAATTGTACTGGTATATTTTTCTTCCCTTTCATCATTTCATCTTTAAAAAGCTGATCGTCGAAATCGAAAAGAGAAGCTGACCCTCAAAGGGCCTAAGGGGAAAAGGCTCCCAAAGAATATGATATTTTTCTTGACTTTACTAGACGACCGGTCTACTATAAATCGAACCTCTTCCAAAAGGTCGAAAACCGATGCCCTCTGATACCAAACAACGAATCCTCAAAGCCGGGGCGAAGATCGTCCTCCAAAAAGGTTTCTATGATACGGGCCTGGCCGAGGTCCTCAAGGCCGCCAAGGTCCCCAAAGGGTCCTTCTATTTCTATTTCAAAAACAAAGAGGATTTCGGATTACAACTGGTCGATTTTTTTGCCGGTCAACTTAAAGAACGGGCTGATGAATTTTTCGGGGACCCCAAGCTGACCTTTGTCGTAAAAATAAGACGCCTCTTTGCCTGGCAGGCAGAGGCCTTCGAAAAAAACGACTATAAAGGGGGATGTCCCATCGGCAATCTGGCCCTGGAAATGGGGGATCGGAATCCCCATTTTCGCAGTAAGTTGGACCAGGTTTTTGCGGCTATGAAGAAGAACCTGGCCAATCTCCTCAAACAGGCCGCCCAAGAAGGAGAGATCCCCAAGGCCCTTGAACCGGAAGCCGCCGCTGAATTTATCTTAAACAGCTGGGAAGGGGCACTCCTGCAGATGAAGGTCTCCAAAAGCACTAAACCCCATCAAGTCTTTGATCAAATGATTTTTGAGCGGTTTTTATGCCGATCCCGCTCGGATTCTTAAAAAGTAAAAAGCAAGATTAGTGACATATTGTGGTCCCGGCTGGTCCGGGTTGGATAATGAAAATTTTGTTAAAATCAATCACAGGGAGGTAGCTCAGATGTCCGAAAAAGTATATCAGGAGATGTGTCAAATTTTGGCCAAACGGGGCGGGATGTATCCGGGAATGGATATCCCCGAATTTTATGTCTTGGTGGAAGAACTTTTTACACCCGAAGAAGCGGCAATTTATAACGTTATTCCCAAAGGGTATTCCCCGGCTGAACCGATAGCCCAGGCATTGGGAAAGGATGTCCAGGAG
>Ga0233425_10003219_pt1 | contig 30256 bp, 18 predicted proteins | sample Watercolumn_Towu_2_FD_181712 | JGI IMG/M metagenome (GOLD analysis project Ga0233425, IMG submission 181712) | Freshwater microbial communities from Lake Towuti, South Sulawesi, Indonesia - Watercolumn_Towuti2014_140_MG | ecosystem: Environmental > Aquatic > Freshwater > Lake | place...
TCGCTTATTTAATGTAGAGCAATGCAAAAAATTTATAGGAACGCCGGTAGCCATCAAATTAAAGATAGGAGAGGCGGGGCGAAGAAATTTTACGGGAAATTTAGAACAAGTGATGGAAGATAAAATCCTTGTTCAAGTGGAAGGGGTATTAAAAACGTTTGTTTTTAATGAAATTGAGAAAATAAACATTGATCCAGATGATTAAGTAGGAACGACTATGAATAAAGACATATTGTTATTAGTCGGAACCTTATCTGATGCGAAAGGCATCAATAAGGAAAGCGTCTTTCAAGCGGTGGAAGCTGCTTTGGCCCTCGCCACAAAGAAAAATGATGGTGGCGATAGATCCTTTCGCGTTGCCATTGATCGCAACACGGGAGATTATACAACGTGGCTTCACTACGACATGGTAGTTTCTGACGATACTCTGGAAATAACTCCCGAAATGATTCCTTTATCAGACGCTTTAAAACTGAGTTCAGAAGCGGTGGTGGGCAAACCTCTAGAAATATTAGCCTCTTCCGTGGAATTTGGTCGTATTGATGCACAAGCTGCAAAGCAAACCATTTTACAAAAAGTACGAGAAGCAGAACGTTGGGAAATCGTTAATAACTATCAACATAAAGTGGGAACTTTATTATTAGGCACCGTGAAAAAAGTATCTCGAGAAGCGGTGTTATTAGATTTAGGAAACAATATTGAAGCCTTGATGCTTCGCACTGAAATGTTACCCCATGAAGCGCTCCGCATGGGAGATAGGGTGCGTGCTTATTTATATGATGTTCACTATGAAGCTCGCGGCCCTCAATTATTTGTAAGCCGATCTCGCCCAGAAATGCTCATTGAATTATTCACCATTGAAGTACCTGAAGTGAGTGAAGAAGTGATTGAAATTAAAAGCGCCGCCCGAGATCCAGGAGTTCGAGCAAAAATCGCAGTGAAAACCAATGATGGCCGTATCGATCCTATTGGTGCTTGTGTGGGAATGCGAGGTTCTAGAGTGCAAGCAGTTTCAGGAGAACTGGGTGGAGAACGCATCGACATTATATTGTGGGATGATAATCCGGCCCAACTCGTCATTAATGCCATGGCTCCTGCAGAAGTAGAATCCATTGTGGTGGATGAGGAAGCCCATGAAATTGATGTGGCAGTTTCAGAAAATCAATTATCCCAAGCCATTGGCAAAAATGGTCAAAACGTCCGTCTTGCCAGCGAATTAACGGGATGGACTTTAAATGTAATGTCCATAGAAGCTTTACAAGAAAAACATGAAAAAGAAACAACAGAAATCTTAACTTTATTCATGGAAACCTTGGATGTGGACGAAGACATTGCCACTATTTTAGTAGAGGAAGGTTTTACAACTCTAGAAGAAGTTGCTTACATTCCTGTGGAAGAATTACTAGATATAGAAGGCTTTGATGAAGAAATTGTGGAAGCGTTACGCTCCCGTGCAAAACAAGCTTTATTAACCCAAGCCCTTGTGAAGGAAGAAAAACTTTCCTCTTCAGAACCAGCGGAAGATTTATTGAATATGAGAGGAATGACACGAGAGTTAGCATACCTTTTAGCAAGACGACAAGTGATTACCATGGAAGATTTGGCGGAGCTTGCAGTGGATGACTTATTGGATATTGAAGGAATGACAGAGGACAAAGCCGCGGAATTAATTATGACAGCCCGCGAACCTTGGTTTAAAGACAGCGAATAATCATTAATGATTTGAGGGGAGCCCATGGCGACAGTTAAAGATCTAGCACGTGATGTGGAAATTCCTGTGGATCGGCTCATTATGCAGTTTAAAGAAGCTGGCATGCCGGATATCCAATCTGCAGAAGCAGAAATTACAGAAGAGCAAAAACAACAATTGCTTTCTTATTTGCAAAAGGTTCACGGGAGCCATGGCAAGGAAGAAAAAGAAGGCAAAATCACTTTAAAACGTCGAACCACCAGTACATTAAAAGTCACCGGCAGCGAAGGTCGTAGTAAAAAAGCGGTGAAAGTGGAAGTTCGAAAAAAACGAGTATTAAAAACAGGTGCTGCTTCTTCAGAAGCAGACGCTTTTGTGGAAGAAACCCCGGCTGTCATTTCTAAAGAAACTCCCTTAGAGGAAGTCCCCATGGAAACTCCTGTGGTGGAAATCCCTCCTTCAGAAGCAGCTCCTGTTGCTCCTGCAGCCCCCCCCACAGAAGCCCCCTCTGCAGAAGCAGAGCAAGAAGCAGAAGAAGGTACTTCTGAAGGAAAAAAATCAAAAGACAAGCGGAAAAAGAATAAAGAATTCTATGAAGAATTACGTGAGCAAGAAGCCATTAAGCGTCAACAACAACGCATTGATCGCTCAAAATTAAAAAAACGTCATGGCAAAGTAAGAGATTCTGCGGCCATGAGTGCCATGAAACAAGAGTTTGCCATTCCCACGGCACCCATTTTAAAAGAAGTCACCATTCCTGAAACCATCAGTGTGGCAGACTTAGCAAAAAGAATGTCGGTGAAAGCAGCGGAGGTGATTAAAACCCTCATGGGCATGGGAGCCATGGTGACCATTAACCAAGTGCTGGATCAAGACACGGCTCAATTAGTATTAGAAGAAATGGGGTATCCTTATAAGCGAGTGAATGATACCGCCTTAGAAGATGCTTTATCCCAAGAATTAAATGTAGGTACGGAATCCTTACCTCGACCTCCCGTGGTGACCATCATGGGTCACGTGGATCATGGTAAAACTTCTTTGTTAGATTATATTCGTCGCACGAAAGTCACCAGTAGTGAAGCAGGGGGGATTACCCAACACATTGGTGCTTATCGCGTTCAAACGGCTCGAGGACTCATTACCTTTTTAGATACTCCAGGTCACGAAGCATTTACTGCCATGCGTGCCCGAGGGGCGAAAGCCACAGACATTGTGGTGTTAGTGGTGGCTGCGGATGATGGAGTGAAACCTCAAACCGTGGAAGCCATTCAACATGCAAAAGCAGCAGGCGTTCCCATGGTGGTGGCCATTAATAAAATGGATAAGCCTGATGCGGATCCCGATCGAGTGAAAACAGAACTTTCCCATCATGAAGTGATTTCAGAAGATTGGGGAGGTGACACCATGTTTGTTCCCATTTCTGCAAAAACGGGAGAAGGCATTGATAAACTCTTGGAATCTATTTTATTGCAAGCAGAAGTTTTAGAATTAAAATCACCCGCAGAAGGTCCTGCCCAAGGGGTGGTGGTGGAATCTCGTTTGGAAAAAGGACGAGGTCCTGTGGCTACTATCTTAGTTCAAAAAGGCTTATTAAAACGAGGCGATATTTTATTATCAGGCCAACAATTCGGTCGTGTGCGCGCCATGTTAGATGAACAAGGCGCTCAAGTGGAAACAGCGGGTCCTTCCACGCCTGTTGAAATTATCGGATTATCCAGCACTGCTGTGGCAGGAGACGATGCGGTGGTGGTGAGTTCAGAAAGAAAAGCCCGAGAAATCGCCTTATTCCGTCAAGGCAAATATCGTGAAGTGAAATTAGCAAACCAACAAAAAGCAAAATTAGAAAATTTATTCAGCCGCATGAATGAAGAAGAAGTGAGTTCCGTGAACATCGTATTAAAAACCGACGTTCAAGGTTCCGCAGAAGCTTTAGTGGATGCATTGAAACGTTTATCCACCCATGAAGTTCAAGTGAATATTGTTTCCAGCGGTGTGGGCGGTATTGCAGAATCCGATATTAACTTAGCCATTGCTTCTAAAGCCATTGTGATTGGTTTTAACGTGCGAGCAGATGCTTCTGCACGACGTTTAGTGGAAGCAGAGGGGGTGGACTTACATTATTACAGCATTATTTACGATGTGATTGATGAAGTAAAACAAGCCATGTCAGGCATGTTAGCCCCCGAAACCAAAGAACGAATCATCGGTATTGCACAAGTACGAGATGTATTCTCTTCTCCAAAATTAGGTGCCATTGCAGGTTGTATGGTGATCGAAGGATTAGTGAAACGAAATTGCCCCATCCGTGTATTGCGAGATAATGTGGTGATTTTTGAAGGAGAATTAAATTCCTTACGTCGTTTCAAAGAAGACGTTCAAGAAGTGAAACATGGTTATGAATGTGGTATTGGAGTGAAAAATTATAATGACGTGAGAGTGGGTGATGAGATAGAAGTCTTTGAAACTTTCACTGTGAAGCGAGAGTTATAAACTTCCATGCCAAAAGAATACCAACGTACGGATCGAGTGGCGGATGGATTGCAAAAAGAAATTGCCCGCATCATACAGCGAGATTTACGAGATCCTCGCCTTTCCATGGTTACCGTCATGTCCGTGGAAGTATCTCGAGATTTATCCTATGCCAAAGTATTCGTGAGTGTTTTGGGAGATGAAGCCCAGGTTCAAGAAACCTTAGCCACTTTAAAACGAGCCAAAGGCCATATTCGTTCTTTGTTAGCAAAAAGAATCACTTTAAGAATCATGCCAGATTTAAATTTTATTTATGATGATTCCGTCACTCGAGGAACTCATGTTTCCCACCTCATTGATGAAGCAACAGAACGAGATGAAACCATTAAACGCACTTCCCATGATGAATCAGATGAATCAAAAGAATGAAAGGGTTTCCACCCAATTACCCATCCATGGAATTTTGTTAGTGGATAAACCCACAGGAAAAACTTCCAATGGGGTGTTGCAACAAGTAAAACGTTTATTTCAGGCTCAAAAAGCAGGCCACACGGGATCTTTAGATCCTTTAGCCAGTGGGATGCTTCCCATTTGTTTTGGAAAAGCCACCAAGTTTGCCCAATACCTTTTAGATTCGGATAAGCATTACATTACAGAAGCCACTCTCGGTATTACCACTTCCACGGGAGATTTAGAGGGAGAGATTTTACAAGAACGTCCCGTGGCTAAAATGACGGAAGCCGCTTTGGAATGTGTATTGGATAAGTTTCGCGGTCCCCTCGTGCAAGTACCTCCCATGTATTCTGCCTTAAAACATCAAGGCAAACCCTTATATCAATTAGCCCGCCAAGGGGTGGAAGTGGATCGAAAAAAGAGAGAAGTGTTCATTCACCAATTAACCTTATTAGAGCGGCGAGAAAATAAATTATTGTTAGAAGTGGTATGTAGCAAGGGCACTTACATTCGAACCCTGGTGGAAGACATTGGAAAATCCTTATTATGCGGCGCCACGGTGAGCGCCTTGCATCGGAAAAATGTGGCTACTTTTTCCCAATGCCCCATGTACTCTCTAGAAGCCCTCGAAAAGATTCAAAAAGAACAGGGACAAAAAGGGTTAGACGAGTTGCTCTTACCCATGACCCATGCCCTTCATTGTCTGCCTTCCTTGGTGATTACAAGAACAGAGGGAAGCTATCTACAGCAAGGCCGCTCCTTTAAATTACAGCAAGCCATCCCCCAAGGATTGGTGAGGCTTTTGCTCCCCACAGGCCAAGCCATGGGGGTGGGGGAAGTGGATGAAAAGGGAAAAATCCACTGTATGCAAATGTTTCACGGCCTATAGGAAAGCTTGTGCTTGTTCTTATCATCCAAGATGGTATAGAATAGCGAACTATTTTATATGGTATCTGTTAAATCAGTATCTTAATTTATATTTGTCAGCGGTTCCCAGGGGGGAGCTCCAGTTAATTTGTAGGAGTGTTTGAATGTTAGAAAGTGCGGCTAAACAACAAGTTGTCAGTGAGTATCAGCGTAAAAAAGGGGATGTAGGTTCTTCTGAGGTGCAAATTGCGCTTTTAACGGCGCGCATTAATGATTTGCAAACCCATTTTCAAACCCATAAAAAAGACGTCCATTCTCGGTTAGGCCTCATGAAAATGGTGGCTCGCCGTCGTCGTCTTATGAAGTATTTAAAACGCTCTAATTTAGAAATGTATCGTGATTTACTCAAGCGACTTAATTTACGAGATATTAGTAATCAATAGGAAAGAAGTTTCTTTAATATTTTTTTGAGGATAGAAATACGTGTTAAAACCCATCACAAAAACCTTTAAATACGGTCATCATACTGTAACCATTGAAACAGGCGCTCTTGCCCGTCAAGCCACCGGCGCTGTGATGGTACGCATGGAAGATACTTTGGTATTAGTCACTGCGGTGGGAGTTCCCAGTAAAAAAGGGGATGTTCCTAAGGATTTTTTCCCTCTCACTGTGGATTACCAAGAACCCAGTTATGCCAATGGGCGTATTCCTGGGGGGTTTTTTAAACGAGAAGGCCGCCCCTCAGAAAAAGAAATTCTCACTTCCCGATTAATCGATAGACCTTTACGGCCCTTATTTCATGATGCCTTTACCAATGAAGTGCAAATCGTGGCAAGAGTCATGTCTTCCAATCCAGAAATTAATGGGGATATTCCCGCCATGTTGGGCGCTTCTGCTGCTTTAGCCATTTCTGGGATCCCATTTAATGGTCCCATGGGGGCTGCAAGGGTTGGATACCTCAATGGCCAATTTATTTTAAACCCCACGGCTTCTGAATTGGCGGAAAGCCAATTAGATTTAGTGGTGGCAGGGAGTAAAGATGCGGTTCTCATGGTGGAATCACAAGCTTCAGAATTGCCAGAAGAAGTGATGTTAAATGCAGTGATGTTTGGTCACGAACAAATGCAAACCGCCATTCGCGCCATTGAAGAATTGGCGAAAGAAGCAGGAAAAGCCTCTTGGGATTGGGCTCCAGCCCCTCTCAATGTTTCCTTACAAGAAGCCATTCATGGATTTGCTAAAAGCGATTTGGAAGCGGCTTACAAATTATCGGAAAAACAAGCACGCTACCAACAATTAGATGATATTAAAGATCGAGCCCTTGAAAAGTTTTGTGTGGCAGAAGATCCAACCGCTCCTCTTTCCAATGAAGTGGAAGATATGATCGAGTCTTTGAAAAAGCACATTGTGCGAGGCCGAATTCTTCGAGGCGAACCCCGCATTGATGGTCGTGATTTAAAAACCGTGCGTCCCATTCATATTCAAATTACCCCCCTTCCTCGAGTGCATGGCTCAGTGATTTTTACTCGGGGTGAAACCCAAGCCATTGTGGCAGCCACCTTAGGAACGGATAAGGATGCCCAAATGTTTGATGATTTAGACGGAGAGCGTCGGGGTACCTTCATGTTACATTACAATTTCCCTCCTTATTCTGTGGGGGAAACAGGTCGCATGGGATCTCCAAAGCGTCGTGAAATTGGCCATGGTAATCTTGCCAAACGAGCTTTAACTTCCGTGATCCCTTCTGAAGAACAATTCCCTTATACCTTGCGAGTGGTTTCTGAAATTACAGAATCCAATGGTTCAAGTTCCATGGCCACCGTGTGCGGTACCACCTTAGCATTGATGGATGCGGGGGTTCCTATTTCTGCTCCCGTAGCGGGAATTGCCATGGGATTAGTGAAGGAAAAAAATGAATTTGCTGTATTAACGGATATTCTCGGTGATGAAGATCACTTAGGCGATATGGACTTTAAAGTAGCGGGTACGGAAAAAGGCGTCACAGCCCTTCAAATGGATATTAAAATCGAAGGTATTAACCGAGAAATTATGGAAAAAGCCTTGGCCCAAGCCAAAGACGGTCGAATGCATATTTTAAAAATCATGGCTCAAGTATTGGATAAACCCCGAGAGGATGTATCCATGTATGCTCCTCGAATCACAAGTATTCAAATTCCTCGAGATAAAATCGGTGATGTCATTGGAAAAGGCGGCGCTACCATTCGGGGCATTATTGAAGAAACAGGCGTGAGCATTGATATTAGCGATGATGGCGTCGTGAAAGTGGCTTCCAGTGATAAAGCAGCCACAGAGAAAGCCTTAAAACGAATTGAATTACTCACCACAGATGTGGAAGTGGGACAAGTATATCAGGGTACCGTGGTACGCATCATGGACTTCGGCGCTTTTGTAGCTGTGGCCCCAGGGAAAGAAGGTTTAGTACACATTTCTCAAATTCGCCAAGAACGAGTGAATCAAGTCACCGATGTATTACAAGAAGGCCAATCCGTGAAAGTCAAAGTCATCGAAATCGATCGCCAAGGCCGCGTACGCTTAAGCATGAAAGAAGTGATGCAAGAAGAGATTTCTTAGGAAATCGCGTTCTTCCCTTGCTGTCATCCCCCCGAAGGCGGGGATCCATCCTTCGCGCCGCTACGAGTTAGATGAAGCGTAAGGGAATGACATTGAAGAGAATTATTATTCCGTGCTCTCATGATGGGAAGTTGCAAAGGGATGAATGGATCCCCGCCTTCGCGGGGATGACAGCAGAAAAACTGAGATGACAGCAGAAAAACTGAGATGACAGCGGAAGAAACTGGGATGACAGCGGAAGAAGTTATTGATGAATTAATGTCAAAAACTCATTTCGTGTTTTTGGATCCGCTTGGAATTCCCCTAACATCACAGAAGTTTTCATAGCAGAATTTTGTTTTTCCACACCGCGCATCATCATACACATGTGTTGTGCTTCGATGATGACGCCCACTCCTGTGGTATGAGCCGCGGATCTCACGCAATTGGCAATTTGCACCGTTAATTGTTCTTGAATTTGTAATCGACGGGAGAATAACTCCACGATACGAGCGATTTTAGAAAGCCCTAACACTTTCCCCTGGGGTAAATAAGCCACATGACATTTACCAAAAAAGGGCAGTAAGTGATGTTCACACAGGGAATAAAACTCAATATTTTTCACAATCACCATTTCATTAATGTCGGAAGAAAAAATAGCGGAATTAATGAGTTTGTCTAAATCATTTTTATATCCTGAAGTGAGATATTCAATGGCTTGAGCGGCCCGTCGAGGTGTATTTTTTAATCCTTCTCGAGTGGGATCGGGATCTATCTTTTCCAATAAAGCTCGAAATATAGATTCCAAGTCAGGATTCGTCATAAAAAGCTCCTTAATGGGATTAACCAGGAGGCCAATGAAGAGGGCGCCCACCTAATAAATGCAAATGAATATGAAACACCGTTTGCCCTGCGCCGGGATTGCAGTTAGAAACCACGCGATATCCTGCATCCGCTATATCAAATTGTTTTGCTAGGGTTTTTGCAGTTAAAAATAGAGAACCCATCATGGACGCTGTATCCGAAGTTAAGTCATTTAAGGTGGCAACATGTTCCTTTGGAATAATGAGAATATGAACCGGGGCCTGGGGGTGAATATCATGAAAAGCAAGCACCTGCTCATCTTCATAAACAATTTCTCCAGGTATTTTCCGAGAGATAATGTCACAAAATAAGCAAGACATAGGCTTTCCTTTGAATTAAAAAAAGCCCATTATACTCATTTTATGAGAAGATACCAGTGGTTCTTTTTTTTGATTTCACATACAATGTTGTTCATTTTGAACGACTCTTGGAGCATTAGATGTCCATAGTGAATATTGCGGGGTATCAATTTACGGATTTAACCTCCGTGGATAAAGAACGATTAAAATGTGAATTATCTCATCAATGTAGAGCTTTAAACTTGAAGGGTACCATCTTGCTAGCGAATGAAGGTACCAACCAAGTATTGGCGGGATCACGGGAATCTATCCAAGGGTATTATGACTATTTAAAAGCAAATCATTTATTCCCTGGCATTGAATTTAAAGAAAGTATATCGGACACAGTTCCCTTCCAACGATTGTTAGTAAAGTTAAAAAAAGAAATTATTCCTTTTGGATTAAAACAAGAGAGTACCGCGCCTTATGTAACCCCCTCTACGTTAAAAGCATGGTTGGATGAGGGAAAAGAAGTCGTGCTATTGGATACACGTAATCCCTATGAAGTGGCTTATGGCACCTTTGAAAATGCTAAAACCTTAGAAAATTTAAATCATTTTCGAGATTTCCCCGAAGCAGTGAATGAATTGGAAGAAAATTACAAAGAAAAAATCATCGTGACTTTTTGCACGGGGGGAATTCGATGTGAAAAAGCAGCACCCCTTATGAAGCAGAAAGGATTTAAAGAAGTGTATCAATTGGAAGGTGGCATTTTGAAATATTTTGAAATGTGTGGGAATGTTCACTATGAGGGAAATTGTTTTGTCTTTGACGAGCGGGTGGCGCTTCAACCTAATTTAAAGCCCCAGTCAGCGGTTCTCAGCGGGAACTCCTGAGCCCCAGTCTAGTCATCACTAAAATAGGATATAGTACATTTGCAGGAATTTACAAGGAATGAGAGGAAAGGACATTTAAAAACATTATGTAAAATGAGAGGTTTATTATGTTTTCTCCTTATTCACTATTTTCATCGGGGATCCAAGCGCTTTCTCCATTTTCTTCCGGTCGTCAAGCGCTGCGTGAACAATTAAGATGGTATACAAATACTTCTACCCATCCAGAAATTGCTGCTATCTATTCTCAACTGATCAGTCAATCTACGGGGGCCAGTGCTCCCATGCAATGTAATTTCATTTCTCAAGTGGTGGATGTTTGGGGAAGAAACCCTAATCGGTGTGCTATACAAAAAATTGATTTGGATCGTGACGAACACACCATCGCTGAAACAATCACCTATGAACAATTATCCCATTATAGTCGTCAAGTGGGTGGGATGATGAGAGCCCAAGGAATTAAACGAGGAGATGCAGTGGCTTTGATGGTGGGGCAAGATCTCGGTTGGTGGTATAGCCTTGCGGCATTGATGCGACGAGGGGTTGCCGCCGTTCCTTGTTCTCGGCTTTTAACCCAAAAAGACTTGGCTTATCGAATAAGGGATTTGGGAATGAAGGGAATGGTTACAATCCCTGGATTAGAATCGCGAGTGGAAGCGATTCGTGAAGAATGTCCTTCACTTCAAAGTTTAATGACCGTGGGGCCTTCCCATGATTCTTGGCATTCTATCTATGATGCTGCGGGGGATTATGAAGAAGAAATGTCACTCACTACCACAGAGGATCCTTGCGTGTATCTTTATACTTCTGGAACTACGGGAGATCCCAAAGCCGTTCAACACAATTCAGATTATCCATTTTTTCACTGGCCCACAGGAAGACGTTGGCTACAAGCAACACCGGAAGATTTAGTGTATAACGCCAGTGACACGGGTTGGGGGTTCACCGTATGGATTACCACGGCTGCTTGGGCAACGGGGGCTCAGTTATTGATTACTCCCACCTACCGGAAATTCGAACCAGAAAAAATGTTAAATCTTTTAAGAGAGCAACCCATTACTATTTTTTGCGCGGCGCCCACTGTACTAAGAATTCTTGCAGCACAAAAAGCATTTTCCACCTGCCGATTTCATTCTTTGAAGCGAATTGTGACAGTGGGAGAAGCATTGGATGAAACCGTCATTAATCAATTTGCAGAAAAAGGCGTTGAAATAAGAGTTGCCTTTGGACAGGCGGAAACGCCTACCATTATCGGTTGTGTTGATGATACCGTACATCAACCTAATACCATGGGGAAAGCCATCGATCCTTATCGTGTGGTGATTTTAGGAGATGATCTTCAACCTTTGTCCCCAGGCCATGTGGGACAAATCGCCGTGGATCGTGTGGAAGGCGCCTCAGCGGGGATTATGCGAGGCTACAAACATGATCCAGAAAAAACAGAAAGGGCTTTTTCTCCAGATAAACGTTTTTATTTAACGGGGGATTGGGCATTGATGCAACCTGATGGTTATTTTCGTTATCAAGGGCGTAGGGATGATTTAATTAAATCTCACGGATATCGCATTGGTCCTGACGAAGTTGAAAAAGCAGGCATGTCTTACCCAGCCGTTGCAAAAATTGCTGTGGTGGGTGTGCGCACTCAATTAGATTCTTACCAAACCACGGTAAAGGCTTTTATTTTACTAAAGCCAGGTTATACTCCCAGCGAAGAATTGATGGAAAAGATACAAAATCACATTAAGCAAGAAACAGCCCCTAATAAATACCCTCGACTGATAGAATTTCTTCCTTTAGACATTTGGGAGCGTTACGAAACCACCAGCGGGAAAATTCGTCGGAGGGCTTTAAGAGAATTGGAAGCAGAGAGATTAAAGGAAAAAGCTTCTTCAGTATCTAATAGTGAAGGCTCCCACTCCACAGGGCCTTCAGAAGATGGTGGGGTATCTCCTCAGCCCTGTGGGGTTTCCTTTTCAAGAAGTGTTTAAGCTACGATCTTGATGGAGGGAAGTGCATTATTAGAAGAGGGTAAAGCATGCTGAATACCTGTTAAGAAATCAAGTCGCGCAGTGAGGGCTTTGATAGCAGCTTTTTCGGCTGCTTTTAATTTTTGTTCATCACCCCCAACAAGATTATCAAGCATTTGAAGCGCTTTTGGAAAATGAGAACCATCGTCTAAGTCAGCGTGACGTTGAAAATAATAATATAAAATATCTAGTGAATGATGTTTAAGATTTCTTTTTAATTGTTCCATGAGTGGTAGAAACATGGATGAAGTAATGCCTTCTCGCCCGTAAACAAAGGCGGCAGCCACTTCATGAGGTTCCCCATGAAAGAAGCTAAAGGTAGTAAGAACGAATTTCTTGGTAGCGGCTTGGATGGGTAATTGAACCAAAGCGCTTTTAACACTTTTCTTTTTTCTAAGAAGAAATAATAGCTTTTCTATGGTGCTTGTATCAGCGCCCACTTCTTCCATGGCGCGAAGATAAAGATCAAAGTGGCTGGTATAGTTTCCTTGCTCATCCATATCTCCTTCTTCTTCTACAAGAATACTATTAATTAAATTGGTACTGAGGGCATCTTTGGGTGGAACCCAAGGAGAAGAAACACTGACAATTTTTCCATGTAATTCTTTTAATAAACACATAAAATCCCAAACAGTAAATACATGGTTTTCCATAAAAATTTCTAAGTCTCTGGTAGTATGAATTTTCTCATAAAGAGAGTGATGATTAATTTGTGTGGTTAAAGGTAGTAGGCGTTGAGTTAATATTTCAATATTTTTCATAATGATACTTCTGCTTTTACTCAGTTTAAGCTTTAATTTTTTGTACAAAGAATGAGTAAACCTTACCTAAAACAATGATGAAAACTAATATTGAGAAGCAAGGTTACTAAGATATATTTTTACAGAGTATTTTTTTCAGTATTATAATTGAAATATTACATGGTATCTTCAATGTGTAAGTATAAACAATGCCAAAAAAGAAAAAATCAAAAGAGTTAGTGGAGCCTGAACCGGTTCATGGAGAATATTGTATTGATGTGAATAAGATTTTTTTAGAAAAAATAGCAGAATCACTGCCACAATATGTTTTTTGGAAAGATGCTCGTTCGGTGTATTTGGGGTGTAATAAAAATTATGCTGATTTTTTAGGCCTTTCTTCTCCAAAAGATATTGTGGGAAAAACAGATTATGATTTACCTTGGCAATCCAAGGAATATACCGCTGATTTTTTTATAAAGGGAGATCAAGAAACTCTGGCGGGGAAGCTCATTACCAATCAAGAAGAAAAATTAGTATTACCAAATGGAAAAGAGTTAATAACCCTCGTTAGTAAACTACCCATTATGGAGGGAGGTAAAGCCATTGGAATTGTTGGTTATTTTACAGATATTACAGAAATTAGAAAAACAGAAGCAAAAGCAAAAGCTGCTTTAAAAAAAGCGGCACGTTTGAAAGTAGAAAACGCGGCTAAAAGAGCTCAATTACAAGAAAAATTTTCAAAAACCATCCATCAAATGGCTCACGATATTCGTTCTCCCTTAGCAAGCCTCTTAATGATTATTAAAGGATGCCAAGATATTCCGGAAGTAGAGCGAGTTGCCTTGCGAGAAGCAGCTATTAGTATCGGAGACATCGCAAATCATTTGCTGAGTAAATATGAGGTTAAAGAAATAGAACCTGCTTTTTCTACCCCAGAACCTGTGTTTGTTTCAGCAGTATTATTACAAATTCTCACAGATAAAAAATTTCAATATGGGGAGCGCTTGATAAAATTTGATTATGATCTTCATAAAGGCAGTGAGTTTTCTTTTATTTCCATGGATCTTTCTACTTTTAAACGAATGATTTCAAATTTAATTAATAATGCAGTGGATTCTTTTGAAGGGAAGGAAGGAAAAGTTATTTTAAAATTAGAAGCTACTTCAAAGGATGTTCGAATCATGGTTTGCGATACTGGGAAAGGAATGCCGAGAGAACTTGTTGATAAGATAATGGATGGCATTTCTTTTACAGAAGGAAAAGAACAGGGGCATGGCCTTGGACTTGAACAAGTGCGAGATGCTTTAGAACACTATCAAGGTTCTCTTTTTATTGAGTCATTTCCCGGGGCAGGAACAAAAATCATCATGGAATTCCCACGAATAGAAGCGCCTTCTTGGGTTGCGGAAAGTATTACACTTTCTCCACAAGACGTGGTTGTTATTTTAGATGATGACAAATCAATTCATGGGGCATGGAAAACTCATTTTAAAAAATTAATGAAACAATCACTTCCCCTCCAAATTCATCACTTTGAAAAAGGAGAAGAAGCCATTCGGTTTATTAAAACCTTCAAAGAGGAAGACCTGAAAAAAATATTTCTTTTAACCGATTTTGAATTGTTACAACAAGAATTGAATGGCTTACACGTGGTGGAAAGAACACAGATTAAACGAGCTATTCTTGTAACAAGCCATTATGCAAATCCCATTGTGTTGGAGCGAGCCCAAGCATTAAAAATAAAAATCTTACCAAAACAATTAGCATCGGATATTCCCATTGTGATGGAGCTTTCTGCAGAAAAAGCTGTGTCTGAAGAAAAATCAGTGGATTTAATTTTGGTGGACGATGATTTAACTTTTTCGGAAACAGTCATGAAATATGTTTTTTCCCAGCAAACCGTGGAATATTTTCAAACCCCAGAAACTTTTCTGGAGAGGGTAATGAATTACCCCAAAGAAACTCCTATTTATTTAGACAATCAATTTAAATCAGGTCGTTTTCGAGGAATAGATATAGCAAAAGATTTACACGAAAAAGGATTCAAACATTTGTATTTACTATCCGGTGCCACCTTCAAGCCAGGAGAATTACCAGATTATCTCACTTTAATTTCAAAGGAAGATATTTCAAAAACCAGGAAGTCTTAGAAAATTAAACTTAATGTTAATAGGAGGCCTTTATGGTAGCCACTCGTTTAGAAGATCCTTTTGAAAAGGAAGTTCGAGAATATTTACTTCATCAGTATGGTGAGAGAGAACCAAGTTTATATACGGCTTTATCTTTAATAGTAGATGGTGAAGAAATCTTATTTTCGTCCCACGATATATTACAAGTTGCCAGAGACATCACACAAGAAATTGAAGGAATGCCAGGAGGGCCCATTCAAGGGCGGGGGACAGAGGAAGATCCGTATATTTTAGTCACTGTTAAGCAATGGTTGGACGCATCTATACTTCTTAAGGGCCTCGTTGAAGGAGAAAAGATTTATTTTATAATCAATAATAAGCTTATCTCCGTGGATCATGATAGAAAAGCATCTTCTGTACCAACCCCATCATCTGCACCAGAACCAGAAAGAGATATTGTCGGCCTTTTATTAAGTAAAAGACCTGAAGCCATGATTGTATTAGCTCAAGATCTTTTAGCTTTTGGTGATGGGAACTATATTAAAAAATTAATTAATACCATAGATAATCCTTCTATTGGGGATATTGTTAGTGTAGTACTTCCATTGGCTAATTATTTAATACAGAGATTAAATGATGATTTAACGCCTGAAGAAAGTTTAGAAAAGCCTGCTTACGGAACACTAAAATATAAGCATGAGACAGAAACTCTTTCCGTGGAAAAACCAAAAAGCCCTCTAGAGGAAGGAATGTCCGCAGTGATTTCTGTGGAAGACCAAACTAAAGTGATGCATGCACTCAATCTTCCTGAATTAAGCCGTACATTGGATCAACTACCTGGGGCACCAGGTTTTGGTACGGCCGTTTCATTATTGTTGCAAGGTACGTTCCCAAGAAAGAAAGAGATGACTATACAAGACATGTTTAAGAATATGATCAGTACGGTCCTTACATTTTTAGAGCCTGCGCCTGCATCTCCTATCGTTTCAGAATTAAAGTCTTTTCAAGAAAATCCCGGAGATCTTTTAACAAAATTAATTACTGATTTTAAAGAGGCAAGTGGTGATGCTCATACTATTAAAGCGATTCAAGCCCTAAGGTCAAGTGATAACATAAAAGAGGTATGGCGTATATTAGGAAATGAAGAGACTGATACGTCTATTTGGTATTTTCCAGTGATGATTGCAGCACTGTTTTTATCAGAAACAAGTAGATATTCCACCTCCTTCATAGCAAGCTTAGCACTTCTAGATTTAATTCAAGAAGAAGCACCATGTCCTGATATTGAAGGGTCTTACAATCTTTTTAATGGGATACAGGATACTCGTCAAAGATCTCGATTTATGGATGGAGAGGGCCGTATATTTTTTGCTAAAGCAACTGACATTGCAAATGAGACAAAAAGACACTTTGGAATACCCTCAGAAGCAGAAAAAAATCGAAGGGCTTCTAAAAAATATAATAGAGACGAAGTAAAAAAAATTAACATAATTAATGGGTATACTAACGAACGGCGCCTGGAATACAACGTATCTGGTTATCTCCCTATGGTTCATGGCAATTCATTTCATGAAGTGAAAGACATCGACCCCACAACAGAATTTAATACCCTTGTTTTACCGCAACAAAAAGCTGCAAGTATTTTGATTCAATGGGTTTCTATTAAATTGAATCAAACGGGGTTACAAGCTACATGCAAGAAATTTTTTTTTAGAGAGTTAAAAGCCTTACAAGAAAGTCAGCCAGATCGAAGTGAACATATAAAAACTTATCTTTATCCATTGCTTAAAGCGCGCATGGAAAGTTTTCATTCTCTTTTATCTGTAGAATCACCAGAAACATCTGCCCTAAGTGCGCGGGTTGCTTTGAATATGTCTGAACTATTTCAATCTTCTGCGGCTGTTGCACCAAACTCCGCTGCTCCTTCCATGCCGGAGGAACCCTCTGCTTCAGTAAGCCATTTATCTTCTTCTCAAACCATGTCACCTTCATCCACTCTATTTTTTCAGTCTCCTACGCCTTCTCATGAACCGAATCCCCCAAAAATATTTAAAGCTCTCTATCCTTATGAGCCTCCATATTATTCTTCTAATGAGTGGCTTTCTCTAGTGCAAGGCCAACGAGTCACTGTTATAAATGCTGACAACTCTGAACGCTGGCTTTGTAAGTCAAGAGAGCAGGTGGGTTATGTTCCCAGTAGCTATCTTGCACCCATTTCAAATACTCATCATAAAGTAGGTGTAGAGCCTCCATCACTTGCACCACCTAGCCTGAGATAAAAAAGCTTGGGGTTTCACTTAAATAACTGGTGAATCTTTCTAAGAAATTTAAGATAACTGATTGATTTTCATTAAAAACCTCCTATTTGGATGCCTAATTTTAATTTGGCTCACTATGATTTTTGTGAACAATATGGTAAAGTTTTCCCCATTTTATAAATCCGTGTTTAACACTTAAGGAATGGCGCATCATGGCGGCAACGGGATTAGAAGAAGCGCCCTATCGGAAGTTGGGTTCTCTCTCCGTGAGTTCTATAGGCTTAGGTTGTATGAGTATGTCTGCTTATTATGAGCCTACCCGTGATAGAGCAACCTCCATTGAAAGTATTCGAGGGGCTTACGAAGCCGGGGTGAATTTTTTTGATACGGCAGATAGTTACGGTGAGGGGGATAATGAATCTTTAATCGGAGAAGCATTAAGACCGGAGTTGGATGCTCATCGTGATAGGGTGGTGATTTCTACAAAGTGTGGTTTTGTAGGGCGTGCGGAAGACGGTCTTCATTTAAAATTCTCAGAAGACTACATTGAAATATCTTGTGAAAATTCTTTAAAACGATTCGGTATTGAGTATATTGATCTTTTTTACTTGCATCGAATCCCTTCTACGCCGGAAGAGTTAGAAAAAAGTTTAGAAGCATTGGTTTCTTTACTAGAAAAAGGAAAAATTCATTATGTGGGATTATCCGAACCCACAGCAAATGCGATCCAACAGACGCATGATTTTTTAACAGAGCGTGGATTTGGAGATAGGTTTTCAGCAGTGCAGTCAGAATATAGTTTAGTAACTCGAACCCCAGAAAGGAATGGTGTTCTTAAAAAATGTGAAGAATTAGGAATTGGGTTTGTTCCTTATAGTCCTTTAGGGCGAGGTTTATTGACTCATAAAAAAGCCTTAAGTTCTGGTTGGAAGCCAGGAGATTTTAGAAATCATTTTCCTCGATTATTTGGTGATGCATTTCAGCATAATAAAGAAATGAGGGTTCTTCTAGAAGAGATTTCAAAAAAAGTTCCTTGTACTTTACCTCAATTATGCTTAGCATGGCTGCTTTCAAGGGGAGAATACATCGTCCCCATTCCGGGAAGTCGAAAGAAAGAACATATATTAAGCAATGTTGCAGGAGGCAAGGTTCGTTTAAGCGCTGAAATTTTAGATGAAATTGAAAAAGTTTGTGAAAGTTTTACGGTGGAAGGATCTCGTTATCCTGGAGCACTTTATGAACCTCAAAATATAGAGGTAAGTCCTCCTCCTAGCCCCACACGATAAATAGATTCCATTAGGGAGGAGCGATTTTCGCTGAGGTGGATGAAAGAAAAAGGTATGGATGGGTAGAAAAATACATTAGAGTTTTTTTATGATGTTTAACAAATTGAGCTCCTATGTATCATATTAAATTGTCCCCCTATGGGAAGATTTTTTATGTGGAATGGCTATTGAATCCTTTAAGCTATCGCTATAACGTGGTATTCGATCAGATTTTCTATGGAAATTTAGATGTTGAGCGATTAAAGAAAACAATGGGTAGATATGTTGCTCATCATTTATTGTTAAATAGTCATATTGAAGAAATAGAAGGAGAACCTTATTGGGTTCCGAATGTGGTAGCGCCCCCACAAATCAATGTGGATTTAGAATCTTCCTCGTCAAATCTTTTAGATGAAGTATGTTTTCCTTTTAACTTGCATTTAGGGCCTTTGTGTCGATTTAAATTATTAAAGGTTAACCACAATGCACATCGACTCATTATGGTATTTCATCATATTGTGTTAGATGGGTTATCTCTTCAAAAAGGGTTCTTTCAAGAACTATCTCATTATTATAATGATGAACATTATATGACAGAATATTCATTAGATAGGCAAAGAGAAGAACTCATTCAGCTAGAAGAAAAGTTATCTTGTGATTTAGCAAAAAATTTAAAATATCATGATGCTTTTTGGAAAAAACAATTATGTGAGTTAGAAAAAATAGATTTATCTTTTTTAAAGTCACCGAAAACTTCTTATTTGCATTTTAAAAACAAAAACCCTATTCAAGAAATTAGGTTTGACTATGATCTTGAAACTCTGCAAAAACTTAATCAATTATATGAAATGTATGGTGTTACATCTTATATCTATGGATTAAGTGTTTTTGCTTTGCTTTTAAATAAATATACAAATCAAGATGATTTTTCTGTTAGTTTTCCTTTTTTAATTCAAGAAGGCCATTCATTTTTTTATGGCGCACAACTCAACACAAATTTAATTCCTTTTCATCTAAAAGAGGTAAATGATATTACTGAGTTATTTGCTCAGTGTAAGAAGTTTCTTAAGGAATTAAAGGGTGAGAAAAAACATGGCTACTATCCAATTTTTAATATTGCACAAGACAGCGATAAAAATTTATTAAATGCAAGTTTCATACAAACAGACTTTAGAGATACGCCCTTCCAATTTCAAGGAATTGAAAAAGTAGAAATTCTATCAGAACTTCATGTGGATTCTGTTCCAGAGTCAATGCTACTGTTTGAGCAACAGAAAAAAGCAGATAAGTTATGTTATAGAGTGAGATTCTGTGAAGCGAGCTTTAGCGTTGAATTAATGCAGCAATTTGTATCTTGTTACCAACGATTTTTTATAACAATTCTTCACGATCTAATTCATTCAAAAGTTAAAAATAAAAAAGAATACCTTCTTTTAGATAAAGAAGAGTATGAAAAGATTGTTTATAGCCTTAATGAAAAAGCACTCATGGATAAAGAGATGAGGACCATTGTCCAATGGTTCGAGGAAGCCGCTCTAGAACATTCAAATCACGTGGCGCTTTCCTATGAAGGGAAAGAGTTAACCTATGAAGAGTTTAATGAAAGAATAAATCAATGGGCCCATTATTTAAAAAGAGAATGTTCTATTCAGTTAGAAGATTTTGTTGCTATTTGTTTAGATAAAACAGAAGAACTTGTGATTTTGATTATGGCTGTTTTAAAAACAGGAGCGGCTTATGTGCCTATTGATATCAATTCTCCTTCAGAAAGAAACCGTTACATTCTAGAAGATTCGAAAGCAAAAATTTTATTGACTTCGAAAAAATATGAAAAAGACTTTTTTTCGGATGAAATGAATATCATTCTAGTGGATGAAGATAAGATTAAGAATGACGTTTCTCAAGAATCTTCCTCTAATTTAAATTTGAAAATATCACAGGAAAATTTAGCCTATATTATTTATACCAGTGGAACCACAGGAAAGCCAAAAGGTGTATTACAACAACATGTAAATGTGGTTCACTTATTTAGCGCAACACAAGATTTTTATCAATTTAACTCAAAAGATGTGTGGGTTTTATTTCATTCTTATGTATTTGATTTTTCCGTGTGGGAAATGTTTGGGGCTTTTTTCTGGGGTGGAAAATTAATTATTCCCTCCAAAGAACAAATTCAAGATCTTCGTTTATTTTATCGGCTTTGTTATGAAGAGAAAGTGACAGTATTAAATCAAACGCCAAAAGTCTTTTATCAATTGATTGATATTGCCACGAAAGAAATTTTTTCTTCCCCGCTGCTTAACTTAAGGTACATTGTATTTGGGGGGGATATTTTAATTTTTAAAAATTTACAGGGATGGTTTAATTGTTATCCTTATGAAAAGCCTAAATTGGTCAATATGTATGGGACAACAGAAACCACAGTGCATACTACCTATAAGCTTATTACAGAAGAAGACTTAGATGGGCCTTCTTATATTGGAAGGCAAATCATAGATCAAACCTTATATGTATTGGATAGAGATTTAAACCCATTACCCATGGGGGCTATTGGGGAGCTTTATGTTGGCGGAGGGCGACTCTCAAAGGGATATTTAAATCGTCCAGAACTAACCATAGAAAGATTTATTCAAAATCCTTTTTTACCACAAGTAGCGGAAGGAAATGTTAAAGATCATCGTTTGTATAAAACAGGAGATCTCGTTCGAAGAGTTTCGGCATCTGACATTGAATATATTGGAAGAAACGATTTTCAAGTAAAAATTAGAGGGTATCGTATTGAACTGGGTGAAATAGAGAATGTTTTTTTAGAACATCAAGATATCAAGCAAGCGATTATCTTGCTCAGGGAAGATGAAAAAAATCCTTATTTAACGGCATATTATGTAGCAGAAAAAGAAATCCCAGAGCAAGCGCTTCTGGATTATTTGATCTCAAAATTGCCTGATTACATGCGGCCTCGATTTATTATTTTTTTAGAAAAGCTGCCATTAACGGTAAATGGGAAGTTAGATAAGAATGCTTTACCTGTTCCAGTAAAAACTCAAGGTTCTAATTATATTGCACCTAGAACAGAAGCAGAGAAATTAATTTGTGATGCTTTTTCAAAAATTTTAAAAATTGACTCTGTTGGCGTGGATGATGATTTCTTTAATAGGCACGGAGATTCTTTAAGTGCTATTCAATTGACAGCCTTATTGCAAACGAATTTTTCTGTTAAAGTTTCAGATATTTTCAATTTTCGAACACCAAGAAATATTGCGAAGAACGTATCTTTTGGAAAAAACAAGTTGTTAGAAACTCTGGAGAAAATAAAAAGAGTGTTTTCTAAAGAGAAAGCGGTTAAGTTTGTCGATGCGGAAAAGTTAAAGCAATACTTTAATTCATTTGATAATTATAGAATTAATCAAGCTCTTCTTAAGAATATTTCTAATGTGTTATTGACGGGTGCCACCGGATATTTAGGATGTAACCTCTTAAATCAGTTGTTAGAAGAAACACATTATAATGTGTATGTGGTGATACGTTCGGAAAATGAAAAAGATGCTTGGGCTCGATTGAAAGAAAATTTTTTCTTTTATTTTGAAAAAGACTTAGAACCTTTCTACGAAAGTAGAATCTTTGTAATATCTGCGGATCTCGAAGAGGATTTTTTAGGCTTGTCAGTCAATGAGTATCTTGAATTAACAAAAAAAATTGATAGCATCATTCATGCGGCAGCCTTAGTAAAACATTATGGAGAAAAGGAGACATTTTATTCTGCAAATGTAAAATCAACGATTCATCTCTTAGATTTTTGCAAACTAACAAACTTAAAAGATTTCCATTATATTTCCACTTCCTCTGTATTTGAGTTGCAAGAGAATATGGAAATGATTGAAAAAGTTTACACAGAAGATGATCTACCGGCAGATATTATGGAAGCAGATCATGTTTACGTGAGTACAAAGCTCCAAGGGGAAAGGGCGGTCATAGAATATAGAAAACAGGGAGTGAATGGGAATATTTATCGTGTTGGTAATCTGGCATTTATTTCTGATACTTATAAACTTCAAAAAAATATAGAAGAAAATGCTTTTTTTAATTGGTTTCAATGTTTATTGAAATTAGGTTGTTTTTCAGAAGACATTAGCCTCGTTGAAATGTCCCAAGTAGATTTAACAGCGAAAGCAATCATTAAGATTTTTGATAAACTTCAATTAGCGAAAGGAATTTATCATGTATTTAATCCACAAACCGTGGATTTGGAAATGTTTTTTAAAAATAATGAATTTTTCCCCATGAAAAAAGTATCTACAGATATTTTTATTGATGATATTTTGGCGCATCTACAAAATGAAACAGAACGAGAGTTAATTTTAAAATTTTTGTTACGACAAGGCTGGTTAGATGGGATTTCATTAGAAAATAGAATAATACCAAAAATTTTAGAATTAAGAACAGAATTAATTTTGAACCAATTAGGATTTGATTGGAAACCTATTGATATGGAAATGCTTTATTGCTATGTTCACTCTGTTAACTCTCGATATGGATATATTCAAGATGAAAAAAACAAACATCATTCAGGAATCCTTTAATCTCCTTCAAACGCCAGTATTTTTTGTTGATGCGCGCCAAACACAAATTGAAATGAATCAAACGGCCATAAAAGATTTCGGAGCTTTAGGAAATCATTCTTCCTTCCAAAAAGAACAATTATTTGATTTTCTTTCGGAAAAAACTGTAAAAAAAATATTTTATGATCATGGAAAAGTTTTTCGTTCAAGAAAACTTTTAACCATTGAGCGGAAAATAAAAATACTTAAAACCAATGAAGTAAAATATTTTAATTCAGTCATAGCACCTTTAGAAATCATGACGGGAGAAGTGGTTGGAACCACAGAAACCGCTATTGACATTACCTTGGAGAAAAAACGAAGGGAAGAATTGAGGAAAGAAACGGTATTAAATCATTTAGAAATGATCGCCAATGTAATCCCAGTGAACGTGTATTGGTTAGATTTGAATAATATTATATTAGGGGTTAATGAATATACATTGAAGGCGGTGGGTGTTTCTTCTTCTAAGGGACTCATTGGGAAAACAGTATATGACTTATATCCAGAAGAAATGGCAGAGCGAATTTCGAAACATCATTTTGACGCATTGAAAAAAAATAAGACTTTGAGACACGAAGAAACTATTAAAGATGTAACCACAGGAGAAGTTAAATATTTCTCCACAGTAAAAACACCTTTATACGATGATGAAAAAAAAATAATTGGCACCATTGGCGTATCTATTGATATTACAGCCACGAAAAAAACAGAGCGCCTAAAAGTAGAAAATGCAGAAAATAAAATAAAATTACAAGAACAAGAAAAATTTTCAAAAACTATCCATCAAATGGCTCACGATATTCGTTCTCCTCTGGCAAGCCTATTAATGATTATTAAGGGATGTCAGGATATTCCAGAAGTAGAACGGGTTGCCCTGCGAGAAGCAGCCATTAGTATTGGGGATATTGCAAATCACTTGCTGAGTAAATATGAAGTTAAAGAAATAGAGCCTACCTTCTCTACTCCAGAGCCTGTGTTTGTTTCAGCAGTATTATTACAAATTCTCACAGATAAAAAATTTCAATATGGGGAGCGCCCCATAAAATTTGATTATGATTTTTATAAAGACAGTGAGTTTTCTTTTATTTCCATGGATCTTTCTACTTTTAAACGAATGATTTCAAATTTAATCAATAATGCAGTGGATTCTTTTGAAAGGAAGGAAGGAAAAGTTATTTTAAAATTAGCAGCCACGCCGAAGAATACTCAAATCATGGTTTGTGATGATGGAAAGGGGATGTCAAAAGAGCTTGTTGATAAAATAATGGATGGCATTTCTTTTACAGATGGGAAACAACAAGGGCATGGTCTTGGACTCGAACAAGTGAGGGATGCTTTAGAATACTATCAAGGTTCTCTTTTTATTGACTCATCTCTCGAGGTAGGCACAAAGATCATTATGGAGTTTCCTCGAGTGGAGGCTCCCTCTTGGGTTGCAGAAAGTATTACGCTTTCTCCACAAGATGTGGTTGTTATTTTAGATGATGACAAATCAATTCACGGGGCATGGAAAACTCATTTTAAAAAATTAATAAAACAATCACCCAATCTTCAAATTCATCACTTTGAAAAAGGGGAAGAAGCCATTCGTTTTATTCAAACCTTTAAAGAAGAGGATTTGAAAAGAATATTTCTTTTAACTGATTTTGAACTATTACAACAAGAATTAAATGGATTGCACGTGGTGGAAAGAACTCAGGTTAAAAGAGCCATTCTTGTAACAAGCCATTATGCAAACCCCATTGTGTTGGAACGAGCCCAAGCATTAAAAATAAAAATATTACCAAAACAATTAGCATCGGATATTCCTATTGTGATGGAACCTCTTACAGCAAAAGCGGCGTCTGAAAAAAAATCTGTGGATTTAATTTTAGTGGACGATGATTTAACATTTTCAAAAACAGTCATGAAATATATTTTTTCCCAGCAAACCGTGGAATATTTTCAAACTCCAGAAGCCTTCCTGGAGAAGGTAATGAATTACCCAAAAGAAACACCTATTTATTTAGACAATCAATTTAAATCAGCCCGTTTTCGAGGAATTGATATAGCAAAAGATTTACACGAAAAAGGATTCAAACATTTATATTTATTATCCGGCGCCACCTTCAAGCCAGGCGAATTACCAGATTATCTTACTTTAATTTCAAAGGAAGATATTACGAAAATGAGAAATCCTTAGCAGGATGGCCAAAAGAGTTTGATCAAACCAGCAGATTTTAGGATAATGCCTCCCATTTAATAGAACGACAAAAGAGGTATATCGTGGATTTAAGCAAAGTAGGGCCTGGAGAAAAAGCGCCAGAACAAGTGAATGTGATTATTGAAATTCCCGCCAATAGCGTTCCGGTAAAATATGAAGTGGATAAAGAAACCGGTGCCATGTGTGTGGATCGCTTTTTAAGAAGTTCTATGCATTATCCCTGCAATTATGGATATATTTCCCTTACTTTGTCTGACGATGGGGATCCCGTGGATGTGTTGGTGTTAACCCCTGTTCCTCTTATTACAGGTTCTGTGATTAAAGTAAGACCCGTGGCTATGCTTAGCATGGTGGATGAATCTGGGGAGGATGCAAAAATTTTAGCAGTTCCTGTGGATAAATTAACTCCTGTGTACCAAGGTGTTCAAGGACCTGAAGACATTCCTCAGTATCAGTTAGAAATTATCGAACACTTTTTTGCACATTATAAAGATTTAGAACCAGGCAAATGGGTGAAAATTAAAGGATGGCTTGGAGTAGAAGAAGCCAAAGCAGAAATTGCTGCAGGCATTGCTCGATACAAAAAACATCAATCATAAGGTTTATTTTTTAGCAACATACAGATAAATTTGGTATTTTTTATTCTTTTTATTAAAAAATAGTCTTCCCAGAGGAGGGATTTGTTGAAAATAAAACAAATTCACAGAATAATACTCACTGGGACGTCTATGAGGCTGAGGGAATAGCATCACATGTCGCAAGGGAAAGCCATTACTTTTAAATATGTACTTCTTTGTTTTTTAGGAAGTGCTTTTCTTTTTTCCACAACCCATACTAGGGCTTACACCCTCACTCAAGCTGTTCAGCAAACCTTAGCCACTCACCCAGAAATTTTAAGTGGGGAATCTAACGTCCAAGCAACCCGCAAAGATGTGAGCGAAGCCAAAGGGGGATGGTTACCCACTTTAGATTTGGCAGGGGGCGGCGGCCGAGAATATAGTGATAACCCCGCTACTCGAGCCACCGGGGAAAATGCCATTACTTTTGCTCGTACAGAAAGCGAAATTCAAGCCAGCCAACTTATTTTTGACGGGGGAAAAGTCAGTTACACCGTGAGGCAGCGGAAGGATTTATATGGTGCTACTCAATTTCAATTAGCACAAACAGAAGAGAATTTGGCCTTTGATGCTGCCTCTGCTTATTTAGATGTGATTCGCTATCGACGTTTAGTGAAAATTGCTCAAAGCGATGTGAAAAGTCATGAAGATATTCTTCGTAAAATTGAATTGCGTATGAAAGGGGGAGCAGGGCGTATTTCGGAAGTGGATTTAGCCAAAGGGCGATTAGCTTCCTCCAAGTCGAATTTAGTGCAACAACAAAATTCTTTAGCGGATGCCAATAGCGCATTTTTTAAAGTCATTGGAATTTATCCTCCAGGGGATCTGGAATTTTCTCCTCTTCCCATGGTGGTGCCCCATGATCTAATGGCGGCTCAGGTAAAGGCGGAAGAAATAAACCCTTCCATTACAGCCGCAGATTTACAATATAACGCTTCTCGAAATGCGGAAGTGGTGGCGCGTTCTGCGTATTTTCCAAGAATTACTTTTGATTTATCTAATTCCTATGGCAATAACTTAGATGGGGTGTTAGGTCACAATAATGATCGACTGGCCATGTTGCGCATGACTTATAATTTATTTCATGGTGGTAGTGATGAAGCAGCAGTGGGTGCAGCGGATGCGAGGAAAATGGCAGCCTTACATGATGCTCAAAATACTCGACGCAAAGTGAATGAAGCCGTAGCCCAGGCATGGAATGGATTAGAAGCCGCACAAAAGAAATTACCTTACTTAAGAGAACATGCGGTGGAGAGTTATGGTGTGACAGAAGCTTATAAAAAAGAATTTATTTTAGGGCAACGGACCTTATTTGATTTACTGAATTCTCAAACAGAATATTTTTCTGCGAGGGGGGATTATGCTTCTGGAAAAATTGATGTTCAAGTGCAAGAGTATCGCTTATATGCCACCATTGGTATTTTAGTGGAAGTGATTCATTATGCGGATGCCCACCCCGTCGTGAAGCGGATCACACCCAAACAATCTCCACCACTTCCACCTTTAGTGGTAGAAAACACAGTGAAACAAACACCTCTTATAAAAGTTGCTTTGTCTCCGGAAACAAAAAAACCTAAAGAAATTGCCAAAAATATTTCTCCAAAAATTTCCTCAGAGCAGCCTCATGAAATAAAAACGATTTCTTCCAATTGGTTAGCCCAATTAGTTCCACTCTTTAAAGGTGAGGCATTGCAAAATAATCTCGTGATGATTCCCAAAGAATCCTCTCTTCAAGCACTGAAAACGGTTTCCACGAAACCAGTAGCTCTAGTGAATATTCCTGAGCACCAAACTTCTCCATGGGTTTTATCTTCTTTCACACCTTCTTTAACAATGCCTACGAAAGAGAAAAATTTCTTATTAGAATCGCCCTTTCGAGTAGGCCTTTCCACCACTACTCAAACACAAAAGTCATCCGCTGTTGCATCTCATAAATCCACGCTTTCCCCGCCCCCTGTGGATTGGTTAGCCCAACTAGCTCCCGCTCTTAAAAATACGTCTCTTCAAAAATCCGAAAAAGTGATGGCAAAAAAATCCGTGATTTCTAAACCTCAAGAGGCTTCTACGTATTACACCCTTCACTTACTATCAGTGAAACAATTAGGAACTTTGAAAAGCTTCGCCAAAGCTCACCACTTAAAACAAAAGGCAAGATATAAAACCCTTCATTTAGCCAATCAAACAGAATGGTACGTTTTATTATATGGCCAATATAAAGACATCCCCTCCGCCTTGAAAGCCATGGAACATTTACCCGCCCCCCTAAAACAATTAAGGCCCTATGTCATGGCCACAGAAAAAACTTCAAAAACTTATCCCATTGCTTAAAAATTGAGAGTTTCCTCTGATTTTTGTTCCCCCTTAGGGGCTTTTTCCTCTTGCTCTTTCCCCCTCCGCGAGATATATTTGCAACTATTTTTTACAACCCTACCTAAGTGATATATGAGGAAGCTTTATGTTGAATTCTTTTGTGTTAAATGAGTCCGTTCCAGAACAATCCCCTCTCCGCCATGCCATGACAAAAGCCTATCGCATGGAGGAAGCCCAGTGTTTAGAAACCCTCATGAAAGAAGCTCATTTATCACAGGAAGCCTTGGCCCGGGTTGAAGCCGTGGCACGGGATTTAGTGACGAAAGTAAGAAACACTCGCTTATCCAGCACGGGGTTGGATGCTTTTTTAAATCAATATGATTTATCCACGGAGGAGGGCATTGCCCTGATGTGCTTGGCAGAAGCCTTATTGCGGGTTCCCGATAAAGACACCGTGGATAAGTTGATTAATGACAAAATTTCAAAGGGAGATTGGAAAACCCACGCGGGAAAAAGTAATTCCATGTTTGTGAATGCTGCCACTTGGGGACTCATGCTCACAGGACGCATGTACGGTTGGGAAAACCAATCAGAGCGTCGTTTAGATGAGAGTTTAAAACGATTATTAAAACGGGGAGGCGAACCCGTGATTCATAGTGCGGTAAGATACGCCATGAAGATCCTGGGAAAACAATTCGTCATGGGGCGCACCATTGAAGAAGCTTTAAAACGAGCCCAAGAATCAGAAAAACGAGGATATCGATATTCCTATGACATGTTGGGAGAAGCGGCCCGTACCGCAGAGGATGCGGCTCGTTATTGCCGCGCTTACCAAGACGCCATTACCGCCATTGGAAAAGCGTCCCAAGGATTAGATCCTATTGAAGGCCCCGGAATTTCCATTAAATTATCTGCTCTCTATCCTCGCTATGAACTTGCACAGCGAGAAGAAGTGTTAAAATACTTAGTGCCCACTTTATTAGATTTAGCCCTTGCCGCAAAACAAAATACTTTAAGTTTAACCGTGGATGCAGAGGAAGCGGATCGATTAGATTTATCCTTAGATGTGATAGAACAAGTTTTCTTAGATCCTCGTTTAGAAGGATGGGAAGGGTTTGGCTTAGCCGTGCAATCCTATCAAAAACGAGCTTTATCCGTGATTCATTGGCTCGCAGATTTAGCCAAACGAGGAAACCGTCGCATCATGGTGCGCTTAATTAAAGGCGCTTATTGGGATACAGAAATTAAATTATCCCAAGAGCAGGGACAAGAAAATTACCCTGTGTTTACACGAAAAGTAAATACGGATGTTTCTTTCCTTGGATGTGCAAAAGTGCTTTTATCCTATGGTTCTTTATTCTATCCCATGTTTGCAACTCATCATGCTTACACGGTGGCGGCAGTGTTAGAATTATTAGGTTCTCGAAAAGATTTTGAATTTCAATGTCTCCATGGCATGGGGCAACCCTTGTATGATGAAATTGTGGATAAGGAGCCTTTTCATTATCCCTGTCGCGTGTATGCTCCCGTGGGAAGTCACGAAGATTTATTAGCTTATTTAGTGCGTCGTTTGTTAGAAAATGGTGCCAATACTTCCTTCGTGAACCGAATCATCGATGCGGATGAACCCATTGACAATTTAATTCAAGATCCCGTGGAAACGGTGAAAGGTCACGAATACAAACCGCATCCCCGCATTCCCTTACCAAGAAATTTATATGGAAAACATCGTCTCAATTCCGAAGGATTAGATTTTTCAAATTGGGATACCTTGCGAGAATTACAAAAAGAATTAAGTAAAGCCACCACCCTTTCTTGGGATACGGGTCCCATGGTGAATGGAAAAATTCGTAAAAACGATGGAAAACCCGTGATTGATCCCGCTCATCTTTCTCCTCCTGTGGGATTAGTAACACGAGCCACTCCTGAAGAAGTGGAAGAAGCCTTAGTTACTGCAGAAAAAGCAGAAACTGCTTGGGATGAAACCCCCGTGGAAGTGAGAGCGGCTTGCTTAGATAAAA
>Ga0233425_10003220_pt1 | contig 30232 bp, 22 predicted proteins | sample Watercolumn_Towu_2_FD_181712 | JGI IMG/M metagenome (GOLD analysis project Ga0233425, IMG submission 181712) | Freshwater microbial communities from Lake Towuti, South Sulawesi, Indonesia - Watercolumn_Towuti2014_140_MG | ecosystem: Environmental > Aquatic > Freshwater > Lake | place...
ATCGGCACCTCCACGGGCGGCACCCAGGCACTGGAAGAGGTCTTGACCGCCTTGCCGCGGGTCTGCGCCGGCATGGTCATCGTCCAGCACATGCCGGAAAAATTCACCGAGGCTTTTGCCGCCCGCCTCGACAGCATCTCTCAAGTCGAAGTGCGGGAGGCACGCAATGGCGACCGCGTGATCCCCGGACGCGCGCTGATCGCACCGGGTGGCCGGCACATGCTGCTGCGCCGCAGCGGCGCGCAGTATCACGTGGAAATCGTCGATGGTCCGCCGGTCAGTCGCCACCGCCCCTCGGTGGACGTGCTGTTCCGTTCGGTCGCCAAATGTGCCGGCAAGAATGCGCTGGGTATCATCATGACCGGCATGGGCGACGACGGCGCCCGCGGCCTCAAGGAGATGCACGACCTGGGCGCTCGCACCGTGGCCCAGGACGAGGCGACCTGCATCGTCTACGGCATGCCCAAGGAGGCGGTGAAACTGGGCGCCGTGGATCGGATCGTGCCCTTGGAACGCATTCATCAGGAAATCCTGGCGGCCTGATCTCCCGCGCCGGGAGGGCATGGCGGATTTCCCGCTGCCCAACCGAATCGCCCCGACGGACTAGACTTTTCTTCACAGCTTCGCGCCTCCTGCCCGCTCTTCCGGGCGTAACCACGATTCGTACCCGCAGTCGGCCCCGGAAGGCAGCGTTGGGTCTCGCCGTTACCCGGTTCGGCTTGGCGACGACGGGCGACGCGCTGATTCGATCCATCCCGGATTTCTCAGCGCGGACATCCGAAGCACCGCGGGAACCGCCGAATCCATCAGCGGCCAACCCACAGCCACTCGAACTTCTGGCAGGAGAGATCACGGTGCGTCTACTCAACCTCCAATCCATCGGCAACCGGGTCATGGCCTCGCTGGCGGTGTTGCTCATCGTCATGTCGTGCCTGCTGCTCGCACTCTACGCCCGCAAAGATAAAGCCGACCTCATCGACATGGAGCTGCGCTCGGCCCGTGACGCTGTGATGCTAGCCGAGTCCGTGCGGACCATGATGGCCCGGGAATGGGAGCTGGGTATCATCAATCCGGCGCAGTTGCGGAAATACGAGGCAGAAGGGGGGGCCGACGCCAAGGAAAAGATCCTGGGCAGCGTACCCGTGGTCAACGCCTGGCAGGCGGCAGCCAGCATGGCGAAGCTCGGTAGCTACGAATTCCGCACGCCGCGGCAGGGAGCGCGCAATCCCAAGAACAACCCGGATGCGGTCGAAGCCGCGGCGCTGGGGGCACTGCAGGCGGACCCCGGGCGCAGCGAATACTGGGTGGTGGACGAAAGCCGCAATGCGCTCCGCTACTTCCGGCCGGTGCGGCTCACCGGCGAGTGCCTGTATTGCCACGGCGACGCCTCCCAGTCGAAGACGGTGTGGGGGCGGGACGACGGCAAGGACATCGCCGGCTATCCGATGGACGGCAAGGCCGCCGGCGACATGCACGGTGCCTTCGAGGTGATCAAGCCGCTGGCCAAGGCCGACCTCCGGCGCAGCCAGACCCTCGCCAGCGCCGCCGGCCTGGTGGCAGTGTTCCTGCTGGTCATGCTGGGATGGATGCGCTGGATCACCTCCCGCATGATCACCCGTCCCATCGACAGCGCCATCCAGGAGTTGCAACGGGCGCAGCAGGCCCATGACCTGACGTTCCGGCTGGAGGAAGCCGGCGAGGACGAGTTGTCACGGCTGGGCCTGGCGCTCAACCAATTCCTCGGCTCGCTGCAAGGCCTGATCCGCAAAGTGCACTCCACCGTCGGCGACGTCGCGGCGGCGGCCCAGACCGTGCGGGAGCGCAGCGAACAGACGGTGAGCAGCATGTTCGAGCAGCAGGGCAAGACCGAACAGGTGGTGGCGGCCATGCACGAGATGACCTCGACCGTCGAAGACATCGCGCGCCACGCCACCTCCTGCGCCGACATGGCCCAGCATGCTTCCGATGAATCGCAGAGCGGCAAGACCGTGGTGGCCAGCACCATCGCCTCCATCAACCAGCTGGCATCGGAAGTGGAACGTGCCGCCACCGTCATCCGCCAGGTGGAAACCGACAGCACCCAGATCAATGCGATCGTCGACGTCGTCCGCGGAATCTCGGAGCAGACCAACCTGCTGGCGCTCAACGCCGCCATCGAGGCGGCCCGTGCCGGGGAGCAGGGCCGCGGCTTCGCCGTGGTGGCGGACGAGGTGCGGATCCTGGCCAATCGCACTCAGGAAGCCACCACCCGCATCCAGGGGATGATCGCCCAGCTCCAGCAAGGTACCCAGCAAGCCGTGCAGGTGATGGACGAAGGCCGGGCCAAGGCGCGGGAAGGCGTGGAGATCGCGGCCAAGGCCGGTGCTTCCTTGGAGGCGATCAACAACGCCGTGTTCGAAATTTCCAACATGAATGCCTCGGTCGCCAGTGCGGCGGTGCAACAGGCGGCGGTGTCGGAGGAAATCAACCGCAACGTGCTGAACATCAGCGAAGAAGGGACCAAGACCGGCGAGAACGCCCGGGAAACGTCGCAGAGCAGCGAGCGCATGTCGGTACTGGCGGCCTCCCTGTTGGCCGACGCCAGTAGCTTCAAGGTCTAGGCCTGCCGGCAGCGCGGGTTCGGTCGTGGCACTGCTGTCGATTTCACCGGCACGGGTGGCGGAAGGACCGGCCGGCAGCGTTCGTTTCCTTTACTTTGTGGTCAGTCTGTCGACCCCGGTCCAGCAGGAGGTCACGGTCGATTTCGCCACGGCGGAGGCAAGCGGCAAGGATGCCGCGACCGCCGGCGTGGACTACACGCCCCGCAGCAACCAGTCCCTGACCATTCCGGCCGGCCACACCCAGGCCATCATCGCCGTGGACATCCCGGGCGATGCCGCGCGGGAGGCCGACGAGACCTTCGACCTGATCCTGTCCAATCCCCGGGGTGCCGGATTCGTCATGGGCACGACGCTGACCGCCAAAGGCACCATCGGCGAGGTTGCGCCTACCCTGTCGGTGACGGCGGGCAGCGTCGTCGAGGGCGTAGCCGGAACAGCGGCGACCATGCGGTTTTCGGTGAAACTTTCGGCGCCGGCCGAGCAGGACGTCGTCGTGCACTACGACAGCGCCGACAGCACGGCCAAGAACGCGGCGACCGCTGGCACCGACTACGAGTCCATCAGCGGTGGGGTAGTGACGATCGCCGCCGGCCAGACCAGCGCGACTGTAGCCGTCACCGTGCTCGGGGACTCCGTCAAGGAGACGGACGAAGTCTTCCAGCTGGTCTTTTCCAATCCCCAGGGGGCCGGCTTCAGCAAGGGCAGCACCCTCGCCGCGACCGGCACCATCGTCGACCGCTCGCCGCTCATCACGGTGGCACCCACCGCCGTCACCGAACCGACGGCCGGTGCCGAAGGGGAAGCGGTCTTCACCGTCCGCCTCTCCGCTCCAGCGCTGCAGGATGTCACCATCGGCTACGCGACGGCGGACGGCTCCGCAGCCAATGCTGCCAGCGCCGGCAGTGACTATGGGGCCGTCACCGGCGCCACCCTGACCATCCCGCAAGGCCGCTCGGAGACCACCATCGTGATTGCGGTGACCGGCGATGCGGTGCGCGAGGCCAACGAAACCTTCAATCTGGTCCTGTCGGACCCGTCCGGCGCGGGATTCGGCAAGGGGACGACGCTGACGGCGGTCGCCACCATCCAGGACCATTCGCCGACGGTGAGCGTGACTCCCGCGAAATTGACGGAAGGCGGTCTCGACGACGACCGCAGCATGCTGTTCGCCGTGACCCTCAGCGCGCCGGCCGCCCAGGACGTGACCATGCGCTACGCCACCCAGGACAGCGCGGCGGCCAATGCGGCGACGGCCGGGACGGATTACGTCGGCGTCAGCGGCGGGCTTCTGACCATTCCGGCCGGGCAGAGTGCCGGCTACATCGCCGTCGAGATCCTCGGCGATACGGCGCCCGAGTCCAACGAAGTATTCAGCCTCGTCGTGTCGGACCCGTCCGGAGCCGGGTTCACCAAGGGAACCAGCCTGACGGTGAACGGCACGATCGTGGACGACGAGAGCACTCCCGGCAACCTCAAGCCGGAGTTCGTGCTGACTCCGGCCGTTGCCAGCGAACGCAGTTACGGCGAAACTCCCCGGATCCACTTTCCCGTCATCCTCTCCAGTCCGGCCACGGCGCGGGTCTCGGTACGCTACCAGACCCAGGATGGCACTGGCACCGATGACGCCCGGGCCGGCCGGGACTACGTCGCCAAACACGGCGTGCTGGTCTTTCAGCCCGGCGAAACCTTGCGGTACATCGACGTCGACCTGATCGCCGATCGCCGGAAGGAGCCGGCGGAGGAATTCAGCATCAGCCTGTACGCCGCCCGCGGTGCCGGACTGACGGCGAGCCCGGCGGTGACCGTGAGCGGCACCATCGTCGACGATGAACCGACCTTGACCCTGGCGGACACGACCATCCGTGAAGGCAATCGCGGCGACCTGAGCCTGTTGCAGATCCCGGTCACGCTGTCGGAAGCTGCCGCCAACCCGGTCACCGTCCGTTATCAGACCCACGACGGTGCCGGCCCGGACCCCGCCCGCGCCGGCAAGGACTACCTGCCGAGCTCCGGCATCCTCCGCTTCGAACCAGGAGAAACCACCGCCTTCCTCTCCGTCACCATCCTCGGCGATAGCCGGAAGGAGGCGGACGAAAGCTTCGAGATTCTGCTGAGCCGCCCGAAGGGGGCCGGGTTCGCCGACGGCAACACGCTGTCGGCGGGGATCACCATCAGCGACAACGAGCCGCTGATCAGCGCATCCGATGCCGCCATCCGCGAGGGAAATCTGGGGGATTCCGTGTTGCTGCGCTTCCCCATCGTACTCTCCTCTCCCGCCACCGGTCCGGTGACCGTGCGTTATCACACCGCGGCTTCCGACGCCCCGGATGCAGCCACTCTCGGCAAGGACTTTGCCAAGATCAGCGGCCAAGTCAGCTTTGCACCGGGCGAGACCGTTGCCTACGTGGATGTGGGCATCACCAGCGGCTATCGCTACGAAGCCGATGAAACCTTCGACCTGATCCTGTTCGGCGCCCGCGGCGCCGGATTCGCGGAGGGCGACTCGCTGACCGTGCACGGCACCATCGTCAACGACGAGCCGCTGCTGACTGCGCAGGCAGCGGCGATCGGTGAAGGCGACCGGGGCACGAACGACGTACTGAGCTTCGCCCTATTCTTGTCGGAGCCTTATCCGCATCCGGTGAGCGTCGTCTACCGGACTGAGGACGGCACCGCCAAGGCCGGACTCGACTATTTCGCCACCCGAGGAGTACTGATCTTCGAGCCGGGCGAAATGATCGGTTACGTCGACGTGACGATCCGCGGGGATGACATCAAGGAATCCGACGAGACCTTCAGCCTGATCCTGGGCCGCCCCAACGGCGCCGGCTTTGCCGGGGCCGTGCCGGAAATCACCGTGGTCGGCACCATCGTGGACGACGAACCGACCATCATCACCGGCTGACCGCGGCCGGACAGACCAGCATCGCATTGGCCCCGAAGGGGCGGAGGGGGTACACTGTGGGGGAGTCGGCCAGACAGCCGCCGTTCGCCCTCGCGGCGAGCGGAGGAAAGTCCGGGCTCCACAGGGCAGGGCGCCAGGTAACGCCTGGGAGGCGTGAGCCTACGGAAAGTGCCACAGAAATGATACCGCCGCGGGGCCTTCGGATCCTGCGGTAAGGGTGAAATGGTGCGGTAAGAGCGCACCGCGTTTCCGGTAACGGAAACGGCAGGGTAAACCCCGTCCGGAGCAAGACCAAATAGGGGAGCAACGGGATTCCCGAACGTGCGGCCCGCACGGCTCCCGGGTAGGTCGCTCGAGGCGCGCGGTGACGTGCGCCCCAGATGAATGGCTGTCCACGACAGAACCCGGCTTATCGGCCGACTCACTTCGTATCTTCCCGACTGCTCCGTTGCAAGGCCGGCTGCCGTCCCCACCGATGTCGCTCCGTTCCACCCTGGCCATTGCGGCCCTCCTGGCCACTTGTCTGGCACCTGCAGCAAAGGCGGCTTCCCTGCGCGCGGTGCTGAGGGCGCTTGCCCAGCAGGAAGGTTTCCGGGTCGAGGGAGGGGATCAGATCGGCCACGAGCCGGCGGTCGTAACCGAAGGGGCACTGGCCGATCGCCTCGGCGGGCTTCTGAAGGACTACAACTACCTGCTGACCTATGGCAGCGGCAGGATCGCCGTGGTGCGGATCACCAGCGCGAAGCAGCCGGGAGCGAAGTCTACGGATCGCGCTTACGTGGAAACCACCCGGATCGGCGGCCATCATCAGGTCGTCGCGGAACTCACCGGACCCGGAGGAAACCGGATCTCGGCGGATCTGATGGTGGATACTGGCGCCAGCATGGTGGTCCTGCCGGAATCGCTGATGGCACCCTTGGGGTTCACGCCGGAGAGCCTGGGGCACGGCACCAGCCAAACCGCCAGTGACACCATCGCCGTCCAGGTCGGCGTGCTGCAGGAAGTGCGGGTCGGCGCGGTGACCGCACGGGAGATCCACGTCAGCTTCGTTCCGGATGCCAAGCTGAAGGGGACCAAGCTGCTCGGCATGAGTTTTCTCAATCATTTCAAGTTTTCCCTGGACGATGACGCCAACGAATTGATTCTACGAGGAAAGTAGGATTGCCACCGGTAATCCGCAGCGAGGTGCGGCGCCACCGCTGGCGCGAACCGCGGTGGGATCCGCGGCGAATTCGCCATCCGCCGCCGCGCTATTGACTAATCGCCGCCATCCGTCACAATTGCCGCCCGATGACTTTGCTTCAGACCAGAATCGACGTTCCCGCCAGCCTTGGTTCGCCTTTGAACAACCCGGTTCTCTACGAATTCCCGCTGAACGAACGAATTCGGGTATTCATGCGCCTGGAACAACTGTTTCAGCAAACCAGCCATTTCATGGACGGGCAATCGACTTGGGACAGCCGCGCGGTGATTTCGACCCTGCTGGAGATCCTCGCCATCTTCAGCCGCAATGACTTGAAATCGGAAATTCTCAAGGAAGTGGACCGGCATGTGTCGATCTTCACCCGCATGCTGAACCACCAGGACATCGACCAGGAGAAACTGCAGCGGATCCTGATCCAGTTGAAGGCCATCAGCGAGGAGTTGTACGCCAGTTCCGGCAAGATCGGGCTACCGCTCATGGAAAGCGAACTTTGCAAGAGTATCTCGCAACGAAATTCCATTCCGGGCGGTACCTATGCCTTCGATTTGCCGGCCTACCACTACTGGCTGCAGCAGGACGAGCCGCTGCGCCGCAAGGACCTGGAAAAGTGGCTGAAGCCCTTTGCCATCATCCGGGAAGCGGTAGACCTGTTGCTGACGTCGATTCGACGGAGTGCAACGCCGTCCGTGGAGACGGCAGCCAACGGCTTCTTTCAGAAGACCCTGGATCACAGCCTGCCGTTTCAGTTGCTGCGGGTGGCGATTGACCGCCAGTCGCCCTATTTCGCGGAGATCAGCGGCGGCAAACACCGCTTCACCATCCGCTTCATGGCACCCAATTCCCACGATCGGCCGACCCAGACCGGGCAAAATATTGACTTCGAATTGTCCTGCTGCTTGCTCTGAAGGTTGCCCGCCGCTGCGCCGCCGGGCTAGTTCCCATCGATTTCCGATTGGATGGGCTGTCGTCCGTGACCGAAGCGAGTCTTGAGCAATTGGCGGAAGAATTGATTGCCGCCGGCGGCTACCTGGATCAGCGGGGATGGGTGCCGGCGACCAGCGGGAATCTGTCGGCGCGCCTGAGTGACGGGCGCATCGCCGTGACCGTATCCGGCCGCCACAAGGGCAGGCTGGCGCGGGCGGACATCATGCTGGTGGACGGCGCCGGTCGCTCGCTGGACGGGCGCAAGCCTTCGGCGGAGACGCTGCTGCACACTTCCCTGTACCGCCGCTATCCGGACGTTGGCTGCGTGCTGCATCCCCATTCCCCCAACGCGACTTTGCTATCGCGGCTGGTCGGGTCTGCCGTCGAACTGGAAGACTACGAATTGCTGAAGGCTTTGGAGGGGGTCGGCAGCCATGCGACGCGAGTCACCATCCCGGTCTTCGCCAACGACCAAAACATTCCCCGACTGGCCCTCTGCGTCGAGGAACATCTGGATCACCACGACCCATGCCACGGCTATATCATCGCCGGACACGGGTTTTATACCTGGGGGGCGACCGTGGCCGATGCCTTGCGTCACGCGGAGGCGCTGGAGTTTCTGTTTGATCTGGAAGTGCGCATGCACGGGGTGAGACGAGCATGACGGTCTTGTGCATATTTTCCGAGTCCGGCCCGGACCCGCGCGAGGTCGTCACCGACCCCGCGACCATCGCGGACCGCCTCCAGACCATCGGTGGACTGTTCGGGCGTTGGGAAACCGAGGCGGAACTGCCCGCCGGAGCCGAGCCGCAAGCCATCCTGGACGCTTATCGCGGGCCGGTGGCGAGCCTGCAGCAGCAATTCGGGTTCCGCTCCGCGGACGTCATCGGCGTCCACCCGGAACATCCGCAAAAGGCCGAACTGCGCGCCAGGTTTCTCAACGAGCACGTCCACGCCGATTTCGAAGTGCGATTTTTCGTCCAGGGACGGGGGTTGTTCTATCTGCATCCCGACGACCGGGTCTTCGGCCTGCTCTGCGAGCGAGGCGATTTGCTGAGCGTGCCGGCGGGGCTGAAACATTGGTTTGATATGGGGGCGGAGCCTCATCTGCAGTGCATCCGCTTGTTCACGACGCCGGAAGGGTGGGCCGCGGACTTTACCGGGAGCGCGATCGGCGACCATTTTCCGAAACTGGAGACATTCCGGAACCGCTTTCCATGATCCGCGCCATCGTCACCGATATCGAGGGCACCACCACTTCGATTTCCTTCGTCAAGGAGATCTTGTTTCCCTACGCACGGGAACGGCTGCCACGGTTCGTGCGGGAGCAAGGCGGTGTGCCGGAGGTTCGCGCGCAACTGGACGAGGCACGCCGCATCCTGGAAGACGCGGAGGCCTCGGATGAGGCGATCACCGCGCACCTGCAGGCCTGGATCGACCAAGACCGCAAGCTGACGCCGTTGAAGTCGCTGCAAGGGATGATCTGGGAGGAAGGATATCGCTGCGGGGACCTGCGCGGACACGTATATCCCGATGCGCCGGCTCAATTGGCGCGCTGGCATGAGCAGGGAATCGCGCTCTACGTGTTTTCGTCGGGCTCGGTTCAGGCCCAGCGGCTGCTCTTCGGATTCAGTGAGGCGGGCGATCTGACCCCCCTGTTTTCGGGATATTTCGATACTCGAATCGGGGCCAAGGGGGATGCCCGATCCTATCGGGCCATTGCCGCAGAAATCCGAGTCCAGCCGGAGGAAATGCTGTTTCTTTCCGATCTGCCGGCAGAGCTGGATGCCGCAAGGGACGCCGGATTGGCGACCTGTCAGGTGCTGCGGCCGGGCACGCCGAAGTCGGCTAACTTCAACGCTGCCGAGACTTTTTCTCAGGTCGTGCTACCTTTCTGAGAAACCCATTGTTTCCCTCCCGGAAACGCCATTGTTTTGCAATCGATTTTTTTTGGGCGGTTTCGCCCCAGATTTCAAACTCTCTGTTTTTCTTCGACTTCAATGCTTGCCGATCCGGCGGCTGTAAAAGAAAATTTACACTGGTTTGGGAACCTCCGGTTTTTCCGTCGGTTCCGGCAGCGCCGGAGGTGCTGTCCGTCCCGATCGAGTTGGTCAGGCGGGACGACATAGGCGGCGATTGCGTGTGCCGCTATAGCGCTGGGGAGTCTGGGAGTGGCGGATCAGCGCAACCCACGGGCGAGCCTGGGACCTCGCCCAAGCTGCCGGATTCACCCGGCGACTTGAAACCACTGGGAGCATGTAATGAGTTTTGATCGACATCCTAGTCGCCGTGAGCGACCGTTTCACGCAGGCGTCAGCCGGCGAGGATTTCTTACCAGGGTGGGTGTTGCAGCTGCAGGATCGTTACTCTTACCGGGCCGGGATGCCTTCGCGAAAGCTTTGGCCAAAGAACGGCGCTTGACCCTACTCAATACCAACACGGACGAGGAACTCTGCTTTGTCTGTTCGCCACAGAAGCACTACGACAGGAAGCTGTTGATGCAGTTCAATCAGCTTCTGCGCGATCATCGAACCGACGAAGCGCATGCCATGGACCCGGCTTTGCTCGATCTGTTGTATGCCGTAACGGTACTAACCCGTGGCCGCGGCGAATACAAGATCATTTCTGGCTACCGGGCACCGGAAACCAACTACATGTTGCGCAAGGCCGGCCATGGTGTGGCCGAGCACAGTTTGCATATGATCGGCAAGGCCATCGACCTTCGTAGCGACGATGTCAGTACCAAGACCTTGCAGGAGGCCGCGATCGCTCTGGCACAGGGTGGTGTGGGGTACTACCGGGCTGCGGATTTCGTCCACTTCGATAGCGGGGACATTCGGACCTGGTAGGGATACGCAGGTGAGCGCGCGCCGGCGGCGAGCCGGGCGCGCAGGGCCGGCATGAGCCGACTCGGCCGGCCCCGGAAGTTCTTCTCGAGTAGCTAAAGCCCTTGCCCGGCGCGCCGGGCAAGGGCTTTTTTGTTCCCAAGCCCGCGGGCTTGCCTCTATGGTGGGTAGGGGAAACCCCTCGCCAGCTGATCCTGCAGGATGGCATCGTGGCCGTAGAGATCATTGAAGAAACGAGCGCTGCCGGTCTCGTCCGCCAATACCGTGGAGTAGTAGATGTAGACCGGGATGGGGATCTTGAGGGTGACCGTCCGCTGCTTGTCCCCGTTCATGGCGCTGGTGATGCGCTCCTCGCTCCAATCCCCTCCCTGGTCCGCCAACACGAACTGCGCCAGCCGCACCGGGAACTCGACCCGGATGCAGCCGTGGCTGAAATCCCGCCGCGCCCGCTTGAACAGGCCCGGACTCGAGGTACTGTGGAGATAGACGTTGTTGTTGTTGGGAAAGGCGAACTTGACCAGACCCAGGGCGTTTTTCGGACCCGGCCTCTGACGTAGCTTCAGCGCCCCCGTGGCAAGCAACTGAACATTCTCGTAACTCGGCTCATAGGCAGCCGAAGATGGTGCGAAATTCGCCACCATCTCGAGGTTGTTGCGGGCCAGATAGCCGGGGTTTCGCGCGAGTATCGGCACGTATTCCTTGGCGGTGATCTTGTAGGGCACATTCCAGTAGGGCCGGAAGATGATGTAAGTCATGTCCGAATGAAAGACCGGCGTATTGCGTTCGTTGATCGCTTCGCCGACGATCACGTTCATCACCAGATCCGGCGTGGCGGAGCCGTCATTGAAGCCGAACAACTCGAAGGAAGGGATGTTTACCACCAGGTAGCGGCCGTCGATGTGTTCCGGCAGCCAGCGGAGCCGTTCCAGCGCCAGCTTGATCTGTTCCACCCGCTGAGCCATCGGTACGTTGAGCTGGATCAGCGTGTTCTTGCCGATCACGCCATCGGCCAGTAATCCGTGGCGTTGCTGGAAGCGTTTCACGCCCTTTTCCAGACCCTTGTCGTAGCTGTCTCCGTTCGTCAATTCCAAAGCATCGAGGTCACCGAGAACGGTCAACAGCTGGCGCAGTTTTGGCACGTCCGGATGGCGGGCACCCGGTTTGAACTTGTTGGGTAGGTCCACCAAATCGTCGGGCTGCTTGGTGGTCAGCTCTCCATATCGGGCCAAGGCCAGCTTGAGATTCTCGTAGAACTTCAGTTTTGGTTCGAGGCTGAGCAATCGCTCGGCCGGCGCTTCCGAGCGGGCGAGTTCCACCAGAAAGGCCGCCAGGTCCAGCTTCTTCGGAGCGATGTCGAGGCCGAAGTTGACGTGGCGCGGGTTGACGCGGCCGACGTAGAGGCTAGAGGCATAGCGCATCAGGGCTACGCTCAGCCCGAGATCGAACGACACCAGCTGAGCCGGAGCCGGTGCCGACTTCAGCCCGTCGAGCCATTGCTCGAGCGCTTCGCTGTCGTAGTCGTCGTTGTTGAGTCCCCGTTCCCGTGCATGGGCCAGGCTCTCCACGAGGGGCCTGACCTGTGCCAGCGGTTTGCCGCCTTCGGCCCACAGCGGGCGGTAATTCCGCGGCTGATAGAGCTGTTCCAAGGCGGCTTGCACGTCGAGGATGCTCGACCACCTGAGCTTGGGATGGGTTCCTTCCTTGATCATGCCCTGCATGCCGGCAGCGACCGGGTCGTCCAGGGTGACCGGCGCGTCGGCGGCTGCGGCACGCCAAAGGAGCGGGAGGCTCATGGCCAGGATCAGCAGCACGTGCCGCAGCGGTCTTGCTTCGGTCAGCATTGGAACAGTCACGGGGGTACCTGAATGAATGAGGCGATGATGTCGCGGCAGCACAACATCATAGCGCAACAACCGGGACCCCGGTTCAGCATGCGGAGCGGGCTCCCCTTTACGCGAGGCTAGAATCAGGACTAGAATGGTCCTTAATAGCGGAGGGAGAAGCCATGCTTCGAATCAGCAAGTTGACCGACTACGCCGTGGTGATCCTGGGACAGATGGCGCGCGAGACGGCAAGCGTGCATACCGCGGCCGAGCTGGCGGACAAGACCGGGGTAGCGGTGCCGACCGTCAGCAAAATCCTGAAATGTCTGGCCAAGACCCACATTGTAACGTCCACCCGAGGATCCCGCGGCGGCTATTCCCTGGCACGGGCGGCGGAGCAGACCAGCGTCGCCGCGGTGATCTACGCCATGGAAGGTCCGATAGCCCTGACCGAATGCGAAGGCGAACGCGGCGGTTGCGAACAGTCTTCGTCCTGCCATGCCCGCAGCAGCTGGGACGTGATCAATCGGGCAATACGCACCGCCCTCGACTCGGTCACCCTGTCCGATATGGTCAAGCCCATGACCGGCGGCATGCCGTCGCAAGAAGTGAGCATTCCCGTGGCGGTGCTGCACAAGCCGATGAAATCCAATTGACGCGCGGAGGCCGCCATGTCAGCAACAGCGCAGACCATCGAAAAGCTGATCAGCCAGGAATACAAGCAGGGCTTCGTCACCGAGCTGGAAAGCGATACCCTGCCGCCGGGGCTCGGCGATGACGTCATCCGCGCCATCTCCACCCGCAAGGGGGAACCGGACTGGATGCTGGAATGGCGGCTGCAGGCCTATCATCACTGGTTGACCATGGAAGAACCGCAGTGGGCCTACCTGAAGTACCCCCCCATCGACTTCCAGGCCATCAGCTACTACTCGGCCCCCAAGACCAGGGAAGCACCCAAGAGCCTTGACGAGATTGACCCGAAACTTCTGGAAACCTACAACAAACTGGGCATTCCCCTCTACGAGCAGGAGCGGCTGGCGGGCGTGGCCGTAGACGCGGTGTTCGACAGCGTGTCGGTGGCCACCACATTCAAGGACAAGCTGGCCGCGGCGGGAGTGATTTTCTGCCCGATGTCGGAAGCGATCCGCAACCACGCGGAGTTGGTGCGCCAATACCTGGGCAGCGTCGTTCCGGCCGGGGACAACTATTTCGCGGCCTTGAACTCGGCCGTATTCTCCGACGGTTCCTTCGTTTTCATCCCGCGGGGGGTACGCTGCCCCATGGAGCTTTCCACCTATTTCCGCATCAACGCCGCCAATACCGGCCAGTTCGAGCGCACCCTCATCATCGCCGAGGACGACAGCTACGTCTCCTATCTGGAAGGATGCACCGCCCCCATGCGGGACGAAAACCAGCTGCACGCGGCGGTCGTCGAACTGGTGGCACTGGAGGGTGCACAGATCAAGTATTCCACCGTCCAGAACTGGTATCCCGGAGACGAGGATGGACGCGGCGGGATTTACAACTTCGTCACCAAACGCGGTGAATGCCGGGGTAAGGCCTCCAAGATTTCCTGGACCCAGGTGGAAACCGGTTCCGCCATCACCTGGAAGTATCCCAGTTGTGTGCTGCGGGGGGACGATTCGGTGGGAGAGTTCTATTCGGTCGCCCTCACCAACCATCGCCAGCAGGCCGACACCGGCACCAAGATGATTCACATCGGCCGCAACACGCGCAGCACCATCCTCTCCAAGGGCATTTCCGCCGGCCGGGCGCAGAACAGCTACCGCGGTCTGGTGAAAGTTCTGAAGAGCGCAGTGAACGCCCGCAACTACACCCAGTGCGACTCCCTGCTGATCGGCGACCGCTGCGGCGCCCACACCTTCCCCTACATCGAGGTCAAACAACCGTCGGCGCAGGTGGCCCACGAGGCGACCACATCCAAGATCAGCGAGGACCAGCTGTTTTTCTGCCAGCAACGCGGCCTGTCGGCGGAAGATGCCGTTTCCATGATCGTCAACGGCTTCTGCAAGGAGGTGTTCAAGGAGCTGCCCATGGAGTTCGCCGTGGAAGCCCAGGCCCTCCTCGGAATCAGCCTGGAAGGCAGCGTTGGATAATTTCCGTCAAGGTTCCCCCCAATGTTGAAAATCGAAAATCTCCACGTCAGCGTCGACGACAAGCCCATCCTCAATGGCATCAGCCTGGAGATCAAGCCGGGCGAGGTGCATGCCATCATGGGACCCAACGGTTCCGGCAAGAGCACCCTGTCCCACGTGCTGGCCGGCCGCGACGGCTACCAGGTGACGGCCGGGGCCGTCCACTACCGGGGCATGGATCTGTTGACCATGGCGCCGGAGCAGCGGGCGCGGCAAGGCGTGTTCCTGGCCTTCCAGTATCCGGTGGAAATTCCCGGCGTCAGCAACATCTATCTGCTGAAGGCCGCGCTCAATGCCGTACGCAAGCATCGCGGCCTGAACGAGCTGGACGCCATGGATTTTTTGGCCCTGGTGAAGCAGAAGGTGCGGCTGGTGGAAATGGACGAGCAATTCCTCTACCGGGCGGTGAACGAAGGATTCTCCGGCGGTGAAAAGAAGCGCAACGAGATCCTGCAGATGACCCTGCTGGAGCCGGCCTTGTGCATCCTCGACGAGACCGACTCCGGTCTTGACATCGATGCCCTCAAGATCGTTGCCGACGGCGTCAATTCGCTGCGCGCTCCCGATCGCGCCTTCGTTCTGGTCACCCACTACCAGCGGCTGCTGGACCACATCCGGCCGGATTTCGTCCATGTCCTGGCCCACGGCCGTATCGTCCGTTCCGGCAGCGCCGACCTGGCGCTGGAACTGGAGAACCGGGGCTACGGCTGGATCGACTCCGTTACGGGCGGAGAATTGCGGCTATGAGCGCCTATCTGCAGTTGTTCGAGGACATCGCTCCCACCCTGCCGGGTAGCCAGCGGCCGTTGCTGCGGCTGGCGCGCCAGGCGGCGCTGGCGCGATTCTCCGCCGACGGCTTTCCCTCCCCGCGGGAGGAGGAATGGAAGTACACCAACGTTTCGCCCATCGAAAAGAGGCTGTACAAACCGGTTCCCACCATCGCTGCGGCGAGCGGGGACGATACCGACCTGGAACTGCCCGAGCGCTACCGCCTGGCCGGTACCTGGCGCTTGGTGCTGGTCAATGGACACTACAGCGCGCTCCTCTCGGATTTAGAAGGATTGCCGGACGGGTTGAAGATCGACAGTGTCGCCCACTTGCTGCAGACCGATCCGGAGCGGGTGGAGGCGCTGCTGAACCGCAACCTGGACCGCGATGCCCACGGTTTCATCGGCTACAACGGGGCGTTCTTCGCCGACGGTGTGGTGGTCGAGGTCGCCGCCGATTGCACCGTCGAGCTGCCGCTCCAAGTGGTTCACATCGCCACCCACGGCGACGCCGCCCTGGTCACCCGCAGTCTGTTCCGGCTCGGCGCCGGCAGCGGCCTGGAGGTGATCGAATGCTTTCTCGGCCCGGGAGACCACGGCTATCTCACTGCCGCGGTCAGCGAAGCCTCGGTCGGCGACGGCGCCCGGCTGGACTACTGCCGGCTCCAGCAGGAGTCCGCCAAGGCCTATCACTTCAACGGACTCTACGTCCGCCAAGGGGAAGCGTCGCGCTTCCACCACCGCAACATCGATTTCGGAGGGCTGCTGGCGCGGGGCGAGATCCACACCGAACTGGGTGCGGCCGCCGAATGCAGCCTGACCGGACTGTTCCTCGGCCGCGGCCGCCAGCACGTGGACAACCACACCCTGATCCAGCACCGCGCAGCACACGGCATCAGTTCGGAGACCTACCGCGGCGTCTTGGCCGACCGTGCCCGCGGGGTCTTTCAGGGCCGCATCGTGGTGCATCCCAAGGCGCAAAAGACCCAGGCCGACATGAACAACCGCAACCTGCTGCTGTCGGAGGACGCCGAGGTCGACAGCAAGCCGCAGCTGGAAATCCTGGCGGACGACGTCAAGTGCTCCCACGGCGTCAGCGTCGGCCAGCTGGACGAGGAATCGGTATTCTATCTGCAGTCGCGCGGAGTCGATGCCGAATCGGCCCGGAACATGCTGACCTTCGCCTTTGCCAATGAAATGATCGAACGGATCGAACGGAGCGAACTGAGGTCCCTGGTACAAGGGCAACTGCTGACCCTGTTTCCGCAGACCGGGATCCGGAGCGACTGGCTGTGACCGTTCCCGTTCCGCGGCACTACGCGGTGCCGGGCGGCGGCTTCGCTGCTTCCCGCTATCGCCCCGACTTCCCCATCCTGGCACAAGCCGTCAACGGCCATCCCCTGGTGTATCTGGACAATGCCGCAAGTACCCAGAAGCCGCGCCAAGTCATCGAATGCCTCAGCGAGGTCTACTGCCGGGATTACGCCAACGTCCACCGCGGTGTCCACACCCTGAGCCAGCGGGCCACCGACCGCTTCGAGGAGGCGCGGGAGAAGTTGCGGCGGTTCCTCAATGCCGCCAAGACGGAGGAGATCATCTTCGTGCGGGGCGCCACCGAAGGCATCAATCTGGTGGCGCAAAGCTACGGACGCAGCAGGCTGCAGGCGGGGGACGAGATCCTCATCAGCGCCATGGAGCATCACTCCAACATCGTGCCCTGGCAAATGCTGTGCGAACAGATCGGCTCGGTGCTGAAGGTCGCGCCCATTTCGTTGCAAGGAGAGTTGGACATGGAGCGGTTCGCCGGACTGCTTTCCGACCGCACCCGGCTGGTGGCGGTCACCCACATGTCCAACGCGCTGGGAACCGTCAACCCGGTCCGAGACATCGCGACGCTGTCCCACGAGCGCGGGATCCCGGTACTGCTGGACGGCGCCCAGGCCGCTCCCCACCTGGCCGTCGACGTGCGTGCCCTGGACTGCGACTTCTACGTGTTGTCCGGACACAAGCTCTATGGCCCCTCCGGCATCGGCGTGCTGTACGGCAAGAAGGCCCTGCTCAAGGCAATGCCGCCGTATCAGGGCGGTGGCGACATGATCCGGATGGTGAGTTTCGAACGCACCCAGTACAACAGCCTGCCGTACAAGTTCGAGGCCGGCACCCCCAGCATCGCCGATACCATCGCTTTCGGGGCCGCCATCGACTATGTGCAGGGGATCGGACTGGGGGCCATCGCCGAACACGAACGGCAGCTGCTGCACCACGCCACCCGGCGGGCTCGGTCGATCCCGCAGTTGCGGATCGTCGGCGAAGCGCGGGAGAAGGGAGCGATTCTGTCCTTTACCCTGGAGCACATCCATCCCCACGACATCGGAACCTTGCTGGATCAGGTGGGAATCGCCATCCGCGCCGGCCACCACTGCGCCATGCCGGTGATGGATTTCTTCGGCGTGCCCGCCACCGCACGGGCTTCGTTTGCCCTTTACAACACGATCGATGAAGTGGACCGGCTCATCGACGGCATCAAACAAGTCATCGAGGTTTTCGGCTGATGCTGGATTACATCCGCGACCTGTACCAGGAAGTCGTTTTCGACCACAACCGCAACCCCCGCAACTTCCGGACAATGGAAGATGCTTCCCGCAAGATCGACGGATTCAACCCGCTGTGCGGGGACCGCATCACCCTGTATATCAAGCTCAATGGCAACGTCATTGAAGACGTCAGCTTCCAGGGTTCCGGCTGCGCCATCTCCACGGCCTCCGCCTCCCTGATGACCGAAATCGTGCGCGGCAAGACCGAAGAAGAGGCCCACCACTTGTTCGGGCTGTTCCACCGCATCACCACCGGCCAGGACCAGGCGGTGAATCTGGAGGAACTGGGCAAGCTGGCGGTGTTGGCGGGGGTTCGCGCCTATCCGGCCCGGGTCAAGTGTGCGACCCTGGCCTGGCATTCCCTGGAAGCAGCCTTGAACGACGAAAGCGAGGCGGTCTCGACCGAGTGACGGGCTGAAATCCATCCGTCGGGAATCTTGCAGCAGTTGCCGCCAGGGAATCCGGTTTCGCGGCGGCCCGAAAGTTGCGGTTTGCAACCTCCCGCCACCGCCGCAACCACCGACCGACTAGGATCGGCGGCTGTTCAGCAGGCGCCGCTGGACTGGACGACGGACTTGAAGGTGCGCAGCATGATCAGGAAATCCAACCCCAGCGATGCCTTGCTGCTGTACTGCAAGTCCAGCCGCACCATGTCGTCGAAGGACGTGCGGCTCCTACCCTCGACCTGCCACAGGCCGGTGATGCCCGGCTTGACGTCCAGTACGCGGCGCAAGTGCCAGGACTGGTACTGCTCGACCTCATAGGGCAGCGGCGGCCGCGGTCCGACCAGACTCATGTCGCCCTTGAGGACATTGAAGAACTGCGGCAGCTCGTCCAGGCTCGTCTTCCGGATGAAGCTTCCAACCGCAGTGATGCGGGGGTCGGCCTTCAGCTTGTACAGGGGCTGTGCGCCGCCGCCCTGGTCGACCTCGGTATGCTTGCCCTGAATCAGGCTCTTCACATAGTCGCGGTGAATGCGGTCGTCGTTGTCGACGCGCATGGAGCGAAACTTGTAGAAAGAGAACGGCACGCCCTTAGCCCCGATCCGGGTTTGCTGGAAGATGACCGGGCCGGGCGAGGTCAGCTTGACCGCCAAGGCCGTGATCGCCATGACCGGCGCGAAAACCGCCAGGCCCACCAAGGCGCCGACGACGTCCACCGCACGCTTGGCGATGGACTGGACCCGATCCGACTCGATGAACGATGCCTTGACGAAGGGGCAGTGCTCGGCTTGCACGGTTTGTAGCTCCTGCGAGCGGTGGCGGTCGAACACGTGGTCCGGGTAGGTGGCGACCTGCACCTTCAGCGTGTCCAGGCCTCCCGCAAACTCGAGCCGGCGCCGGATGCGTTCCGCTTCATCCCGGTCGGTATGGGGCATGATCAAACCGATGGTATTGGGCCCCAACCGCCCGACCGCGTCGATTTCACTGCAATGGCGGGTCAGCGGAAGAATCGCCTCGACCAGGCCGTCAAAGCTGCGTTCGCCAGGCTCGGCATTCACCATGAGGAGGGAGAAGGGCGATTTGGATCGGTCGGTCCGGCGCTTCTCCATCCGGATCTGCTTGGCGAAATCCGCGAGCGCCGCCAATTCGGACTGTTGCGGAAGCCGATCCAGAGCCGCTTTGACGTCGAAGCGCGGCGCGCTCAAGAAACGAACACTCCGTTGGCGCGGCGGCATCGCGTCGAAGGTTTCGGTATGAATAAACAACCCGTGCCGGCCGAAGCGTCGTTCCAGCTTCTGCGCCAACCGTTCGGCGCCGGCCCGGTCGGTTAGCGGCAGGATCGCCCCGACAGTCCAGTTGTCCACCACGTAGACGCCATCGGTTTCCCGCAGAATCGTTTGCAACTCGCTGCAAAACCGCCGGATATGAACCAGCTTGTGGCGACGGCTCCCGGTGATCGAAACCACGATCGTGGATACCGCGATATTGCTGCGCGAAGCGCGCAGTTTCTCGCGCACCAGGTGCTCGGAATAGGCGGATCTGCGGCTGACACTGGCTCCAAAACCGGAGTCACTGTCGGAGTAACGATAGTGGTAGGTACCGACGAATCGCTTGGTAATCACAATACTCTCCTTGATGCAATGTATCGAACCGGCAGTCGCGATTGATTGACGAATTCGCTCCTGAAGGGATTCAGCGCTGAAATCGATTTTACTTTCACTTTCGATTGGGTATCCCGCACTGAATGCGATACGGATTGCACTATTCATGCCTCAAAAATACAGTTTTACTTATCAAAATGTTATAGCCGAGCAAGGCGGCCGCCCAGGGGAAGTGTAAAAATCACTGACATCCGTGAAACGGCGCAGGGAGGGATGCGGCCTTTCTCGGTCGCCACCGCCATCATGCCAAACCGGCATGGCCCAAGGGACTGCCGCAATCCCGGCTGCCGAAGCAGGCAGGAATGTATTGTCAATGAAGCCCGATACCGGGCTTTCCGCCAGGGTTTCGCAGCAAATCGGAAGCCGATAATAGTCCCGGATGGGGCGGGGCAATGCCGTTACCATGAAAGTCGCGGAGCGAACACCTTGATCTCCCTCTCCGTTTGGGAGAAGGCCGGGGCGAGGGAAACCGGCCATGGCGCGAGTGCATTCATGGTCCGGGGTGCCACGAGTGCCATGACCGGTTCAGTTAAGGCGATTTAGTCCCCTCTCCCCGCGGGAGAGGGCTAGGGTGAGGGCCAAAACGCCCAATTGTTTCAACGGAGTTCCCGCAAACATTGACCGCTTGGCACTCATCCCAACCGGCTTCGCCCCCCTCGCTCCGCTCTCCCCGCTGGGAGAGGGGCTTAACCTGACGGGATTGTGGGGCGGGGGGGAGCTGTCTTCGCCGGTGTTGCAAGGTCTTGCGAAGAACCGCCGGCCGCCGCAAGGGGTGAAGAAGAACCGGAATCGCCTATCCGGGCCATTCTCGCCAGCTCCGGATTCCAGCGGCGCCAGGGCCAGCCGAACTGGACTCGCGGTCGGGTCGGCCGTCACCCGGAGCCGTCACCGGATGCGTCAGAGTAATATGACGCCGCCCGGCCCGGAATTGCCCCAAGTTGGCGCACTCACGAAAGAGGGTGAACGAAGGGGCAAGGCCAGGACTGACCACTACAGTCTCCTAACGAATTGAACATACTTGCAAGTTTTTCCGGACACGGCGAAGGACGGAGCTGGAAACGGAAACCGAACCCCATTGCGGCGGCGGCCCATTCTTGGCCAGGTTGTAAAAAAACCTGACACCCATCCCCAATCGAATTCAAGGGGAATGCCCATGGAACGCTGCATTGCGGGGCCGAACAGCGCGCTTCCGCTTTGTCGGCACGGTCGCTTCCTTACCGGAATCGTTGGTTGGTTCAGCGATTCCTGCGCCGTAGGGAGGCACCGGCCGATCGGCGGATGCACGTCGATGATCTGATGCGATTTCGGCAAAACGCGCTGTCCGGTGTATGCCGCTGGAGGATCAATACGGGTTTGTTGGCGCATCCCCCCACGTCTCAGGCCGCGCCGGTCGCGCCCCGCAGCCGGCCTCCGCTCACCAGGAATTCCGCAGTCCCGGCCACTGGTAGTTCAGAAAGAGCATGACGGTGTTGGAATCGGTCGTTCCGGTATTCAGCAGGGCGGCGGCGTCGGCCCGAACCACATCCTGCCAGCGGTAGATGTAGCTGCCGCCCAGGGTCCAGTCCTCGGCCATTCTCCAGGCGACGCCCGCAGTGGCCGTCAGGTAGGAGCTGTCCAGCCTTCGCGCATTTCCTTCCGATTCCTGGACCGATTGGCTAGAGGAGTAGCTCGTGTTCAGGGACAGCGCGATACGTCGCGTCACATCATGGCGCAGTTGGAGGAACACCGAGCGCAGTTGCACGGTTTGACCGAGGGCGCTGGGCACCAGGGAATCCGAATAGCCGATCGATGCCCCGCTGTTTTGCCCGCTGTAAGTCAGACTGATGTTGTCGGTATAGCCCAGGGCGACCCCGCTGCCCCGCAGCACGAGAGGGTCGTCGGAATTGGCGCGGGTATCGACCCAACGCGGACCGCCGCCGACACTGAATGCCCATTGCGGCGAGATCGAATAGTTGGCGCCGAGCTGGATCCCGTAAATGTCCTGGGTCGATGCGTTGAGACCGGAGTACTTATTCCGAGAAAAGTTCAGCCCGCCCAAAACCGTCAGGTCCGGCGACCAGGTATAATTTTCGGTCAGTCGGGCGGTATAGATCTCGCTGTTGAACAGCCCTGTCCCGTTACCGCCGGCGGTCAGCGCCGTGTAAGCCGAGTTCGAATATTGTCCTTCCGCTACCAGCCTGTGGTTCCGGGCCCAGTCCCAACTCCAGATGGGGCCCAGCCGATACGAATCCGACCGGCTTTGCGGGTTCAATGCGGTGTTTTCTCCCAGCTGCAGGTTGTAAGTGCAGTTTTGATTGTAACTCCCGGCGAAGCCCAGGTTACTGGACTTCATCTGGTATCGTGCGCCCCCCCCCACGATGAAGGTGTCACAGTCGAATTGGCTGTCGTCGTAACGCCGGATCGAGCCCAAACCATTGAGGCTGAGCTCCAGCAACGGCGTTCTCGCTGCGGCCTGCAGACTCGGCGAAAGAATGTAGCCGAAAGCCGCCTGCGGGTCCTGGCGGCTCAGGATGAGGTTGTCGTTGTATTGCAGCTGCTGATCCAGTGCGCCTTGCACCTCATACTGGACCGCGCGAGCGGAGGGAGATATTGCGGCGAAGGCGATTCCCAAGGCGAGCAGAGCGGGTCGCAAGCGCCAAGCGCCAGGAGCTCTTTCACGGCACAACAACGGTATCTCCACCCTGCAGCAGGATATTGGTTTCGAGGTTTTCCGCGTTCTTGATGTCATCATATTCGAACGGGAAAGACTTCTTCGCCCCGGATGGGTCGCGCCGGAGGATGACGATATCGTTCTTCTTGGCAAAGTTATTGAGACCGCCGGCGAGTCCGATCGCCTGCATTACGTCGGTCGGCCGTTTCATCACATAGGCGCCGGGATGGGCGACTTCTCCCGTCACGTATATCACGTTGCCCTCCGTGTTACTCACCCGGACGTTGACCTCCGGATCGGAAATATATTGGGTCAGGCGTTCCGTCAATACCGCGGCCAATTCGTCCGACGTCTTCCCGGCCGCGCTTACCACGCCCGCCAAGGGGAAGGAAATGGTGCCGTCCGGAAGAATTGCGGTCTCCGTCTTCAGGTTCTCTTCCTGCCAGACGGTAATCTCCAGTTGGTCCCCCGGATTGAGCCGATACGCATCCGCCGCGAGCCCCGTCGACGGCCCGCACATAGCCAGCAGGAAAGTCACCGGAAGTGCCCAGAGCCAGCTCTTGGCAAGGGCGGGAACAACATGTTGGGAAGAATGTGGATTCATTCGCTACCTACCGTTAACTGAATGTGACGATTGCTGGTTGAATGCTTAGTGGCGCATGAAGACCGGAGTATAGTAGGGCTATTTGCCGAATATTGCACATTTTCGCCGGGCCGGCCCGAAAGGAAAAGGGAAAATTGCCCAAGTGCGGCGATTCGGAGCGGGCTGGGCAGCCCGCTCGCGCAGCTCGGGCGAGTCGGAGTTGGCCACCGGGACTCCATCGATTATCCTTGAGCCGGCGGCCGAGGGCGGACCCGCATCGGCGCCTTCGTGTTTTTCTCCGCCCCCCGTAAGGCGCGGTCGCCAGCGGCGGACCGGGGATCCGGTTCCCGCCAACATCCTGCATCCCATCACCGGTCGACATACCTATGGCTTCGAAGAACTCGGTTCTCATCGTCGGCGGCGGCCTGGTCGGGCTGGCTTGCGCCTACCGGCTGCTGCAGCGCTTTCCGCAGGTGACCGTCACCCTGCTGGAGAAGGAAACCGCCGTCGGCGCCCACCAGAGTACCCACAACAGCGGGGTGCTCCACGCCGGCCTCTATTACCGGCCCGGCTCCGAGAAGGCGCGGCTGGCGGTGGCGGGCATCCGCCAGATGACGGCCTTCTGCCGCGAGGAAGGCATCCCCCATGAGATTTGCGGCAAGCTGGTGGTGGCCGTGACCCCCGACGAACTGTCGCGGCTGGACGAATTGCTGCGGCGCGGCCAGGCCAACGGACTCCAGGGCCTGCGCCGGCTCGAAGCGGACGAGATGCGCAAGATCGAGCCCCACGTGGCGGGGCTGGCCGCGGCCCATGTGCCGGAAGAAGGCATCGTCGACTACCGCGGGGTGTGCGACCGCCTCGCCGACCGCATCCGCGAACGGGGCGGCAGGCTGGAGGTCGGCGCCAAGGTCACCGGCCTCACCCGGCGTAACGGCGGCTGGACCGCCGCCACGGCCCGCGGCGAGTTCGCCGGGGACTTCCTCATCAACTGCGCCGGTCTCCATTGCGACCGGGTCGCCGAACTGGCCTGCGAACGCCGCGAAGTCCGCATCGTGCCGTTTCGCGGCGAATACTATTGCCTGCAGGAATCGGCGCGACCGCTGGTGCGCAACCTGATCTATCCGGTACCCAATCCGCAATTCCCGTTCCTTGGAGTGCATTTCACCCGCATGATCGGCGGCGGCGTCGAAGCCGGTCCCAACGCTGTCCTCGCCTTCGCCCGGGAAGGCTACCGGCTCTCCACCGTCGATCCGCGCGACCTCGCCGATGCCCTGCTGTTTCCCGGATTGTGGCGGTTCCTGATGAAATACCCCGCAATGGTACGCTCGGAACTGGCCCAGTCGCTCAGCAAGGCGCAATTCTGCCGCGCCCTGCAGCGGCTGGTACCGGACGTGCGGGCCACGGATCTGGAACCGGGCGGCGCCGGCGTGCGCGCCCAGGCCATGACCGAGGCCGGCAGCCTGGTGGAAGACTTCCATCTGGTCCGGCGCGACGACGCCCTCCACGTCCTCAACGCCCCCAGCCCCGCCGCCACGGCTTCCCTCGCCATCGGCGAGCACATCGTCAATACCCTTCCGTTCTGATCGCCGGCGACCGCCGGCCGCATCAGGGACGATACATTCAGCGTTCCGGCGGGTATTTTTCACCTTTACCACAACGACTTCCCTCCCCTACTCTGCGCGACGTGAAGGCCCTGTTGCAGACCAGGCCGTGAAGCCGGCCTTCGCCGTCGTCATCACAGATTAAGGGAGGAAATCATGTACCAAGACCCATTGCCCCTTTCCGCCTTCCAGCGGATCGATCTCGACACGACACCGCAAATCGCCCTGCAGGTCCAGCTGCGCAAGACTCGATTGAAGGATGGCATCGATCCGCCGGCGGCCAACGCCTGGGTGTACCGAACCGGTGATTCCGACGGCAGCGTGCTGGACAACTATCTGGGGCCGATTTTGAATGTTCACCGCGGTCAGCGTGTCCAGATCGATTGGATCAACACCCTCGGTCCCGACCCGGCGCAAGCCGGTGCACAGGAGCCGCCACCGATCCACGGACCCGGGCCGAAAGAGCACATGCAGGCGCCGCTGGGCATCGTCACCCATCTCCATGGCGGCAAGGTGACGACCGCCGCCGACGGCTGGCCCCTGGAACCGGCCGGCTACCAGGGCAACGACTGCGGCCTGCCCAGCCGGCGCCGCTACGGCTACCGCAACGACCAGCGGGCCGCGATGCTGTGGTACCACGATCACGCCATGGACCACACCGCTCCCCAGGTACACGCCGGACTCGCCGGCCTGTACTTCATCCGCGACCGCTCCGACCGCCGGCTGCGGGAACTGATCCACGACGCCGACGGCAGTCACGAACTGCCCCTGGTGATCCAGGACCGCTGCCTGCTGCCGGGCTTCCAGGGATTCGATTACGGCGCCGGCCTCCCGCCCGACCGCCCGGAGTTCCTCGGCAACACCCTGTTCGTCAATGGCCGGCCGTCGCCCTTCCTGGAGACGGAGCGGCGGGTGTACCGGTTGCGTCTGCTGAACGGATCGAATGCCCGCAGCTACGCCCTGGCGCTGTTGAACCCGGACGCCTGGAGCTGGCATAGCGGGCGGATGTGGGTGATCGGCAGCGACGCCGGGCTGCTGGCTTACCCGGTCCAACTGGCAAACTGGGGCTATCTGGTGCTGGCTCCCGGCGAGCGCCGCGACCTGCTGCTGGATCTCACCGGACTCGCCGGGATCAGCCGGCTGCGGCTGATGAACCTGGCGTTGGCGGCCCGGGTCCGCCAGGAAACGCCCGAGCCGATCTACACCTACGGCTTGCCGCGGGCGGCCGGCGACAGCGGCCATTCGGTGCTGACCCCGGACCAGCGCACACCGGATAACCTGACCCGGATCGACGTCGAAGCGCTGGCCGGGGTCCTGGAGCTGCGCCTGGACGGGGTGACCGAGACGCCACTGGAACGCCGATTCGCCGGCCGCCTGACCGAGATCCTCGAAGACCATGCGGACGGCGACGGATTCCGCTGGAATCGCCGCTATCAGACCCTGGAACCCTGCTGGTCGGTGCGCGCCAACCGTCTGGTGGTGCTGCTCAACAACACCGCCGGTGCGGCCACCGATCCCGACGTCGAGATGCTGGAGCTGTGCGACGATCCGGCCCTGCCCGGTTTGGATCTGCCGTTCGAAGTCGACCTCGGCGGCAATGCCGCCCCCGCCGACGCCCAGCCTCTGGTCTGGAAACCCTTTGGCATCGCCCGCCGGACCCTGTTCGCCGAGCCCCACCGGCATGCCCACGGTTCCTGCTACCCGGAGCTCCACCCGCCAACCTTCCAGCCGCTCGCCGGCAGCTACGAGCGCTGGTACGTGGCCAACATCGGCAACGAGCCGGCGGACGCCCAAAGCGGCCGCGCCGTCCCGGAACTGCATCCATTCCATCTGCACCTGGTGAACTTCGTCGTCGGCCGGCGCTGGGTCAAGGATGCCGAAGGCCGCTTCGTGATCGCTCCCCGCAGCATGCTGGACGGCATCGCCCGCCACGACACGGTGCGGATCGCCGCCGACGAGCTGCTGGAGCTCATCGTCCATTTTCCCAGGCACTACTCCGGCCAGAGTTTCGTCTACCACTGTCACCTGGCGGAGCATGAGGACATGGGCATGATGCTGCATTACCAGCTGGCGTGATCGGTCCCGCTGACGACTCCTGCTGTCGGTTCAAATCCACCACGGGGCGGTGGATTTGAACCACTCCCAGCGGTCTCCGGCAGCATTTTCCAGCGCCCTCTGCGCCCCCACCCTCCGCCGAATCCGATCGGCGCAAGTCCGGACCGAAGCGAAAGAGTCGAGAGCGAAGCTGGCACGCCGGATGCATAATTCTCCATCAAACCGCCCGACTTCGCCGGGCTATCCGATGCCATTCCGAACGCCAGGTCTCCATGAGAATCGACCGCCGCAACCTGATCCGACGCGCCGCCCAACTGGCCGGCTGCGCCTGCACCCTGAGCCTGTCGCGGCTGGCCGGCGCGAGCAGCGGCGCTAGCGAGCCGCGCCGTGGCAGCGGGCCGATCGACGCCGCAACCTCCTTGAAGCGGCTGAAGGAAGGCAACCGCCATTTCTGTCAGCACAAGTTTCACTACCCGCACCAAAGCGTGGCCTGGCGCGAGAAGATCGCCAACGAACAAAAGCCATTCGCCGTGGTGCTGGGCTGCTCGGACTCCCGGGTCCCCCCCGAGATCATTTTCGACGAAGGCCTGGGCGACCTGTTCGTGATCCGGGAGGCCGGCCATGTCGCCGACGACGCCACCATAGCCAGCATCGAATATGCGGTGGGCCATCTCGGTGTACCCCTGGTTATGGTGCTGGGCCATGAGCAGTGCGGGGCGGTCAAGGCCACCGTCGACGCCGTGATCTCGCACACGCCGCCCCCCGGCCACATGAGCAGGCTGGTCGATGATATCCGTCCCGCCGTCGTTTCCGCGCGCAACCGGCCGGGCGACCTCCTCGATCTTGCGGTGCGCGTCAATACCGCTTTCGTCGTCAGCCAGTTGCAAAAATCCGGGCCACTGCTCAACCGCTATGTGGAACAGGGCCGCGTCAAAGTGGTCGGGGCCTATTACGGGCTCCATACCGGCCGTGTCGACCTGATCGAGGCATGAGCGGGAAAAGCGGAAGTAGGCCAGTCGGAACTTCTGCCCGCCGCCGCCGCGGCGGCGTCCGGGGTTATAATCGCCCCCCCCATGCGCCCGCCCTTATCCAAGCCCCATATCGACCTTGCCCTGGACCGCCCGGCCCTGACCCGGGGCCTGGGACTGCTCGCCCTGGTGCTGCTGATCCTGGCCATTCTCAGCGGTATGATCTGGCGCAACCTCCAGCGGTTGGACACCGTGCAGGCCTACGTCGCCTATTCCCACCAGATCCAGCAGACGGGGCTGGACCTCCAATACCTGCTGCTGGAACTCCTGTCGTCCGAGGTCCACAGCGAACCCGACCGGGTCCGCCGCGTCGCCGAACAGTTGCGCAACCTTGCCAAGGGCGACGCCCATTTCCTGCCGGATACGCCGAGCCGGCTGCTTCAGGTGGAAGAATCCCTGCGCCGCTCGGCCGGGAGCAGCGACGACAGCGGCCGCACCGAGCTGTTCAAGGCGATCCGCACCATGCACGCGGTACTGGACGGCGAGACCGACCGCCGCGAGGCGGAGCTGGAAGCCATCAGCCGCGACACCCTGGCGGAACTGGAGCTTGCCACCGGCACCCTGCTGGTGATCGTGCTGCTCACCGGCCTGTTCCTGCGCCGCCGCATCCTGAACCCGCTGCATGACCTGAAGCAACTGCTGCTCAATCTGGCCAAGGAAAACTTCAGTCCCATCGACATCCGCCGCATCGATCCGCTGCTGTTGCCGGTATTCAACAGCTACAACCTGATGGTCGAGCATCTGGCGGAGCTCGAAGAAACCAAGCGCCGCCACGCCCAGTCTCTGCAAGCGGAAGTCCGTGCCGCCACCGAGGCCCTGCTGGAACAGCAGCGCAGCCTGGCCACGGCGGAACGGCTGGCGGCGATCGGCGAGCTGGCCGCCTGCCTCGCCCATGAACTGCGTAATCCGCTGGCAGGCATCCAGATGAGCTGCGCCAACCTGCGCGAAGAAATCGGCGATTCCGAGCAGGCGCAGCGGCTCGATCTGATCGGCGCCGAATTGCAGCGCATGGCGCGGCTGCTCAATGAACTGCTGGAACAGGGCAAGCAGACACCGGTGCCGGCGACCGTGTTCAATCTGGCCCAACTGGTGCGCGAACTGCTGTCCCTCACGCGCTACCAGATTCCGGCCCACATCCAGCTGGAACAGGCCATTGCCGCGGACCTGCGCTGCCGTCTGCCCGAACCGAGCCTGCGCCAGGTCCTGCTCAACCTGATCCTCAACGCCGCCCAGGCCCTCGACGAGCGCCCCGGGAGAATCCTCGTCAGCGCCCGCCAGGAGGCCGACCAACTGCATCTGGAAGTGAGCGACGACGGACCTGGATTCACTGCGGAGATGCTCGCCAGCGGCATCCGCAGCTTCGCCAGCGGCCGCACCCGCGGCACCGGCCTGGGGCTGGCCATGGTGCAACGCTTCGTGCGCGAATGGGGCGGACGGATCCGGCTGAGCAACCGCGGTTCGACTGGCGCCCGCATCGAACTGATCCTGCCGCTGCAGGCCCCTGCCCCATGAACGGCGGACGCCTGCTCATCATCGAGGATGAGGCCTTGCTCGGCTCCGAGCTGTCCCGCCACTATCGCCGCAAGGGCTGGGATGTGGAGCTGGGCGACTCCCTCGCAGCAGCGCGGGAGACCTTGGCCCGGCAGTTCGACCCCAGCCTGGTGCTATCGGACATGAATCTGCCCGACGGCAATGCCCTCGACTTGATGGAAGAGTTGCGTGGACAACTGCCTTACGCGGAATGGATCTTCCTCACCGGCTACGGCAGCGTGCCGGATTCGGTGCGGGCGCTGCGGGTCGGAGCCTACGAATTTCTGGAAAAACCCTGCGACCTGGCCCGCCTCGACCTGGTGATGGCGAGCGCCGCCCGCAGCGCGCTGGCCCAGCGCCGCTTGCACGACCAGTCCAACCAGCGCCACCGGCGCTACGCCCCGGAGGCCTTCCTGGGGCACAGCAGCGCCGCCGTTCAAGTGCGCTCGCTGCTGGAAAAGCTCACCCAGGTCCCTCTCAGCGCCCTGGTGATCGGTGGCGAAACCGGAACCGGCAAGGGACTGGTGGCGCGCATCCTCCACTACGGCGGCGCCCGGTCTTCCAGCCCCCTGATCGAGCTGAACTGCGCCGCCCTGCCCCGAGACCTGCTGGAATCCGAGCTGTTCGGCCACGAAGCCGGCGCCTACACCGGCGCCGCGGCGCGCCACCGCGGCCTGATCGAGCAGGCCGATGGCGGCACCCTGTTCCTCGACGAGATCGGCGAAATGCCCTTGGACTTGCAGGCCAAGCTGCTCAAGGTCATCGAGGACCGCAAGTTCCGCCGCCTCGGCGGCGAGCGGGAGATCCAGGTGGACCTGCAAATCGTCGCCGCCAGCAACCGTGATCTGGAAGCGATGGGTAA